>Ga0080064_1002322_pt1 | contig 32834 bp, 31 predicted proteins | sample Subgrocontami54m_FD_69260 | JGI IMG/M metagenome (GOLD analysis project Ga0080064, IMG submission 69260) | Subsurface groundwater microbial communities from S. Glens Falls, New York, USA - GMW46 contaminated, 5.4 m (SPADES assembly) (version 2) ...
GGGGGCCCCCCGCCCGGGACCGCCGGGGGGCAGCTCGCGGGCTCCCGCCCCGCCGGCCCCGCCGCCGATCGGCTGGTCGTCGCCTCCGAGCCGGTCTGGGCGATCGGCACCGGCTTGACCCCGACGCTCGACGATATCGCCGAGATCCACGCCGGCATCCGCGCCTGTTTGCCGACGGGGACGCGGATGCTCTACGGTGGCTCGGTCAACCCGAAAAACGCGCGCGAAATCCTCGCGCTCGCCGATGTCGATGGCGGCCTGATCGGCGGCGCCAGCCTCAAGGCCGCGGATTTCTGGGCAATCGCCCAGAGTTTTGGTTAAGGAGCGTTTTGGATAAGCGGAGTTTTGGATAGCAACATGCCTGACAGTTACAAGCGGGGACTGGTGCGGATCGAGGACACGCCGTGGTGGCAGGCGGGCGAGCGCGAACAGCACGAGCGCGAGCGGCGCCTGCGCGAGGAGGGCGTGCGGCGGCTGCGACGGATCGAGCTCGCCGCGCGGCTGCGGTTCGCCGTCGAGCGGATGGCGTTCGAGGAACGGCAGGTCGTCCTCGATACCGAGCGGCTGGCCGCGCCGGTGCTGGAGCGGCTTGGTCCGCGGGACCGGATCCAGCTCTTGCTGTGGGCGGGCATGACCGTCGTCCTGGGCTTTGCCCTGGCCTCCTTTTTCTCGGCCCCGCTGATGGATCCGGATCTGGCGATTTACGGGGTGATCGTGACGACGATGCTGATCCTGGCCTATATCATGTAGCCGCCGTATGCGGCCCCGCCAAACGACCCCGGGCATCGCGCCACCCTTGTCGTCCCCGATAGCCAGGCGGCGCCGAACGGCGTAAACAGGGCGGCAATTCCCGATATCATCGCTCCAGACGGCTCATGATCATCCTGCTGTTCGTCGTCCACGTGCTGATCGCGCTCGCGCTGGTCGGCGTCGTCCTGTTGCAGAAGAGCGAGGGCGGCGCGCTCGGCATGGGAGGCGGCGGGGGTGGCATGTCTGGGTTCATGACCGGACGGTCCACCGCCAATCTGCTGACCCGGATCACCGCGATCCTCGCCGCGGTGTTCATGCTGACGAGCGTGGCGCTGGTGATACTCAGCAATGTCAACAAGGCGCCGCGCTCGATCGTCGATCAGGGTCCCGCGGTGCCGAGCGCGCCGCTGGCGCCGGCGGTACCGCTCGTGCCGGCGGCGCCGCCCGAGCCGAGCGCACCGCTCGCGCGGTAGCGGGGACCCCGGCGAGCGAATCGCCCGATCGCGAGGGTTCGTGGGCGTTTCCGCGCGCCGCGGCCGCGCATTGGACCGCGCTTCCGGCTCGCGGAGGGGCCGGGACTGCCGATCGCGGCCCGGTGGTGTCGCGGGTTGGCGCCAGTAACTAATTGAATAACAGCATGTTCGTCATGCGTGCCCGGCGCGCGCAGTTTCCCGTGGGACGGAACCTCGGCTTGCTTTATATTGAAGGTCCATGACGCGGTTCATCTTCATCACCGGCGGCGTGGTCTCCTCCCTCGGCAAGGGTTTGTGCTCGGCGGCGCTCGGGGCGTTGCTGCAGGCGCGCGGATTCACGGTCCGGCTGCGCAAGCTCGACCCCTATCTCAACGTCGATCCCGGCACGATGAGCCCGTATCAGCACGGCGAAGTCTATGTGACCGACGACGGCGCCGAGACCGATCTCGACCTCGGCCATTACGAGCGCTATGTCGGCGTCGCCGCCCGCAAGAGCGATAGCGTGACCACCGGGCGGATCTATTCGACCGTGATCGGCCGCGAGCGGCGCGGGGAATATCTCGGCGCGACGGTCCAGGTCATTCCGCACGTGACCGACGCGATCAAGGAATTCATCCTGGCGGACCTCGGCGACGAGGATTTTGTATTGTGCGAAATCGGCGGCACGGTCGGCGACATCGAGAGCCTGCCGTTCCTCGAAGCCATCCGCCAGCTCGGCAACGAGCTCGGGCGCGAGCGCGTGTTGTTCGTCCACCTGACCTTGGTGCCGTGGATCAACTCGGCCGGCGAATTGAAAACCAAGCCGACCCAGCATTCCGCCAAGGAATTGCTCGGGCTTGGGATTCAGCCGGACATCCTGTTATGTCGCTGCGACCGGCCGATCCCCGAGAGCGCGCGCAAGAAGATCGCGCTGTTCTGCAATCTGCGCGAGTCGCGGGTTATTCCGGCGCTTGATGTCGACACGATCTACGCGGTGCCCGGCGCCTATCACGCCGAGGGGTTCGACCGCGAGGTGTGCCTGCATTTCGGCCTCGACACGAAGGAGCCCGACCTCGAACGCTGGAACGGGATCGTCAACCACATCCACAAGCCCGAGGGCGAGGTCACGATCGCGATCGTCGGCAAGTACACCCATCTGCCCGACAGCTACAAATCGCTGGCCGAGGCGATGACGCATGGAGGCATCGCCAACAACGTCCGGGTCAAGCTCGACTGGATCGACGCCGAGGTGTTCGAGGCCGAGACCGAGGCGGTGCGCCAGCTCGAAGGGGTGCACGGCATCCTAGTGCCGGGCGGGTTCGGCGAGCGCGGCTCGGAAGGCAAGATCGAGGCGGCGCGGTTCGCGCGCGAGCGGGCGGTGCCCTATTTCGGCATCTGCTTTGGGATGCAGATGGCGGTGATCGAGGCGGCGCGCCACCTCGCCGGCCTCAACGGCGCCGGCTCGACCGAGTTCGGCGCCTGCCGCTATCCGGTGATCGGGCTGATGACCGAATGGCAGCGCGGCAACGAGGTCGAGCAGCGCAACGCCAATGGCGATCTGGGCGGCACAATGCGCCTCGGCGCCTACGAGGCGGTACTCGACCCCGAAAGCCGGGTGGCCGAAATCTACCACGCCGACCGGATCAGCGAGCGCCACCGCCACCGCTACGAGGTCAACATCGCCTATCGCGATACGCTCGAAGCGGCGGGGGTGCGGTTTTCCGGCATGTCGCCCGACGGGCTGTTGCCCGAGATCGTCGAATTGCCGGAGCATCCGTGGTTTATCGGGGTGCAGTTCCACCCCGAACTGAAGTCGAAGCCGTTCGAACCGCACCCGCTGTTCACCTCGTTCGTCCGCGCCGCGCTCGACCAGTCGCGGCTGGTGTAGTGTGGGGGCGCGTGGTGTCGTAGTGTCGTAGGGCGGAAAAGCGAAGCGTGTTCCGCCGTGTTTCAGCCTCGTGATCGGTGGGTTACGCTTTGCTAACCCACCCTACGATGTTCCTGGACGGAGAGCCGTGCATGACCCCCCGCCACGTCTCGATCGGCGACATAACCCTGGGCAACGATCTGCCGCTGGTGCTGATCGCCGGCCCGTGCGCGCTCGAAAGCCGGGCACATGCGATGGAAATGAGCGCTGCCCTGGTCGAGATCACGGCCAAGCTCGGCATTCCGCTGATCTACAAGACCTCGTTCGACAAGGCGAACCGCACCTCGCTGAACGGCGCGCGCGGGGTCGGTATCAACGAGGGCTTACCGATCCTCGCCGAAATCCGCGAGGCCCGCGGCTGCGCGGTGTTGACCGACGTGCATCTGCCCGAGCAATGCGCGCCGACCGCCGCGGCGGTCGATGTGTTGCAGATCCCGGCCTATCTGTGCCGCCAGACCGATCTGCTGGTCGCCGCGGCCAAGACCGGGGCGGCGATCAACGTCAAGAAGGGCCAGTTCCTGGCGCCGTGGGATATGGTCAACGTCGCCCGCAAGATCGAGGACAGCGGCAACTCGCGCATCCTGCTGTGCGAGCGCGGCGCGAGCTTTGGCTACAACACGCTGGTCTCCGACATGCGCGCGTTGCCGGTATTGGCCGCGACCGGCTGCCCGGTCGTGTTCGACGCCACCCATTCGGTGCAGCAGCCGGGCGGGCAGGGTGGCAGCAGCGGCGGCGAGCGCCGCTTCGTCGAGACCCTGGCGCGCGCGGCGGTGGCGATCGGTGTCGCCGCGGTGTTCATGGAAACCCACGAAGACCCCGACCGCGCCCCCTCCGACGGCCCCAACATGGTGCCGCTGAAGGCGCTGCCGGCGCTAATCGAGACATTGATGGCGTTCGATAAGCTCGCTAAGGCCCGACGGACACTGTCCCGCGATAGCTAGCTAGCTAGTGCCACGTTTCCGACACCCTGCCGCAGATCAAATTAGGAGAAGGTAATGAATTATCAACCTCTTACGATCACCCTAGATCGGTTCGGCATTGACCGACATATAACTATATTGGCGTAGGCAATGATCTCAATACAATCATTGCGCAATCCCGTCGGATTTTCTACGCTCTCAGCGCGTTATAGCGACAACGGCCATCGGCGTGGGGACGCAGCATGAGGACTAGCGGCGCGTACGAGGAATTTGCTCAGGCTGCCTCAACCGGAACGGATTTTGCGTTCTTGAATAGGCACGCAGAAAATGCGTGGGTAATTGTCGAGCTTTTATTTAGAAAAGCAAATGAATGCGTCGAAATCTTGACGGGGACGCTCAATCCAGCGATCTATGGTGATGAGCGGGTTATAAATTCAGCTGTTGCGTTCCTTGAGAGATGTCGTGACCCCATACCATTTCAGCCGAGCTTGTTCATCCTCGTTGAGAATGAGGGGGATTGGGTCAATCATCCTCTGATCTTGAGGACAGTTAGCACCTTTCCCCAGAAATTAGAAGTTCGTCAAGTTCCATCTAAAATAAAAAATACATACCCCTTCCATTTTATGTTAGCCGACAAAAAGCATTTTCGCTGCAAAAAGTCGCGTGAATTTCCAGAGGCTGTGGTCAAATTTAATACCCCTGATACAGGAGAAACTCTTCATCAGCTATTCCAACAAGTGAGACTCAAGTCTGAGATCATTCAGCTCGGGGCGTGACCCGTTCTGGAAGTGCTATTCTGTAAATCCAAAATAAATAATTTCGACGATGGGGGCCGAGGGGTGGAGGTACCGCCGAACATTGAAGGACTCCTTCACCTTGCAGGATTTGTAGTTTTGCTCTCTGTTGCCTATCTTGGCCTCGATAAATTCGAAAAATTCAAGACGGCATTCGATATGATCGCCCCCGAGCTTGCCCGTCAGCGAAAAAGAGCTAGCGATGTCCTCCTAGCGCTAGACATAAAGGAGACTGATATCGTTAAGCCCGATCCACTTTTAGGGCCATTCTGGCAACATATGGTTTGCTTCATTACCGGGATAGAACATCAATTTACGACATGTTATGCAATATACTTTTTTATTCGTCGTCAAAAACATATTCCACTTCTGAATTATTTTCGAAACCGATGGGATACGCGCATAGTGGGGATAGCATTCGTGATATCGTTGGCTGGGTTTCTATTCCTTATCGCAACGACACTTGATTTTTCTTTAAACATGTCACCATGCTCGGCTCGGTTATTCTTTTTCGGCTATATAGTGATCATTTTATGGATTTTATTCTCACTCTCCATACTTCACTGGAGACTGCAAAATATCGATGGCATTTGCGAGAAATGTTATGAGAGAATTCAACGCCGCATGGACGAAATAAAAGATGCTGCAAAAAAAATAGTAGCAAAGTAACCTGCCGATATTACGCCTTGAAATCTCTGTTGGTTAGAGAGAGAGAAAAAACAACCAAGTTGGGGTGTATTTGGATGATCTCAATGACACCGCGAACATGGCGGTCATATATGCTTATAGATATACCGTATCGGCCTGCTTAGTAGTCTTAAATCCCTGTTTTGCGGGAGACGTTCAGATGACCGCCATCGCCGATATCCACGCCCGCGAAATCCTCGACAGCCGCGGCAATCCGACCGTCGAGGTCGAAATCACCTTAGACAGCGGCATTGTCGGCCGCGCCGCGGTGCCGTCGGGCGCGTCGACCGGGGCGCACGAGGCGGTCGAATTGCGCGACGGCGGCACCCGTTTTGGCGGCCGCGGCGTGCGCCGGGCGGTCGGTGCGGTCAATGGCGAGATCTTCGACGCATTGTCGGGGTTCGACGCCGCCGACCAGCTCGCGATCGACCGCACCCTGATCGAACTCGACGGCACCCCGAACAAAGGGCGGCTCGGCGCCAACGCGGTACTCGGGGTCAGCCTCGCCTGCGCCAAGGCGTCGGCCGCCGAGATTGAACAGCCGCTCTATCGCTATGTCGGCGGCGTATTCGCCCGTACCCTGCCGGTGCCGATGATGAACATCGTCAACGGCGGCGTGCATGCCGACAACCCGATCGATATCCAGGAATTCATGGTCATGCCGGTCGGCGCGCCGAGCGTGACGGACGCGATCCGCATGGGCTCGGAAATCTTTCATGCCCTTCGCAAAAAGCTGCACGATGCCGGGCACAACACCAATGTCGGCGACGAGGGCGGGTTTGCCCCGAACCTGCCCTCCGCCGACGCGGCGCTCGGCTTTGTGATGCAGGCGATCGAAGCGGCGGGCTACCACCCGGGCGATGATGTCGTGCTGGCGCTCGACCCCGCCGCGAGCGAATTCTACCGCGACGGCAAATACGACCTCAAGGGGGAGGGCAAGGTGCTCGATCCCGCGGGCATGGTCGCGTACTACGCCGATCTGGTGCGGCGCTATCCGATCGTGTCGATCGAAGACGGCATGGCCGAGGACGATTGGGAGGGCTGGGAACTATTGACCCGGGAATTGGGCGGCAAGGTGCAGCTCGTCGGCGACGATCTGCTGGTCACCAACCCCACCCGGCTACGCCGCGCCATCGACAGCGGCGTCGCCAACGCGCTCTTGGTCAAGGTCAATCAGATCGGCACGCTGTCCGAGACGCTGGAAGCGATCGAGATCGCGATGCGCGCCGGGTATGGCGCGGTGATGTCGCACCGGTCGGGCGAGACCGAGGACACGACGATCGCCGACCTCGCAGTCGCGACCAATTGCGGGCAAATCAAGACCGGGTCGCTGTCGCGGTCCGACCGACTCGCGAAGTACAATCAGCTGATTCGCATCGAAGAGCAACTCGGAGCTTCGGCGTTTTACCCCGGCAGATCGGTATTGAGGCGGTGAGTTGATCACATATTGTAACGTATATACTTAGGAGCCAATAATGCGACTAGAGTGTAAGTAAATTCAATTGGTTATGGAGGGTTGTGGCCAATTGACCCGAACAAGATCGGGGCCTTATGCGAAGTCAGTATTGGCGGTGATGTCGTCACGCGGCGTTGACGGCGGCACCGCCGCGTGATTCCCTTTCCCGATGATGGTGTTGCGAGAAATGCAGCGGCGAGCGCGGTATCTAATCGGCCCCGTATTGGGATTGGCGGTAGCCGGGTATTTCGCCTATCACTTGATCGAGGGCGATCGGGGCCTGCGCGCCTGGGTGCGGGTGACCCAGGAGGTGCGCGTCGCCAAGGGCAATCTCGCGGTCGCGGCCGGCGAGCGGGCAGCCCTCGATCGCCGGGTCGGCGATATGCGGCCCGATCACGTCGACCGCGATCTGCTCGACGAGGAAATCCGCAAGACGCTCGATCTGGCGGCCCCTAACGAGCTTGTGATCATCCGCCCGCCCGCCCAACCCTGAGCGCGGCCGCCCGGGCGTTTTGCCGCGGCCGACACGGCCGCTATGTCCTCCTCGCTGCCGGTAATGCGATGCCCGTGCGGTTGCAAATCGAGGGATTTGCCACCATGCTGAAAGCCAGCCTGGAGGAAGTGCATGGCAGTGAAGCGCAAGGCCAAACCGGTCAAGCTCGCGGAGCCTCTCGTCGCGCCGGTAGAGCCCGTCGTACCAGTAAAGTCTGGGGCGCTGACGCAATATTTCCACGACATGCTGCTGATCCGCCGCTTCGAGGAGCGCGCCGGGCAGCTTTACGGGATGGGGCTGATCGGCGGGTTCTGCCACCTCTATATCGGCCAGGAGGCCGTCGTCGTCGGCATGCAGGCGGCGCTGAAACAGGGCGACACGGTCGTCACCTCGTACCGCGACCACGGCCACATGCTGGCGTGCGGCATGGATCCGAAGGGGGTCATGGCCGAATTGACCGGGCGCCGCGGCGGCTATTCGCACGGCAAGGGCGGCTCGATGCACATGTTCAGCCGCGAAAAGAATTTCTTTGGCGGCCACGGTATCGTCGGCGCCCAGGTATCGATCGGCACCGGCCTCGGCTTCGCCCACGGCTATCGCGACGACGGGTTCATCTCGGTGACCTATCTCGGCGACGGCGCGATCAACCAGGGCCAAGTCTACGAAAGTTTCAACATGGCTTCGCTGTGGAAATTGCCGATCGTCTACGTGATCGAAAACAACCGCTATGGCATGGGCACCTCGGTCAGCCGCGCATCGGCGCGCACCGATTTGTTTCACCGCGGCATCGCCTACGGCATTCCGGGCGAGCAGGTCGACGGGATGGACGTGGTCGCGGTGCACGATGCCGGCACCGCCGCCGCCGAGCACGCCCGCTCCGGCCAGGGGCCGATCATCCTCGAGATGCTGACCTATCGCTATCGCGGCCACTCGATGTCGGACCCGGCCAAGTACCGCACCCGCGACGAGGTCAACAAGATGCGGACCGAGCACGACCCGATCGACCATCTGCGCCAGCGGCTGCTCGATGATCACGGCGCCGACGACACCGCGCTGAGAGACATCGAGCGGCGGGTCCGCGAGGTCGTCGCCGAGGCGGCGCAATACGCGCAAGACTGCCCCGAGCCCGACGCCGACGAGTTGTGGACGGATGTGCTGGCCGAGGCATAATCCGACGATGAAGGGCGCGGCCGGGCGCGCGAGGACATTGCCGCGGGCACAGGCGGGGACACGCCGCCAAGGGACGCCGAGGACCAGATGAGTAGCGAAGTGCTGATGCCGGCGCTATCGCCGACGATGACCGAAGGCAAGATCGCACGCTGGATCAAGAGCGAGGGCGACGCGGTCAGGGCCGGCGACGTGTTGGCGGAAATCGAGACCGATAAGGCGACGATGGAGGTGGAAGCCGTTGATGACGGCATTCTCGCCCGGATTGTGATCCCCGAGGGAACCGACCACGTCGCGGTCAACACGCCGATCGCGGTGATCACCGCGAATGGCGAGGACGTCGCGATGCCGACCGCCGCCCAGCCCGCGCCGGCGTCCAGCCAGCCAGAGCCCAGCTACGAAATCCCGCGCGCGTCCAAGTACCCGGCTGGGAACGGCGTGGCGCCGGTCGCGCGGTCCTACGCGGCCGAGCCGGAATACGCCGGCAAGACCGTCACCTTGACCGTGCGCGAGGCGTTGCGCGACGCGATGGCGGAAGAGATGCGGCGCGACGATGCCGTATTGCTGATCGGCGAGGAGGTCGGCGAGTACCAGGGCGCCTACAAGGTCAGTCAGGGCCTGTTGCAGGAGTTCGGCCCCCGCAGGGTCATCGACACGCCGATCACCGAGCACGGATTTGCCGGGCTCGGCATCGGCGCCGGGTTTGGCGGGTTGCGGCCGATCGTCGAGTTCATGACCTTCAATTTCGCCATGCAGGCGATGGATCAGATCATCAACTCGGCCGCGAAGACCCGCTATATGTCGGGCGGGCAGATGTCGTGCCCGATCGTGTTCCGCGGGCCAAACGGCATCGCCGCGCGGGTCGCCGCGCAGCATTCGCAATGCTACGCGAGCTGGTACGCCCATGTGCCGGGCCTCAAGGTCGTCGCGCCCTATACCGGCGCCGATTTCAAGGGCCTGCTGAAATCGGCGATCCGCGATCCCAACCCGGTCGTGTTCCTCGAGCACGAATTGGTCTATGGCGAGAGCTTCGCCGTGCCGGACGACCCCGAATTCCTGGTGCCGATCGGCAAGGCGCGGATCGCCCGCACGGGCGAGCATGTGACGATCATTGCCTTTTCGCGCATGGTCAAACTGGCATTGGCAGCGGCCGAGGAACTGGACAAGGCCGGAATCTCGGCTGAAATCATCGATCTGCGCTCGCTGCGGCCGCTCGATGTCGAGACGGTCGTGGCCTCGGTCAAGAAAACCGGCCGTATCGTCGCGGTCGAGGAAGGCTGGCCGTTTGCCGGCATCGGCGCCGAGATCGCCGCGATCGCGATGGAGCAATGCTTCGACTGGCTCGACGCGCCGCTGAAGCGGGTGACCGGCAAGGACGTACCCTTGCCCTACGCCGCCAATCTCGAACGTCTCGCGGTGCCGCAGGTCGAGGACATCGTCGCCGCGGCACACGACGTGACTTATCGCTAGGGTTCCCGCGTCATTGCGAGCGCAGCGAAGCAATTTCGGTCCGACGGAGCCCCATCCTATCGAGATTGCCGCGTCGCCTCGCGGCTCCTCGCAATGACGCGCTGATGGATGCAGGGACATGCCGATCGAAATCCTGATGCCGGCGCTGTCGCCGACGATGACCGAGGGCAACCTCGCCAAATGGCTGAAAAAAGAGGGCGACGAGGTCCGTTCGGGCGACGTGTTGGCCGAGATCGAGACCGATAAGGCGACGATGGAGGTCGAAGCCGCCGACGATGGGCGGCTTGGCCGCATCCTGGTGCCGGAGGGGGCGCAGGGTATCAAGGTCAACCAGGCGATCGCGCTGTTATTGGAGGAGGGCGAGGACGCCTCCAGCCTGCCCAGCGCCGCCGCACCGGCGCAGCGCCCCGCCGCGATACCCGCCCCGCCGAGCGCGGCCACCGCACCCGCGCCAACGCTTCAGGTTCCGGTGTCGGCGCCAACGCCGTCCGCCGTCGCCGGGCGGCCCAAGGGCGCGCGCATCTTCGCCAGCCCGTTGGCGCGGCGCATGGCGCTGCAGACCGGGCTCGATCTCGCCGTGATCCGCGGCTCCGGGCCACAAGGCCGGATCATCAGGGCCGATATCGATCGTACGCTGGCCGGCGGCGTATCGCCCTCGGCGGCACCCGCGCCCTCCACCAGCCCGCCGGCCGCCCGACCGGCGATGCCGGCCCCGTCTCCGGCGCAGATCGAGGCGCTCGCCGGCGGCCCGCCCTCGACCCGGAAGCCGCACGGCGCGATGCGCCGCGTCATCGCCCGGCGGCTGACCGAAGCGAAGCAGAATGTCCCGCATTTCTACATGTCGGTCGATTGCCGGATCGACGAGATGCTGCGCGGCCTGAACATGCTCAACGCCCGACCCGAGCAGTACCGCATCTCGATCAACGATTTCGTCATCCGGGCCGCGGCATTGGCATTGCGCCAGGTGCCGGCGGCAAACGCGTCGTGGAGCGAGGACGCGATCATCCTGTGGGAGCGGGCCGATATCGCAATGGCGGTCGCGCTCGACGACGGGCTGATCACGCCGATCATCAAGGGCGCCGAGCACAAGGGCCTCGCCGCGATCGCCGCCGAGACCAAGGACCTCGCCGCCCGCGCCCGCGCCGGCAAGTTGAAGCTCGAGGAGTTCCAGGGCGGCACGTTCTCGATCTCGAATTTGGGCATGTACGGCATCCGCGAGTTTGCCGCGGTGATCAACCCGCCGCAGGGCTGCATTCTCGCTATCGGCGTCGGCGAGGAGCGGCCGGTGGTCAGGGACGGCCAGCTCGCGGTCGCGACGGTGATGACCTGCACCCTCTCGTGCGACCATCGCGCCGTCGACGGCGCGGTCGGCGCCCAATTCCTCGCCGCCTTCAGAAGGCTGGTCGAGGAACCGGTGACGATGCTGCTGTGATCGGTCCGTATCGGCGGATGACGCTTCGCTCATCCGCCCTACGCGCTCGCTGGCGGCCGATTTTCAACGTCAAGCGGGGCATCACCCCGTCGCGGTCGCGGAAGGACTTAGTATCGTTCGACGGAGGTCACCATGTCATTGTGGTCACGTTTATGGGGTTCTGCTCCCAATCTGCCATTCTCTGAGTTGGGTTCCCCGTGGGAAGCACATAAGGCGTCTAAGACAGGCGAGCGGCCGGTGTTTGCCGATACGCCGTCGCAGAACCGGCTGATCGAGCTTGGACTGATTAATATCGTCAGCGTCAAACAGCCCAATCCGTTTGGAATACCGGCTCCGATAGGAGATGTTACCTTCACGTTTGCAGAGGTTACACCTCTCGGCAGGACGGTGCTCTTGGAATCAGTGCGGAAGGAAGAAGGGGAAGAGGCAGCGAACGCCTTGGAAGCGTGGCAACCGCCGGGTTCGCCAGGTTTCGGTGATCGCAAATAGAGAGCGTAGGGCGGAAAAGCGGAGCGCATTCCGCCATTTGGAAGCATCGGGAATGGCGGAAACATCCTTCGACATCGCGATCGTCGGCGGCGGACCGGGCGGCTATGTCGCGGCGATCCGGGCGGCCCAGCTCGGCATCAAGACGGCGTTGGTCGAGCGCGAGCATCTCGGCGGCATCTGCCTCAACTGGGGCTGCATCCCGACCAAGGCGTTGTTGCGTGCCTCTGAGATTCATCACCTATTGCACCGGCTCGACGAGTACGGGTTTTCGGCCAAGGACATCAGCTTCGACCCGAAAAAACTGGTGGCGCGGTCGCGCGCGGTCGCCAAGCAATTGTCGAACGGGGTCGGCTTTTTGATGCGCAAGCACAAGATCGCCGTGTTCGACGGGCAGGGGAGGCTCGCCGGCGGTGGGAAACTGGCGGTGACGAAGGATGGCAAGTCGGTCGCCGAGCTATCCGCCAAGCACATCATCCTGGCGACCGGCGCGCGGGCGCGCTCGTTGCCGGGGCTGGAACCCGACGGCGAACTGGTGTGGACCTACAAGGAAGCGATGGTGCCGACGGCGATCCCGAAATCGTTGCTGGTCGTCGGGTCGGGCGCGATCGGCATCGAGTTCGCCAGCTTTTATCGCGACATGGGCGCCGAGGTGACCGTGGTCGAATTGCTCGACCGGATATTGCCGGTCGAGGACGAGGAAATCTCGGCCCTTGCCCGCAAGGCTTTCGAGAAGCAGGGGATCAAGATCCACACCGGGGCGACGGTCACGGCGCTGAAACGCGGCTCGGACCAGGTGGCGGCGCGGATCGAGGCGGCGGGCAAGAGCTTTGACATCACGGTCGAGCGGGTTATTTCGGCGGTCGGCATCACCGGCAACACCGAGGAGATCGGGCTCGGCGGCACCAAGATCGCGGTCGAGCGCGGCCATGTCGTGGTCGACGAATGGCTGCGCACCGGCGAGCCAGGCATCTACGCGATCGGGGATCTGGTCGGGCCCCCCTGGCTGGCGCACAAGGCGATGCACGAGGGGGTGGTCTGCGTCGAGCACATCGCCGGGGTCAACGGCGTGCACCCGCTCGATCCGCGCAACATTCCGGGCTGCACCTATTGCCGCCCGCAGGTGGCCAGCGTCGGCTTGACCGAAAAATCCGCCCGCGACGCCGGCTACGAGGTCAAGATCGGCCATTTCCCGTTTCTCGCCAACGGCAAGGCGATCGCGCTCGGCGAGCCCGAAGGCATGGTCAAGACCGTGTTCGACGCCAAGACCGGCGAACTCCTCGGCGCGCACATGGTCGGCGCCGAGGTCACCGAATTGATCCAGGGCTACACGATCGCCAAGACCCTGGAAACGACCGAAAGCGAGCTGATCGCGACGATATTCCCGCACCCCACATTGTCGGAAATGATGCACGAGAGCGTGCTTGACGCCTATGGCCGCGCCCTCCACTTCTAGGTCTGCCCAGTCATCTGTTCCGTCATCCCCGGGCGTGACCCGGGGATACACGTGGATGGCGGGTCAAGCCCGGCCATGACGGTTGATTGGTGACCACCTTCCCCATCGCATCACGCCACCCGGAAAAGGCTTCTCGGCCGGATCAGCCGAGCGGGCGCAAGCCGCCGTGGATCCGGGTCAAGGCACCGGGCTCGCCGCAATACCACGCGACCCGCCGGCTGATGCGCGAACTCAACCTCAACACCGTGTGCGAGGAGGCGGCCTGCCCGAATATCGGCGAGTGCTGGAAGGAAAAGCACGCGACGGTGATGATCCTCGGCAATGTCTGCACCCGCGCCTGCAGCTTTTGCAACGTCGCCACCGGTCGGCCGGACCTGCTCGACCCGCACGAGCCGGCGCGAGTGGCCGAAGCGGTTGCCGCGCTCGGCCTCAACCACATCGTCGTGACCTCGGTCGACCGCGACGATCTCGACGATGGCGGCGCCGGCCATTTCGCCCGGACCATCGCGGCGATCCGCAACGCCGCGCCGGCGACGACGATCGAGGTATTGGTGCCCGATTTCCTGCGCAAGGACGGCGCGATCGAGATTGTCGTCGCGGCCCGGCCCGACGTGCTCAACCACAATCTCGAAACCGTGCCGCGGCTCTACGCCGAGGTGCGGCCGGGGGCGCGCTATTTCCACTCGTTGCGCCTGCTCGACCAGGTCAAGCGGCTCGACCCGGCGATGTTCACCAAATCGGGGATCATGGTCGGGCTCGGCGAAGGCAAGGAGGAGGTGGCGCAGGCGATGGACGATCTGCGGGCGGCGCGGGTCGATTTCTTGACCATCGGGCAATATTTGCAGCCAACGCCGAAGCATCACCGCGTCGACCGGTTTGTTACCCCCGACGAGTTCGAGACCTATCGTCGCCTCGCGCTCGGCAAGGGGTTTTTGACCGTGTCGGCCACGCCGTTGACCCGGTCGTCCTATCATGCCGGCGACGATTTCGCCCGGCTTAAGGCGGCCCGCGCGGCCGAGATCGCGAGCCGTGGTTGATTGTGAAACGGTGGTGATTCTTACGGTTTCCGAGACGCGATCCGATCTCCGCCGGTCGCGGCGACGGGCCTAGCGCGATGCCGACGCATGCCGAGCAGCGGGTGTTGCCGTATACCCAGGAGCAGATGTTCGCGCTCGTCGCCGATGTCGAGCGCTATCCAGAGTTCCTGCCCTGGTGCGTCGGCGCGCGCATCCGCGAGCGCCAGCCCGACCTGATTGTCGCCGACCTGATCATCGGGTTTCGCATGTTCCGCGAGCGCTTTACCTCGCGCGTCGCGCTCGATCCGCCGCGGCGGATCGACGTGACCTATACCGAGGGGCCGTTCCGCTACCTGAACAACCACTGGGCGTTCGCGACGGTGCCGGGCGGCTGCCGGATCGATTTCTTCGTCGATTTCGAATTCAAGTCGCGGCTATTGCAAAAGGTCATCGAATTGCTGTTCGGCGAGGCGGTGCGCCGCATGGTCGGCGCCTTCGAGGGGCGCGCGCGGCAGCTTTATGGCAAGCCGGCGGCGTGAACGGGATTGCAACTACCGCTCGCAGAACGAATACTCGGCTGACGGCGATCACGACAATCGATACCCACGAACTGGTAAAGGACCTCAAATCGGCCGGGTTTACCGATCAGCAAGCCGAGGCGGCGACGCGCCCGGTTAAACAAGCTCAGCAGATAGATTTCTCAGACCTCGCGACCAAGACGGACCTCGCGGCTTCTGGTGCACGACTGGACAATATCGAATCCCGCCTCGGGAATTTCGCGACGAAGGCCGATCTCGCCGATACGAAGACCGAACTGATAAAGCGGGTATTCACGATAGCGGTTGGCCAGGGAGCTGTGATCGTTGCTTTGCTGAAACTGCTTCCCGGCGCCCACCTCTAGGAAGATCCCTCACTGCCCGGCCTCGGCCTGAAGCATTTGCAAGGCTCGCGCCAGCGCGGCCTCGCGGATGCCGGCGCGGTCGCCGGGAAAGACATGGCGCTCGCTTCTGCCGAAGATTTGTCCCCCGGGGCCGCGCCGCGCGATGCCGAGATGGACCAGACCGACCGGCTTGTCGGCGCTGCCTCCGCCTGGTCCGGCGACGCCGGTGATCGACACCGCGAGGTCGACCCCGGCTCGGGCGACCGCGCCCTCAGCCATCGCCGTCGCGGTCTCGGCGCTGATCGCGCCATGCGCCGCGATGGTCGGCTCGGGGACGCCAAGCAACTCCATCTTGGCCTCGTTGGAATAGGTTACAAAGCCGCGCTCGACGACGTCGGAGGACCCGGCGATCGCGGTCAGCGCGGCGGCGACTAGGCCGCCGGTGCAGGATTCGGCGGTCGCCAGCGTCCAGCCGCGCGCGCGGCATGTCGCGAGCACGGACTCGGCCAATTTCAGGGTTTCAGGGTCGAACACCGAGGGCTCCTACGCCGATCAGCAGCGGGATCTGAGCGTAGAGCGCGGCCACGATATCGTCGAGCATGATGCCGAGCCCGCCGGGCACCTGCCGCTCGATCCAGCGCGCCGGAGGGGGCTTCCAGATATCGAAGACGCGGAACAGCGCGAAGCCGGCGGCATAGGCCCACACCTCGAGCGGCGCCGCGACTAGCACGAGGAATTGCGCGGCGATTTCGTCGATCACGATCAGGCCGGGGTCCTTGCGGTCGCCGGCCGCCGCCGCCGTACCCGCGGCCCAGCATCCGACGGCGAAGACGATCGCGGACGCGGCGAAGAGGCCCCACCGACCGGTTGTCGCCGTGATCGCCCAGGCGCAGGGGAGGGCGGCGAGCGACCCCCAGGTTCCCGGCATCCCGGGCAGCAAGCCAACGCCGAACCCGGTGGCGAGAAACGCCGCCGGGTGACGCAGCGGCAGACCGGGATTCCGGCTCAGAGCGGTAGCCGGACGGTCGCGACTGCCTGCGCGGCGACGCCTTCGCCACGGCCGGTAAAGCCGAGCTGTTCGGTCGTGGTCGCCTTGACGCTGACCCGATCAGCGGCGATGTCGAGGATCTCCGCGACGCGCTCGATCATCGCGGCGCGATGCGGCGCGATCTTGGGCCGCTCGCAGATGATCGTCACATCGACGGCGGCGATCGTGCCGCCCTTGGTCCGCACCAACTCGGCGGCATAACGCAGGAACTGGTCGGACGCGGCGCCGCGCCAGCGCGGGTCGCTCGGGGGGAAATGCATGCCGATATCGCCGGCGCCGATCGCGCCGAGCACCGCGTCGGTCAGCGCGTGCAGCCCGACATCGGCGTCGGAATGCCCGACTAGCCCGACGCTGTGCGGGATCGCGACGCCGCAAGCCAAGACGTGGTCGCCCGGGCCGAACGGGTGCACGTCGAAGCCCTGGCCGACCCGGATGTCGCCGTGTCGCGCCGCGATCAGCCGCTCCGCCGCGGCGAGGTCCTGCGCTGTCGTCACCTTCAGATTCTCCTCATTACCGGGCACGATCAGCGGGGTGATGCCGGCGGTCTCGGCGACCGCGGCATCGTCGGTCAATACCCGCCCCGCGGCGGCGCGGTGCGCCGCCAAGATCGGCGCGAAGTGAAACCCCTGCGGCGTCTGCGCCCGCCACAATTGCGAGCGGTCGATGGTTTCGCGGATATGGCCGTCGACCACGCGCTTGATCGTATCGCCGAGCGGCAGGGCTGGGATCGCCGCCGGCGCGCGATCGAGCGCGGCGATGACCCGCTCGATCAATTCAGCGTCGAGAAACGGCCGCGCGCCGTCATGGATCAGCACCCTGTCGGGGTGATGCGGGACGAGCGCCTCCAACCCGAGCCGCACCGAATCCTGCCGCTCCTGGCCGCCCGCCACCGGCGGCAACAGCGCGAACCCTGAAACCGCCCGGCGATAGATCGGATCGTCCTCCGGGCGGATCACGACCAATACGCCGGCCACCAGCGGGTGCCGGGAGAACGCACCGGCGGCATGCCCGAGCACGCTGCCGCCGCCCAGCGTTAGATACTGCTTGGGCAATTCGCCGCCGAACCGGGTGCCGCGTCCGGCCGCGACGACGAGTGCGTAAACGCCAGCCATCGCGGTACACTAGCGCGGTTTCCTGCATCGCGGAAAGGGTATGATCCAGAAGTGGATATTGCACCGCAGCAAAATCTAGTTTAGGATTATTGCCTATATCATAGGCATTCAGGGAGTTTGATCATTCCGTGAGCATTCGGCTCCCGTCGATCGATCTCGAAAACAGTGTGATCCTGGCGCCGATGTCCGGCGTCACCGACCTGCCGTTTCGCCGCATCGTCAAGCGGGAGGGGGCGGCCCTGGTCGTCTCGGAGATGATCGCGAGCCAGGCGGCGATCCGCGACACCCGCCAATCGCTGACGATGGCGCGGAGTTGCGCCGAGGAGCAGCCGATGGCGGTGCAGCTCGCCGGCTGCGAACCCACGGTGATGGCCGAAGCGGCCAAGCTCAACGCCGATCGCGGCGCCCGCGTTATCGACATCAATTTCGGCTGCCCGGTCAAGAAGGTGGTCAACGGCCATGCCGGCTCATCGCTGATGCGCGACGAGCTGCACGCCGCGCGCATCCTCGAAGCGACGGTCAAGGCGGTCGATCTGCCGGTTACCTTGAAGATGCGGACCGGCTGGGACGACGCCAACCGCAACGCGCCCGATCTCGCGCGGATTGCCGAATCCTGCGGCATTCGCATGGTTACCGTGCACGGCCGCACGCGATGCCAGTTTTACGCCGGGTCGGCCGATTGGCGTTTCATCCGCGCGGTGAAGGACGCGGTGACGATCCCGGTCATCGCCAATGGCGACATCACCAGCCTCGACGACGCCGATCGCGCCTTGAGCGAATCCAGCGCGGATGGGCTGATGATCGGCCGCGGCTGCTATGGGCGACCGTGGTTCATGCGGCAGGTGATCGAGTGGCTGCGCAGCCGGCGACGCCTCGCCGATCCGCCGCTATCGGCGCAATACGCGATCGTGCGCGAGCATTACGACGACATGCTGGTCCATTACGGCGCCGATGTGGGCATGAAGATCGCCCGCAAGCACCTGGGTTGGTACTCCAAGGGGCTGCCCGGCTCGGCCGAGTTTCGCGCGGTAGTCAATCGCACCGCCAAGATCGACGAGGTCAGGGAATTGATCGGCGCCTACTACGAGGGGCTGATGGCGCGCGAGGCGGCATGATGTTGCCGTCGTTCCGGCGAGGCCGCGCTGCCTCGGGACCGCCCGCATCGCGGAACGGCGTCGGGGCGGACCCGGTCGCGGTGCTGGCGGCATTGCCGGACCCGGTCATCGCGGTCGATCGGAGTGGCTTGATCCGCTTCGTCAATCCGGCGGCGGAGCAGTTTTTCGGAGCCGGCGCACCGGCGTTGGACGGCAGCGCGCTGACCGATTTCATCATGGCCCAGAGCCCGCTCTTTGCCCTGGTCGACGCGGTCTGGCGCAGCGGCGGCTCGATCGCCGAGTACGACATATTGCTCGAGGGGCCACGGTTCGCGGCGCGCACGGTCACGATACAGGGAGCGCCGGCGGGGGAAGGGGCCGACCTGCTGGTCCTGACCTTTCACGAACGTTCGATGGCCGAAAAGGTCGACCGCCAGCTGACCCATCGCAATGCCGCCAGATCGATCACCGCGATGGCGGCGATGCTGGCGCATGAGGTCAAGAACCCGCTGTCGGGAATTCGCGGCGCGGCACAACTGCTCGAACAGGATGCCGATTCCGCCGGGCGCGAGCTGACCCAGCTGATCTGCGATGAAACCGACCGCATCGTCGCGCTGGTCGACCGGATGGAGGCGTTTTCGGATCATCGCCCGATCGCCCGCAACCCGGTCAATATCCACGAGGTGCTGGAGCGGGTGCGCAAGATCGCGCAGACCGGGTTCGCCCGCCACGTGCGCATCGGCGAGAAATACGATCCATCATTGCCGCTGGTCCACGGCAACCACGACCTGTTGGTCCAGGTGTTTCTGAATCTGGTCAAGAACGCCGCCGAGGCGGTCCCGGGCAGCGGCGGCGAGATCACCCTGGCGACCGCCTATCGCCACGGGCTGCGCGTCGCCATGCAGGGCGGTGAGACCCGCCTCTACCTGCCGTTGATGGTTTCGATCACCGATAACGGCGCTGGAATACCGGAAGACCTCGAACCGCATCTGTTCGATCCGTTTGTCACGACCAAGCGCAACGGGAGTGGCCTTGGTCTTGCACTGGTCGCCAAGGTAATCGGCGACCACGGCGGGGTGATCGAATTCGACAGCCAGCCCCGGCGCACCGTGTTCCGGGTGTTCCTGCCGGTGGTCCCGCAAGATGGTATGCGGTGATGGGCGCGACGATTCTGGTAGCTGATGACGACCGGGCGATCCGCATGGTGCTGAACCAGGCGCTCGCTCGGCTCGGGCACGACGTACGCATGACCGGTAACGCGGCGACCTTGTGGCGCTGGGTCGCCGACGGCGAGGGCGATCTCGTCATCACCGACGTGATCATGCCCGACGAGAACGGGCTCGATCTGATCCCGCGGATCAAGAAGATCCGGCCCGAATTGCGCATCATCGTGATGAGCGCGCAGAACACGCTGCTAACCGCGGTCAAGGCGACCGAGCGCGGCGCGTTCGAGTACCTGCCAAAGCCGTTCGATCTGCGCGAATTGGTCAATGTCGTCGAGCGGGCATTGACGACGCCGCCCAACGCACCGGCCGCCAGCGAAGACGACATCGAGGAGCAGCTCCCGCTGATCGGCCGCTCGCCGGCGATGCAGGAGATTTACCGCGCGATCGCCCGGCTGATGGGCACCGACCTGACCGTGATGATCACCGGCGAAAGCGGCACCGGCAAGGAATTGGTCGCGCGGGCGTTGCACGATTACGGCAAGCGCCGCTCCGGCCCGTTCGTCGCGATCAACATGGCCGCGATCCCGCGCGAATTGATCGAAAGCGAATTGTTCGGCCACGAACGGGGCGCCTTTACCGGGGCGACGGCGCGCGGAGTCGGCCGTTTCGAGCAAGCTAAGGGCGGCACCCTGTTTCTCGACGAGATCGGCGACATGCCGTTCGAGGCACAGACCCGGCTGCTGCGCGTGTTGCAGGAGGGCGAATACACCGCGGTCGGCGGGCGCACCCCGATTCGCGCCGATATCCGCATCATCGCCGCCACCCACCGCGATCTGTCGCAGTTGATACGCCAGGGCGTGTTCCGCGAGGATCTGTTCTACCGGCTCAACGTCGCGCCGATCCGGCTGCCGCCGCTGCGGGAGCGCAGCGCGGACGTTCCGGCGCTGGTACGCCATTTCTCGGCCCAGGCGGCACGCGAGGGATTGCCCGCGAAGACGCTCGACGAGGCCGCCATGGAGCGACTGCGGCGCTATCGCTGGCCGGGCAATGTGCGCGAGCTCGAAAACCTGATGCGGCGCCTCTCCGCCCTCTATTCGCAGGAAGTCATCGGGGTCGACGTCGTCGAGATCGAGCTGGCCGAGGTTTTCGCTGCGACCGCGACGACGGAGACGACCAGTGGGGAGGGGCTGTCCGCCGCGGTCGAGCGCCATATCCAGGACTATTTCATCGCGCATAAGGGCGCCTTGCCCGCCTCCGGCCTTTACGACCGGGTCTTGCGCGAGATCGAGCGCCCGCTGATCGTGGCGACCTTAGGCGCGACCCGGGGCAACCAGATCAGGGCGGCCCATCTGCTCGGCCTCAATCGCAATACTCTGCGCAAGAAAATCCGCGAATTGGACATCCCCGTCGTACGCGGCCTAAAATAGCGCGCAGCGATACCGTCCGCGTCCCGCAGCGTCGCGGGGGCACCAACGCGGAGGTATTAACGGAAGCGTTGCGGTCTGCGAAGCGCTTCACGGCGATGTCAGGTGGGAATTGCACATGAACCTGGCGCGACAGGTTCGCAGCTGGGCCGGCCGTATCGGCTTGTGGCGCAGGCTGACGATCACGCTGGCGGTCGCGGCGCTGGCGTCGGGCATCGCGACGTACCTCGCCCTGACCGGGACGCCGCCGTTCGGGGTGCATCCCGGCGTCGTTCTGTCATTACTATACCTCGACCTGACCCTGCTGCTGGCCCTGGCGGCGCTGGTGGTCAGGCGGCTGGTCCAGGTCTGGGCCGAGCGCCGGCGCGGGGTTGCCGGGTCGCGATTGCAGGTCAGGCTGGTCGGGCTGTTCAGCCTGATCGCGGTATTGCCAACGATCATCGTCGCGGTATTTTCCTATCTGTTCTTCAGCTTCGGCCTCGAATCTTGGTTCAGCGACAAGGTCCGCACCGCGATTTCCGAATCGGTCGCCGTCGCCGACGCCTACGTCAAGGAGCACCAACAGGCGATCCGCGCCGATGCGTTGTCGATGGCGAGCGATCTCAACCACAACGCCTCGGCGTTGTCGCTGAACCCGCAATATCTCGCCCCGGTGCTGACCGCACAGGCGTCGATGCGCGGCCTCACCGAAGCCGCCGTGGTCGACCGCAAGGGTACGATGTTGGCACGCACCGGGCTGGCCTTCGCGCTCGGCTTCGAAGACGTCAGCAAGGACGCGATCCGGCGCGCGTCGCTCGCCGAGGTCGTGATCCTGACCGACGACCACGACGAGCGGGTGCGCGCGCTGGTGCGGCTCGACGAGTTCAGCGACCTCTTCCTGTACGTCGGCCGCTTTATCGAGCCGCGGGTGCTGAACCATCGCCGCGAGACCCAGCTCGCCGCCGCTCAGTACGAGCAGCTCGAAGGGCAGCGTTCCGGCTTTCAGATCACGTTCGCGGTGATCTTCATCCTGGTGGCGATGCTGTTTCTGGCGGCGGCGGTGTCGATCGGCATTAATTTCGCCGCGCAGCTCGCCGACCCGATCAGCCGTCTGGTCGCCGCGACCGAGCAGGTCAGCGCCGGCGATCTCGCCGCCCGCGTGCCCGAGGGCAAAAAGAACGACGAACTCGCCTCGCTCAGCCGCGCCTTCAATCGGATGACCAATCAGATCCAGAGCCAGCAGCGCGAACTGGTCGAGGCGAACCGCCAGCTTGACGACCGCAGACGGTTTACCGAAACGGTATTGACCGGCGTGTCGGCCGGGGTCATCGGGCTCGACCGCAGCGGCCGGATCAACCTGCCCAACCGCTCGGCCTCGTCCTTGCTCGGGGTCGACCTCGACCTGTCGATCGGCGACGATTTGGCCGAGGTGGCGCCGGAGATGGCCGGCCTGCTGGAAGAGGCCGCGCGCCGCCCCGAGCGGCTGGCCCAGGCGCAGGTCCAGATCGTCGGCGCCAACAGCACCCGGACCTTGCTCGTGCGCATCGCGGCCGATCACGACAACGGCGAGATCAGCGGTTTCATCGTCACTTTCGACGACATCACCGAATTATTGTCGGCGCAGCGCAAGGCGGCCTGGGCCGACATCGCCCGTCGCATCGCCCACGAGATCAAGAACCCGCTGACCCCGATCCAGCTCTCGGCCGAGCGGCTGCGCCGGCGCTACCTCAAGGACATCAAGAACGACGCCGAGACCTTCAAGATCTGCACCGACACGATCATCCGCCACGTCGAGGATATCGGCCGGATGGTCGACGAGTTCTCGTCGTTCGCCCGCATGCCGGCGCCGGTATTGAAACACGAAAATCTGGTCACGATCGTCGAGCAGGCCGTGTTCCTGCAGCGTACGGCGCACCCGGAAATCGCCTTCGAGACCGATTTCCCCGACCATGCGGTGCCGTTGCGATGCGATTCACGCCTGGTCGCCCAGGCGGTGATGAACATCACCAAGAACGCGATCGAATCGATCGAGGGACGCATCGCCGAGAACGGCGCGGATTCGGCCCCGGGGGAGATCACCGTCTCGGTGGCGGAGGCGAACGGCCAGGTCGTCGTCGCCATCGAGGACAACGGAAAGGGCCTGCCGCAGCACGGCCGCGAGCGGCTGACCGAGCCCTATGTGACGACGCGCGCGAAAGGGACCGGCCTGGGTCTCGCCATCGTCAAGAAGATCATGGAAGATCACCAGGGCGAGCTGATGCTCGAGGATAAGGAACCGAGCGGGGCGCGCGTGAAGCTTGTCTTCACCACCGATGCGCGTGTCGCGGTGCGCGCGGATATGTCCGGCCCTGCAGCCGAGTTGAGTACCGTCACCGATGGCGCATGACATTCTGATCGTCGACGACGAAGCCGACATCCGCATGCTGATCGCGGGCGTGCTGAAGGACGAGGGCTATGCCACCCGCGAGGCCGCCGACAGCGGTCAGGCGTTCGCGGCGATCCAGGTGCGGCAGCCCAACCTGGTCATCCTCGACATCTGGCTTCAGGGCAGCGAGCTCGACGGCATCGAGATATTGCGCAGGCTGCGCGAGGAGATGCCGTCGGTCCCGGTGTTGATGATCAGCGGCCATGGCACGATCGAGACCGCAGTCGAGGCGATCAAGATCGGGGCGTACGATTTCATCGAGAAGCCGTTCAAGGCCGATCGGCTGCTATTGTTCGTAGCGCGCGCACTCGAGGCGGCAGTGCTGCGCCGCGAAAACGAGGAACTCAAGCTGCGCGTCGGTGGCGAATTGGACCTGATCGGCTCGTCGCCGGCCGCCAATCAATTGCGTCAGCAGATCGAGCGGGTCGCGCCGACCGGTAGCCGCGTGTTGATCACCGGCCTGCCCGGGTCCGGCAAGGAGGTCGTCGGGCGGCTGTTGCACGCCCGCTCGCGGCGCGCGCAGGGGCCGTTCGTCGCGATCAACTGCGCGACGATGCACCCCGACCGGCTCGAAGCCGAATTGTTCGGCAGCGAGGCGGGCAATGACGGCGTCGGCCGCAAGATCGGCACGTTCGAGCGCGCTCATGGCGGCACGCTGTTTCTCGACGAAGTCGCCGACATGCCGCTGGAAACTCAGGGTAAGATCGTCCGCGTGTTGCAGGAACAGACCTTCGAGCGGGTAGGGGGGACGCATCGGGTCGAGGTCGATGTCCGTGTCGTCGCATCCTCGAACCGCGAGCTAGGCGTGGAAATCACCGCCGGCCGCTTTCGCGAGGACCTGTTTTATCGGCTGAGCGTGGTGCCGATAAAGGTGCCGCCATTGCGCGACCGGCTCGAAGACATCCCGCTATTGGCGCGCCATTTCATGACGCGCGGCGCCGAGGCGGCGCGGGTGCCGCCTCGCGAGTTGGGCGAGGATGCGCTGGCCGCTCTGCAATCCTATCCTTGGCCCGGCAATGTGCGGCAACTGCGCAATGTGATCGACTGGCTGTTGATCATGGCCCCGGGCGATCCGCGCGAGGCGGTGCGCGCCGACATGCTACCCAACGAGATCACCTCGATCGCGCCGACCGTGGTCAAATGGGACAAGGGCAGCGAGATCATGACCCTGCCGCTGCGCGACGCGCGCGAGGTCTTCGAGCGCGAGTATCTGCTGGCCCAGGTGACCCGGTTCGGCGGTAACATCTCACGCACCGCGGCCTTTGTCGGCATGGAGCGCTCGGCCTTGCACCGCAAGCTCAAATCGCTCGGCGTGTTCGGCAACGACCGGTCGGTCAAGGTCGGGGTGTAGGCGTTCACGAGCGAGGGAAGAGCGCCATGTCCCGCATTGCCTACGTCTCCGGTCAGTACCTGCCGCATCGGCAGGCCGCGGTGCATATCGAGGATCGCGGCTACCAGTATTCCGATGGGGTCTATGAGGTAATCGCGGTGATGGGCGGGCACCTCGTCGACGAGGTGCCGCATCTCGCCCGGCTCGCCCGCTCGCTCGGCGAATTGCGCATCGCCCCGCCGATCGGCGACGCCGCGCTGAGAATCGTCATGCGCGAGGTGGTGCGCCGCAACGGGGTCGACACGGGCATCGTCTATCTGCAGATCACCCGCGGCGTGGCGCCGCGCGAGCACGGATTTCCGACCAAGCCGACCGACCCGGTGCTGGTGGTCACGGCGCGACGGTCGCGCCCGCCCGATCCGAGCCTCGGCCGCGACGGAATCGCGGTGATCACGATCCCGGACATCCGCTGGCAACGCTGCGACATCAAATCGGTCGCGCTGTTGCCCAACGTTCTGGGCAAGCAACAGGCCAGGGAGGCGCGCGCCTACGAGGCCTGGCAGGTCGACCGCGAGGACCATGTCACCGAGGGCACCTCGACCAATGCCTGGATCGTGACCGAATCCGGCGAAGTCGTGACCCGGGCCGCCGACAACGCGATCCTCAATGGCGTCACCCGCGGCGCGATCCTCGACATCATCCGCCGCGAGGGGCTTCGCTTTGTCGAGCGGGCCTTCACGGTCGCCGAGGCCAGATCGGCGCGCGAGGCGTTTCTGACCAGCACAACCGCCGATCTACTGCCGGTGGTGCGGATCGACGGCGAGAACGTCGCCGACGGCAAGCCCGGCCCGCTCAGCCAGAAACTGCGCGCGGCCTATTTCGTCCACGCGACGGCCGCGCCATGACAATGACCCCGGAGGGTGGGGCGATACGGCGTCCGCGCGCCATCCTGTTCGATTGGGACAACACTCTGGTCGACAGCTGGGCGACGATCCACGAGGCGCTGAACTTCTGCATGGCGGCGATGGACAAGCCGCTGTGGTCAGTGGCCGACACCAAGAAAAAGGTCCGCCTCAGCCTGCGCGAAGCTTTTCCCCAGCATTTCGGCGATCGCTGGGAGGAGGCCCGGACGATCTATCTCGACCGCTTCCAGGCGATCCATCTCGAACGGCTGACCCCATTGCCGGGCCGCGAGGCGATGCTGCACGGGCTGACGGCGGAGGGGATCTATCTCGGCATAGTCAGCAATAAGACCGGCGCATTGCTGCGCCGCGAAGCGACCCGGCTGGGCTGGTCGGAATTGTTCGGCAATATCGTCGGCGCCGGCGACGCGGTGATGGACAAGCCGGCGATCGAGCCGGTGACTTTGGCGCTGACCAGAAGCGGGATCGCCGCCGGGGACGAGGTGTGGTTCGTCGGCGATACCGCGGTCGACATGGAATGCGCGATCAATAGCGGCTGCGTGCCGATCCTGCTGGGGGGTAGCCCGACCGCCGCGGAGTTTTCCCGGCATCCGCCATTGCTGACCTTTGCCGATGAGCAAACTCTGTTTCGCCGGGTCCGGGACTTGTGATTTTGCGGCGCACACCTATCTTCGAGTCGAATTCGGGAGATTCACGCGAGCACACCCCTTCATCCTGAGCGGGACCGTTGCCGCTCAAAAATTCGAAACGGGGACCACTCATGTCGGCCGAAAAATCGCAAAACGTGCAGGACGTTTTTCTCAACCACGTTCGCAAGAACAAGACCCCGGTGACGGTATTTCTCGTCAACGGCGTGAAATTGCAGGGGATCATCACTTGGTTTGATAATTTTTGCGTGCTGTTGCGGCGCGATGCCCATTCGCAACTCGTATACAAGCACGCCATCTCGACGGTGATGCCGGCCCAGCCGATCCAGTTGTTCGAGGGCGGCCGGGAGGCCGACGAGCTCTGAGCCGGACTGATAACACCGCCAGCGCTCCGGCCAGTTCCGCCTCGGGCAGTCACGCCCTGACCAGTCGCGCGCTTGTCATCCATCCAGTTGTCCGATCCGCCCCCGCCCGAAATGGCGGCGACGCAGCAGTGCGGTCGTTTGACGCGCAGCTCGATGAGGCGGTCGGTCTCGCCCGCGCGATCAACCTCGACGTCGTCGCGGCGGAGATCGTTCGCCTTGCCCGCCCGGTGCCGGGCACCTTGTTCGGCAGCGGCAATGTCGCGGCGTTGGGCGAGACCGTGGCCGAAAACACGATCGAGCTCGTCGTTATCGATGCCGCGCTGACCCCGGTGCAGCAGCGCAATCTCGAACGGCGCTGGCAGGCCAAGGTGATCGACCGCACCGGCCTCATTCTCGAAATCTTCGGCGCCCGCGCCCGCACCCACGAAGGCCGGATGCAGGTCGAGTTGGCGGCCTTGACCTATCAGCGCTCGCGTCTGGTGCGGTCATGGACGCATCTGGAGCGCCAGCGCGGCGGCTTTGGCTTTCTCGGCGGCCCCGGCGAGAGCCAGCTCGAAATCGACCGCCGGCTGATCGGCGAGCGAATCGCCCGGCTGCGGCGCGAGCTCGACTCCGTCAAGCGCACCCGCGCGCTGCATCGCGAGGCGCGGCGGCGAGTGCCTTACCCGGTCATCGCACTGGTCGGCTATACCAATGCCGGCAAATCGACCCTGTTCAACCGGCTGACCCGGTCGGGGGTCGTGGCCGAGGACATGCTGTTCGCTACCTTGGACCCGACCATGCGACGGCTCGACCTGCCGTCGGGGAAAAAGGCGATCCTGTCGGATACCGTAGGGTTCATCTCCGATTTGCCGACGCACCTGGTCGCCGCGTTCCGGGCGACCCTGGAAGAGGTCACCGAGGCCGACATCGTCGTCCATGTCCGCGACGCCCACCACCCGGACAGCGCCGCGCAGCGCGCCGACGTGCTGGCGGTACTGACCGATCTCGGGCTCGGCGCGCTGGTCGAGGACGGGCTGATCGAGGCGCTGAACAAGATCGACCTGCTCGACCCGGGCGCGCGCGACAGCCTGATCAACCAGGCACAGCGCAACGAGGAAGTCGTCGCGTTGTCGGCGGTGACGGGGGAGGGGTGCGACGGGCTGTTGCGGCTGATCGAGCACCGGCTCGATAGCGACGCGCGGCCGGTGCGGCTCGACATCCCGTTGTCGGACGGCAAGACCCTGGCCTGGGTCTATGCCCACGGCGAAGTGCTCGGCCGGCGCGACGATTCCGAAGCCGCGCACCTGTCGGTGCGTCTGTCCGACGCCGATCTCGGCAGATTGCGGCACCGGCAACGGCTGCATTGAGAAAGCGGCTTCGCTACCTACCGCTCGTCGGCCTTGACCTCCTGCCATAGCGCTTCGAGCGCGTCGAGGTCGCGGCCGATGCCGCGTTCGGCGGCGCGGGCCTCGACCTGGCGGAAGCGGCGCTCGAATTTCGCGGTGGCGCGGCGCAAGGCCATTTCCGGTTCGACATCGAGCTTGCGCGCGAGATTGGCCACGGCGAATAGCAGGTCGCCGATTTCGTCTTCCAGCCGGTCGGGGTGTGCCCCCGCGACGATCTCGGCTTCAATCTCGGCGATCTCCTCGTCGATCTTGGCGAGCACAGCGCGCGCGTCGGGCCAGTCGAAGCCGATCCGGGCCGCGCGCCGCGACACCTTGGCCGCGCGCAGGAGGGCGGGGAAGGCGAGGGCGACGCCGTCGAGGACGCTGACTTTCGTGCCCGTCTGCTGCCGCTCGGCCGCCTTGTGCGCCTCCCACGCCTCGTTCTGGGCCGCAACCGATGCGATCTCGGCATCGCCAAAGACGTGCGGGTGGCGCCGCACCATCTTGTCGCAAATCGCCGCGACAACATCGTCGAACACGAAACTGCCCGCCTCCTCGGCCATGCGGGCGTGAAACACCACCTGCAACAATAAATCGCCTAGCTCGTCCTTCAATCCCGGCATATCGGCGCACTCGATCGCGTCGGCGACCTCGTAGGCTTCCTCGATCGTATAGGGCGCGATCGTCCGGAAATTCTGTTCGAGGTCCCATGGGCAGCCGCCTACCGGGTCGCGCAACCGGGCCATGATCGCCAGCAGTCGGTCGATCGGGCGATTATCGGGCTGGTTCATTTCATTCGATCCATAGGCCGTGCCGCTTGTGCCAATCCTCGATCGACAATTCGGGGTAGCCGTCGAAGCATTCGTCGCCGGGCCCGAGTTGCGGTACCACCCACTCCGCCTTGTCGCGCAGCAGCAGGTGCACATTCGCCGGCGGCACCGGCAGCTTGGTGTCGATCGCCGAGGCGAAGGGGTGGACCAGCTCGGGCCAATGCTTGTCGCCGACCCATAACGGCGTGCCGCAATGGCGGCAGAAATGGCGATCGGCCGAGCCAGCCTCGCCGTCGATCACCGCGTGCCACACCCGCAAGGCCCGCCGCCCGCGCACGACCAGGGTGGCGGCGGCGCCCATGATGTTGACCGCGAACCCTCCGCCACCGGCGCTCTTGCGGCAGATCGAGCAATAACAGCGCTGATAGGGGTAGGGGGTGTGGCTGTCGAGCGAGAACCCGACCGCGCCGCACCGGCACGAGCCTTCAAGACGCATCGGCATGGGGCGGCTCCCGCGATAGAAGCTTTTGCAAAAAAATCCGCTGATGTTCGGGCGGGAAGTCGAGCCTACCGAATTCCCGGTAGCCGAGCTTTTGGTAGAACCCGGGCGCCTGGAACGAAAACGTGTCGAGCCAGACCGAATGAGCGCCGACCTCCAGGGCGCGGCGCTCGGCCTGCGCCATCAATTCGCGGCCGATCCCGTGTCGGCGTAAATCGGCACGGACCCATAGATATTTGACAAACAGCCAGCCGCCATAGACATGGCCGTCGAGACCGCCCCGCACGGTGCCCGCTTCGTCCCGGACAAAGATCGCCACGCGATGTAACTCCGTCGGACCGAGGAATTCGCGGTTGTATTCATCGAGCCCGACCCCGAGCGCGTCGGAATCCCGTCCCGCCGGCCGCTCCTCGAAACCGATCCGATAACCTGGCGGCAGGTCCACGACATGCCTCCTTTCGCGGCGTAGGTTCAGCCTGATGCTAGCCCGCCCACATGCCAGCCTAGGCGCATGCTAGCCTGGGCGCGGGCGTTGCCGCCAGAAGGGGGATTTGTGGACCGCGAGGCCGAGCTCAAAATCATCCGCCGCGCCTTCGCAAGCCAGACCATGGCCGCCGCGGGGGTCGTCGATCGGCGGGTCGAAAGGGCGTTCGCCACAGTCAAACGCGAGGCGTTTCTCGGCAAGGGGCCGTGGCCGATCCTGCGCTGGAACCGCGGTTACGCGCCGACGCCCAGCCGCGATCCGGTCTACCTCTACACCGATGTGCTGGTCGGGCTGATTCCCGAGCGCAACCTCAACAACGGCCAGCCATCCTTCCACGCCACGCTGATCGCGGCGGCGGCGCCGAAACCCGGCGATCACGCCGTTCATGTGGGCGCCGGGGTCGGCTATTACACGGCGATCCTGCGGCGGCTGGTGGGCCGTACCGGCAGGGTCACCGCGATCGAGTTCGATCCGACCCTGGCGGCGCGGCTGAAGCAGAACTTCGCCGACGCGGCCAACGTCACGGTGGTGCAGGGCGATGGCGCCAAGGTGAAGTTCGCGCCGGCGCAGGTGATCTACGTCAACGCCGGTGCCACCCGTCCGGCGGATGCGTGGCTCGACGGGCTCGCCGAGGGCGGCCGGCTGATCCTGCCGCTGACCACCAACCAGGGATTTCTGTCGGCCGAGGCTAATGCGATCCAGCGCCGCGGCGGGGTGTTCCGGATCGAGCGCGGCGGCGACGGATTCTTCGCGCGATGGATCTCACCGGTCGGGATCTTTCCGTGCGACGGCGCGCGCGACGAGGTCTCCGAACAAGCCCTGGCCACCGCATTCGCCAAGGGCGGCTGGGAGCGGGTGACGCGGCTGTACCGGACCAATGAATTGCCGGAAGAGCAGTGCTGGCTGCGCGCGCCGGGCTGGTCCCTAGCGTATGGTTGAGGCTAAATGTCGCATAATACATATTATGGAAAACATTGCGGCGGCGTTACACTTGACAACCCCCGGCACAATCCATAGATTAGGTGCCATAAGGAGTTGTCGCCGATGGCTAAGTCGATTTTGTCCGCACCACACCTCCACAACGAGGAAGCGGCATTCACCTATGTAGAGACGCAGCTTTGGCCGAACGGTCCGGTTTGTCCCCATTGCGGCAATGTTGATGCGGCGCGGATTGGCCGACTTCAAGGCAAGTCGAGCCGTCCAGGCTTGCGGAAATGTTATGCGTGCCGAAAGACCTTTACCGTGCGGGTCGGCTCGATCTTTGAGGATAGTCACTTCCCACTGCATTTGTGGTTGCAGGCAATCCAATTTGTGACCGCCAGCAAGAAAGGCATCAGCACAAGGCAAATTCAGCGGGCCTTTGATTGCAGTATGAAAACCGCTTGGTTTCTGATGCATCGCATTCGCGAAGCGATGAAGGATAGTGCTGGCTTTGGCGCGCTCGGCGGCGGCGGCGCTATCGTCGAGGCCGACGAAACCTTCATCACCCGTTCGCCAAAAACCCGCCGCCCCAAGGATGCGCCGCCGCGTGAAACCCGGCAGGTGCTGAGCCTTGTCGAGCGCGGCGGCGCGATCCGTTCGCAATTCCTTGATCACCGCACCGTGCGGCAGGCCCTGTGGGGCCATCTCGACAAAGACGCGCAACTCAGAACCGACAGCGCCATGTCGTATCGGAAGATCATGCCGCATGGGCAGCACGAATTCGTTGATCACTCCAAGGGTGAATACGTCCGTGGCGACGCGCACACCAATACCCTTGAAGGATTTTTTTCGGTGTTCAAGCGAGGCCTGATTGGCGTCTACCAGCACATGGATAAGAAGCATCTCGACCGCTACCTCGCCGAATTCGATTTTCGGTTCAATACCCGCGAGAAGCTTGGCATTAATGATGCGGAGCGTGCGGCCCGCGCTGTTATGGGTGCCAAGGGCAAGCGGTTGACCTATCGAACGACTCGTCGGCAAGAAGCGCTCGACACCCCGCCGTTCTGATCGGCACCACGGCGATCCGCGCCAGCTCGAATTGCTCTTTGATGATGACGACTGAGAGTGCGGCATGCCACGGAAGCCAAACCCAAGGCCTGACAATCCGGAACAATCGAAGCGGTTCATAGAGATTGCTCGCGAAGTTGGTGCCGATGGCACCAAAGAGGAATTCGATCGCGCTTTCAAACGAGTCGCGTCCGATAAAGGCCGAAAAAAGCAACCGCCAGCCGCGAGTTAGTATTATCTTTTGCCATCTCTTATCTTTCTGAAAAGCGGCACTAATCGCTTCATATCCTCCGTTTGGTTATTGAACTGCCGGATTGACTCCGCAATTACGGATTCCATCCGCTCTTTATCATAGATTTGTGAGTATTCGGTTTCGGTAATATTCGTTAATTCATCTAGAACCCACGGAAACGGTCGGTCGGCGGGGTTATCAAACCCGTGTCGTAGCAGCCACGCAAACAAATCCGCTGCCTGTATGGGCAGAAAATCATCGTCGGACCTGAATAACGGGTCGATGGGCATTATTGCGGCGGCATCTGGTTCCCTGATGCGGGTGAGTTCAAGAATAGCCGGATACCACATCTTTGCTCGCGGGCCAAAAATCAGATTTTCATCAAAGATAATTTCAAAACGCTCGCGAATTCCTAAATCCCATAGCGACAATGCGGCGTTCACAATGGTGTTGTGATAAGGGAAAAAATATGGGTCTTTTGAGGCCACCCACGGACTAAGAGCCTGACTGAAAAAGAGTTGAGTGATCTCAATAGGTTGTGATTCCATCGTTGTTGCGACACAAACGGTGGGGTTCACGATGGCCTGGACTGAG
>Ga0080064_1002323_pt1 | contig 32821 bp, 36 predicted proteins | sample Subgrocontami54m_FD_69260 | JGI IMG/M metagenome (GOLD analysis project Ga0080064, IMG submission 69260) | Subsurface groundwater microbial communities from S. Glens Falls, New York, USA - GMW46 contaminated, 5.4 m (SPADES assembly) (version 2) ...
ATCGCGGCGGGAATGGTGTACGGCTCGGGGAGAAAGTCCAGCGGATGCCGCAGGTCGACGACGGCGACGATCTCACCCTCCTCCAACTTCCGTTTCAGTTCTTCAGGGGTGATCCGCGCCATTTGCAACTGGCGCAGAAATCGCTGCCTTCTTAAATACTTGCGGACGAGGTATGCGGCCAGGATGCTGAACACCAGAGTCAGAAGCAGCACAATCCCCAATTTGTCGGCGTAATAGGCTACCTTCTCGATCTGCCTGCTGAACAGATAGCCGAGACCCAGGAACGTTCCCGCCCAGAAGAGGACACCGAGGACGTCAAACAGCAGAAACGTAACGAATCGCATGCCGAACGCGCCAGCGAGGGGAGATGCCGCCGTATTGAACCAGGGAATAAACTTGGCCAGTAGCAGTGACGTTGCGCCGTGTCTGGAATACACGTTCTGCGTGCGACGGGCGCAGGAGTCCGGCTCGAGAGAGAGCCGGCATAACAGACCCAGCATGGTGTTTCCACGGTATCGACCGATCTGGTACCAGATCGTGTCGCTGAGCAGCGCCGCCGACAGCGCACAGGCCGCGGCAACCCAAACATTCAGATGTCCCGTGCCGGCGAGCGCCCCGGCCGCCAACAGAACCGGGGCCGCCGGCAACGGGACTCCAACCTGCTCAATAAAAACCCAAGCCAGCAGCACGACATATCCGTGTAGGATCAAGAAGTTGGTCACCGCATTCATATCCCACCTCCTGGCTGGTTTGGCTTAACTAGACACTAGATGCGGGGGAAGAGCATCCGTTACGCGTCCGGCCGATAACCGTTCCAGTGCCCCGGCAGCGTACCGGGGACTGCGACCAAGTGCGTCCTGCGGAATCTACGTCTCGGGGAGCGCTTTATCCTCGGATCTGTCGGCGACTAACCTACTAGCATCGCTGGATGTGAGCGGGTACGGTTCTGAGCGAATTCATGAACCCAAAATCAAGTGCGGGGTACTTCATCGCGGAAACTGGCGTGGAAGTTCCCGTAGTTACCGCCGAGCAGATGCGCGAGTTGGACAGGATTGCCACCCAGGAGACCGGTCCCAGCCTGCTACAGATGATGGAGAATGCCGGCAGGAACTTGGCCCTGCTGGCAATGGAGCTGATGGGTCCCCGCTGGAGGAATACAAGAATCGCGATTCTGGCAGGGAGCGGCGGCAACGGCGGAGGCGGAATCTGCGCTGGCCGTCATTTGGCGAACCGCGGGATACCCGTCAGCCTTTGTTTGGCGGACCCACTAGGCCTCTCGGAAGCCGCGGCCGCGCAACGCAGAATATTTCAGTCTGCCGCCGGGAAAGAGGTCTCGGTCGGGAAAATCGCAGACCTGGAAGCCGATCTAATCCTGGATGCGTTGATAGGCTATGGCCTGAAGTCGGCCCCGCGCGGCGCGACGGAGGAACTGATCGCTTGGGCGGGTGATCGCAATGTCCCCATTTTGGCTTTGGATGTTCCGTCGGGAATCGATGCCACCACGGGCGATGCCCCTGGAAAGTTCATTCGTCCAACCTGGACGATGACACTCGCTCTTCCAAAGTCGGGGCTTCTTCCGCAGAACACAGGTCAACTTTTCCTCGCCGACATCGGAATCCCCGTTGCTGCTTTTCGTCGCTTGACACCAAGCTACGTTTCGCCTTACGGCAAGCGGTTCTGGGTCGGTTTGAAGTACGGCTGGAGTACTTACTGACTCCCAGAAGTAGCTCGTACGGCGAGTGTCAGCGCCCGAGATGTAACCTTTTGAGGTTCCGAGAATCTTTGAGGAGCAGTGGGAGCAGCCACTGCGCTCCCTCTCTGGAGGGGCGCTTCCCCGGGTGCGCTGCGTCATCATTCCAGGCGCAGCGCGCCACATGTCGAGGCACCAATGGGTGCGGAAAGCGGATTCGTGCCTTCGCCTGATACGCCGAACGTCGAAGCTGCGGGTCCGGCCACTCTGCGCCGGCCAGAGACAAAAGAAGTTCACGTCCGCGTTTCAATTCCCAATTATCAGTACCTCGATCAACTGGCGATCCGTTACGGCGTGCGAAGCTTGAGCGGCGTCGTCAATTTCTTGATCGAATTCCATCGCCAATCGCAGATCTCGCCCACTCTGGGACCTGCTCCTTCCGCGACGAAACAAGCCGAATAACTGCGAATCATTTTCTGCAGAAGCATGGACATGAGCTGAAACGTTGGCTCAGTCGCTATGAAGTTCCGCCAGGCTGGATTCGCGCCATCGTTTTCGCTGCTGATGGGAGCCGGTGAGCGTTGAGTCCCGGGTCGAGCGTTCTTGTAGATGCCGGAACCGGCCTGGCGCAACTTCGCCAAATTCGAGACAAGAAAGGAACATGACGTATGCGTCGTATTGGCACCATCATTCTAGGATTCGCATTGCTCTCTACCGCATTCGCGGTGGCGGAGGACACTCGATCGGAAGCGATCGTCGAAGGTACGGGGGTCTTCACGAAGGATTCGAACAACGGCGGCATCTCGCAACGTGCTACGAACGCCGGCGGCTTCCTGGTCGGCTACCGCTATCATTTCAACGATTGGTTCGCAGCGGAGGCAAACTACGGATACAGCCGAAACACACAGAGCTACTTCAATAGCAGTGGCCTGTCCCGTATCCAGTCCAACATCCACGAGGCCACGGCCGCCTTCGTCGTTACACCGCCGATCGCGGTGATGAAGCTCAAGCCATTCCTGCTGGCAGGATCAGGCGCTCTGGTGTTCGATCCAAGAAACGGCGCTGGCACGTCGATCGCGGGTGCACAAAGACAGGCGAAAGCCGCTTTTCTCTACGGCGGAGGCGTCGATTATGACCTGACGCACCATCTGGCGTTGCGCGCAGAGTATCGAGGCCTGGTGTACAAGACGCCCGACTTCAACATCTCGGCGTTAAATACGGACAAGGTGACCCATATGGCACAGCCCTCGGCGGGAATCGTAATAAGGTTCTAGTCGACCGAACCGCAGGAGCGGCGGACCAGGAACACCCCGCAGCAGGTCCGCCGCAACTGCTGGGTCTTAAACGCAAAGCGGGAAACCGCCCAGGTGTGATTCCCACCCCCTCTTTGAACTGCGGCTCCTGCTACGATCGTCCAGCCCAAGATGTCTCTTCCGTAACCACGGCTCATCTTGTGCATCGTTAAAGAGATAGGCTCATGTCGAAACCAGCAAGGTTCACTCTGGCAGTCATACTTGTGGCAGCGTTTGCTGCCGCCCTGATTTTCTTGCCGCTGCGCGACTGGACGGTGTCGTTGGTGGCATGGGTGCGCTCGCTGGGCGCGCTGGGCGTAGCTGTATACACGATCATCTACATACTCGCGGCAGTCTTGCTGTTTCCCGCTTCGCTCTTGACTCTGGCAGCGGGATTTCTCTACGGACCTCTGTGGGGAACTCTGCTTGTTTCTCCCACGAGCGTAGCGGCTTCTACTGTGGCTTTCCTGCTGGGGCGCTCGGTGGCGCGCGATTGGATCAAGCGGCGGATCGAGCAGAATGCTCGTTTTTCCGCTGTCGATACCGCCGTGGGAGCGAATGGATTCAAGGTTGTCTTCTTGCTCCGGCTCTCCCCGATCTTCCCCTTTACCCTCCTCAACTATGCCTTGGGACTGACTCGCGTTCGCCTACGAGACTTTGTCCTTGCTTCTTTTTTGGGGATGCTTCCCGGTACCTTTCTTTATGTCTATTTGGGGTCGTCGGTGGCCAACCTTGCGGCGCTAGCATCAGGAAAGGCGACTCGAGGAGGAATGTGGGAGCAAGTGTTGTTCTGGGGCGGTCTGGCTGCCACCATTCTAGTAGTAGTGCTGGTTACTCGCACGGCGCGGCAGGCCCTGAACCGGTCTCTTCAGCAAGAGTCGACGACCTCTCAGACAGTCGGAGAGCGCTCATGAATCCGGAGATTCCGCGCGTCAGTCCGGTCGACGAATACAACCGGGTTCTGGTCGAGAATGTCCACCCCCCGAAATGGGTCAACCCGCAGCCATCGGGACGGTACAACCTGCTGGTACTCGGTGCTGGGACCGCCGGACTAGTCAGTGCGGCGGGTGCGGCGGCACTGGGCGCAAAAGTAGCGCTGATCGAAAAGCACTTTTTGGGCGGCGATTGCCTGAACTACGGCTGCGTGCCGTCGAAGGCTGTGATTCGAGCGGCCCGCGTGGCACAAACAGTGCGTCAAGCCTCCGACTACGGAGTGCATGTTGCCGGAGGCTTCGAGATCAACTTCGGCGAAGCCATGGAACGCATGCGGCGGCTGCGAGCTGGGATCTCCGAGCATGATTCTGCGCGGCGCTTTAAAGATTTGGGAGTGGATGTCTTCCTAGGCGAAGGAAAATTTATTGATCGTAATAGTGTGGAGATAGAAGGGCAGAGGCTCACATTCTCTCGCGCCGTGATCGCCACCGGCGCTCGGGCCGCTCATCCGTCGGTCTCCGGGCTGGCCGAAGCAGGGTTCTTGACCAATGAAACGGTATTCTCACTGACCGAATTACCGCGCCGGCTGTGCGTGATCGGGGCAGGTCCTATCGGCTGCGAGATGGCCCAGGCTTTCCGACGCCTCGGAAGTGAAGTCTGCATCATCACCGATGGACAACACATCTTGCCACGTGAGGACCGCGACGCTGCGGCCATTGTGGGCAAGCGGTTTGAGCAGGAAGGTATCAAGATGGTGCTCGGAGCGCGGATCGTGAAGGCGGAGGTGGTCGACGGAACCAAGTTCTTGTTTTTTCAACAGAGCGGCAGGGAAGAGCACGTTGTGGGCGACGAGATTCTGGTGGCCGTGGGGCGTGCGCCTAACGTCGAGGGGCTTAACCTGGAAGCTGCGGGCGTCGCTTATGATAGGAAGGGCGTCAAGGTGGACGACCGTCTCCGAACTACGAACCCGAACATCTATGCGGCAGGCGACATTTGCTCGCGGTTCAAGTTCACCCATGCCGCCGATGCCATGGCCCGGTTGGCGCTGCGCAACGCATTTTTCTTTGGTCGAGGCAAGGCCAGTGCCCTGGTTATTCCCTGGTGTACATTCACCGATCCGGAAATCGCCCACGTTGGTTTTTACGAGGATGAAGCGCGTAAACGGGGTCTTGATGTGGTAACGCACACGGTGAATTTGGCGGAAGTGGATCGCGCGGTCCTCGATGGCGCAACGGAGGGGTTCGCACGCGTCCACATGGACGGGAAAACCGGACGAATCCTTGGCGCGACTCTTGTTTCCGAACACGCTGGGGAGAGCATTTCGGAGTTTGTGCTTGCCATGACTCGGGGTGTTCCTCTCTCCGCATTCTCGTCCACGATTCATCCGTATCCGACGCAGGCGGAAGCCTTGAAACGGCTCGGGGATCTTTCCATGCGTGCCCGTTTGAAGCCTTGGCTACGGAAGGTCTTCACCGCCTATTTCAAGGTCCGGAGGTAGGATGGGGGAGGATACTTGCATTTGTGTTTTCGTCAAGCCACCGCTCGCCGGGAAAGTGAAGACAAGGCTGATTCCGGCGGTGGGCGCTGAGGGCGCAGCGGCCTTGGCCGAGGCGTTCTTCCGCGACACATGGAATAGCGCCGAGTCGCTGAGCTGGGCGGTTCCCATCGTGGTGAGCACTGATTCGCTGGGCCCTGAGGTTCTTCCACGGCCAGATATTCAAGTGTGGCTTCAGGGTGGCGGAGATTTGGGCGCTCGCATCGAGAGAATTCTGAGGAGAGCACTCAGGCAAGCCCCAATGGCTATGGCATTGGGCGCGGATAGCCCGGGCATTCCCGCGAGTCTTCTAGAGCGGGCACATGAGGCATTGCAATCAGCCGATGCCGTGCTCGGTCCCTGTGAAGATGGCGGTTTCTACCTGCTCGGGGTCCGCGAATGTCCACCCGGTTTGCTGGCTGGAATTCCGTGGAGTCAATCCACCACCTTTGCCCGCACTTTGGATCGACTAACAGAACGAGGGCTGAAGGCGAGTGTCCTCGATCCTTGGTATGACATTGATCGTCCAGAGGACTTGGAACACCTTGTGAGCGAACTCGCCAGCGGAGCGATTACGGCACCTTATACGGCAAGAGTGCTTGCCGGCCTCCGGGCAGTCACAACGATAGACTCACCAGTCCCATTCAACACCAAGGCGCTCGATTCAAAAGAAGGTGGACCTCAAGCCCCATGAGGATCTCGGTTGTCATCCCGGTGATAAACGAAAAGGAGGACTTGCCTTGCACCTTAAGGGCCCTGGCGGAGTTCTCAGACCTCTACGAGATCATTATCGTGGATGGGGGCAGCACCGACGGCACGCGCGAGTCGCTCTCACACCGATTGCCCGCACATGCGCGCGTGATTGACAGCCCTCGCGGCCGTGGGAACCAGCTCAATGCCGGGGCTCACGCCGCAACCGGAGATATTGTCCTCTTCTTGCATGCAGACACGCGTCTGCCCCCGAACGCGGTTCAACAGATTACCGAAGCTCTGTCCGAAGAGGAGGTGGCGGGAGGCGGCTTCTGCGTGCGCTTCCTAGAAGAAGAGCCTTGGACCCTGCGAGTGGTTACGGTCGGAATCAACTTCCGAACACGCCTCTTCCGGTCGCCTACCGGCGACCAAGCCATCTTCTCCCGCCGGGCTGCGTTTGCAGCTGCCGGTGGTTTTGCCCAATGGCCCATATTCGAAGATGTAGACTTTGTGCATCGCCTCAAGCGCGTGGGGCGTTTTGCAATTGTCCCGTCCCACGTGACGACGTCAGCCCGTCGCTACATCACCCGGGGCGTGTTGCGAACGGTGTTCCTCATGTATGCTTTGCGGGTCGGTTTCTGGTTTGGAGTCTCGCACTTCCGTCTGCACCGATGGTTCCGGGATGTGCGCCCGCACCTCTTGCAAGATCGCAAATGTGCGACTCTCCAAATGGACAAGCGAGAATCCGCTCGAGAACGAGTGCGACCATGAGAACGAGATGCCACACTGGTGGCGGCACAAGTGCGATCAGGTGCGCTCTATTTCCCGTATGGCCTTTCCTGGCTACCTTGAATTTCCCGCTCGTGCAGCGCATCCTCGAACGGAGAAAGCAACGACCTTATGGCTGCCCGTGACCCTTCGCCGCGCGTGAACAACGCAATCGAGCGCGACGAGGCGGCTTTGATCCGAGGCGTTTGTGCTGGGCAGAAAGAGCTCTTTCATGAGCTCATCCGTCCTTATGAGCGGGGAATTTATCTGACCGCCTTTTCGATTCTGCGCAACCAGGGGGATGCGGAGGAGGTCGCCCAAGAGACGCTGCTGAAAGCATTCTCACATCTAGATCAGTTGCGCTCGGACGAAAAATTCAAAGGCTGGCTCTTCCTGATCGCAGTCAACGAAGCGCGCATGCGGCGGAGAAAAAATCACCAGCACCTGTTCGAGTCCATCGACGACGACCCGGTCGAGACAACGGAAGGCGACTTCATGCCGCATCAGTTTGCCGATTGGCGCGATATCCCCTCGGAGGTCTTGGATAAGGAAGAGATCAGAAGCGCCGTGCAAAAAGCCTTGGAGAATCTGCCTCAGAAATATCGAGAGGTCTTTCTCTTGCGTGATGTCCAGCATCTCAGCGTGGAGGAAACCTCGAAAGCCCTCGGTCTCTCGATATCGGCCGTCAAAACCCAGTTGCATAGGGCGCGACTGCAAATGCGAGAGCAATTGGCGCCTGTTTTCGGAAGGCGCTGGAGCGATAGGCTCCCCTTCCTGAAAGGTCGGAACCCATGGTGACGTGTGCCGAAGTATTGAAAGAGTTGTCGAACTTCATTGATGAAGATATCGACCCGCAGCTTCGCGCCGAGATCGAGAACCACCTGCGCGGCTGTCGGCGCTGCAGTGTGCTTCTTGACAGCACTCGCAAGACTCTTCGAATTGTCGGTGACGAGCGGGTGTTCGACATTCCGGTTGGGTACAGCGAACGGCTGCATCGATTCTTGGCCAAGAAGCTGGGTACGGACTGATTATCGAAGACACCCCACTTCTCATGACTCGTTGTGCCATCACCAATGACAGGCCTCAAGGCGAGCCCCAACAACGGCCCTCTTCCTGAATAGTCGCCCTCAATCGGAATTGCGCGGAACTCACGAAACGCCTCGCTTGGGACCAGTGCGAGAAGCTTAAGCCACAGCACCCTTCCGACACCGGGAGGCGGCGACGCAGGGCGGGCGAGCAAGACCCGCCGTTTCCCTAAGTTATCCGGCAAGCCTGAAACCTGCCGCCAATCGAGACATCTTATCTTCATATACCGGCTGGCGTTGGGAACACTGAGGTCTGGGCGACCGCTAGAGTCGGAAACAGGAGTGGCTGCTGGAAGGGGAAACGATCAATGAATCCGAACTCGGCGCAGGATCGGTGCACAGAAAGCGATTACCGGCAGCTCTTTTCAGCGTCTTCGGCCGAGCTTTATCAGCTCTGTTTCCTTCTGACTGCGGACGAGAAGCTCGCGACTGCGAGTTTCGCTGCTGCCCTGGAGCGTGCCGTGAAGGATGCGACCAGTGTCTTTCGCGAATGGATGTGGAGTTGGGCCCACCGCCAGATCATCAAGGCATGTATCGCAGCATTGCGCCCCGAAATCCAATCCGATGCTCGCGCTATTGGCTGCCCTCAGGGCTCTGAGCTGAATTCTTGCTCTCCAGGTAGAGCGTATCCTTTAGAAGGCTTCACGGCGGAGACGCTCAAAAGGGCTCTGGTCGGACTGGATGTCCTGGCACGCTTTGTCTTTGTGCTACGAAACTTGGCGGGTTATTCAGCGCGCGAGATTGGGTTACTGCTTGATGTCGGCCCAATGACTTTGGAATCCGCCTATCAGAGGGCTATCGAAGTCATCGGCCTGGAGCAACAGTCATCTGGAGAGCGAGCTGGTGGGCGAAGCGAACGGGTAACACGGAGATCGGGGAAGCCTGTCCAAATCGGTCTGCCGCAGCGGTCAGATTCGCGAGCAGTCGGTATCCTCACCCTCCGATGCGAATCTGACCCCAGCCCGCGATCCGGCGTCATCTATGCGGGCTATGACCGCGTGCAAGCGTGATTTTTCGATGAGAAGGAGTGTAGTGATGGCGAAAAGAGCGCTGGCCAACACAAGGTGGCCAGTTCCTGTCAGGACGCCAGCTGCCGGAACAACCAAGGCGGCGACCTCTGTGGTGCCATCGACATAACGGCGGCTGGCGGCAACGTAGGCCGCCACGACCAGCGCCGTCGCCCCCGCCAGTAGAACGATAGCCGCGGGTTGGAAGTTCAGAGTCCAGAGCCAACCGGCTACACCTGCCAAACCACCCAGCAAGGTAAAGGTTCGGAAGCCCGCAAAGTGTGCCTCCGGGCCGCTGGCGTGACCCGACCACTCGCGTTCCAGCCCCCCGGCAGCGCCGGGAAGGTTCCCGTCAGTTTAGACCCGCACTGTCAAGACAGGGCAATGGGCTTGAGCCAGTACCTGGTGAATCGTAACCCAAGCGACATGTGAGGTGAACCAAGGGTGGTCGGTGTGCTTGACGCCCATGACAATCAGATCAACGCGCTCTTTCTCTGCGGCGCGCAGAATCACTTCTGCGGTGGGACCGAATTCAACGACGAAGTCAGGAGTAGAGCTCAGATCCTCTCCCGATGGGAACAGCATTTCGAGCTGGGTTTTGACATCTGCTCTCATCGTATCCGGGTACGCGATGTCCTCCTGGTCAGGTGCATGGATTGCGTGAACCAACGTCAGATGTGTGCCACCTTCTCGCGCCAGGGCAATGGAATAAGGGACCGCCTTCGTGGAATCAGTCAGCAAATCGGTGGCACAGAGAACTTCCTGCGGCTTGAATTCAGGCGTCACATCTGCCGGAACGTGAGGACCAACCGTTAGTACGGGACATGGCGCAGACCGGATGATCTCTTCAGCCACGGAGCCAAGCGCGAGTTTCTCAACTCCGCCGCGCCCGTGAGTGCCCAGCACGATCAGATCAAACTTCTGCTCTTGGAATAGTTTCTGCAACTCGTTCCACAGGTTGCCCTCCACCACAAGACCGTTGCGCGAAACGTCCTTCAGCAGGTCAGAGTCCAGCAGGCTCGCCATCTGCTTCTCGGCTGGGCTTCGATAGTCCGTGGGAAAAGGCTCGAAGGGAAGCACCATGGTCACGGGCGTGACTACATGAACCACATGTACTGTAGATTCAAAGCGTCGGGCTATCGCAACAGCATGGGGCAAGGCTGCTTGGGAAGACTCGGAGAAGTCGGTTGCGTACAAAATGTTCTTCAGAGAGAGCTGAGTCATTGTTTCCGCGGTTGCCACAGGTCGCTCCTTTCCACTGCTCCAGGAACAAGATTGCAGCTCAACGTGTGATCGCGTTCCCGACTCGGCAACAACCGGCGTTTAGACTGCCGTCGCGGAGCTCCTCGAACAGCCACAGATTTCATTCCTACAGTGCTCCAGCAGGTCGTTAACCCACCCGTCCCACGATCCAGTTGTAAAGCCAGCCGAACACCAAGCCAGCCAGACCGCCATCAACCAGTCCGTAGCCAGTGCCGACCAAAACGTCACCGATTGTGCGCGAGGCATGGAATCCCGGATAGATTGAGCTGAGTAGTTTCAGGAATTCCGCTGCGTAGGAAGCGCTGATCAGATTCGCAACCCCGCACAGCAAGATGGCGCCACCCCAAAGGAGTGCCCCGGTGATACCGAGAGCTTTTGTTGACAGTTGCACAGCGAGCCTCCTTAACCCTGGAGCCGCGGCCGCTTCTTCTGCGTTCAGGAACCGCGTACGACGCAAACGGCGGAGGGGTCGTTTCGCTCTTCTTGTCATCCAGGTGTGCGCAGAACGAACTGCCCGCTTTCCGCAAAACTGATCTACTCGCAGTCTATTTCTTCGACTCTTTCAGGCCCATACTGTCTTGACAGTAGTTAGCGTAATTCTTAAGGCTACTTCCATACGTTTTGAAGACTGCTGAGGGCACGGCTGTACTGTCAGATGAGCGATCTCCTGATGCCTTGGGAGGATGTCTCTACTGCTGGCTGAGCTTACAATGTCACTTCATGACAGGCAGGGTTGTGGTCCCCTATCGCGAACGCCTGGAGCACTTGCTGGGAATCGCTCCAACTTCAAAACCCAAGATTTATGCACAGGTGTTTGAGGCCGCAGAGGTCGCCAGTCTGAACTACTGGCTGGAACTGATCTTCTCGGCGGGGATCGCAACTCTTGGATTGGTCCTGGGAAGTCCGGCGGTGGTCATCGGGGCCATGCTCATTTCCCCTCTCATGGGCCCCATCTTGGCTGCCGGTCTTGCCCTGGCCTCGAGCGACCTATATCTGGGGATGAAGTCACTCTTGAACCAGATTGCAAGCATGGTGGGAGCCGTGGCTCTCTCCGCTGCCATCGTCTGGTTACTTCCATTTCATTCGCCCACCTCGGAGATCCTGAGTCGAACACAGCCCAACCTTCTCGACCTCGGGGTCGCGGTCTTCTCCGGGCTAGCTGGCTCGGTGGTTGTTTGCCGCGGCGGCGGTGGAGGCGGGGTCACCGCCCTGCCTGGTGTGGCCGTTGCGGTCGCGTTGATGCCCCCTCTGTGTACGATTGGATTTGGGGTGGGCAGCGGGTTTCAATGGCCCATCATCTACGGTGCCGGCTTGCTGTTCGTGACAAACTTGGCGGCGATCGTGGCCAGCGCGTTTCTGGTTTTCCTGTTGGTTCAGATGGACGCACCGGATGTTCGCGAGGAAATCCGCCAATCCATCCGGGAGCACGCCTCCCACGACAGGCTCTATGCAATGCTGCAGCGAACCTATCTGGCACAAGCTCTGGCAAACCTTGGGAAGCTGCGCTGGCGTGTTCTGATGCTGGTGATCGTCTTGGGAATCCTGTTCGTGCCGCTCAGGAAAGGGTTGTACCAGGTCCGCGATGAGACGATTGCTCGAGGTGCAGTTCGCGATGCGGTGCGCGAGATTGCTCCCCGGGACGCGATCGTCTCGCAAACACTGGATTTGGCCCCGGATCGCATCCGGGTGCAACTGATAATGACCGAGGCTGTCCCCCCCGAAAAGGTCGAACAGGCGAGGCGGACCATCATTAAGAGGACGGGCAAGGACGTGGACCTGTTCGTTCGAAAGGTGGCGGGCGAAGAGGAACTTGCTTTGCTTCGGGAACGTTTGCGGGCCCCGGTGTCGGCGCCGGCGCCTGACCCACTGCACGATCTCGCGGGCGTGCGCTCCGAACTCGTCGCCCGCCTGGAAGAGCCTCTTAGAGACGCGTGGCCTTCCGATTCGGCTTCTTTGCTGGACTACGAGCTCGGTTTTGGTACTAAGGATGTGTTGGTTCACATCCACTATCAAGCCCCCAAACCGCTGGATCTCGCAGCCACGGAGGTTCTGCAAAAAGTCCTGCAGAGTCGGCTGCGAGTTGAGTCGCTGCGCCTGGATTTGGACTGGGTCAAACCCGAGCCGCCACCCACGCGGTCGAAGAAGTCAAAGGCGGCCCTGAGGACACAGAAGAAATGACGGAAATAACATCCGCGTTCGCCGCTTTTGTGGCAGCAGGTAGTTCCGACCAACTGAGGCTTCCACTCGCGATGCTGCTCGTCTTTGGCGCAGCCAAACTCCTAGACGAGCTATTCGAACGTCTGAATCAGCCCGGCATTGTCGGCCAAATTCTGGCCGGTGTCCTAATTGGGCCAAGCGTTCTTGGCTGGATGTCCCCGAATGATTTCCTGGCAGCCCTTGCCGAGTTGGGCGTCATGTTTCTCCTGTTTCGTGTGGGGCTGGAGGTGAAAGCTTCCGATTTGATGAAGGCTGGCCGGACGGCAACCGGTGTTGCTGTTCTGGGGGTGATCGTTCCATTCTTCGCTGGGTGGGGTCTTCTCTCAGTCTGGGGTGAGCCACGGATCGAATCCATCTTCGTAGGCGCTGCCCTGGTGGCGACCAGTGTGGGGATCACGGCGCAGGTTCTGGCCACGAAGGGCCTGCTGCAAGAGAGAGCCAGCAGGATCATTCTCGGAGCAGCGGTGATTGATGACGTCTTGGGATTGCTGATTCTTGCCTTGGTCAGCAGTCTGGCGAAAGGCAAAGTGAACATCCTTGAGCTCGTCCTCACTGCGGCCTTCGCCGTGGGCTTCACGGTAGTTGCGGCGAAGTGGGGCACAAGAGCGGCGGGACGAGTCATCCCACATATTCACCACAGAATGCGTGCAGGAGAGGCGCAGTTTGCTGCTGCATTGGTGCTGCTCTTCGCCCTTTCGGTGCTGGCCGTCTACGCCGGAGTCGCCGCTATCATTGGGGCCTTTCTTGCGGGGTTGGCACTGTCAGGAAGTGTGGAACGACGCGTCCATGATCTGGTCCAGGGTGTAACAGAGCTGCTGGTGCCGTTCTTTCTTGTGGGTATTGGACTGCACTTCAATCTGGCTACATTTGGCAGTGGACCAACCGTTCTTCTGGCATTGTTGATTGTCCTGGTTGCGGTTCTATCCAAGTTTCTTGGGTGCGGACTGGGATCCCTTGGTCTGGGGCGGCGGGATGCGGCCCGTGTCGGCATTGGAATGATTCCGCGGGGAGAGGTCGGCATGGTGGTAGCACAGATTGGCCTGTCGTTGGGCGTGGTGGGACAACGCATCTACGACGCTGTGGTTTTCATGTCCATCGCCACAACACTGATTGCGCCGCCTCTGCTCAAGGTTGCCTATAAGGATTTGGTGAGGTCCACGAGCCGCGTCAGCGAGGACCAGGCGGCCGTTTGATTTCGCCTCGGGATATCTACATGAGCAGTCTGCGCGTCCTTCTTATTGTGCCTTCGAGAACCTATTTCTTTCAAAAAGGGGTCCGTGCGCACTGCTGACTCAGAACCGGAAAAGCAACGATTCTTTGTGAGACTCCAAGGACGCCGATCTGCTGCCCTGCTTCTGGACACGATGGCACGTTGGCGACTTCCGCACCGCGCTGCTTTATCTCGGGAGTGCGTGAATCCGGCGCAATCCTCCGTTTTTTGTTGTTCCCCGGCTGGCAAGCAGTGCTGGTTCGGAGGTTTCAGAGGTCACCTGCACGGTTGCGGACCACGCCTCTCAGCCCCACAGGCTGATCAAAGCGGGGAGGTGTGAACTATCATTGCAAATGACTCTTTACCATCGGCTCGAGGTCGAATGGTGGTAAATACCGAGCTTTGTCCAAATTGCGGTAGCCCTGTATCTTCCGGAACATGTCTTCGGTGCGCGGAGCACTCATCCCGTATCGTTCACCGGGACATCCTGTTGCTGGTGCTGCTCTCTGCCATCGCGGTGGCGCTTTTTCTATTTACCAGAGCCATGGCCGCGAAGGAGCGCGAGTTGGATGCTCGCGTGGCAGCTGCGTGGTTCAGAGAAGGTGAGGGACAGGTTCGCACTGGTGACATGGCGAGTGCCATTGATTCTTTTCGTAAAGCAACGAACAGGGATCGTGACAACCGCACGTACGTACTCGCGTTGGCCAACGCACTGGCGGAAGCAGACCACAGCGAGGAAGCTCGCCAAGCACTGCTACGCTTGCGCGAGTCGTCGCCGGAGAATGCAGAGATCAACCTCTACCTCGCCAGACTCGCGGCGAAACGTGGGGATGTGGCCGAGGCTGTGCGCTATTACCACAATGCACTTTACGGTCTGTGGACGGGGAGTCAGATAGATCAGGAGCGGCGGAAAGTTCGGGTGGAGTTAATTCATTTTCTTTTAGACCATCAGGAGCACAGTGGGGCATTGTCGGAAGTGCTCATCTTGGGCGCCGACATCCCCGAGGGCGACGCAGCCGGTCAAACCGAGACGGGACAGCTCTTTTTCGAGGCAGCCGATGCCCAGCACGCATTGAAGCATTTCGTGCGCGCAATTGCCTTGAGCCGTAACAACACAGCCGCACTTGCGGGAGCAGGCAACGCAGCGTTTGCAATGGGCGATTACGTGCTCGCAAGACGTTATCTCGAAGCGGCATTGGAGCAAGATCATAGTTTGGAATCCAGTCTGCAACTCCTGAGTATTACAAAGATGATTTTGTCCAACGACCCTCTGGCTCCGCATCTGGCGAGGGGAGAGCGGAACCGGCGCGTTCTGGTTGACTTCGACCAAGCACTGGGCCGGCTTCAAAGCTGCTTCCGCCAGCAGTCGGGCAAAAGAGACAACGCGAGTTCGGGCCTACAGTCGCTTGAGGCGGACGCTCTGACGATGCAATCCCAGCTACGGTCGGGAAATCTGCGCCGGGATCCTGAGCTGCTGCGGGCTGGCATGGAACTCATCTCCAATATCGAAGAAGCGACAAATGCTAGCTGTGGTGAACCGGCAGGACTCGATCGAGCGCTGCTTCTGATCGGTCGCAAACACCAAGAGGCGCTGCGATGAATGCCTCCGCTCTGCCGATTGCCCAGCACCTGCGCCTTCGCGAGAACCAGATATTCCTCGCCCTGACTATCCTGATCGGCATCCTCGCCGGACTCGCAGCCGTCCTATTCACGATTGCTATTAAAGGGGCAACCCATCTCCTATTTGGAATTTCCCCTTCTCATCTGCGCTTCATTTTGGTTCCCACCGTGGTCAGTCTGCTCACCGGATTCCTGTTGGCGAAGTATTTTCCCGATGCTCGGGGCAGCGGAGTCCCGCAAACGGAAGCTGCATTCCATCTCCAGCAGGGTTTCATTGCAACGCGTGTTCCCTTTGGGAAGTTTCTAACCGGCGTGCTTTGCATCGGCTCCGGACACTCGATGGGGCGAGAGGGCCCATCGGTTCAGATCGGAGCAGGTATCGCGTCGTGGATTGGAAGATGGTTCCAGCTATCGCCAGCGCGTGCTAAGAGCTTGGTGCCGGTCGGCGCCGCTGCAGCTTTGGCAGCGGCCTTCAATACTCCGGTCGCGGCAGTTCTGTTCGCGCTGGAAGAGATCATTGGCGACATGAATGCCAGCCTGATCGGATCCACGGTCGTCGCGTCGGTTACCTCGGTGATCGTAGAGCGCTCCATTCTTGGGAACCAGCCAATCTTCCACGTCCCCGAATATCATCTCGTGCACCCGGCCGAGCTGCTAGCGTATGTAGTTCTTGGAATTGCGGGTGGCATCGTCTCGCTGGCTTTCTGTGAGGGCTTGCTCCGCCTTCGCGCATTCTTCCGCCGCCTGCCGGCGTACACCCGAATCTACCAGCCTGCGATCGGCGGACTGATGATCGGCGTTCTCCTGGTTTTCTTTCCGCAGGTACTGGGTGTGGGCTACAAGTACGTGGACCAGGCTTTGAACGGCGGCCTCCTGCTGAAAACAATGCTCCTGCTGTGCCTTGCCAAGCTAGTGGCCACGATAATCTCCTACGCTTCCGGCAATGCGGGGGGCATCTTCGCACCCAGCCTTTATCTGGGGGCCATGGCCGGAGGCACTGTCGGCGTGCTCGTGCACCGTTTTGCTCCCTTTCCCACCAGTGATCCCGGAGCGTATGCGCTGGTTGGCATGGGTACCTTGTTTGCCGGCATCATCCGTGCCCCGATGACATCGGTGTTCATGATCTTCGAGCTGACCCAGGATTATCAGATCCTGGTTCCACTCATGATCGCCAACATGCTTAGCTTCATGATTTCGAAGCACTACCAGCCAAAACCTGTGTATCACGCCTTGTTGGAACAGGATGATATACACCTGCCGGGACCTGCGAGCCGGGTTCCCGTCGACGCTTGGCGAGCTCGCGACATCATGAGGCTAGACGATGACGTCCTGTTCGTCCCCCCGGAAAGCACGATCGAAAGCGCCAGGAACATCGCAGTTGCAAAAGCAGCGCAATGTCTGCTGGTTGGCAACCGTGAGAAGCTGCATGGGCTCGTGACCAGCAACGACGTCGAGCAAGCAATTCAGTCTGGCAAGGACGCCGATCCGGTCACCTCGATACTTGTCCATGACTGGAAACACGTTCATCCGGATCACCCGATCGAGCTGGCGCTACAACGCCTGAAGAAGAATCCGGGCCTGCTTCCGGTGCTTAGTCGCAGCCAGGTCCAGCGCGTCGAGGGCGTAATCACGCAGGAAACCTTGACGGAGTTTCTGCAAAGGGCTTCGGAGCAGGACGAGAACGAGAAACGATCCTAATGGCGCCTCCATCCCCGCGAAGCTAGTAGGCCGAGAGGCAAGGCACCGGTTGTTCGTTGTGGGGTTGTAAATCTACGTGGATTCCAGCCCGAGGTCGGTACCTCCCGGAGCCGCAATGGCCGCGGTGTGCGCCGGGCGTGACCCCGAGTACCGTGATTTTTGAGCGATTCCTCCTGTGTTGGCGGGATGTTCCCCTTCCCCATGTTCTCCTAAGCTGACGTCTGAGGCGAACTTCTATGGCGGACTTCTATCAAACCGGAGTTGTCACTACGCTCCACCGTCTGAAACCGAACCAGATTGAGCGCCTGGAACAAGATCTCGAACGCTTCTCTCGCAATCGGCCCATCGGCTTGGTTCTGCCCGCACTGTACTCGGAGTTTGAGACACCTGCCATGCAGCGGATTGTGTCGGAGCTGAAACAGGTGCGTTATCTGCAAAGGATCGTCGTGGCCCTGGGCCGGGCTACACCTGAGCAGCATGCCCGGGCCCGTGGATTTTTTGAGGACTTCTATACTCCGGTCACGTTTGTCTGGATGGACAGTGAGCGCGTCCAAGGGCTCCTAAAGATGCTGGAAGAGCGCGGGCTTTCGGCGGGTGGCGACGGCAAAGGCCGCTCTTGCTGGATGGCATACGGTCACCTGCTGGCGACGCGCGATTGTGACGTCATCGCCCTGCATGATTGCGACATCGTGAACTACGACCGCCAACTGCTGGCCCGTCTGTGCTATCCAGTGACCCATCCCCATTTGGCATTTGAGTTCTGCAAGGGGTACTACGCGCGGGTTACCGACCGCATGCATGGCCGCGTGACCCGTTTGTTTGTGATGCCCCTGGTTCGCGCCATGGAGAGCATGGCTCCCACAGCGCCCTTTTTGACCTATCTGGACAGCTTCCGCTATCCGCTCGCGGGGGAGTTTGCCATGGACATCAACCTCGCTCGCGTGAATCGGATTCCGGCAGACTGGGGCCTCGAAGTTGGTGTGCTAGCCGAGGTCTTCCGCAACTGCGCGGTGTCGAGGACCTGCCAGGTGGACCTGACCGACAACTACGAGCACAAGCACCAGGCCCTCTCTTCCGAAGACTCTTCCAAGGGTCTGACCCGCATGGCTTGTGATATTGCCAAGTCGCTATTTCGAACGCTGGCGGCCGAGGGTCTGGTCTTCACGGCGGACCATTTCCGCAGCTTGGAGGTCCGTTACGTGCGGATGGCGGAAGACACGATTGCGCGCTATTACGCTGACGCGATGCTGAATGGCCTCAAATTTGACCGGCACGCCGAAGAAATGGCGGTCGCCGCCTTTGCCAAAACCCTGCGGACTGCGGCGGCAGAGTTCATCGAGGATCCCACCGGCCTCCCGCTAATTCCCAACTGGAATCGCGTGCTGGCTGCCATCCCGGAATTCTTTGAGCTACTGCAGGATGCAGTCGAGAAGGACTCGAAACAACTTGCCGGTACGACGGCGTAAGGAGGCGCAGTGACAGAGATTCAGTTGCCAGATGAGGCTCGGCGCGCCGTCGAATTCATTCGTAAGGCGGACATCGTCATCGGCATACCCAGTTACAACAATGGGAGGACGATCGGACACGTGGTGCAGGCGGCCTATGCCGGCCTGGCCAAGTATTTCCCACAGTTGACGGGCGTAGTCATCAATTCGGACGGAGGCTCGACCGACAACACGCGGGAGGCGGTCCTCTCCGTGCGGGTGGAAGATAGGCATCTGATGTTACTTTCAACTCCCTCGGTGGCTGCGCACCGGCTTTCTTTTCCCTACCACGGGGTTCCGGGGAAAGGCAGTGCCTTTCGACTCGTGTTCCAGATGGCCGAGAGGCTACAGGCCAAAGCGTGTGCGGTCGTCGATTCTGACCTGCGTTCCATCACGCCAGAGTGGATTGACCTGCTGCTCCGCCCCATTCTGTTTGCCGGATATGACTTCGTCGCCCCTTACTACCATCGCCACAAGTACGACGGCACGATCACCAACAGCATTGTTTATCCGCTCACACGAGCGTTGTACGGCATGCGCGTGCGTCAGCCCATTGGTGGTGACTTTGGTGTGTCGGCTAGGCTGTTCACTCGGTATCTCAAGCGAGACGACTGGGAGACCGACGTTGCACGGTACGGCATTGACATCTGGATGACCACCATCGCCATCGCGGAAGGTTTTCGAGTTTGCCAGAGCTTCTTGGGCGCGAAACTGCACGATGCCAAGGACCCAGGGTCTGACCTGAGCGCAATGTTGGAGCAGGTTGTAGGAAGCGTATTCATGCTGATGCGGGAGTATGAGCCGACGTGGCGGGCGAGAACTGGCAGCCAGCCTGCCGAGTTGTTTGGATTCCGGTATGACGTGGGACTCGACCCTGTCGAGGTCAACGTGGAGCGCATGGTGAACGCGTTTCGGCGTGGTTGCCAGGAACTGGGCGAGGTGTGGAGCCTGGCGCTTCGCCCGGCGACTCTCGCTGACCTGAAAAGATTGGAGCGTGTCGTCTGTGAAGGAACCGCCGACAGTTTTCACCTGGACGACGATCTGTGGGCACGAGTGGTCCTGGATTTCGCCTGTACCTACAAGCGGGAGGCCCTGTCGCGAGGCCTTATTCTGCGCTCTCTAACCCCACTCTATCTGGGGCGAGTTGCGTCGTTCGTGCAGGAAACTCGGACGTTGGTTTCAGCTGAGGTGGAAGAGAAGATCGAACAGTTGTGCCTGAAGTTCGAGGCACTCAAACCGTACCTGGCGAACCATTGGAACCAGGAACCAGATTCGGCGCCCGCTGGGGTGCCGCAGCCGGATGTAGAACCGCAGAGACAGCCGCCGACGGCAAATGTGGAGGTATAGAGCCATGGTCGAAACAATGAGAAAAATTCTGGAGGGAGTACTGGATCGCCTCTCCTATCACCTGACAACCTATCTGCCTTCGATCCTGGCTGCCTTTGTTTTTGTTCTGGGTGCGTACGTGCTGGCGGTGATTGCGCGTTGGCTGCTCTACAAGATCTTTAAGGGCCCGGCGATCGACAAGTTCCTTCGCCAAACTGGGGTTGCGTTTATGCTCGACCCGTCGGGACGCCTGCGGGCTACGCGGCTGGTAGCGGAAGCGGTGTACTGGTGCATCCTGCTGAGCGGCCTGCTGGTGGGACTGGGCGCACTAAAGACGGACATCACGACGCAGATTGTCCAGAAGTTCGTGTTCTTGCTGCCCAAGCTTGTGGTGGCGGGGCTGATCCTTCTGGTAGGTGCCTGGCTCAGTCAGTACTTGAGCCGCAGCACGCTGGTATGGGGAGTGAACGAGGGTCTTCCCTCGCCACGGCGGCTTGCAGTCGGCGTGCGTATCATCATCATGTTTGTCGCGGTGGTCGTCGCAGCCGATCAGCTTGAGTTTGCCAGAAGTGTATTCCTGGCAGCTTTCGTCATCCTTGTAGGCGGGGCGGCTCTGACCGCGAGTTTGGCAGTCGGCATTGGCGCAAGTAGCGGGGTGCGCCGGTTCCTGCAATCAAGACAGGAACAGTCCGAGGAAGCGAACGAGCGGTCCGTCTTGAACCACCTGTAAAGGGATTGAGGGAGATGTAAAAAAGAGACTCGGTGAGCAGCGAACTCCAATTCATTCGGGAATCATTTTGAGGAGCGTCTCGTTCCAGCCTGCCGGCCCGCGTTGGCGAGTGAGAATTCCTTTGGGCACGGCAGCTTTCAGTTTGACGGATCCACGAGAGCGAACCAGCACCGCGACGCTTACAACTTTCAGGAATGGAGCATCGTTGATCGCATCGCCTAGTCCGATCGTTTCCACGGGCCCATAAGCGCGTTCGAAGAGCTGCTGTAGCGCGATCACGGCCCGGGCCTTGTCGTTTTCGCCAGTGATATGCCAGAAGCGTCCACCTTTGGTCCAGCGCCCGCCTTGTTTTTCAATGGCGCGCAGGAGTTGGTCCGCGCGGTTCAGATCGAGAATACGAAAAGGCTCATCGTATTCCCGTTGCTTGGCCAAGGCGGCTTGTTCCAAGGGGAGGTCGCAAGTGAAACTGACTTCTGCGGCTGACATTTCTTGGAAACCTCGCACCGGGCACCGGCTCTGTCGGGAAGCCTCCTTAAGACGGGATACGAGATAGCCGTAATTCTTGCCCCACTCCAGGACCTCGTAGTCGTCCCGTTGTTCAGCACCCGGGACCTGGAAGGGGAAATAGTCCCGCGGCACAAAGGCAGCCGCACCATTCTCGACCACAAAGGGATGCCGATTGTCGAGCTGCTTTCGCCACAACTCGACCTCGGCCCGCGTTTTGCTGGTCACGAGCACCCACGGGACTTCACAGAGCTTGAGCCGCTCGATGGCGGGGCGCGCCGCGTCCCAGGAATACGTCTCGTGGTCTAAGAGCGTTCCGTCAAGATCTGTGAAGACAATCTGCATAGCCGTGGTGAAGCGTAGCAGGTAGAGGGGTGACCGAGGATCGCGCGAAACCGCTATTTTCGCGCGAAAATGGCTGTAGACTGGCTGGGGCTCTATGAAATCTCGCTCCTGGCCCATCTTGGCACTCGGATTCACCTGTCTCATAGCCCTGATCGTTGTATTCGGTTACGGTGCCCTGCGCCGGGCACGGACTCTCTACAGGGAAACGGTAGCGGCGCACGAAGCTTACCTGCAGACCGAGGCATACTTACGCGAAATCCCGGAGGACATGTACCTGGCGGGGCTCCTGGTTCGGGATTACCTCCTCGATCCTTCGCCCTCATCGGCTACGCTCCACCGCGAGCAACTGCTGGGGATTCGCTCGTCGCTGGAAGAGCGAGTCAACACTCTTGGACAGAAGATGGAAGGCGAGGAGAGCGAGACGCTGCGGCAACTGCGGGGTGAAGTGCAGGCCTATTGGGATTCGCTCGACCCGATCTTCGAATGGACCCCTCAGCAAAAGGCGGCGAGTGGATCCACGTTTCTCAGGCAAAGAGTGCTGCCGCGCCGGAAGGCGGTCGTGGCTCTTGCGGAGGAAATCTCCCGGCTGAATACAGCGAATCTGCGTCGGGAACAGCGGAGGCTGAGTGCCAGTCAGGAACGGTTTCAGAGCTTTCTACGCAATATGCTGGGTGTTTCCCTTGTCCTGGGTGTGGTGGTTGCTTTCCTGAGCATCTTTCGTTTCTTCGTACTGGAACACCGCGCGGACCGCCAGCGACAGGAGATCGAACAGGCGGAGCGAGAACTGCGGCGCCTCTCTCGAAGTCTGGTCCAGGTTCAAGAGGAAGAGCGGAAATCTATTTCGCGGGAGCTCCATGATGCGGTCGGCCAGATGCTGACGGCGTTGGGCATGGAACTGGGGAATCTCGCCTCTTTGAGAACATCGTCCCCAGAACAATTTCAGGCGCATCTGGAGGATGCCAAGCGGTTGAATGCGACAACGCTCGGTTCGATACGCGACCTGGCGATGGGGTTGCGTCCCTCCATGCTGGATGACATCGGGTTGGGGCCCGCACTCGAATGGCAGGGGCGAGAGTTCTCCCGGCGCGGGGGCGTGCCAGTGACAGTCCAACTTGACGGCACACTCGACGGTTTGCCTGAATCCCACCGCACTTGCATCTACCGAGTGGTGCAGGAAGCTTTGACGAACTGCGCTAAGCACGCCAAAGCGAACAGCATTCGGATTTCGGTATACGGACGCGAGGACTCCGTCAACGTAACCATTCAGGACGACGGCGTGGGCTTCGTCCCGGACAGCGCCCCGCACGAGGGCCTGGGACTTCTTGGAATTCAGGAGCGAGTGCGAGAACTGGAAGGACACGTGACCGTTGTTTCACACCCCAATCGAGGGACCATCATTACGGCGGAGATTCCCGTTCGGAACAAGGTGGTCGCATGAGCAAGATCCGTATTCTCGTGGCCGACGATCACGGGGTCGTGCGAAAAGGGCTGCGCCTGCAACTGGAGCAAAACGAGCAGTTCGAGGTGGTGGGGGAGGCGGCGGACGGCAGAGAAGCTGTTCGACTGGCAGAAGAACTGAAGCCGAACGTGATCATCATGGACATTGCCATGCCAAGTCTGAATGGCATTGAGGCGACGGCGCAGATCGTTAAGCATAATCCCCGCGTTGGAGTCATCATGCTGAGCATGCATTCGGATGAAAGCTATCTGGTGCGCACGCTCGCGGCCGGGGCGAAGGGGTACCTTCTGAAGGATACGGCGGATGCTGATCTTCAGCGGGCGGTGCAGGCGGTGGCACAAGGGAAGCCCTTCTTTAGTCCCGCCATCGCCAAGGTGTTGCTTGAGGACTACGTCAGGCAACTGCAGCAGCGTGGACTCCATGACTCCTACGATCTGCTCACCGACCGGGAGAAGGAAATCCTGCAGCTTCTGGCCGAGGGGAAGTCGAACAAAGACGTGGCCACGATCCTGAATCTGAGCCCATATACGGTCGAGACCCACCGGACCCACCTCATGCAGAAGCTGGATCTGCACAGCTCGGCAGAAATCGTGCTGTACGCGGTGCGAAAGAAGATCATCGCCTGACGCGATCCTGGCCCCGATCGCAGGTCGAGATTGCGGGCGCGGTGACATATTGCAGAGCTTCCTCTGCCAGGCGCTTTCCCACGATGAGTTCCTCATCCACAAGGCAATCCGCACCGGCATCAAGCAAGCGATCGGCGGACAAGTGGTAGCGAGAGCGGACTACAAGCGGAACGGTGGGTGCAAGACGTTTCATTTGCCTGATAATCAGCCGGACGGTGTCCGGATCGGGCAACGTAATCACCATCGCCAGCGCACGGAAAGCGCCGACATGCTGAAGTATCTCCGGTTGGGTGGCATCTCCGAACTTGACCACTGAGGCCGACGCATCGGCGGCAACGAGGTGGGGATTCATGTCAAGAACCACTACCTGCGCACCCGCAGTTGCCAGTCGCTCCACCACTTGCCAACCCGCCGGGCCGTAGCCGACCACGATGAATTTGTCCCTGCGGTCTTCCGGTGGCTCTTCCTCAAGAGCCTTGCGTCGCATCGGAGGCATCCAGCGAAGGACCATGGCACAGAAGGCGGGCGCTGCCGCGATCAGATACGGAGTCAGGATGAGGGTCACGACGGAAACTGCCAGCAAGAACTGAAAATGCGCAGTGCTCAGAATACCTTCCCGGTGACCCGCGCCGGCAAGCACGAAAGTGAACTCGCCAACCTGCGATAGTGCTAGGCCGGTTCGCACAGCAACCCGCAAGGAACGTTGAAAGAGCCAGACGATAACGGCCACCAGCAATGACTTCAGGAGAAGTAGCGCGAGGGCGGCACCGATCACGCGCAGAAGATTCCATCCCGCGGGGACAAGAGCAAAAGTGCCGACGGAAGCAAAAAATATCGTGACGAACACGTGGCTAAAGGGCGCGATGTCGGCCCGAATTTGCTCCGCGAATCGGGACTCTGCCAGCAGAATCCCGGCAGCGAACGCGCCGAGCGCTGGCGAGAACCCAATCGAGTGCGCGCCCCACGCGCCTCCCAGGCTTGCCAGGACCGCGAGGATCACGGGCAACTCCCGGCTGCCAGCGGCGGCCGCTGACAACAGCACCCTGGGCATCACGTATCTGGCGATCAGCACGAGCAATCCCACGAGCAGGACTGCCGCCAGGAGTTTTCCGCCAAGTTCCAGGAATGCGGATATCTTACCCGCAGGCGTGGCCATTGCCTCGATTGCGACCAGCAGCGGAATGACGGCCAAATCCTGCAGCAGCAGAAGTCCAGTCGCGTTCCTGCCGTGTTGACTGTCCAACTGAGCACGCTCTGCCAACACGCGCAGGACGACGGCCGTACTGCTCATCGAAACGGCAATCCCAATGAGGGCCGCTTCTTGCCAGGACAGATGAAGTTGACGGCAGAGGATGGCAACCACCGACGCCGTGGCCAGAATCTGAAGCGCACCTCCGGCGGTCGCCACTCGGCCAATCTCACGGAGGCGCTTGAAGGAAAACTCCAATCCAATCGAGAACAAGAGAAGAGAGACGCCCAGTTCACTCAATGCGCGGATCTGGTCTGTGCTGCGCAACAACCCGATGCCGCCTGGCCCAAGCAGTACGCCGACGAGCAGGTACCCGGCAATTGGTTGCTGCTTGAGCCGCCGGAAAAGTATCCCGCCAGCTAGGGCCGCAGCCAGAAGAACAATAACCCGTTCCAGTAAATCCCAGTTACCCATAAGCGTCCCGCAAGGCCTGAGGATTCTCTACTACTGCAGACTAAAGGGGGCCCCTGCACTCCGTCGATCAAGCCAATGCTGTAGTCAGGAATGCAAATTGCGCAGGGCGCGTCCGCTTCACCCATCGGTCTCGAATACGTTGGTTTTCCGGGAGGAGCTACCCTATCGGCTGTATTGCCACGCTATCCCAGTTCGCCCTAGACTTTTGATTAGGGAAACTCTTCTCGCCAGGCATAAGAGGGCGGATCTGCCTCGCGTCGAGCTTCTATCCGGCGGGAAGGTGTTCGTGGAAGATGGTGGGCAGGAGACAATGGAAGCAATGATTGGCGATCTCAAAGGCGTGATCGTATTCCTGTTGCTACTGGGCGTTCTTGTCGTGTGTTTCTCGCCCGTTGCCGATCTGCAGCCTACGCGGATTCTTAACACCGCAGCAGCACTCCTGTTCGCGGCGCAATTGCTCTCAGGTGTTTGGCTGGGCCGGAACGCGACAGTTTACTCGTTCCAGAAGTTTGCTCCGTTGTTTCATCCCTTTCCGAGCAGCACTCTGAGTCTCGTTGACCTCAACTGTATTCGCCTTTGCTAGAAAGACGTTCTGCAGCTCACTCCGGCGAGGGGTGGCCCGGTCTTGGCCTCCCGTCCGTCGACAACAGCAGAACGATAACTTGCATGGCTAGGGAGAATACAACCATGAGAACACGCAAGATCCTCATTACCCGTTCGGACATGAGCAGACTACGCCGGTTGCTGGAGTCTGCGCTGAATTTCCTGAGAAGGGATCGCCCCTACCTCGAAACCTTGGAGCGGGAGTTGAACCAGGCCCGAGTCGTGCCCACGGAGGAAATACCTCAGAATATCGTCGTCCTTAACTCGCGAGTTCGCATTCGAGATCTGAAGACGGGCCAGCAGATGGTCTACACACTGGTCTTCCCCAGAGATTCCTATGCGGGCGAGGACCGCCTTTCGGTTCTAGCGCCGATCGGGACGGCGATTCTGGGACAACGGCTAGGAGACGTGGTCGAGTGCAGCGTACCGGCCAGTGTAAGAAAACTCAGAATAGAGGAAGTGGAAGTAGAGGAGATCTCAAAAGAACCGATGCCACTTGAGAGCGTTGCCTGATCTGCTCCCACCGGGAGTGGGCCCGGCACATTGATAGCGCCAGTTGTCCGCGATCGTCGACCGGACGTGAACATCAACCCCAAGCCTGACGGGAGGTTCCATGATCGCCAAGTGCGCCAATCCAGACTGTTCCAAACCATTTCGTTACCTTCACGAAGGACGCCTCTTCGTGATGTCATCTTCGAGCAAGAAGTCTCGAGAGATTGGCCGGGACAGTCGAGTCGAGTATGCCTGGCTGTGCCATGACTGTGCCGCGACGCTGGCCGTTCAATTCGAGACGGGTAAAGGGCTGAGGGTCGTTCCGCTAGGATCCACAGCGGAGGCGAGGGATCCGCCCCTAGCAGGTTTTCTCGGGAGTTGCCTGATCCGGGGTGGAAGCGAGCGCTCTTGATCGAGCTGCTTGGCACATCTGTCTGCTGCAAGGGTCAGGGGGTGTCGGATGGAGGAATCGCGAAATCATGTCCTGGTCATCGACATCGACGATGACTTCCTGATCGGCATCCAGCGTCTGCTTGAAGATCAGGGTTTCGACACAACCATTACCTGGGATGTGAGCGAGGCCCTAGATCTGCTTGTTTCAGAGCAGTTCGAGGTCATCGTGGTCGGCCACCACCCACCGGAGCTGCATGCTTCGGAGATTCCTGCATCGCGTGCAGGAAGCCAGGAAGGCCCCTTCATGTTTGGTAATGCAGCCCACCAACCTTATGTCTCCTGACAGTCATTTTTCTTGTCCCAGGGAGCTAAAAGAGTGCTCTGCAAGTGGCACTACGGCGACGTTGCCGAGCAGATTAGAGAGTGTCTCGCTCAAGAGCGAGACAGGACTGCTGAAGGGATGTCTGGCCGCAGAGCGGGTTAGCCTGCATTGAAGGTGGATCATGGCCTATGTGATCACGAAAGGACGCACGAAAGACGCTTCGTTTGTAGACGTTTACTTCGTGGACTGCATCATCAGAAAGCCGTCACTCGCGCCCTGCCGCTAGGGAGCAGGGCTATCTGGCAGGCGGATGCGAATTTCATTCCCAAATCCAGGGCCCTCCTACCTCACTTTTTCGGCGGGAACTCACTCCTCGGCTGTATTCCTCGCAGAATCAACGGCGTGTACGCTAGACAAAGTGCCGACTGCAATCGCAGTTGTAAAACAGTGGCGGCACAAGGCTAACGTGCTGAACGGCTTGCCAGTTGAGGTTGAGACACAGACATCCGTGAACTTCGTTCGGGGATGAGGCTTGCAATGGCAACAAAGGAAACATGGATTTGGGGCCGAATCCCGGCAGCCACTTGTGTGGGCATGCTACTTGTCGCTGCACCGGCCTGCGCTGTCAATCGGCACGTAGTTAGAGTGCATACGCAGCTGCAATTGCTGAACGACGGCCTTGCCAGCAGGCGACAGAAGATGGATAGAGACTTCGACACCATGACCCAGCTCATGCAACACAATGCGACGACTCTCGAATCCGTGAGCGAGAGAGTCGGGAAGATCCAACGGGCGGTCGGAGCATTCGGTAGACAGCAGCAATTCGCGGCAGTGGTTCAGCAGCTTGAACATTTGCGAAAGTCGGCCGAGGAACTGAACGGCACGTTGACTGAGATCCAGGCGCGTGCTGAAGCAATGAACAAAATCCAGTATGGTGCTCTGTATCCGGCCAGAATTGGCGAACCGGAGGCCAGAGACGAGAGCGGCAAGGACAACCCAGTGAAAGAACCTAATCCATAAACGCAGTCATGATGAACGCGGAGACTCATCGATCTCCAGGAGGAAAGAAGCTTATGAATCACACCAAGCTGAAGTGGGTCACGCTTGCAGTGGCCTTGGCGGCGATCTTGACATTGGGCGCCTGCAAGAAGAAGGTGGCTCCACCACCACCGCCACCTCCACCACCACCGGCCGCGCCGACGGCGTCGCTCAAGGCTGTACCCGAGACGATCCAGCGGGGCGAGTCCACCACTCTCGCCTGGGAAACCTCGAACGCGACGGTTGTTTCAATTGACGGCATCGGAGCCGTGGACTCCAGTGGTTCGCGGACTGAGACCCCAACCAAGTCAACCACCTACCGGCTGATCGCCAAAGGCCTCGGAGGAACACAAGAAGCCGCAGCGCGCGTTACGGTAACTGAGCCGCCCCCGCCATCTCCACTTCCCACACCTTCACCGACGGATGCGGAGCTGTTCCAACAGAACATTAAGAACATCTTCTTCGACTTCGACAAGTACAACATTCGAGCCGATCAGGAGCAGGCAATGCAGGCCGACGCCCAGTTCCTGGCGCAGCATCCCAACATCAAGTTCACGATCGAGGGACACTGCGACGAACGCGGCTCGATCGAATACAACGTGGCACTCGGCGACAACCGGGCCAACTCCGTGAAGCAAGCCCTGGTGGCGGCCGGTGTGAACGCGGATCGCATTCATACCATCAGCTACGGAAAAGAAAGGCCGGTGTGCACGGAACACAACGAGGAGTGCTGGCAGCAAAACCGCCGGGGGCACTTCGTTTATGAGAAGTGAGGAGGAGAAATGGGGCCTTCCGCTTCGTGGACGATAAGAGAACGGACTACAACGTTCGCTTGCAGTAGGGATGGCGGGTGTTTTGAGGAGTTGCATGCTGGGCCAGAGACGTGAGCCTGTTCCGGTTGGCCGTGCGACCCTGCTTGGCCCCTGTTGGCAGAGAGTAGGGCTGTGGAGTCGTGCGGCCGTGCCGGTCTTGGCAAACACGGGAGTGGCGTTTACTGCTCATCGTCAGTGGACGAACGCTGCGGCTCTCGCGTTCTTCTTCTTATTGTCGCTTCTGCCGCTCCTAATTTTTCTGGCCGCACTCGTGACTTACTTGCCGGTCCCAGATCTGTTTCCCCGCGTGCTGGAGATCATGGGTCACGTCGTTCCTGGCGAAGCAATGAAGCTTGTTCGCAGCGCACTGTCAGAAGTGTTGACCGGCCATAAACGACTGGTTTGGTTCGGAATTCTCGCTTCGGTTTGGGCAGCGTCGGCGGGCTTCAATGCGCTGATCGGATCGTTGAATACAGCCTACCTCGTCAAGGAGGGACGTCCGTTTTGGAAGCGTCAGGTTGTGTCACTCGCCCTGACCCCCATGGTCGGAGTGATGGCGGGTGCAGCGCTCGTCGCGGCTGTACTGGGTGGGCGTTTCGGCTAGTGGCTGGCGACGGCTCTCGGGCTGGATCCGCTCTTTGCTGTCCTTTGGCCGTACATTCGTTGGGCAGCAGTGCTCGTGTTCACCATTGTCTCCGTGGAGGTGATCTATTTTCTTGCTCCGAATACTCGCCAGCGCTTTGCAGCCCAAGGCCCCGGCGCCGTCCTGGCCGTGGCGATCTGGCTCGCCGGTTCCTACGGCTTGCAGTTGTATCTATACAGCTTCGCTCAGGCGAACTGGATTTACGGAACCCTCCGGGCGGTGATTGCCCTCATGCTCTGGCTCTACGTGAGTAGCTGGGCGATTCTGTTTGGTGCGGAACTCAACGCGCAGATGGCGACGACAAGAAACAAGCATCTGCCAGAATCGGGGCATGTGGCTCCCGGCAACCGAGAACCTGTTGCGAGGATTTCAGTCTGAGGCAGAGAGGCGGAATTGAGGGCCAAAGCACGTACGAGCCATTTGCGAACTCAGCTAATCAGGGTCATTGGAATCCGAACCCGCGCAGCGACTGAGTCCGAGTCGGACATTGCGTAGGATACTCCCTGGTTTCAAGCGCAGATCAAGCGTGCCGGCAAACATAGCAATCGGTGAGGTCAGCGGCCAATGTCAGCATCGAAAGCAATCCTCGTAGTGGGAAGCGACCCGGGGGTCTACGATCTCCTGGTTAGAGCGTCGTCCACCAAGAAATGGGTTGTTGACAGAGCTAGGGACACGGCGGAAACACTGGCGTGGATTCAGTCCAAGGCTTATGACGTGGTGGTGACCGATGTGAACACCCCAGGGGCAGAAGACGTGGAATTGCTCCGCCGCATACACGAAGCCAGAACCAGCGTCAAAGTCGTGTTGATGACGTCAGAAAGCACGCCGGACGATGTCGTAGAGTCGATGCGCGAGCACGCCTTTGCCTATTTCTGCAAACCCTTTGATCCGGACGCCTTCACGGAGATGATCGGTCGTGCGTTAAGCCTCCCCGCTTGGGAGGATGGTATCGAGGTCTTATCGGCGCGTCCCGAGTGGGTCGCCGTGCGCGTGCGATGCCAGATGCTCACCGCGGACCGTTTGCTTCAGTTCTTGCGAGAGATGAAGATCGATTTGCCCCCCAAGGAACAGGAGGACATCGCTGTAGCTTTTCGAGAGATACTCCTGAATGCCATTGAGCATGGCGGGCAATTCGACCCGAATAAGAGAGTCCACATCGAATGCGTGCGCACCAGTCGGATCCTCATTTACCATGTGCGGGATCCCGGCAAAGGGTTTTCTCTTGATTTCCTGCCGCATGCCGCAATCTCCAACCCACCCGACGCGCCCGCAGCCCACATGGAATACCGGGCCGCGCGTGATCTGCGCCCGGGCGGCTTCGGAATTCTGGTGACCCGAAGTCTTGTGGATGAGTTGATCTACAACGAAAGAGGCAACGAAGTGCTCTTGATAAAGTACCTCCGGGATTGAGTCAACCGACGCGGTGGCTCCGATCTCTACTGACCGCCAAAGGAAGGAGATGACGCGGATGGAAGCCCAACGGGTGGTTCCACACAGGCCGAACTGTCATTGGGGATTCAGAGGTGCCAATCAGCGTTTACAGCATGTATATCATTCCAGAACAAGAAAGTTGGACGCCACGGATTGCTTGCCGCAGCCGTAGCCTGCGGCTGCCGCGGCTGATAACGGATAATATCGTTCGTACTTCTGGCGGTCGAGCTCTCGCTGGAAGTGCTCCAGGCCAACCCCTGGGGCTTTTCCGCGAGGCGCCGCTTCGGGGTGGAGGATTTCGCATGAAAGCCAAATTGTTGTTAGGGGTATTGCTCCTGTTCGTGGGATTCGTCGTTGGCCTGTTAATGCAGTACTCGACGGAGCGCCAGCTGCGGGGCGACCTGTCACTGGCGCGGCAGCAGCTGGCGACCTACCAGGCCAGCAGCCAGCTCTGGCAGCTTCGCGACGCTGCAGCCCTCCTGGCCCTGGAGGCCGCGCGCAGCAACTATGGGACGGCGGGCGAGTGTTCAACGCGTTTCTTCGATCAGGTACGGGACCTCGCCAGCCAGACTTCAGATACGAACCTTAAGAGCGGTCTGCAAGAGATTCTGAACTCCCGCGACAGAATCACAGCGGGCATCGCCAAACAAGACCCCGCAGTTTTGTCCGAGATTCAGTTGTTGGTGACCAAGGTGCATGGAGACGGCAGTCATTGAGAACGGCCTCACAGCTTCGGGCGGTTTGGCAAAGACAGGCTACTTGAGAAACGGAGTGAGAAGTTGGTTGGGGAAGATGCGAAAAAAAACAATGGTACCGGCTATCCGCCCTTGGTTGAGGGTCTTGATCCGCTATTGTGTTTGTCTGCTGGCGGTTGTTGGATCAAGCCCGCTCTCAGACATGGCCGCTGAGGCTGAAACTAAGAGAAGGCAGGAAGTCCCGGTCATCGATGCGGAAGCTGGCCCTTGTTCGGTGGAGATGACCGTTACGGACGTTGCAGTGAAGCCCGTGTACGCCGCTATCATTCGGGTCCACATTTCCCACGGCTTCCTCGGAATGCGCAAGTCAGATCTTGAAATCGGAACCAATGTGGACGGAAAGGCTAAGTTTGTTGGACTTCCACAGGACACCGACGAACTTCTTTATTTCCGCGCGTCAAAAGGTCGGCAGACAGGGATCGCTGTTCACTCTACGGCAAAGAACTGCGATGCAGAGTACTTCATCGTTTTGCGCCGACGATAGCAGGCTCGGACCAGGATGAACAGCCGAACAATCGCCTCGGCCTGGCAAGCTGAAAGTGTGGAGCGCAAAACTCATTGAACTATTCATTCGGCCGTTGACTACTTGTCTGCGCGGTCGTGCCGCTCGGCCTGTTCGCGTGGATCGGAGTGCGCTCATTGCCCTCGGCAGCTTCGGCTCTCGACGAAGCCTCTGCTATCGGTTCGATGTGTGTCTGGCAGAATGGTTGTCCCTCTCCCCACGGAGGTTCTGATGGGAGAAGCAGGCTGGTTTCACGATGAACTACGGACGACACGGTGCTATTTCGTTCGGCCCGTCCCAGCTATTACAAACTTGGTTTCTGCCACGGACCGCCCGTTCTGGTCGGCGACCTGTTCCAGAATCCTTCTGGCGTAGTTCGCAACCATTTCCACGCCCGCCGAGTACTCAAGATTTGGATTTCGCACGCCGCCATTGTAGGCGCCAACCGCCTTTTGCACGTCTCCGTTGAAGCGGTCTAGGAGATCGCGGAACAGCAAACCGGCATAGGTGGTAAGCACGTGTTGGTCGGCGGTGTCCAAATCGAGAGTGGCCGGAGGCCTAAGCCGTTCAGGTAGCGCTGTATAGTCGCGTCTGTCACGGCGATACAGCTCGTGAGCATACCGAAGCGTCTCGCGAGTGATCTGCCAGATTCCAATGGAGTAATTGCGAACCAGAACTCTGCCGCG
>Ga0080064_1002325_pt1 | contig 32758 bp, 32 predicted proteins | sample Subgrocontami54m_FD_69260 | JGI IMG/M metagenome (GOLD analysis project Ga0080064, IMG submission 69260) | Subsurface groundwater microbial communities from S. Glens Falls, New York, USA - GMW46 contaminated, 5.4 m (SPADES assembly) (version 2) ...
ATTCCGCCGTTAATCGCGCCCTGCTCTGTGGGTAGATGCGTGGCTTCGTCCACCGTAACGGTCCTGGCTCCCGCGTACTTGGAACCGTCCGGCATGGGGTAGTCGGCTATTTGCCAGCCGAAAACCTCGCCATAAAACTTTTTTGCCCGGTCGAAATCATCCGCCGGGATTTCAAAATGTACTACTTTATCCATATTTCTCCTTTTCCGCCACAGGCGGAAATTATTTATTTATTCCTTAAGACATTTTTCTTTCTACTTCTTGCGCTATGGCCAAAGAAGATGTGAACCCCGGAGATTCTATGCCAAATAAATTCACCAATCCCGCCATGCCATGTTCGTCCTGTCCCTGAATAATAAAGTCTTGATCCGGACTTCCCGCGGGAGCTATTTTGGGACGAATAGCTGTATGGTCGGGTTCCAGCGCGCCGTCTGCCAAGGCCGGATAATATTTTCGTATAGCTTCATAAAATCCTTTTTCCTTTCCCGGTTCAAAAGTATAGTCAATTTGATCTACCCACGACACGTCGGGCCCAAAACGAACCTCGCCCCTTAAGTTTAAAGTGGCGTGCGTTCCAAGGCCGCCTTGGACCGGAACGGGATAAATCAGATGAGTAAAAGGACAAGGGCCTTTTAGCTTAAAATAATGACCCTTGGCAAAATAACTCTTAGGGATTTGGTCCTGGCGGATTCCTGCAAAAGACCTTGCCACCTCCGGAGCCTTTAACCCGGCTGAATTGATTACCCGGCGGCACCATGTTTTCGCCATTTCCCCTTGTTTAACAGAAGTTAGCACAATACCGCCCCTATCCGCTTCGCCCCCTGTTACTCTGGTGGAAAGTGAAATAGAAGCCCCGCAATTTTTCGCGTCCCTAAGCAAAGATTGCATAAACTCTTGGGCGTCAATAATACCGGTAGAGGGGGAGAATAAACCCCGTACACATTTTACCTCCGGCTCCATTTGCCTAACTTCCCCCGCGGTAAGCCAGCACAAATCCGTAACTCCGTTTTTTTCCGCGCGGCTCTTAAGGACTTCCAAAGTTTCCATTTCTTCCGTACAGGCCGCGATAATAATCTTCCCCAATTTTTTAAAACTTATATTTTTTTCTTCACAATACTCATATAAAAGATTTTTTCCTTCGACGCACAATTTAGACTTTAAAGAACCCGGGGTATAATAAATCCCACTGTGAATTACATGAGAGCCCCGGGCGCTGGTTTGAGTGCCAATCGCATTTGCCTCTTCAAATATGCAAACTTTTTCTTCCTTGCTGGCGAAAAGCCGCGCGATTGCGAGCCCAACTACCCCTGCTCCAATAACTGCTACGTCTATCTTGCTATTTGCTTTCATTTTATTGCGGGGACGCGTCCCGAAATTTAAACCGACTTATTCCTGAGCGTAGTCAAATGGAAACGTGGTTCAAATTCAAGGATATTAATAAAAGTATACAACAATTACTTAGTTAAGCATAACTTAAATGACTGGGTTTTTCAATGAAAAGGAAAGAGGCCAGGTGCAGAGCAACTGGCCTCCCCCGGACGATGGACATCCCCCTAATGCCCTAGCGCCCGAAGACGCTTTCCCACTTGGGAAAGTAAATCCCGACGGGGAATCCACAAAAAGTTGAGTCGTCTTTGTCTAAAAGAAACGCCACAACTTCAAGTTTCATTGTATCCGGTGAGTCATCCTTTACAGCAAAGACTTTCTTCTCTTTCGGCTTTAAGACGATGAAGATCTTTCCACTTCCGGCGCGGTACTCCGCCGGTTTGTCGGTATCGGTAATAAACTGACCGACAAACGTGATATGATCTTTGTACGAAAGCAGCAAGAGAAGCCGAACCTGAGACGTAGAATGGTTAGTGAACTCATACTTGTAAACAGATCCTTCGACTGAAGATGCGAAGGACAGCTTGTAAACCTCCGCGTTCCCTTGTGACTTCTGATACCCACATCCGAATTCGGAAGTCACTGCGACCTGTTGTGCTTGAGCCACCAGCTCTACTTGGACAAGCAGACACAGAACCACCAACGGCAAAGCTCTAAGGGACTTCATGGCGTATTCCTCCATTTTGTGATAGAGAAAACCTAACATATATGGCAAGCTTGGTCAATTAAGTCTCGACAAAAAAGATACAAAATGATAGCATTACAAGGTAAAAAGTAAATATTACAAGCACGGAGAGGTCGCATAGCGGTCGAGTGCGCCTGCTTGGAAAGCAGGTAAGCTGTCAAAGGCTTCGGGGGTTCGAATCCCCCCCTCTCCGCCATAAAAACCCGAAAAATTTTCGGGTTTTTATATTCGTCTGCTATAATAAATTATCAACATTAATAAGCCGAAATACAAGCTGCTATTTTAGAAATCCGGGACAAAGATAAAATACCCAAAATAATCTAGAACCCCGGATAATGAATTTGCACTTTGGATTTTGGTATAAGGAGATTTGCCTATGGCAAATAAGATCCTGGCGGAATACATTTGGATGGACGGCAAAAAGCCGACAGCCAAACTGCGTTCCAAGACCAAAATAGTTAACGCTCCGGTGGTGGCGCTTATGGACATCCCCATGTGGGGGTTTGACGGCTCTTCCACGGAGCAGGCGGAAGGTCATTTTTCCGACTGCATGCTGAAGCCCGTGTACTTTATGCCGGACCCAATTAGAGGCGAGCCGAATATTTTAGTGATGTGCGAAGTGCTCAATGCCGACGGCACGCCGCACATAACCAACACGCGCTCGCGCCTCTCGGCCGTAGCAGAAAAATATAAAGCCGAGGAAGCAATTTTTGGCTTTGAGCAGGAATACACGCTCTACCGCAAAGACTGGCCGCTCGGCTGGCCCGCGCACGGCTATCCGTTTCCCCAAGGCCGCTATTATTGCGGCGTGGGCAGCGACGAAGTTTACGGAAGAAAATTGGTGGAAGCCCATACCCGCGACTGCCTAAAAGCCGGAATGATGCTTTCCGGCATTAACGCCGAAGTAATGCCCGCGCAGTGGGAATTCCAAATCGGCCCCCTGCCGGCGCTGGAAGCGTCTGACCAATTATGGCTTGCCAGGTGGCTTTTATACCGGCACGGCGAAGATTTCGAAGTCTACGCCAAACTGGACCCAAAGCCCATGGCCGGGGACTGGAACGGCGCGGGCGGGCATACCAATTTTTCCACCAAAGCCATGAGGGAACCGGGCGGGATTGATGCAATAAAAAAGGCCTGCGAACAACTGGGAAAATTCCACAAACAACATATGTCGGTTTACGGCGCGGACAACGACAAGCGCTTAACTGGCAAACACGAGACTTGTTCAATTCGGGATTTCCGCTACGGCGTTTCCGACCGCGGCGCTTCCATCCGCATTCCCATGGACACCAACAATAAAGGCTACGGCTACATGGAAGACAGAAGGCCCGCGGCCAACCTGGATCCCTACCAAATTGCCACGGCGCTACTTGACACCGTCTGCGGAGAGGGCTTTGACCCGGGAAAATATGGATGGGAAGCGCAGGTTGTTGTTTAGAGAATTAGCGAGATAGAGAACTAGTGAGTTAGAAGAAACAAAAATGACCCCGCCACTTAAGTGGCGGGGTCATTTTTATAGTTAAAGAATCTATTCTATTTTCGGTTCTTGCGAGGCAAAATGTTCTAAATCTAACACTTCATCGTCTGACAGAACTTCATTATCGCTCTCTTTACCTGGAAGGGCACTTGCAACAAAATTTTTGTAATGCTTTAAAGTATCTGTGGCCGAAGTGCCCTCTACAATCTCATTATGTCCAAGGTATCGCAAGCCATCTTGTATTTCCTCCAAAGTATTTTTAGGCTTGCGTACTTCTCTTTTCAATTTACCCGGAACAATCCATTCGGAAAATTTACTGCCAATATCTCTAAAATCCATAATTTTATTTCCTTTATTTTAGATTAATGGTTGAATAATCACAGCCGATGAATCGGCACGCTACAACTTGATTGCTTCGACCTCTCTGCCTCGGCTGCACTCGGCTTCTCCCCTTGCCAGGGGAGAAGGACTGCATTATGCACTACTTCCCCAGTTTATCTTCCACGGCTTTAATATTCATAGTGGCTTTCAGGATGGTGTCGGGGTTGATGGAGATGGAGTCAATGCCTTCTTTGACCAGAAATTCCGCAAAGTCAGGAAAGTCCGAAGGCCCCTGGCCGCAGATGCCGACTTTTAGCCCGCGTGCGTGCGCTTCTTTTAGCAAGATTGATATTAATTTGAGGACAGATTTGTTCCTCTCGTTGCCAATGTGGGCAATAATTTTGCTGTCGCGGTCAAGCCCTAACGTTAACTGTGTTAAGTCGTTGCTACCAATGGAAAAACCGTCAAAAAGTTCAGCAAAATCTTCCACCTGCAGAATGTTGGAAGGAATTTCCGCCATTACCCAAATTTCTAAGCCCTCTACCAAGTCCCCGCTCTTTTTAGTTTTTCTTTGTTCTTTAGTAATGCGGTTGGTGAGCCCGTATTTTTGAATTAAATCTATGCACTTTTGGCCTTCTTCCGGGGTTCGGCAAAACGGAATCATCACGCTCAAGTTCCAAAGCCCCATTTCTTCGCGGACTTTTTTAACGGCCATAACTTCCAAAGAAAAAGCTTTTTCAAAGTTCGGGTCGTAGTAGCGGCTGGCTCCGCGCCAGCCCATCATTGGGTTTTCTTCTATAGGCTCGTATAATTTTCCGCCAATTAGGTTGGCGTATTCGTTGCTTTTAAAATCACTAAAGCGCAATAAAACATCATACGGGTAAAATGCCGCGGCCAGCTGGGCCACGCCGTAAGCAAAGCGGTCTAAATAATATTGGACTTTGTCTGTGTAGCCGACTGTAAGTTTGTCTATTTGGTCTTTTACAGACTGGTCGGTAAGCTTCTCGTAGTCAATTAACGCGCTCGGGTGGATTTTAATAAAATTGGAGATGACAAATTCCACACGCGCTAATCCTACGCCTTTGTTGGGCAGACTTTGGTGCCTGAAAGCCAGTTCCGGGTCAGCGGCTATCATTTTAATTTCAATTTTGGGAGCCTGAAAATTGGTGAGGTCGGTTTTTCTGACTTCAAACTTACAGAGGCCTTCGTAAATTTTTCCCACTTCGCCCTCGGCGCAGGACACGGTAATTGACTGGCCGTCTTTTAAAGCTGTGGTAGCATTGCCGCATCCTACCACCGCCGGAATCCCGAGTTCGCGCGAAACAATAGCCGCATGGGAAGTGCGCCCGCCGGCGTTAGTCACAATCGCGGAAGCAATCTTCATAATCGGTTCCCAGTCCGGGTCGGTAATTTCCGTCACCAAGACTTCTCCGGGCTTAAATTCGCTAAGCTGAGTGGCGTCTTTAATATAATGGGCTTTGCCCTGGCCGATTTTCGCTCCCACGGCCGCGCCGTGGCAAAGCACATTCCCCTTTTCCAGCATGGAAAATTCTTCCAAAATTTTCGCGTCCTTCCGAGCTTCCACGGTTTCGGGGCGAGCCTGCACAATATACAACTCATTGATGGTTCCATCGTAAGCCCACTCAATATCCATTGGGCGTTGATAGTGGTCCTCGATGATAACTGCCCATTTGGCCAGACGTAAAATCTGCTCGTCACTTAGCACAAACTTGTGGCGGTCAGTTTCTGACACTGCCATTTCCTGCGTCGGCTCCGTGCCTTCAATGGAATAAACAAGTTTCTTTTCTTTGGTGCCAAGGCGCTTGCTAATAATTGGCTTAAAACCTTTGGCCAAAGTTTTTTTAAAGACTTTAAATTCGTCGGGCGTAACCACGCCCTTAACCACAAATTCGCCAAGGCCCCAAGAAGCGTTGATTAAAACTAAATCCTTAAACCCGCTTTCCGTGTCTATGGTAAAAATAACGCCGCTGCTGCCTCTGTCCGAGCGGGCCATTTTTTGCACGGCCACGGACAGCGCCACTTCAAAATGGTCAAAGTGCTTGTCCTGGCGGTAGGAAATGGCGCGGTTGGTAAACAGCGAAGCAAAAGCTTTTTTTATGGCTTCCAGTAATTCATGCGTCCCGCGAATGTTTAAATAGCTTTCCTGCTGGCCGGCAAAAGAAGCATCCGGCAAGTCTTCGGCCGTGGCAGAGGAACGGACTGCCACGTCCAGATCGTGCAATTTTAATTTTAATTTTTCCGCTAAAGCCTCGTAGGCTTTGGTAATCTCGCTTTCCAAGTCTTCGGGAAACTTGGCTTCTAAAATCAAACGGCGGATCTTCTGCCCCTTTTCTTCCAGCTGGCTAATATTGTGAGTGTCTAAATCTTTTAGGACGTCCCTGATTTTATCATCCAGGTCATTTTCTTTTATAAAATGGCGGTAAGCCTGCGCGGAGACCGCAAACCCGTAAGGCACACTTATTTTTTCCCCCGGAAACATTTTGCTTTCCGCGTTGGTTAAATTCTGGTACATTTCCCCCAAATTGGCGTTTTTGCCTCCCACAATCCCCACGTCGCCCTTGCTAATTTGGTCAAACCATAAAATAAACGCCTTGTCGTTTGGTGTCATAAATGCTGATTTTTGCATTAATTACTTTGTCTTATTATATATGATAAATTAATACCTGTCATATTCCCCAATAAATAAAGGCCATGCCGATTAATCAACATGGCCTTAGTGTTTTTACCATTTATATCTACTTCCAGAGGGATAAAATCAAACCCATCGAGCAAAGCAAAACTAGATAATACCCATTGTTTAAGAACCACAATTTCCAGGATTTGCCTTCCCACAAAACCGAACCCAAAGTTACCGGGGCAATAAACCCCAGCCAGTTCCAAAAGCCGACCATAAGCCCGGCCTGCGCGCCGCTGACTTGCATATACGCGCTAGCATAAACCAAAGCGTGAGCCAGCACAAAAGCCATTACCAACGAACCCACGGCCTGAATGGCGTAGAGCTTAGCCATGCTTTGCTTTGGCATTGATGACGGAGACATCCCCATCATTGCCATCCACTGCTTGCCAAACAGCGGCCCGTACCACACACTGCCTAATACCATACTTGCTACCATGCAGGCTAACACCGCAAGGTAGTTGATTGGAACTTGTACCATAAAATTTTTTGATTTCTTTAATTTTTAAGGTTAATTTATTATATCAAAATTTGATAAATTGGCAAAACAAAAACGGATGAGGAAGAAAATGGTCTCCCGTATCCGCTTTTTGCTTTTGCCGATAATTGCTTGTTGGAAAGATGACGGGAGAAGGAAAAATCGTATTTTTCCTTCTCCCCAAATCGCTAAAGAATGTCGGCATAGTCGCCTATGTCGCCGCCCTTCTCATCTTCCGATTGAGCAATAACCCATTCAAGGATCTCCTGCATTTCTCTTATTTCTTGCTCGGTGTAATCCATCATTCCTCCGTTGTAAGAGGGCCCACGCCCTCAAAATAGGGATCCAAAAAGACCAAACGATCAAGTTCTTCCCTGTCACGGGAACAAATTTGAACGCTGATAGTCTCCTTTTCTCCGCTAGCATAATTGCCGGGAACAACCGCCAATTCCTTTTTTCCGGCAACTTCCCGAATCACCAGAAGCCACAATTGTGGCCCGCCTTGATTCATTTTTCCCTCCGTCGTGTTGTGTAGTTGGCCGCAAACTATGAATGATACTCATCTGCCCGTGAGATGAGCGTTAAAGGCTTAAAACTCTTTTAAGCCAAAAATGCTCGTCCCAGGGAATTAAAATCTGATTTGCCCTTGCATACCATCCACCTTCGCTAAAGCTACGGCGGATTATTAGCCTTTATTCTTTTTAACAATCGGAAGCTGGAATATCAGTATTTTGATTTTCTATTTAGGCGCGTACCCTGTCCCGATTAATCGGGACAGGGAGGCTAATAAAAAAACCTGCCCTTTAAGGCAGGAGCATCTAAAAAATTTAGAAGCAAAACCTGCCTTCTCATGTAGAGGAGGACAGGCAGGAGGAAAAACCCGACCAGGTTGTAATGCGCTTGTTAATTAACATATGGCGGTATTTGTTAGCATATTTGAAGTATAACAAATAAATCTAATAGGTCAAATACATATGTAGAATGATCCCCCCGCACAAACTAGGCCTCTTTATTCTCTTTCGCCTTTAGTAAAGATTTGAGTAATTCTTTCAAATCATCCGCATAGATAATCTTACCGCTGAATTCAACATAAAACTCACTCAAAATAACACGATACCTGTATATGCGGGCAAATATACGCTGATCTTTTATTGATTTCTGCTGAAACTTTATTTCAAAATCTTGAAATGCTGTAATCCACTCTCTAACAATTCCTATAAATTGATATATTTCGTCTCCGCTCATTCTGAGCGGCTCGCTCAAGGTTTTCAGACTGTTAAGAAAACCTATTTCAAAATCCTGTAAGTTTTGCGTCTTTTCTCCTCGAAAAGTAATTGCCGTCGGCAATTCTTCGCTCGCCGCCGGCTCAAAATTATGCTCAAGAACTTTTCCGGTTTCTTCAAACGGATTTACCGGCTCCTTCTTTGTTCCAAACTCTCCTGTCCGCAAATTCCCTTTGTCTTTATCTCCACTCATATATTTTAGGTTATACTGTCCTTACTTCTACAAGGTTTAGGTTTTCGCGCTGTCCAAGCGGCTCGCCGGTTACCACCACGACTTTGTCGCCTTTTCTGGCCAATTTTTTTTGCTTGACCAGCTTGAACATTGTTGACATCAAAATTTCAAAACTTTTAACTTCAGGCACTAAGAAAGCCTGAACGCCCCAGATCATATTTATCTGGCGCAAGGTCTTAAGTTTGGGGGTAAGCATAACTAAATGCGCGGCCCTTGGCCGTTCGTGCGCAATTTCTCTAGCGGTAAACCCTGACTCCGTGGCCCCGACAATGGCTTTGGCTTCCACGTGCATCGCGAGATCATAAACCCCTTCGGCAACGGCTTCGGTTTTTTGCACCACTCGGTTCATTAAATGTTTGTGCTGGGGCAAAAATTGCGACTTTTCCGTGGTGGAAATAATTTTAGACATTTCCGAAACAGCCCTTATAGGATAACGGCCAAACGCGCTTTCGCCCGAAAGCATAACGCAGTCGGTCTGGTCAATGACCGCGTTGGCAACGTCGGACACTTCCGCCCGCGTGGGGCGGGGGTTTCGAATCATACTGTCCAGCATTTGCGTGGCCACAATTACCGGCTTGGCCGCTTTAAGGCATTTTTGGATAATATTTTTTTGAATAATTGGCACTTCGTTCTCAGGCATTTCCACGCCAAGGTCCCCTCTGGCCACCATAATCGCGTCGGCTTCTTTTAAAATGGCGTCAAAATTTTTTACAGCCTCGGGCTTTTCAATTTTGGCAATTATTTTGGGCTGTTGTAAATTTTTGGGATTATACTTTAAGATTAATTTTTTCAAAGCTTTAACGTCGCGACTGGTGCGCACAAAAGACAAGGCCACATAGTCTACATCGAGCCGTAGCCCAAATTTTAAATCCGCAATGTCTTTTTCAGTAAGAATGGGAATGTTGAGGCGAGTGCGCGGCAAATTCACGCCCTTGTGCGACTGGATTTTTCCAGGCGAGAGGGCGACGCAATGGATTTTGCCGCCCACTATTTTTTGCACTTCCAATTCAATTAACCCGTCTTCAATTAATATTTTCTGTTTCGGGCGGATGGATTTTTTGACGTCCAAGTCCAAATCAAAGTCATGGCCAATCACCACCGTCTGCCCGAGCTTAACGACAACCGGCTGCTTCATTTCCAAAACGCGGATTTTGGGCCCATGCAAATCCTGAATAATCGTAATTGCCGTATTTAATTTTTTCGCCACGGTGCGAATGTTTTTTATCAGCAAAGCGTGGTTCTCGTGGTCGCCGTGGGAAAAATTCAAACGCGCGACATTCATCCCCGCCTTGACCATTTCCGTCAAAATTTTTACCGACTGCGAAGCCGGGCCTAACGTACAAACAATCTTCGTCTTATTGCCCATCATAAACTTTTTGCTAAATGGGACTATTACTGAATGTCATTTTTGCCCAAAACGAGCTTGTTTGGTAAAATTTTTAAAAAAATTTCTCCGCTTACCATCGAGGTAAACGTTAAAATTTATTTTAAAAATTTTCCTCAAACCATCTCATTTTGCATCAAAAAGCCCATTCAGCAACAATCCCTTAATATTAATCCTTTTCAGGCCGGAGACAAAAAAATCCACGCCGTCGGACTTAAGCACAATATAGCCTAAATTTTCAATGGCTGAACCGGGAATTTGGTCGTAACTTGCCACTCCCAAAGCCACCAATAAAGCCCGCATTATGGAGCCGTGGCTGACGGCCAAAACTGTTTTGCCGGGGTAGGCGGCGGCAATTTCCCTTAAAAAAGTCATCATTCTTGAAGAAATTTCTTCGTTGGTTTCCTGGCTGGGGTATAACCTAAAGCTGTGTTTGTCTTTCTCGCTCAAAGTCTGTAATTTTTCCAGCATTGCCTGATTTTCGGCATAGTAATCCTTGGCCGTCCTGCCTTCGTAAACCCCAAAGCTTCTTTCGCGGATTAATTTGCTGGTATTTACAGCCAGCTCCCTTTCCAGTTTGATAATCTCCGCGGTCCTGTTCGCTCTTCCCAGGTCCGAAGAAAAGACAACGTCAAAGTGCATGTCTTTTAGCTCCTGGGCCATGCCTTTTGCCTGGCTTTCGCCTTTTTGAGTAAGCGGAGAGTCAGCCTGCCCCTGGATAATTTCGTTAACGTTATGCTCAGTCTCGCCGTGCCTTAGGATGTAAATTGTGCAATATTTTTCTTCAGTTTCTTTTTTCTGGTAGTCTTCCATAATCCTATTATAGGACAAATAGGACTTAAATGACAAATACGACGAATTTAGAATAAACTACTTTGTTTTGGTTTTTTGGATAATTTGTCGCGCTCGTCATCGTCAAAAATATGAATTTTGCCAAACACGCCGTCGTAGCCGCCCTCCACTTTAACCCTTCCCTCCCGCACGCGAACTATGGCTTCGGCGATTTCAGGGTTGCTGATGATTGTAATTTGATCTTGCGGCAAATCTAAAAGTATCTCAAATTCCGTGGACGGAGATTCATTTGAAATTTGTAATTTGGCATTTGTCATTTTATTATACATCTCAATAACTTTTTTGCTTTGCACTCCCACCTCCAAAGTTTCGGCAATTATTTCTTCTAGGGGGATAACGCTTTTGAATGGAATGGCGCGAGGCGGAGTAAAGCCGTATTCTCGGTCAGCGAGTTTTTCCACGCGGCTTAAAACGCCGACCAATAATTTTTTGCCACATACAGGGCAAATGCCGCCCAATTTTTTTGTCTGGGAGGGAAGGCAACTGAACTTGCAATCCGCATGGCCATCCAGGTGATACTTGCCTTCTTCGGGAAAAAATTCTATGGTAAACAAAAATTCCTTGGGATCCTTTTCCCGGATGACGCGGATAATTTCCGCGTAGGATAATTTGTCTTCACTAATTTCAAAAACATTGGCTTCGCGGCCAATTTTCCGCAAAGAGTGGGCGTCACTGTTGGAGACCAGAGAATATTTATCCAACATGGGAATTTGCCAGTTCATTTTGGGGTCACTGGACAGTCCGGTTTCAATGGCAAAAATATACTTTGCCTGGTCACCAAAGGCTTCCTCCACGCTGTCAAAACCGGACAGCGACCCAAACAGCCCAAAATGCGGTGTCCAAGCGTGGGCTGGAATAATTTCAATATTTTCGTCCGCCTCTTTGGCAATTTTTACCAGGGCGTCGCAATGCACGCCCATAATCGGCCGGCCGTCGGCTTTTAAGTTCGCTCCGGTTTTTTCTAAGCCCGCAATTAACCGTTCTACCGCCTTAAAATTCGGCGCAAACACCATATTGTGCACGCGCCTAACTTTGTCGCCTTGTTTGTAAATGGACGAAACTTCGGCCGTGAGCATAAAAAGAGACTTGGCTGATTTATCCCGCAATTGATATAACCCGGGCTTTACTTCTTCTAAAGCCTCCTGTAATTCCAAAAACCACTTGGGATGCGTAAAATCCCCGGTGCCAATAATGCCAATACCTTTTTTATCCGCCCAGGCTCCGATACTGTGCGGATTTAAGTCTTGGCTGCAAGCCCGCGAATATTTACTATGAATCTGAAGGTCAGCTATTATCCTCATAACTATGGTATTATAGCACTTATTGATATATACTAAACTATATGCAAAATAACGAAAAATATTTACAAACAGCGGTTACTGCCGCCAAACAGGCCGGCGTTATTTTTAAAAAATACTTCGGCAAACCGAAAAAAGTTAGCCTAAAAGAAAATAACATCCGTAACGCGGTCACGGAAGTTGACTTAAGAATTGAGAAGTTGATTAGAAAAATTATCCACAAAAAATTCCCCGACCATAAAGTAATTGGCGAAGAATTTGGCAGCGGACAGCTGCTCAAAAACGACGTAGTTTGGATTATTGACCCCATTGACGGCACGAACAATTTTATCCGCGGCATTCCACTATGCTGTATTTCCATTGCCGTCTGGCAAAACGGCAAACCGGTGATTGCGGTGCTCTATAACCCTCTCACTAACCAGCTTTTTTTGGCCAATGCCGGCAAGGGCGCTTATTTGAACGGCCAAAAAATTCATGTTACAAAAGTTGGCCGGATTGACCGGGCTTTAGGAGGAATTGGTTGGAGCCTAAAACTTAACCGCGCGGAAAAAATGTTCGCCACCATAGTGCCGTTTGTCAATAAAGCCAGGGCGCTCGGCACCACGGCTTTGCAATTGGCTTATGTTGCCTCGGGGATTTACGACTATTACACGGTCAATGACATGCACATTTGGGACGTGGCCGCCGGCATACTGCTCATAGAAGAAGCAGGCGGAAAGGTTACTGATTGGCAGGGTAAAAAACCGAATTACCATGTTTCAGAGCTAGTTGCCAGCAACGGTAAAATCCATAGCCAATTAATTCAACGATTAAAAAAACTCGCCTGACAAGGCGAGTTTTTTAGAGTTGAGGATATTTTATCTGATTCTTTTTGCTAAATATTCAAGCAAATATATAGTCTGGTGCACGTAGCCCCATTCGTTGTCGTACCAGGCGAGAACGTTGACGAAGTGGTCGTTGACCACGGTGCTGGAATACAAATCTACCGTAGCGCCGTGCGGATTGCCTTTAAAGTCAATGGACACCAAAGGCAAATTATTCACTGCCAGATGATTCTTTAATTCGCCTTTAGCCGCTTTTTCAAAAGCGGCTTTGATTTTTTGCATATTCACCGGTTTTTTTAATTCCGCGGTGAGTACTACTATAGAAGGGTCAGGCACAGGCACGCGCAAGGCCAGGGCAGATACCTTTCCCTTTAAATGAGGATAAAGTCCCACAATAGTTTTAGAAACGCCGCTGCTTGTTGGAATTATACTTTGCGTGGCGGCGCGCGCCCTTCTTAAGTCTTTGTGCGAACCGTCGAGCAGCATTTGGTCGCCGGTGAAAGCGTGGACAGTGTTAATAAACGCCTGCTTAATGCCAAAACTTTCTTCCAAAACTTTTAGCGTCAAGGTACTGCAAACTGTGGTGCAGGAGCCAGCGGAAACTATTTTGTGTTTTGCCGGGTTAAAGGTTTGGTGGTTGCCCTTAAACACAAAAGTCTCGTCCGGGTCTTCCATTGGCGCGGTGCAAACCATTAGCCCCGCGCCGCTTTCTATATGCTTCATTGCGCCGGCTTTTTCGGTGTAGCGGCCGGTGGCATCTACCACCATATCTATCTTCATTTTTTTCCAGGGCAAGCTTTCTTTGCTTTCGGCAACGAACGGAAATTTTTTGCCATTGATAACTAAATTATTACCCTTCACGCTAACTTCTTTGTCCCAAATGCCATAGTTGGAGTCGTATTTTAAAAGATGCACGTACATTTCAAGGCCGCTTCTGGAGTGAAGCGCCACAATTTCAAAATGCGGGTTATTCCAAGCCTGGCGGAGGAATATCCTGCCGATTCTACCTAAACCATTTAACGCTATTCGGGGTTTTTTATTCTTTGGCGACATAGTGAGTTTAAATTTCTAATTATTCTAATTAACCTAATTTCTAAAAAATGACCAATGCCAGAATTTAGAAATTGAGATTTGGGATTTGTTTAGGTCAATTACCTGCCCGCCAAAGAAGTGCTTGTTTATTTATTAAGACGATAGCCATCGAAAAATCTTTTTAGCAACCCCCCGCGTTGGCAGGCGGGGAAATTAGAATAATTAGGTTAATTCTTATGCATCTCCTTCAAGGCTTGCTTATACACCGCGCTGCTCGAAATATCCAGCCACAGGCCGTCATACGGATAGCCGAAGAGTTTTCCTTCCTCGGCGAGGCGCGGAAAAACATCACTCTCTAATTTTGTTGAGGAAGCGGTAATGTATTTAAAAATCTCGGCACCCATTAAATACATTCCAGCGTTTACAAGGCGGGAAAAAGTTTTGGGGGTTTTTGGCTTTTCTTCAAACTCTACAATCTTATTGCCCTGTAATTTCGCCAGCCCCCACATGGAGACCGAGTCTGCGCCGGTGAGCGCCATAGTGCAGACAGAAGACTTTTGCGCCTGGTGATACTCCACAAAGTCGCCAAAATCAACGTCGCTTAAGACGTCGCCGTAAAGCAGCAAAAAATTGCCGCTCTGCATGAATTCTTTAGCCTGCAAAACTGGTTGGGCATTGCCCACGTTTTTGCTTTTTTGGTCTATATAATGAATTTTTAAATTAAACGCGCTGCCGTCCTTAAAATAATTTTTAATGATTTCCCCGCCTTCGCCAAGAGAAATATAAACCTCCGCGAATTTAGCGGCTTTAAGCCGGTGTAAAGTGTTTTCCAAAAGCGGTTTGCCCGCGATTTTCACCATAGCTTTAGGCAAAGTGGCTTTTTCCGACTCAAAATAAACCGGTTTGCCGCCGGCTAATACCAAAACCTTTAAGGCCTTATTGCCCAAGGTCTTGGATAAATAATATTCAATAGCATGACTGCGGTTGCGCAATCTCTCGCCGTCTATTTGAGCATCAACCTGATTTAAAAGGTCGCTGCGCAAAGTTATAGTAATGCGTTCTCTGTTCATATGATGATATCATATAAAATTATACTTCTTTTGTAAAATAAAAATAAGATGAGGGAGGCGAGATGGTTATTTGGTGTACTACCAAACAACCATCCCGCCCGTAAAACGAAAAAAAAGGAGAGGGAAGAGGGGTAAAACGGTGGGAGACTAGTCCGCCAGAAACCGCGTGAGGCGATCCTGGACATCTCCATAGCGGTTTGACTCAATCAGAGCCAAACGCACATGCTGATCGGCTTCGCCCAGATCGAGTTCCGGAAAAACGAATCCCGCTCCAGGCGCAACGGCGATGTCCGCTTCCTTGAGCAACTTGGAAGCGAATTTCACCGAGCCCAGGTGGGCAAACCGCTTCGGAATCGGTGCCCAAATGAACATGGTTCCTGCGGGCTTCTCGACAGGCCAACCGGCTTCATTCATACAGCCGACCAGTGCCCACCGACGAACATCGTACTTCGCGCAAATGTCTGACGCGAGTTGGTCGCCGTTATCTAGCGCCCACGCCGCGGCATGCTGAATAGCAGCCATCATGCCGTAATCCACGAAGTTCTTGATCCCAGAAAGAGCCTTAACAAGCTTGGCGTTACCGGCGCTGAAACCGACGCGCCAACCGGCCATACTGTAGCTCTTGGACAGGGAAAAAAACTCCATTACTACGTCCTTGGCTCCCTTGACTTCCAAAAAGGAGTGCGCCTTGTCGCGTCCAAAATGGAGATCTGCATAAGCGAGGTCGTGGAGCACAAACTTCTGGTGAGCTTTTGCAAAAGCCACGAGCTCACTAAACAACTCCGGGTTGGCAGTTGCTGTAGTCGGGTTATTCGGCCAGCTCACCAGGATGAAACGCACCTGGGATTTCGCAGTCTCACAGGCGACAGCGATGTCGCGCACATAGTCGCTGTTGGGAACGGGGTAGGGCGCGAGCACTCCACCGGCGAGTACGGGTCCCCAATGATGAATCGGGTAGGCCGGAGTGGGAACTACAACCGATTCACCGGGCTGAATGGCCGCTGCGCAAAAATCGCGCAAGCCTTCTTTGACGCCCAATGTTACTACGGTCTCCTCGTTCGGGTCAAGCGAAACACCATAGTGCCGCTTATACCAACGGCACAAGGCGAGACGGAGCTCGGCATTTCCTTGCGAGGACTGGTAGCGTCCGCTGCCAGTCTGTTGCAAGGCTTGCCAAAGCTGTTCCTTGATCTGGCTCGGCGTCTCAATGTCCGGGTTGCCCATGCCGAGGTCGATAACATCTCGATCTGCTTTTTTTGCAATTGCGACCTCAGCGTTAACTGTCGCAAAAACGTACTGTGGTGGTTTACCGCCGAAAAAGTTGACCACGGTCTTTCTCCTTTTCTTCTCACGTTGTTTATTACATCCTCCTTCGTGGAGGTGCCGCTTGCCCCACTACCTCAAACGAGGCAAAACGGCAAGGGAGAAAAAAATTTTTGATTATACGTCCTACAAGTCCTATCCGCCAACTGGCGGAGACCTATTAGTCGTATTGATTTAATCGCAAAAAATTTTTTTCTCCCTTGCCGCCTTTTGGCAAACAAGGCACCTCTTTGATTTTTAAGGAACTTACTTAAAAGCAGATGGTGGGGTCCAACGCGAGGTTGGACTCCCACATCTGCTTTTAAATTGTGGGTTTATTTTGCTTTTATAACCTCCCCTAGCCCCTCCTCAGCAAGGAGGGGAAGAAAAGAAAATTTTCATACTTTATCATACAATGTCATACTATTGTATGTCAAACAAAAAAACTCCCCTTTTCTAAGGGGAGTTAAAGTATGATATCAACTTCTCCGCCAAGGCTACGAAGTGCAAGCAACTCAAATTCCTGCTCTGATGATTCGGATCATTCCGATGTTAATTCGCAATATTCGGGTCGCTTATAATTTTTTCCGCCACATCTAAATCTTCCTTACTGTTCACACCAATGGCTTCTTTGGGATCTATGGGCAAAGTACGCACTGTTTCGCCGGCACCTGCTGCAAGGGCAACCAGGTCGGTTAAATAATATTCTTTTTGCGCGCCGTCATTTTTTACCTTTTCAATATTCTGCCACAGCCATTTGGTGTTAAACATAAAAATGCCGGCGCTCACTTCTTTAATTTTCTTTTGTTCATCTGAAGCGTCTTTGTATTCTACTATCCCCCCTGTGGCATGGGAGATGGGGTCGCGCAAAATCCGGCCGTAGTGTTCCAGGGATTTATAGATGCCGGAAAAATTTTCCACTTGCGCAGTGCAAATCGAAATATTGCTTGTGCTCTTTAGATGCATGCGGATTAACTCGCGCAAATTCTCGGCCTTAATAAAAGGCATATCGCCGTAAAGCACTAAAATGTTTTCCGCTTTGATTTTTCTTTTGGCCGCCAAGAGCGCGTGAGCCGTGCCGAGCTGGTCTTCTTGCAAAGCATAAGTGTAATGGTCGCCCAAAACGCCTTCCACTTTTTTATTTTTAAAACCTACGACAATTACAGGTTTTATTAATTGAGTAATTTTTTCTATCTCGTGGAGCAAATACAAAATTAACGGCTTGTTTTTAAGCATTACCAAAACCTTGGGCACATTACCGTTGCCCATCCTTGTTCCTTTGCCGCCTGCTAAAATAACAATTTGATTCCTCATATAGTAGTCGCCAATATACAAATTGGCACAAATATACAAATAGCTATTGTGAACGCAAATATTTTACAGAAACGATTTGTATATTTGCATTTATTTGTATATTTGCGAACACTACATATCTATCCTAAACTCATACCCATGCTTCTTAAATCCTAATTTTTCGTAAAAAAGATGCACCTTTTCGCTACTCGCTCTGCTGTTGCCGATTAGTTTGTAGCAACCCTGCTTTTTGGCTTCTTTTATGCCTTTTTGGACTAATTGCGAACCAATGCCCTGCTTTCTGTATTCTTCATCCACAAATACGTCTTCCAAAAAGCCGAACGGCTCTTTGTGGAGGTCATTCTTTAAAATATACAAATACAAACGGCCAACGGTCTTGCCTTGGTCAACTGCCAAAATTTTTATGGCGTAAGAGTCTTTTAAAATTTCTTGTTTGAATATCATATTAGTAGTCGCCAATATACAAATTGGCACAAATATACAAATAGCTATTGTGAACGCAAATATTTTACAGAAACGATTTGTATATTTGCATTTATTTGTATATTTGCGAACACTACACTAATTCCCAGATTAATTTTGCCAATTTATTGCTGTCGTGCCTTAGGAAGCTTCTTTTTAATTTATCGCCCGAAGCTTTTTTTACCACATCTGCTGATATCAAATCTTGCCCAATAACTTGCAAATTCTTGCCGCTTTTTAAGTTCGCTTCCACAAATTTAGCCTTTTCACCTGCGTACTTTTTTAAAACATCATCCCTAGGTTTTTTATTGTTGGCCAAAACAACATTAATTTTTCCGCCAAGATATTTCTGCAACACATTTACAAAATCCGAAACCTTAAAGCCGTCGGTCTGGCCAAACTTGGTCATTATGTTTGTGATGAGAATTTTTTTGGCTTTGGACTTGTTTACGGCAGAAGCAACTCCTTTGGCTAATAAATTCGGGATGGTGCTGGTAAACAAATCCCCGGGGCCAAAAATAATTGCATCCGCGGCTTCTATTGCCTTGAGTGCCTTCGGGTTAGCCGGTGCATTTGGTTTTAATTGCAGCCCCTTGATACTTGCTACTTGTTGCTTGATATTTTGCTCGTCTATATTATGCTCGCCTACTATTTTTCTGCCGTTAGCTAATACTGCCGACAAAACAGTCGGCTCGAGCGTCACAGGCAAAACCTGCCCGCGCACGTTGAGCATCTTGCTGGCCAAATTTATTCCTTCTTCCGTGCCCGCGATCTTTTCCAAAGCCGCTAAAATAATATTGCCAACGCTGTGGCCTGCAAGCGAGCCTTTGTTGAAACGGAAATTAAACAACTGCTTCATTTCCTCTTGCGTGTAAGAAAGCCCAACCAAGCACTGGCGGATGTCGCCCGGAGGCATCACGCCTAACTCTTTGCGCAAGACGCCGGTTGACCCGCCGTCGTCCGCCGAAGAAACAATTACAGTATTATTGCTTGGATATTTGCGGAGGCCGGAAAGTAAAGTAAATGTTCCTGTGCCGCCGCCGATAATAACAATTGACTTCATAATGTTTGATTGCTATTGTAGTCAGCCCACCTGCCTGTCCGGTAGGCAGGTTTATGGGCTCAATGAGAACAGCCAATAAATCGGCTAACTACATTAATTAATAATGTTCATCTCTTTCCCAACTTCCATAAACGCCTTAACCGCTCTGTCCATTTGGTCTTTGGTGTGGGCGGCGGAGATTTGGACGCGGATGCGGGCTTTGCCTTTAGGCACTACGGGATAAGTAAAGCCGCGGACATAAATGCCTTTTTTGAATAATTCTCCGGCCATTTGGGTTGCCAATTTTTCTTCCATAAGCATTACCGGGGTGATTGCATGGCGACCATCGCCCCCAAGCTGAAAGCCTAACTTTTCCATTGCTGTCCTAAAATAATTTGTGTTCTCAACTAACTGTTTGCGGTTATGGTCAAATTTCGCGTCGTAATTTTGCAAAACATACAAAGCGGCATTTGCAATCATTGGCGGCAAGCTATTTGAAAACAAAGTGGTGCGGCTCCGTTGGTGCAGAACATCTATTATGTCCTTGCGGCCGGCAGTAAACCCGCCGCCGGCTCCGCCAAGAGCTTTGCCAAAAGTTGAAGTTAAAATATCAATCCTGTCCATTAACCCTTCCACGCTGCCGCGCCCGTGTTCGCCTAAAACTCCGCTAGCATGAGAGTCATCCACCATAACCATGGCGCCGTATTTTTCCGCCAAATCGCAAATGTCTTTTAGTTTGGCGGTAATGCCGTCCATACTGAACACGCCGTCTGTGGCAATAAGTATTCTGCGCGGGCGATATTTTACATCGGCAGATGGATTTTCAGGTTTCTCAGGCCGCGATGTGCACTCTTTAAGCTGCGCCTCTAAATCCGCCATATCGGAATTCTTAAACCTAAACCTTTCCGCCTTGCATAACCTTACGCCGTCTATAATGCTGGCGTGATTCAATTCGTCGGAAAAAATCGCGTCGCCTTCCTTTAAAATTGTTTCAAACAGCCCTGTATTAGCATCAAAGCAAGACGTATAGGTAATTGCGTCTTCTGTGCCAAAAAATTCGCTAATTTCTTTTTCCAAGTCTTTATGGATTTGGGATGTGCCTACAATAAACCTAACACTGGCCTCGCCAAAACCGTATTTTTTTACGCCATCAATAGCCGCTTGCGCAAGCTCGTCACTAGAAGCCAAACCAAGATAATTATTTGCGCAAAAATTAAGCAAAGTCTTGCCACCCATTCTAACTTCCGTCCCCTGCTTTCCTTCCAGCACGCCCACGTCCTTCCACATTCCGCTTTCGCGGATTTCTTTTAGCTCGGCTTCAAATTGTTGTTTGTAGTTTGTAAACATAAAGTTAACACGGATATACGGATTAAACTCGGATCTACTCATGACTATTGATGCACTTTTAGAACGGCAATCCGTAGATATCCGTTAACCCGTGTACCATCGGTAGATCCGTGTTAATAATTTAAAACTGGATTAAAAATTTCGGATGTTCTTGCATCATTTCTTCAAACCTCTCTTTAGTATACTTCGAAATGGGGAGGATTGTCCTGTTGCCTCTGTCTAATATTACGTTGAAAAGTTTTTCCTGAATTTGGTTCGACGGATCTTCAAATAATCGGCGGGTGGTTTCCCAGGTTTGCCACAGCTGTCGGCCAATAACGGCGTGAAAGGTAAAGCCGTGGACTATTAAACGGTTATAATCTTCAAACACAAAGTCTCCCTGCTTAATTCCGAAGAGGATGATTTCTCCGCCGCGGCGCGTGGCATACAAGCAATTGTTTACCGACGAGTTAAACCCTGCCATTTCAAAACTTACATCGACTCCAACGCCGTTGGTGATTTTTTTAATTTCATCCGCCACCGTTTGATCATGCGCGTAAGGTTTTTCTTGTCTCTTGCCTGCCTGTCCGGTAGGCAGGTTACTTATCTCTTGTCGCAAAGGTATAACATAATCAATCCCCAATTTCTTTGCCATATCTGCAGCAATGGGGTTTGGCTCAACGCCGATGATGAGTTTTGCGCCCAAGCCTTTAACCACTAAAGTTAAAAACATGCCAATTGGCCCAAGTCCAAAAATTGCTACGGTTTTATCTTTCAAATCAACCTTGCTGCCAGCGTGCACGGCATTGCCGAATGGCTCCTGCATGGCTGCAACTTCCGGCCTGATTTTGCCGGTGTCGGTTTTCCATAAAATATGCTGCGGCACTTTGGCAAATTCCGCAAAACCGCCGTCGTGGCTAATGCCCAATATTTTTTCATTGGTGCAAACGTGCTTTTCACCCCGCAGGCAGTTGTAGCATTTTTGGCAAACCACGTGAGACTCACAGGAAACAAAGTCGCCTACCCCTACACCCTTTACCCTAGATCCTATCTTAACTATTTCACCAAAAAATTCGTGGCCAATGATGCGGTATGGCTTGCCGTTATTTTTTATTTGGTCGTCTATTGTATTCAAAATAGCATCCCGAAAAGCCTGGCGGTTCCAAATGCCCTTGTCCGTACCGCAGACACCGGCATAATAAACTTTCATAATCACGTAGTCGGCATCACCGGGATTATTTTTCTCATCCAAAACCGGCTCGGGAATATCTACCAACTCAAACCCGCGCGAGTTTTCCCAATTAAATTTTGACTTATCAAATACAAGCGCTTTCATAAAATTCATTTTAACATACTAACATTTTATCATTTTAACAAAATAAGCTCTTTACAAAACTCTCTTTCTCTGATATTTTAAAGTGTCCAACTTGGACACAGAAGGAGGTGTAAAAATGCGGACGAGCGGGATTATCGTCAAAAACCCGGGATCAAAACACTTCACCAAAGAGTTAGCCCCGGGAACCACGAGCGATCGGCTAATACTGCCGGAGTCTGACGGGTGTCGGGTAAAAGTCACGCTGTTCCAGCCAAAAGCTGAATTTCAAGCTTCCGGAATTCAGAACAAGACAGATGAGACTATTCTGGTTCTCAGCGGTACGGCAACCATCACTGCAGGCGGAGAAGTTCATAACCTCTATGCTGGTGTCGTCTGTCACATACCGGCTGGCACGGCTTATGACGTTACCATTCGGGAACGAAGCGTAATGATGTGCGTATTCTCCCAAGCTGGTTACGGCCCTTTACCGGACAACAAGTAGAGCGCCCTCAATTTGTGGCCTCAAGCGCTTAGGGGCGGTTCGCGGACTCAACATCCTGCGGACTGCCCTTCTTCTATTTGTAGCGCGCCCATTTATGGGCATCATCCTTGGCCGATAAATCGGCACGCTGCACTTGTTAAAATGTTAAGATGATAAAATGTTTAAATGACTTTATTCTACTGTTACACTCTTAGCTAAATTCCGTGGCCGGTCGACGTCGCGGCCTAAGAGCACTGCTATATGGTAGGCAAATAACTGTAAGGGGATGGTATTCAAAAGAGGCTCCAAGAGTTCCATAGTGTCCGGCACATAAATAATATCGTCAGCGACTTCTTTGGCTTCCTCATCATTTTCGGTTGCAATTATTAGCGTGCGCGCGCCTCTGGCCCTTACTTCCTGGATACTGCTTTTCATTTTTTCATAAAGCTGGTTCTTGGTCAAAATTGCCACCACCGGCACGTCTTTGCTAACCAAAGCCAGAGGCCCGTGCTTGAGTTCGCCGCCGGCAAATGCTTCAGCGTGGATGTAGGAAATTTCTTTTAATTTCAAAGCACCTTCCAAGACCACCGGATAATTCGCGCCCCGGCCAATGAATAAAATATTTTTGCAGTCTTTATACGCCCCGGCGATTTTTTTAATATCATCATTCAATTTTAAAATCGAGTTCATTTTTTCAGGGATAGACAAAAGCGCGCTTAAAATTCTCTGTCCGGTGGCAAGCGAAGTGTGTTTGAGCCGCCCGAATTCCAAGGCGTATAAAAGCAAAACCGCCACCATATTGGTAAAGGCTTTGGTGGAAGCTACAGCCAGCTCGGGTCCGGCATGAATGTAAGTGCCGGCTCCGGTTTCGCGCGCAATAGTGGAGCCGACCACGTTAATGATGCCGCGCACATGAGCGCCTTTTCTTTTGGCCTCGCGCGCGGCCATTAGCGTGTCTGCCGTTTCGCCCGACTGCGAAATTACAAACACCAAAGTATTTTTGTTAACAATTGGGTCGCGGTAGCGGAACTCGGACGAAAAATCCACCTCAGTGGGAATGTTTGCCAGCCGTTCAAAAGCGTATTTGCCGACCAACCCCGCGTAGCGCGCCGTGCCTTCAGCAATGATTATAACTCTTTTAATATCCCGCATTTGTTCTAGAGACATATTCAGGCCGCCCAATTTTGCGGTGCCTTCGTCCATATCCAAACGGCCCCTAAGCGCGTCTTCAAACACAGTCGGCTGGTCAAAAATTTCCTTGAGCATAAAATTCTCAAACCCACCTTTTTGCGCCTTTTTTTGGTCCCAGTCTATTTCCGTAATATTTTTGTTAACAATTTCATTGCGCAAATTAAAAATCTTTAGGCCTTCTCCGTTAATAGAAGCAATTTCGCCGTCGTCTAAAAAAGTCACTTTCTTGGTAAAAGGCAACATTGGGGTAACGTCGCTGGCAATATAATATTCATTTTCAGAAATACCCACAGCCAAAGGACTGCCCAAACGGGCGGCAACTAATTGGTTAGGATGATCCGCGTGCATCACCACCAGGCCGTAAGTCCCGCGAACGGCCGGCAAAGAATCTTTCACTGCCTTAACTAAATCGCCTTTATAGTTTTGATAAATCCATTTTGCCAAAATTTCAGTGTCGGTCTCGGATTCAAAATGTTTATCTTTAAGTTTTTCTTTAAGTTCGCGATAGTTTTCAACTATCCCGTTGTGCACAACAGCCAATTTTCCGTCTACGATATGTGGATGCGCGTTAAATTCCGTGACTCCGCCGTGCGTGGCCCAGCGGGTATGAGCAATGCCAATTGTCCCTTGCATTTCTTTTTTGCCTATTTTCCTCGAGAGCATATCCACTTTGCCGACTTCGCGCACGCGTTCGATGATGCCATTATCTAAAACCGCTATCCCGGCGCTGTCGTAGCCGCGATATTCCAAATCGCGCAATCCCTGCAAGAGGATTGGCAATGCTTGTTTATTTCCAATGTAGCCTACAATTCCACACATAAAGTTACCACAGATTCGCAGATAACTGCATGATTACGCAGATTTCTGATTAATTATTCTTTTTACCAAGACTTTTTTGGAAGTAAAAATAATGAGAAGACCAACCTGGAGTTTATTATCCTTTAAATAAACCATTACTTGATCAAAACATTTTTTATAAAATTCTTCGGCTACTTTTAACTCAACTACAACTTTCGCTTCCACCAAAAAATCAATATAAAACTTTGAGATTATTTTTTTGTCATATTTTAAATTACAATATAATTCTTTCTGAAATTTTAAAAATAATTTTTCTAATTCTGAAGTATAAGCACGCTGATACTCTTTTTCCCTAAAACTATAACCTAAAGTGTTATAAACTTTAAACGCTGCACCGATAAGCTTCTCTGTTAATTCTTTATAAAGATAATCTGCGTCATCTTGTTTTGAAATCTGCGTATCTGCGGTCATAGTTTTTTCCAATTAAATTCAAATATCAATTTCTGCGTCTCGTAAATTGCCTCATTCTGGATTACCACGCCGACCGGATTTTCTTTTTCATCCAGTCCCAAGTGCGCAACCTTGCCGGCGTAAATTATTTCGTGGGTGGATTTTATGTCCCTGCCTTCCGTAGGCATTTGTTTTCTTTCGTCCAAACCTACCAACTGGCCGCCTTCGCCCAAAGAAATAATTTTTACTTTTATTTTTTTGGCAATGCGCTTTTTGCTAAAATCCGGCATGTCGGCATATACGCTTTTACGGTCTTGTGCCCTGGATGAGGAATAAAGATAATATTCTTTTGTCCCGGATTGCAACATATCTTCCAAAATTTGCCGTATGCCTTTGGCGCCTTCGTATAACTTTACACTGGGCTTGCCGCCCTGCTTTTCAAACAAAGTTTTAATCAGCGGCAAGCTTTGTTCAATATGGCCGCGAACTTCGTCTAAGTCTTCTTTTTTTTGGTCAATGGCCGACAATAACTTTTCCGGCTGTTCGGCAATAAAATATTGCTTGGATTCTTTGTTGTAATAAGAAACAATTCCCAAATTCATTAACGACTTTAAAATATCGTAGGCAGTCCCGCGGTTAACTTTAGACTTAGCCGAGATGTCGCGGACAGACGACGGCCCAAGTTCAATCAGCGCCAAATAAACGGCAATTTCCTTTTCCGAAAGGCCAAAATTTTTAAGTATAACTTGAATTTCCATATATCTGATAATACTCCTATATAATAACCTTGTCAACTTTGTTTCTACACTTCTTGTGGATAAATTAAAATAGCTCATATATATGAGCTATTTTAATACTAAAATTATCACAAATTTCCTACATTTTGTTATAAATAAAAATACTATGGCCTTTTGCCGTGCCATACTGCTTAATTGGCTTTAAATTAGGAAAAGGAAAATCCCTCACAATGGCAATGCTGCCGTTCTTGCAATCTGCCAAAAATTTTTTCTCCACCCTACCCATAAGGGGCGGAAATAAATAGGCGTAAATATAATCTGCCTCTGCCCAATTATGTTTAAAAAAATTTTGATTCTTAAATTTTGCATTTTGATTTTTTAGTTTTGATCTAAGCACTGAAAGTGCGTATGTCCACCAAGTAAGTTCAAATCCCACACATTTGGCGCCGCTCAACTTTTCCACTAAAAATACCACCTTGCCGTCACCGCTGCCAAGGTCATAAAATATGTCGCGTGAAGAAATATTCAATTTTTCAACAATAAATTTTATGTCAGAAGCGTTGGTAGGCACAAAAGGAACGCGCGTAAGCACTATACCAATCAAACCGCTAAGCATAACAAAAAACAAAAAAAATACAAACAAAAAGAGCAGAAACAAAACAACGGTTAAAATCATAAACTAATTGGCTTGGCTGTAATTTATATATTGATTATAAAGAACCTTGGCCTGATCTTTTTTCCCCTGGCTAACATAGATTTGAATTAAAGGGCCGTAGGCGTAGAAAAACTTCGGGTCATTCTGCAGGGAAATTTCGTACTCGTTTTGGGCTTCTTTAAGCCTGGCTTCGTACACATACAAATTGCCCAAATTGTAATGCGCCACGGCTAAAGGCGGATCAATTTGAATTGCTCTTTTGTAATAGCTCTCCGCTTCGGCATTTTCGTGCCGCGCGGCATACTCCATTGCTAAGTTGTTAACAATTCGGTAGCTACCGGGGCTATATTCTAAAGTTTGGCGATAAAAAGTAATCGGGTCGCGCCATTCAAAATTTCTGCTAATAGTCCTTAATAAAAAGCCTGCGAGCGCGAATACTACTGCTGCCCACAAAGCCAAAATCATTATAGATTTTTGCTCTTCCAGCTTTTTCTGCAACTCAAAAATAATATAAAAACAAGCCAAAAACATTCCAACCAAAGGAACATACAGCCAGTGTTCGTAAAGCAGACCGTTAATTGGCACTGCAATGTTTGAAGTTGGCGCCAAAGCAATTAAAAACCAAAATAAACCAAAACTTAAAGGGCTTTTTTTGCGGAATTGCCAAACGGCCAAGGCCAAAATTGCTGCAAAAATAATAAAGCCTACTATTACATCAACATGGGCAAGACTTGCAGCCCAAGGAAGGCTTCTTTCCATGTGCAAATGCTGCGGCCAGAACAGCAAACCCAAATACACGCTTAAAATTTTAAAAAAGGTTAAAATTCTAACTATAACGCTTGAACTAAAAGCATTGCTTTGCTGATATAAATTAAAAGTTCCGCCAAAGTTGAGAACAGTAGTTCGCAGAACTAAATAAATGCCGGCGATCAACAAAAACAATGCCAAAACTTTAAATAGACCATAGATAATTTTATTTATATTCTTCCATAGCTTAGTAGCATTCTTGAACAAAACAGCATTATCTTGAAAAAATAGCCAAATAAGCCCTAAGAACGCCGGCATTATTATTGCCGTCTCCTTGGACATTAAGGCAAGCGGATACATTAAAAGTGCCAAATAGTAACGCCAATTCTTATAATATTTTTTAGTTGTGTCTTTAAGGGCTTGCAAAAATAACCATAATCCCGAGAACATAAAAAATACCGAGAGCGAATCACCCAAACTGTTGGCATAAGATACAGCCTCAGCCTGCACCGGATGAATTAAAAACACCAAGGCCGTAAAAAAAGCCAAAAATTTATTTCTAAACAATCTATATAAAATAAAAAAAAGCAACAACCCGTTTAGAATATGAAAAATTAGGTTTATCGCGTGATACAAAGGCGCATAAGTTTGCCAGGCATGCCACTCCAAAGCAAACACCGTAAGCAAAACGGGTCGCCAATAATTGCTGTGGAGCCCGGAACCCGCAATAATGTTTTGGCTAAACATTTGGGGGAAGTAATGCCAGTCTTTTACATATTGATTATTTAAGATAAAATCGTTGTCATCCCAAAACATTTGGTTCGGCAAAGTGTTGGCAAAAGCAACAAAACCAAATAAAACCAGGCTGGCGGCGCAAAACGCTGAGCTGATATGGATTTTTTTAAACCTATCAATCATAAATTTATTTATGGCAGAAACAAATAAACCGCCAAAATGGCGGCAACAAAATTATAATCTAAATTATTTTCTGTTGCCAGCGGAAGCGCCGGAGTCTTCGGCCGGCCTGGCAGTTCCGGAAAGGCCTAAACGGCTCCGTTGGAAGAAGAAGTAAGCAGCTACTACAATCCCAATAGTAATGCCAACGGCTAAAATTACAGTACTACGGGAAAGATTTTTAGTTGTGCCAGCCTGAACAGGCAGATTTTGAGCCGGAACTTTCGGCGATTCTCTTTCAACATCTCTCAAGTCCGCGGCATTTTGATCCAATTGGTCGTTAAAAGGCATAAATTTTTGTTATTATTTTTCAAAACCTCCGGTAACCCACTCAAATTCATCCTGCCAATTGCGCGAAGGACAATTCCAACCGGGACTTCCCGGGTAAGTGCCGTTGGAATTTTCCATATCGGTAATGCCAAGGACAAAAAAAGCTCCGCGGGTAGCATCACAACCGTAAGATCCTACCGAGTAACGGTAGTAACGATACTCATAACCGGCGCTTTTACCGAAGCAGATGCCGCCGCTGGCAAGAGGATCCCCAGGCAACTTAGTAATAATTTTTGCCGTAACCAAACCGTCAATAAATTTATTGCCGTCACCATTTGCGTCCACGCTGGACATATCCCAGCCGCCGCACCCGGCATCTGCTTCAGGGTCGGGGTATTGGTTATTCTGGTCATAATACAGCCCAAGCGCCTTTTGAATTTGCGCCATATCGGCCAACCTCTTTGTATCTCGCGCTTTGGCACGAGCCGAATTAAGCGCCACCAAAACCACGCTGGCCAAAAGGCCAATAATAGAAATAACTACTAAAAGTTCAATAAGGGTGAACCCGGCATTTCCTGGCTGATAAGGCCCTGGCAATTGACTTGGCGAAGAATTAAAATTATATTTTTTAGACATATATTAAGTGTCCAAACAGCCATTCTTAGAGCTAACCAAGCTTTTCTTAATTATATCATATATATAAAATAGAAAAACTCCTCTTTTTATGGAGGAGTTAGTCATAAACGGGCAGCCACCTACTTTTCCGCTAGCATGCGCTAGAGTATCATTGGCCCGGGCGTGTTTTACTTCTGAGTTCGGGATGGGATCAGGTATGACCACGCCGGAAATGCCACCCTCGCCAAATCTTTTACACAAAATCTGGCGAGGATTGCATTTATTAAGGATGAAGCGCGGAAGCTAAATTGTTTGAAAGGACAAAAAAGACTCCGGTTACTAAAATTAAAACAAAGATTAGGCCAACAACCTTAAAATTTTGCTTCATCAAATAATTTTTAATTGTTTAAGAACATTGTACAAGATCACAAATTGCTAGTCAATACAAGATAAGAATAATAACTTTCGATTGATTAGTACTGCTCGGCTGAACACATTACTGTGCTTACACCTGCAGCCTATATGCTAGTACAAAGTCTTTAGTTCATAGTCTTTAGTATTGCTACTAATTACTAATCACTAAGTACTAAGCACTAGTTTAATACGCGGTAGTCTTCCGCGAATCTTTCTTTCAAGCTTGCGCCTGAAAAACGAAACCTAGTTTTGTGGACGGCTTCACGCTTATATGCCTTCAGCGCTTATCCAAACTAGACCTAGCTACCCCGCCATGCCCTTGACAGGACAACGGGTACACCAGAGGTCTATACATCTCGGTCCTCTCGTACTAGAGATGTGACCACTCAAGTTTCGTACACCCACAGCAGATAAGGACCAAACTGTCTCACGACGTTTTGAACCCAGCTCGCGTACCGCTTTAATAGGCGAACAGCCTAACCCTTGGGAGCTTCTTCACCCCCAGGATGCGATGAGCCGACATCGTACATAACTCCATACTTTCATATGGTGCAGACTATATCTTCATCTTGTCAGCGGCATTAGGATTAGTCTCCATAGCCTACTTTTTTTGTGACAAGCGTCGGCGTATTATAGAAAGAAGTGGGTAGTGTGTAGTGAGTAGTTATTAGCAACTGCAATCTGCAGTACTAACCACTAATCACTTTACAGCTATTTACTAATTTCCATCTTCCCTTTCGGGTCAGTCGTTACGGGGTTAATCCCGATTTGCATCGGAACAACTTCCCACGGTATTGCCGGTTACTTATATATTATATTTACCATAATAAGTACTACGGGTTCACCGTTATAAGCCGAATTTTTTATGATTCTTCAAAATTTATCATCTCGCTATGAACGAGACGGACGGACGAAGAACACTTGGTATGAGATCACTCTCATAGCACCCCGATTAAGGTTAAGGTGCCAAACCCTCTCGTCGATATGGACTCTTGGAGAGGATCAGCCTGTTATCCCTAGAGTAACTTTTATCCGTTGGGCTTTGCGTCTTCCACTCGAACGCATCGGATCACTAACTTCTACTTTCGTACCTGCTCGGGTCGCTGCCCTTGCAGTTAAGCAGGCTTATGCGTTTGCACTACCAGCGCGATTTCCATCCGCGCCTAGCCTACCTTAATAAACGCCTCCGTTACCATTTAGGCAATTATGTTAGCTTAATTTTGTATATCATTGATTGATGGATATACGGTTTCACGATTGATACAAACTTTCCTATGTCAGTAGAAGGAATATAAATCTGCTTTCCTTCTTTCTGATTTCTTAAAGTAGTGTTGATATTAAATTTCTTTAATAGCATTTCTTGGAGTCTTTTTAAATCCAATTCACTGAAGCACTGGGTATTGATAATCCGCGCTCTATGAAATTGAGATTTTAAAGACCCATCATCCATAAACCAAACTGCTAAAGATAAAGGAGTAACCATTTTTGCTATAAATTTCGGCACAACTTTTTTACCGTTTCGGTAAAATTGCTGGGCGTAAAACCTTACAGCGCCATTGCTCACCGTGGAAAACCAATACTTTTGGTACAGTTTTCCGTTTATCTTTTGCTCTTTAACTTGCGGACCAGTTAATGTTAAGTTTTTAAACTTTTCATATAACCAATCCGTATAGTCTTTTTGGCTTATTGAATGTTCTACTTTAAGACGAAAAGTTCTACCCTTGTTTTGAGTTTCTAGGTGTCCATCTCCTAACAAAGTTCCAACAAGAATTTCCCGTTGTTCGTCTGTCAGCTTAATAGACTCCGCGAAACTCTTAATCTCGTTACTATTCATATAATTAAGTTTCCGATATTAAAACCGGAATCTCTATGTCGCCATAGAGTTCAGACTATATCATCATCCTTTTGTCGTAATTTCAGAACTGGCTGAAAATTAGTTTTCACTTTCGTGAAAACAACAAATGGACGCCAAGCGTGTAGTCGTTGAGGGGTCAACCTCGACATGATGTCGAAGCGACTTCCCTGCTGATAAACTGCGTTTTTAATTTTTTACCCTCGACAGGTACTAAAAACACTTCATGCATTTAAGCAACAGTTTTCCCAGCATATAGCTCAGTATGCTCCCGATGTCTCCATCGGGACGCCCCTATAGATATTCTTCTTTCTTGTGCACTGGGTAATGGAGAGATGCGTAAAACATCTCTGGAGGGAAGAAAGGGATATATTCCTCCACTAAGTGGGGCCGCTTGGGGGTTAGCACCACAATAGTGGTAGTAGCGCCTCTACTAAAGCGCTATCTAGATTTAGAATTCAGAAACAGTCCCTTCCCTCCCATAAAAACTCAAACCTCCTATAAATTTCCATTACCCAGGACACAAGAAAGCGTAACGGAATTGAATATCTATGTTGAGGCAACCGCCCCAGTTAAACTACCCACGAGCCACTGTCCCAAAGGAGGTTAAATTTTGGTTAGAAATAATATTTTTACAGGGTGGTATTTCACCTGTTGCCTCCATTCCAGCTAGCGCCAGAACTTCAAAGGCTCCCACCTAGGCTAAACAATAAAAGCACTATTTCAATGACACGCTATAGTAAAGCTTCATAGGGTCTTTCCGTCTTGCTGCGGGTAGACGGCATCTTTACCGCCATTGTAAGTTCATCGGAGTGTTCGTTAAGACAGTCCCCTACTCGTTATGCCATTCGTGCGGGTCGCAACTTACGCGACAAGGAATTTCGCTCGATTTGTTACTGATGATAATTATCATCGGCGTCTACATTTCTGCGACGCTCTGCATATCGCTATGCAGGTCGGACTATATCTTCTCATCAGATTGATGAGCTTGGCGTGTAGTCTCTGAGGAGAGCAAATATCTGGATTGTTTTTTACGATTCATGGTTTCAATAATTTTTGCGATTTTATTTGCCCCTTTCGAAGTAAGGTGAATTCTTCTTTTTATAAGAAGAATAATTTTTGCAAACTTATTAAAATCTTCTCTCTTGGCAGTCCTTAAAGAATGCTTTTGAAAGAATGGCACAATTTTTTCATCTAAGTCTTTAAAAGATCTAACGCAAAAGCGATAGAGATTTTCTTTATGATTATCTTTCCGGCGATTTATATAAAGCTTACCACACTCAAAGAATTTTTGAATTTCTTCAAGAGCTAATAAACTTTTTGCGCCTTGAGTAATCACAAACTCAGGAAAAATTTGCCAACCAGTACTCGTAGTTGAATTTTTGTTGAAACTAACGGAAAAAGTTCCTTCGCCGTCAACAAAACCAACTATCCAATATATTAGCTTTTCCTGCTGATTGTCTGCACTGAAATGATTTTCACTTGGCATAATATTTTATAGATTTCTCTATGGTTATATTATACCATAGTACACTCAGATTCACAGATATTCCAGCAAATAGTCAAGTTTTACTATGGCAGCTCAATGCTTATCTAAAACTTGCTTAGATAAGGCAAATTCTGGTTGACCATAGGACAGTTATAGTTACTGCCGGCGTTCATCAGGGCTTGGCCGAGTAGCTTGCGCCACCCGGTTTGACCTTCTGACACTGGCCAGGCATCAGCCCGTATACATCAGCTTACGCTTTAGCACGGACCTAAGTTTTTGGTAAACAGTCGGGAGGGGTCTTTCGCTGCGGCCCAATCGTACCTCACT
>Ga0080064_1002327_pt1 | contig 32746 bp, 30 predicted proteins | sample Subgrocontami54m_FD_69260 | JGI IMG/M metagenome (GOLD analysis project Ga0080064, IMG submission 69260) | Subsurface groundwater microbial communities from S. Glens Falls, New York, USA - GMW46 contaminated, 5.4 m (SPADES assembly) (version 2) ...
AAGATTCAGACGATTCATAGTTGGTTTAACGAGTACCCGAGAGAGATTATTGGATTTAAGACATCGAAAGCATTAGAATTGGGAGAATTGGAGAATTCTTGTACTACTTAGGGGGTGGCGGGACGATCGTTACGCTGGCAGAATTACAAACTGCAGTTACGAAGTTGCCAACATTAGAACTGTCCGCGAGCTCAAACAAAGCAGAGACATACGATACAATGGTGTGGTGTCATTCTCTCTCTCAACCTTGGACTGGAGAGGTTGGAGCTAAAAATGTTCCAGACCATTGGAAGACTTTGTTTCCCGATCATTCGCTACGCATCCTTCAGTCATTTCTTAGGAGTTTAGAAACTAAGATTACTTCAGGTGAAAACCTTTATCCTCTAACACCTGAGGTGTGTGAAATTCCGCGGCAGGAACCGGAACTTTCGTTCTTCCTAAAGAATCTTGGTAGCCGGGGACTCATTGACGTCCTAAAAATGATATCCTTCGAGGAGAGACCTGTTTACTCGGACATTGTGCTACGGCTTGTTGCAGAACGAGAATTCATGGGGAGAAGTATGTTTGCGAAAGATAGTGTAGAACATCTCTTTCATCCTTGTTTTCGCTTCGGAGTTGTTACATCTTGACAATCCACGAAAAAACCGCAGACCTTTCAAACTTCGCGCACCCATTTTTTTGGGTGCGCTTTTTCTTTCTCCTTTTAATTGTCTCTGCATTTACAAAAGATTTCGGAGGCACACGACTATAAAATAATGAGTAGATTTAAAAGGTATTTTTTGTTATCATTTGACGAATGATTCTTTTATTAGTGAATCAATAGTGATTCACGGCCAGTGGGAGTGATCCACTACTTTTCTGGTCAATAAATAGGATATTTTATCCGAGTGAATAACAAACTATGTCTTCTCTAGGTATCGGCATCGTCGGGCTTCCAAACGTCGGAAAATCCACGCTGTTTAACGCGCTTACCAAAAAGAGCGTACTTGCCGCGAACTATCCGTTCGCCACGATTGACCCGTCGGTTGGCGTCGTGGTCGTGCCTGACGAGCGCCTCAATAAGCTCACGGCTTTTAGTCATTCAAAGAAAACAGTTCCCGCGGCGGTGGAGTTTGTTGATATTGCGGGACTGGTGAAGGGTGCCTCGGAAGGCGAAGGGCTCGGTAATCAATTCTTGTCAAACATTCGCGAGGCTGACGCGATTGCGGAGGTGGTGCGCATTTTTGAGGATAGCGACATTATTCACGTTGATAATAAGATTGACCCGATTAAAGACATTGAGGTGATCAATCTGGAGCTTATTCTTGCGGACCTGCAAACCGTCACTAAACGCATTTCAAACATAAAGTCGGATATTAAAAAAGGGGTAAAGAACGCGAGTATTGAAAACGAGGCGCTCCTTCGGCTCGAGAAAACGCTTCAAGAGGGAAAGCTTGCACGCGGGGTGGAGCTAAACGAGTTTGAGCGGCCACTCATCAAACAGCTTAACCTTCTGACCACGAAGCCAATCTTATATGTGCTAAACAAAAAATCGGGAGGGAAAAACCTTGATGAACACGACACTAATACACGAATGGAAGCGAATGACACGAATACTGGAGAAAAAGATGACCGATGGAGCAAGCTGATGCAGTTTATCAAGGACACGAAGTCCAGTTACGTCATCGTGGACGCGAAAATTGAAGAGGATTTGAAAGAAATGGTGGGAGAGGAGAAGGAGATGTTTAGAAAGGAACTTATGGGCCTAAACCAATCCTCCGGATTGGTCGGCCGAGCCCCAGACGAGACTTCGTCTCGTGGGGTTTTAGGCGGAAAAGATGATGGCGTGGACAATCTTATCAAGGCTGGGTACGACATGCTCGGACTTATTACCTACTTCACCACGGGAGAGGACGAGACACGTGGCTGGGTTATTCAAAACGGCTGGACCGCCCCGCTTGCCGGAACCGCGATTCATACGGATTTTAAGGACAAGTTCGTACGAGCTGAAGTAATCGAGTGGAATAAACTGCTGGAAGTCGGCTCGTACGGTTCGGCGCGTGAGAAAGGCTGGCTTCGCACGGAGGGGAAGGAGTATATCGTCAAGGATGGGGATGTCATCGAGTTTAAGATTTAGCCAGTCAGTTTCGTAATTCACCGTTTCAAAGGAACAGCACCGAGATTGTGTATGCCCGATAGAAGTAAAAACCTCGCGGATGGTCGTCCGCGAGGCTGGGAAGTAACTCGGTTTTTTTACCTGTTCACCTTAAGGCTGTCCAAAAGATAGTCAAAGCCCTCAAGTTCAACAAATGCGTTTCCCGTTGAATGCATAAGTCGCAGTGATGACAGGTCTTTATCGGGAAGCTCGCGCCAGCTTTTCACGCTTGCCGTTCGAGTCATTAGGGGAAGCGATGACTGCGCAACCAGCTGGAATCTTTCCCGAACATTGTTTCGCTTGCCGAAACTCTCTACGCCATAGTAGTTGATGAACATCTCTCTCATCGTCTCAAACGCGCTTAGCTCAACGGCAAGCAAAACGTTACAAGACCGAAGTCTGCAAAGTCTCCGCTCTGCAATCAGTACCGGTACAAACGCTCCGGAAAGGCAGAGAAGCGCAAAAAGGGTCGCGAGCAATTCCCACAGCCTCCGTACCCGATAGGTGAGCAGAAAGAGACCTACCGGGAAGGCCACAAACCAATTGATGACGGCAATGATGCAGGCTTGGTTATTTCTCTCCACCAATCGGGCATACGACAAGATAGCGACGACTGCCAAAGGATCATATTTTTTTCGTGCCAGAAACTGTTCCAGAAGTGCAATGTCAATAGTTTTCATTCTTCGCGCATTCTGTAGCAGATATAGTGACTTGTCAAGATAACAAAGATGCGCTAGGCTACTTACTAGTTTTATTTATGAGAAACCTTAGACGCCACCCTTACGAGCGAAAGCTCAAGGTAACACCGAGCGTGCTTCTTATCTTGGCATTCTTTCTGGCCCTTCTTTGGATACTGGCCGACGGAATGAGCGGGGTGAAATAGCACGGCTTAAACTTCAAGCGACTCGCGGATTTCCGCGAGTCGCCCTTTGTTTTTAAGAGCCTGTTCATAATCCAGGGGGTTGTGGTACACTGAAACCATTACCCATAATCTTACCTACTATGGAGCCCACTCTTTCAAAACCAAAAACCACGCCAAAAGATTTCTTTCTCTACCTCGGAGCGATGGTAACGCTTTACTGGAGCGCCGGAGCGCTTCTCGCTCTTTTGTTTACCATTATTGATACCGCACTTCACGATGCGCTTACCTACTACGCCGACCCCTACTCTTCCGGTATTCGCTTCGCGATAGCGTCCCTCATCGTCGTCTTTCCGATTTCGCTTTACCTTTTCCGCGCTATCAAGCGCGATAGTGCGAAGGACGCAGGGAAACTCCACCTTTCGGTTAGAAAGTGGCTCTACTCACTTACCATTTTTGTGACCGCGGTTACGCTCATTATTGACCTCATTACCATTTTAAACTCCTTCCTTGGCGGTGAACTCACTACCTCCTTTGTACTCAAAGTACTTGCGGTGTTTGTCGTCGCGGGACTTGTCTTCTGGTACTCACTTACAGAATTGCGCGCAACTCCCCAAGGAGGTGTTTCGGTACGAAAAGAATTTATGTACGGAGCGCCTGCGCTCGTACTTCTTGCGGTTGTGTATGGCTTTGTGGTGATGGGTTCGCCTTCACGTATTCGCAGCCTTCGCTTTGACACTGACCGCGTTTCGGCGTTGCAGACAATCCAGTGGCAACTCGTAAACTACTGGCAACAGAAGGGGAAGCTTGCCACGACCCTTGTCGACCTTGAAGACCCGATTTCGGGGTTCAAGGTACCGGTAGACCCCCAAACCCAAGCACCTTTTGAGTTCATTCCCGGAGCGAAAAATGCCTTTCAGCTGTGCGCAACCTTTGAAATGGAAAGTACCGGTTCCACGGCATCTCCGATGCTTACGAAACCGTACGGCGCAGGAGAGGACAGCTGGATGCACAAAGCTGGACGAGTCTGCTTTGACCGAACCATTGACCCCGAACTCTATCCCGTACGACCAAAAGGAATGTAGTTTTCTCCAATGAGATGTCTGAAAAGCCGTGAGGGAGGACTCTCACGGCTTTTTACGTCCTAGCTCCTTTACGCAATTTGAGAAAAGTGAAAAGTATTGTAAAGTATGCAGCATGCAACTGTACGGCCACCCTCCTTCGCGAAGACGCTTCGGCAGGGCAAGCAAAAAAATATGAATGGATATGACCATAAGAAAATAGAGCGCAAGTGGCGGAAAGTCTGGACCGATACCGAGCTGTACCGTACCAAAGAGGGAAAAGGTGAAAAGTCCTATGTCCTGGATATGTTTCCGTACCCGTCGGGGGATGGACTTCACGTGGGTCACCCAAAAGGATATATCGCAACCGACGTTTACTCTCGCTTGATGCGAATGCAGGGAAAGACCATTTTGCATCCAATGGGGTGGGACGCATTTGGACTTCCCGCGGAAAACTACGCGATAAAAAACAAAATACACCCGGAGGTGGCGGTGAAGAAAAATATCAAGCGTTTCAAGGAACAGCTTGGCCTCTTGGGTTTCAATTATGACTGGGCGCGCGAGATAAACACAACCGACCCCGAATACTACAAGTGGACACAATGGATATTTTTGCAGATGTTCCACAAAGGACTGGCATTTCAATCAAACGAGCCTATCAATTGGTGTCCGTCCTGCAAGACAGGACTCGCCAACGAAGACCTTGAAGATGGAAAATGTGAGCGGTGCAGTTCTGTCGTGGAGAAGAAAGCGCTTCCCCAGTGGGTACTACGCATTACCGACTACGCCGACCGGCTTTTGTCTGGGCTTGATACGCTTACCTGGCCCGAGTACATCAAGGAGTCGCAGAGAAATTGGATAGGGAGGTCGGAAGGAGCGGAAATAGAATTTTTAATTTTCAATGGCCAATTTTCAAAAGGGAAGGAAGTGGCGAAAGTAAAGGTGTTTACGACAAGGGCGGATACCTTGTTTGGGGCGACGTATGTAGTGCTGGCACCGGAGCATCCGTTCGTGCAGGAGCAAATCCGAAATCTGAAATCTGAAATCCCAAACAAATCCGAAATAAAAAAATACATAAGCGAAACAAAAACCAGAACGGAGATTGAGAGGACGGCGGAGGGAAAGGAAAAGACGGGAGTGGAGCTTAAGGGCATCACGGCGATTAATCCGGCCACCAAAGAGGAAATACCGATTTGGATTGCCGATTATGTGCTTCCCGATTATGGCACCGGCGCCATTATGGCGGTCCCCGCGCACGATGAGCGTGATTTTCAATTTGCGGAAAAGTTTTTGTTGCCTATTACGCAAGTCGTTGCGGGAGCCGAAACCGTGACGCGCCCGAGTACCGAGCTTGGCTTGCTGATCAACTCCGGCACATTTAATGGGCTTATAGGTGAGGACGCAAAAAGGAGGATTACCGAATTTGTGGGGGGGAAGTTAGTCATCAAGTACAAACTTCGTGACTGGGTGTTTTCGCGTCAACGCTATTGGGGCGAACCTATACCACTTATTTTTTGCGAAGCCTGCAAAAAACAAGTGGAAAATTCCAAATTACAAGCACCACATTCCAAACAAGGCTCAAAATTCAAATACTCAAAGGGGGAACTACAAAACCCAGGGTGGATTGGCGTGCCCGAGGAGAAACTTCCGGTCAAACTTCCTAAAGTTGCCTCCTATGAGCCCACCGGAACGGGGGAGTCTCCGCTTGCGGGCATTCCCGCCTTTGTGAATACAAAGTGCCCGAAATGCGGAGGTCAGGCAATAAGGGAAACAAACACAATGCCCCAGTGGGCGGGTTCCTGTTGGTACTACATCGCGTATTGCATACGTGAAAATTCCAAATCACAAAATCCAAAATTCAAACAATTCGCAAATCTAAATTCCCAAAAATCAAAACGAATTCTCAAAAAATGGTTGCCTGTGGATATGTATGTGGGAGGCGCCGAGCACGCGACGAGACACCTTATCTACGCGCGTTTTTGGCATAAATTCCTGTTTGATATTGGCGTTGTGGAAACTGACGAGCCATTCCAGAAATTGCAGAACGTCGGCCTTATTCTTGCCTCCGATGGACGCAAAATGAGCAAGCGCTTTGGCAATGTGGTTAATCCCGATGAAATTGTAGAGCGTTTTGGTGCCGACTCGCTTCGCGTGTATGAAATGTTTATGGGCCCCTTCAATCAGGCGGTCGCGTGGAGCACCGACAGCCTCGTGGGAAGCCGTCGCTTTTTGGAAAAAGTGTGGCGTCTTCGTGAAAAGGCGCAGAAAGGAAAGAAAATCGCGCTTGCGAAAGACACCGTGGCGCTTTTGCATCAGACTATCAAGAAAGTACGCACCGATATTCTTGAGTTTAGGTTCAACACGGCGATAAGCTCACTGATGATACTCCTCAATGCCTTAGAAAAAGAGGAACACATTTCTGCTGATTCCTTTATGATCTATCTCACCCTCCTTGCGCCGTTTGCCCCGTACCTTTCGGAAGAACTGTGGTCGCAGCTCGGCTACAAGAAGAGCATTCACCTCGCACCGTGGCCGACGTTTGACGACAAGCTCGCCATAACCGATTCCGTCACGATTGTTGTGCAAATAAACGGCAGGGTTCGCGCCGATTTTACCGCGAGCCGTGATACCGCGCTGGAAAAACTCCAGGAGCTCGCATTAGGTTTGCCCGCAGTTCAAAAATGGACGGAAGGGAAGAAAACGGTAAAGATTATTGTCGTTCCCAATCGTTTGGTAAACATTGTGGTCGCCGACGAGCGATAGTGAAGTACGTTGCATCCATTTTTTTACCCGAAAACGACATGAAAAAAGTGGCTTTTCGGGTAACTTTACAATAATTATATAACGTGTTAATATCCTAGTGCTTGACAGCAACCCTGTATATGGTAAAAATATCGTATCAAATGAATTAACTCATTTTTATAAGCAACTACCAAGGTATGACAAAAGCAACCACAGCCATTGCCTCGTTTACGTTTAAGCCTAAGCAGGTGGTCAAACGCTTGCTTGGAGCATTGCCGGAGCGAGCCCGTGATGTCCTTACCAGCCGTTATGGGCTCGGAGAATCGCCAAAACGCCTCACTCTTGAGGCGATTGGCAAGAAGTACGGCGTTACCCGTGAGCGTGTCCGCCAGATTGAAAACTACGCGCTTATGAGCATCCGCAAGGCTCCCGCGTATCAGAAGGAAAAGCCGGTTTTTCTTGAAATGGAGACCCTTATCCACGGACTCGGTGGTGTTATTGCCGAAGAAGAGCTTTTGGAGCACACCGCCTCTACCGACAAGGGCGCGCAAAACTTTATTCACTTTTTGCTTGTTGTCGGCGAAGCATTCAGAAAAGAGAAGGAGGATGAGCAGTTTAAACACCGCTGGTATATTGACGAATCGCTTTCCGGAAAGGTACACGATGCGCTTCGCAAGCTCTACAACAATTTGAATGACAACGACCTCGTGTCCGAACTTGATATTATTGCGCAGTTTTTGACACACGTTGAGGATGTTTCCGACCACCTCAAACAGGAGTCTGTCGTACGACGCTGGCTCAACCTTTCAAAGGTTATTGCAAAGAACCCGCTCGGCGAATGGGGACTCGTGACCTCTCCGAATGTGCGCGCCAAAGGTATGCGCGATTATGCTTTTCTGGTGCTTCGCAAACACGGCTCGCCGATTCACTTCCGCGAGGTCGCGAAGTCTATTGAAAAGCTTTTCGGACGCAAGGCGCACGTCGCGACCACCCACAATGAACTTATCAAGGACTCCCGCTTTATTCTTGTCGGTCGCGGGCTGTACGCCCTCGCCGAGTGGGGATATATGTCGGGCGTGGTAAAGGATGTCATCCGCACGGTTATTGAAAAGAATGGTCCGCTGACCAGGGAACAGATTGTGGAAAAGGTGCTTAAGGAACGCTACGTCAAGGAAAATACCATTCTCGTCAATCTTCAGAACCCGAAATACTTTAAGAGGGACAGGGAAGGACGCTACTCACTCGCTTAACCCATCTAAAAATGTACTTGGAAAAGCTCTGTGCACCCCGCAGAGTTTTTCTTTTTGTGCCGGAGCTTGGTATACTTATGAGATACGGCATTAGGCGTTAGGCGTTAGGCACTAGGAAAGAAAAAATCCTAAAGCCGAGAGCCTTCTACCCTAGAGTCTGTCCTCTTATGGCTCACAAACATTCTTTTGGACATCAGGTCAAACATGCTGTTCTTGAGCTCATTGAGATAGCCGGAGAACTTGCGCATGAGCTTTTTGTGATACCACACGACAAGCACCACCGTGGCCCGTGGCGTTGGTTTATGCTTTCACTTCTTTCTGCCGGTATTGTTGGGTGGTACATCGTTTCTCATCGTATTCCGGTACCTATCGCTCCACTTCTTAGTGGGATAGGGTCATTTATCTATCTGCTGTACCCACTTTGGCTTCCGCTACTACTGTTCAAAATCTTTATTGAACTGTGGCTCAAATATATAAGGCTTGATTATGTGAGGAAGGCAGGAGAAGTCCTCCTTGAAATTCGTATACCTAAACTTATAGAGAAGCCGATTAGGGCAATGGAGCTTTTTTTTATGGCTATGTATGAGACCGGTTCCGTTGAGCGCAACGAAACCTACTGGGAGGGAAAAATTCGGCCATGGTTTTCCTACGAAATCGCCTCCTTTGGCGGAGATGTACATTTTTATGTGTGGACACAGCTCAAATATCGCGGTGTTCTGGAAGCACAGCTCTACGCGCAGTATCCAAATATTGAGATAGTGGAGGTGGAGGACTACACGAAAAAAAAGGTCTACAATCCACCACACAACTTTATGTGGGGAACCTATTTTACCCTTCAAAAGCCAGACCCATACCCGATTATGACCTACATAGATTACGGTCTAGACAAGGAGACGGAGGAAGAATTCAAGGTTGACCCACTCTCCTCGCTCCTTGAGTATCTTGGTACCATGAAAAAAGGTGAAGAGGTCTGGATTCAGATCGGTGTGCAGGCCTACAAAAGGCGCGGAATTGTAGAGGGCCAATTGTTTAAGGACAAAGACTGGATTGCGGAGGGTCAAGCGGAGGTAAACAAGATTATGAAGCGCGACCCACACACCAAGAGTTCACGCTCGCAAACGTCAACTGGATTTCCCATTATCCCGACCCTGACCGATGGAGAAAAAAAGCAGGTTGAGGCTATTGAAAGAAGCATCGATAAACGCGCGTTTTGGACGACCATTCGGCTCTGCTATTTTGCCGAGCAAGAGGTGTTTCATCTGCGCTCTCCCAGTGTATCGGGACTCCTCGGGACCTTCCGAAAGCCATTTAACAGCAATCTCCTTAATGGATTCAAACTCGGTTGGTACACCGACATTTCCGACCCAACTAAGGATATTTTCTTTTTGTTCGGCCTTAAGAACTGGGCGATGAATATTTGGATACCTAAATATGCCAGGCTCTTTATTGATGCGTTCCGTCGTCGTTCTTTTTTCTACGCGCCGTATCGGAATTGGCAGACCAAGCCCTATATCCTTACCGCCGAGGAGCTTGCGACCATCTTCCATATCCCTGGCCAGGTTATCACCACCCCTACCTTTGAGCGTATTCCCTCCAAACGTGTGGAACCTCCGGCAAACTTGCCGGTCTAGGGAATGGGGAAATGAAGTAGGAATTATGAAGTATGAATTATGGAAACTAATCAGCCTATGATGCCAATCTACGAGTACCTGCGAATGGGAACACTATACGCTCTCGCGCTGTATGACCGATAACTCTGATGAACAAAAAAGTGTAGACTCCGCGCTTGATGCGCTTCTCACTCCCATGAGCTCAAAACGACCGGCGCGAGCCGTCGTTTCGCTACCATTCGGGAAGCTCCTCAAAGTATGCGCACTACTTTTGCTTGCACTTTTTTTGTTTCTGTACCTCGCGTACTGGCGAGCGCCGTCTACCTTCAAATCCGCCACAACCTTTTCAATCACGAAGGGTATGACCATAGGAGAAGCGTCACAGAGCGCCTATAACCTTCACCTTATTCGCTCTCCGTTTTGGCTTAAAGTGTGGAGCGTAATGCTTGGCGGAAAAAGTGGCGTCCACGAAGGCGATTACTTTCTAAAAGAACCAGCTTCTGTGATAACGCTTGCATACCGCTTGACCTCGGGGAGGCAGGGGGTGCCATCCATTAACATAACCGTCCCCGAAGGGCTAAGCAATCGTGAAGTCGCGAACGTTCTTGCAAAATCGCTCACGCGCTTTAGCACCGAAAGGTTTTTGTCTCTTGCAAAAAAAGATGAAGGGTATCTTTTCCCCGACACCTATACGTTTCTTTCCAACGCGACCGAGGAACAGGTGCTTACCGAAATGCGACAAAATTTCTCTAAACGTACCGAATCTCTTTCGGACGACATAAGCATCTTTGGAAAACCGATTCAGGCGATTATGACGATGGCGTCGCTTATTGAAGGGGAGGCGCGGACACCCGAAACACGTAGGCAGATTTCTGGCATTCTCTGGAAGCGTCTTGCGCTTGGTATGCCCCTGCAGGTGGACGCGGTGTTTCCGTATATTCTGGGAAAAAATACCTTTGAAGTAACGACCGATGACCTCAAAGTTGATTCCCCTTATAACACCTACAAGTACACAGGACTTCCTCCCGGGCCGATAAACAACCCCAGTCTTGATTCAATATCCGCCGCAGTTACTCCATCTGAAACAAAGTATCTCTATTACCTCACGGACAGTGAGGGCGTAATGCGCTACGCGGTAACCCACGCGGAGCATTTGAAAAATCGAGCGAAGTACCTCGGGAAATGATGCAGGAAAATGACTCGAAACCTAGTCCTAGTCGTACCTACTAGCTGTTTACACTATAATTACGGTCGCAAAAATAGTGTAAATTGAGGAAAGAAAAAACGACAGGGTTGAGTCCTGTCGCAGTTATGTAGGGACACCACCACATTCTCATTTCTTTTGCCAGTCAGTGATCTCGTAGCTGATTGCAACAAGTAGTGCGGAGACACCCACAGCTCCCTCCATTGAAAGGGATGAGGTTTTTGTAAAAATGATTGCAACGACCATTGCGCTTGCGGAGACAAGCAGGACCCGCGCGATTTTCCTGGGAGACATATCACTTTCCTTTGTTTGTTTTTTTGTTTATGCTCTCCTTATACCATCCCCAATTAACCTGTCCACAGTATGCCGATAGACAAAAGGCTCAACAAAGCCCCATGGTGATGAGTTTATGGGGAGAAGTTACCTAGAGATGGTATTACATCCAAAGAGCTTTTACAAAGACTCCCATTGATAGTTAGATATGTCAAGCGCTAAGAAAAAGAAAGTGTTCGTCGGCCTGTCAGGAGGAGTGGATTCCTCTGTTTCAGCCGCGTTACTCAAAAAAGCCGGCCATGACGTTACCGGTGTTTTCATACGCGTCTGGCAACCCGACTTTTTTGAGTGTACCTGGAAAGATGACCGGCTGGATGCGATGCGTGTCTGTGCGAAATTGGGCATTCCTTTCCTGGAGCTTGATTTGGAAAAAGAATATAAAAAGGAGGTCGTGGACTATATGATTCGCGAATATGAGGCGGGGAAGACCCCGAACCCCGATGTGATGTGCAATCGTTTCATAAAGTTTGGCGGGTTTTACAACTGGGCGATGAAGAAGGGAGCGGATTTTATAGCTACGGGACACTACAGCCGCATCGGAATGCGGCAAATCCCAAATCACAAGCGCCAAATTCCAAAAAGGCCTGAAGCCCAGCATCTACTAGCTACTAACTACTCACTACTAACTGGTCTTGACGCTTCAAAGGACCAATCGTACTTTCTCTGGCAAATCAAAAGAAAACAACTTCCTCATATTCTGTTTCCCGTTGGCGGGATGAAAAAGCCGGAGGTGAGGAAACTAGCAAAAAAACACGGACTGATTACCGCGGATAAGAAGGACAGCCAAGGTCTCTGTTTCGTTGGAAAGATTGATATGAAGGATTTTCTTCGGCACTACATTACGGAAAAGCCCGGGAAAGTGCTAGACGAAAAGGGTAACGTGCTTGGAGTGCACACCGGTGCGTTTCTCTACACGATTGGCGAACGCTATGGCGGGGTACTTAGAAGGCCTAACCTTGGAGAAAATACTTCCTACTACGTTATCGCGAAGGATATCCGCAAAAATACTCTTACCGTTTCCCCGAAGACACCCAGTGGTACGACCGCTGGAATGGTAGCCACGGTGGAACTAAAAAACTGTAACTGGCTGACTTTGCCAGAAGATGGTACACACTACCTTGTGCGTACCCGTTATAGAGAGTTACTCAAACCAGCCCAAATTGTTATTTGCAATTCCTCGTTCACTATTCAGTTTGCGTCCCCGCAAACTATCGCTCCCGGACAGTCACTCGTCCTCTACGACGGCGACACTCTTATCGGCGGTGGCATCATCGCATAGTCACTTTTGTCGCACTTTCGGATGTTGTTCGGAGTTCGTATTGTGGGTATACTGCTACCTATGTCACCAAACCCAATCCGCATTTTGAAGGCCGACGGCACCACCGAAAGCTTTGACCAAAGCAAACTATTTGAATCGCTCAAGCGCTCCGGCGCGACCGAGAATGTCGCTCTTGAAGTGGCGGGACACGTCGCAAGCGAGCTTGTCGGGGGAATAACGACTGCCGACATCTATCGTCACGCGTTCTCGGTGCTCCGCACTAAGCAGAAAATGGCGTCGGTGCGCTATTCGCTTCGCCGTTCACTCCTCGCGCTCGGTCCCACCGGCTTTCCGTTTGAGAAATTTGTCGGCGAGATATTTAAACGAAAAGGTTACTCCGTTGCTTTGGACCAAATGGTGCAAGGGAGGTGCATTGACCACGAAATGGACATCGTCGCTTGGAATGACAGCAAGCTTATTATGTCCGAGGCGAAGTATCATCACGAGTTTGCCTACAAATCGGACGTGAAGGTCGCTTTGTATATCAAAGCCCGTTTTGACGACCTGCAAGGAGCCACCTTTCATTACGGCAAGGATAGAAAAATTGACGAAAGTTGGCTCATTACCAACACGAAGTTTACCGAGAAGGCGATTACGTACGCCGAGTGCGCGGGTGTGCATCTTGTCGGCTGGAACTATCCCGAGAAGATGAACCTGCACGACCTCATTGAAGAGACAGGAGTCCATCCGGTAACCTGCCTCACAACCCTTACTGAAAAGCAGAAACAACTCCTGATGGACCAGGGAATTGTGCTCTGTGAAAGTATTCGCGCCGAAAAGGAGAAGCTTAAGGGTATGGGCTTTGGCGAGCATCTGATAGGAGAGGTGGAGGGAGAGAGTAATCTTCTCTGCCCAGTATAAAATGGGCAAAGAATTTTCAAAGCTCAATTATCAATTTTCAATCAATTCTTCAAAGTCCAAGTTTTACTCAGACAGCTGAAAATTGTAAATTGGTAACTGAAAATTACATTTATGTCAGAGTATTACAAACCGCATCGCAAGCCCGACTGGAATTACGGCGGGCCAAATTGGAAGCTTTCGCGCTCAAAGATAGACCTTTTTCTTGACTGTCCTCGTTGTTTTTACGTGGACAATAAGCTGGGTGTGGCGCGGCCACCAGGATTTCCCTTTAATCTCAACAGCGCCGTCGATAAACTGCTCAAAAAAGAGTTTGACACTCATCGTGCGGGTAAAACAGCACACCCGCTTATGAAAGAGTACGGCATTGACGCAGTGCCGTTTAAACACCCGAAGATGGAGGAGTGGCGCGATTCGCTTCGTGCTGGAGTGAGTTTTTTCCACAAACCCACGGGAATGACCGTGCGCGGAGGCGTTGACGATGTCTGGGTTTACCCCAGTGGCGAGCTTATCGTGGTGGACTACAAAGCAACCAGCAAGGACGGTGAAGTGAGTCTGGACGCCGAGTGGCAAGACGGGTACAAGCGCCAAATGGAAACCTATCAGTGGCTCTTCCGTCAAAATGATTTCAAGGTTTCCGACACAGGCTTTTTTGTCTACGTAAACGGCAAAACCGATAGGGAAGCCTTTGACGCAAAGCTTGAGTTTGATGTCAAAATCATTCCGTACAAGGGAAAAACCGATTGGGTGGAGCCGACACTTCGTGACATCAAAAAGTGCCTTGACGCGGATGTGGTTCCCAGCCCCGCTCCACTTTGCGACTACTGTAATTACCGCAAGGCCGCCGCGGAAGTCTCCGTAAAAAAAGTCGCAGAATCGAAGCCGAAGAAAATCTCATCTACCGAAAATGCCTCTCTCTTTTAGGGATAAAGTATTTGCAGTCGTCAAAAAAATCCCAAAAGGGAAGGTGCTTACCTATAAAGAAGTCGCCAAGCGGGTGGGCTCACCTCGTGCATTCCGCGCTGTCGGCTCAATTCTCAAGACGAACTTTGACCCAAAAATCCCCTGTCATCGCGTCGTCAAAAGCAACGGCAGTCTCGGCAACTACAACCGCGGCGGCACTCCCGCAAAACGCAAAATCCTTCTCTCCGAAGGCGCCATTCTCGTTTAATCAATTTAGCACCAATCCACGGCCGTGGATTGGTGCTAAATTGAAGTTCAGGAGCTTCCAAGCTATTGAATCATTACGGATAATTTGCTTTTTTTATGCTTATGTGTTATAGATATTTAGCTGGTTAGAGGGCATTTGATCCTATCATGCAGATACCAGCCCTCTTCACCGAGGTGAGAAGGTCAATTTTGCAGGGAGGCGGTTAGAAGCGTTGTGATTCTCGGATAATGATACCGCCTTTTTGCACCCCCACCCGTTCCGGTTCTCTTAGTGGATTGGTTCGGGTGGTGTCGATTTCGGTTAAGGTTAGTCGAGAACTATTGTTAGTCCAGTCGTACCTTAACACTTGCTCGGCTATTTAGTTGCCGAGCATAAATTTCGGAGGGATTATTGGCCGTATGCTTCTATTGATCATCTACCCCTCCCCCCTTGCCCGTCAGACTTCTCTGGAATTTTGTCGGGTAAGGTCAATTTGAGCCTTGCGCTCACTGTGGCGGGATACAAAGTTGCTGTTTCTAGCGAAATGGTTCCCGTCACAGCCTTTTGCTCTTTTCGTGGCTAGGAATGCACTGTCTCTAGAGGGAGCGTGCCACGAGGAAGGGGCTGTGAACGAATCATTCTACAGCTCCTTCCAAATTTTCCGGCTGGCGGAGGTGGTTAGAATGCGATTGATTCTATTAGAAACATGCCATCCTCTCGCCAGTCGGCCAATTTCCGCCCTGCTTCGGCGGGGCGGGAGAGTGGGGGATACACTGGTTCTGCTTCTAAAGCTTTGGTTCCCCCACTTTTCAATTTTTGTTCTTTTAAATAATTTTCTCGGCTATAGGATTGGTGTCTCTAATGTATTCGTGCCGAGCATGTGGGCGAGAAAGAGGATAGTGCTATTATGTTTCTATGAATTGCATTCCTCCTCTCGCCCTCCTCTCCTAGTTCTGAATTGCGCTATATGCCTGTAATTCAAGATTAAGAGAGGAGCAGTGGAAAAACTGACTCCATCGGCTGGCTATATGTGGAACTGTTTCTACTACTCCAATGCCAGCCGCGCTCTTTTACAATTTTCCGACATTCCTGTCGGAGTGAACCAAAAACCTGCCCTAGCTTCCCGATATCGTTTCGAAGAAGTGAACGGCTATTCTTATCGCCATTGGCGAAGAAAGGAGATTCCTGGATGAAACCAGAAATCCTAACGCAGATACAGCACGCAAAACGGCTCATCGGCATTGTGCCGCGAGTTAAACGCAAGGCAAATATGGAGGCAAGCCCCACGACGGTTAGCCTGTGGGATACCGAGAACGAGACTGGTCCTGTCTACCGGCCAGTCATCTCAATTGAAGACGAGCAAGGTGAACTTGACTTCGTGCTTGGCATCTTTCCTCTCAAAATGCGGGCGGTCGTGGAAGGTGAAGACCTTACCGCGTTCCGTGACTATCATATTGAGCGGGACAAGGAGGGTACGCCTAAGAAGGTGCCTGCGCTATATGAGGGACTCAAGGCAAGGGATGTCGTGGTTCTCTCCCACGGAGGAATGGGCGATAATCTTGCATTCGCACTCTCACGTCGCGCTGAAGCAATTGGAGCCATGGTGCTTAGATGCAGACCGTCCGAGCTCATGGAGTTTCGGGAGGCTGGAAACCTTGACAGGAAAGACGATTCGACCACTCTGGTAGAGCTACTCAAAAAATCTTCGCAAGCGTTCTATCCTGTGTTAGTTCGTGAAAGGGAGATTACCTACATGCGCGAGTGTCTTCGTGTCCGCACCGACGCGCAAAAAGCCCGAATCGCTTGCGCGCAACGGTTACACCAGCGCTTCCTTGGTCAAATCTTTTGCAACCCGGAGGGGCTCTTCCCTGAAGGAGCAATCGAAAAAGCATTTGACGAGGTGAGAGCGAATGACCCGATTCTTACTTCGCTTGAATGTGAGGAAATGGCGGCCGATAAAGCCCTCGCAAAAGCGTGTGAAGCACTTCCTGTCTACCGCGAGCTGTTTAAGCCAATTGAAGGAATTGGCCCGCGCATTGCGAGCGGACTTATCGCGGTCATTCAGTGCATTCAGCGTTTTGACGATAAGTGGAAACTGCGAAAGTTCTGCGGAGCTCACTGTACGGTTGATGGCAAGTTCCCTCGTCGCAGGAGTGGCCAGAGGTCGGACTTCAACCCCAGCGCCAGGCAGTGCCTCTACCTTCTTGGCGACCAGTTCAACCGACGGCCAGAAACGGTGTGGGGAAAGAAGCTCAAGGAAAACAAAGCCTTCTACCGGGATAAGCACCCGGTTCAAATTATCGCCGACAAAGAGTTATCGGAATTGTGGCGATCGATTGATTCCTTCTTTCGCCGGTACAACGTGGTTGTTTCTCCCGAAGGGTTTAAGGTGGAAACCATTGACGGACTCTATGCCTTCTTTTCCGCCGGCAAAGCAGGACTCCTTGACTTGAATGAAAATCCTGATGATGAGGTTACTCAAAAGTTGGCAGGATTTGAAGAGGTCATCAGAAATGCTGGCACCCCGAAGGGAAACATGGTGACGCTCTTCACCCCGGCTCACATTCACCGGATGGGCATTCAAAAAACGCTCGGTGACTTCGTGGAATGGCTCTTTGAGGCATGGTGGGCACTTGAGGGGGAGCAGGAAAGTCAGATCTCCCAAGAGGTCTAATTCCACGCATATCTTTACGGGCTAGCAATTCGATGATTCTAGCAGCCAGCTACCCGTACGGTTCCATCAATTCGCTTCGGCGGATTGATGGACACCTCTTTTGTTCATTTGTCGTATCAGCCGCAGATGCAAGTGCATTATGCGGTTTTTTCTTGCATTTTTTTGATTTTTATTGTATAAATGGAAGGCTGGCTAGTAGATGATTGCTTCTATTGGGATGCTGCCAGCCCTCTCCGCTTAGGTGGAGGGGTCAATTTTTCAGGGAAGTGATTATTTAATCGGTGATTCTTGACAGGGGTTATCGTTTCCCCGTTTTTACTCGGTTAGTAAGTTTTTGATTCTAGGAACTTGATACCGAGTTTTCTTGGGGCGGAGACGAGTATCTGCCCCAAGATTTTGTTCTTTTCGTGGCTAGAGTTGGGGTGCTCCTAGTGAAAAGGTGCCACGAGGAAGGGGCTGTGAACGAATCATTCTACAGCTCCTTCCAAATTTCCCGACTGGTGGAGGTGGTTAATAACGTCTTGGTACTAATTCTCGATTACCACCTCCCGCCAGTCGGCCAATTTCCGCCCTGCTTCGGCGGGGCGGGAGAGTGGGGGATACACTGGTTCTGCTTCTAAAGCTTTGGTTCCCCCACTTTTCATTCTTTGTTCTTTTAAAGATTTGCTCGGCTACAGGATTGGTGTTGCTAAAACATTGGTGCCGAGCATTTGGGCGAGAAAGAGGAAATCAAAGTTGTGTTTCTATAAACGTCATTCCTCCTCTCGCCCTTCTCTCCTAGTTCTGAATTGCGATAGACGTTATACGTTTTGCGATTCAAGATTAAGAGAGGAGTAGTTGAAAGACTGACTTCTTCGGCCGGGTATAATCGACCTGTTTCTAGCGACCGTATACCGGCCGTCCGTTCTTTTGTGAGGATGACATGTTGATGATTCTAATGGACCTGTTCCTCACCTACCCTCGCCCGAGTCCCTCGGGCGAGTTTTTTAATGCACCGAGTCCATTTAGTAGTTGACGCGAGAGATACAGGGTAGCGTGGGAGTAACTTAGCAAAATTATGACGGCCGTCATAATTTTGCTAAAAAGTCGCAGTCTTTGCTTCAAAAACACCGAGGTATATACTAGACTGATATTAGCCTAGCTACGTTAGAGTATGAAAGAGTTTGTGAGTGAACAGCCAAAGGAATCGCACGAGCTGGAAGATACATTGAACGGTATAGAGGCTCAAACTGCGGATATAGCGCTTAGCCATGAAGAAATCCTGAAACGCGCCCGTATTCTTAAAATGAGGTATGACATTCTTGATCGGGAGGTTACCGATCTTGAAAGAGATGCTAATGAGGCGCTTAGGGTTGAGGGAAAAACCCCCGATGCGGCCCTCGTCCTTATACGGACACTACTCACTAAGGTAGGGGCCCATCTCATGGATGAACTTGAGGAAAGACTTACCGGAGAAGATTCTAATGAATATCGGCAACTTCTTGTGTCTATGGATGCTCTTATCACTCGCGCTAATGACCAGGAAAGAGCGCTAAATACTGCAGTCCCTAATCCCGCCCTACTTGATGAGAGTGGCTTTCAAAGGTATAAACCTGTTGCGACTTCAGTTGCGTATATAGTAACCTCTTCCCACGACATAGAACGTTCTAGTAGGAACCTTGTCGAGCGAAAGAGGGAGCTTAAAAGTCGTATAGCGGGCGTTGGGTTCATTGCGATTGAAGATGAAAAAACTAAAAAGTAAGAAGCATTTCCAGAAACCGATGGTATCTTGGAGGAACAGTTTTTTGGACTAGATATATGGGACATACCGTTTCTGAAGTTCGGCAAAAATATTTGGAGTTTTTCAAGTCAAAGGGGCATGTGATTGTCCCGAGTAGCTCGCTCGTACCCGAAAATGACCCAACCACACTTTTTACCGGAAGCGGTATGCAACCAATGGTGCCGTATCTTCTCGGGGAAAAGCATCCTGCGGGGAAGCGTATTGCCGACTCACAAAAGTGTTTTCGTAGCCAGGATATTGAAGAAGTGGGGGACAATCGCCACACGACTTTTTTTGAAATGCTGGGTAACTGGTCGCTTGGGGACTACTGGAAGCAGGAACAGCTTTCGTGGATATTTGCATTTTTAACAAAAGAAGTTGGTATTCCCAAAGAGAAGCTTTCGGTAACGTGTTTTGAGGGTGATGAGAAACTAGGCATTCCGCGCGACACCGAGTCGGCAGAAATCTGGGAAAGCCTTGGGATTCCAAAAGAGCGCATTCATTTTTACAACGCCAAAAAGAACTGGTGGAGCAGGGCAGGTGTACCTGAAAACATGCCGGTGGGAGAGCCTGGGGGCGCGGACAGCGAGATTTTCTATGAGTTTACGCAGATACCGCACGATACGGCGTTCGGCGAGCGCTGTCACCCGAACTGCGATTGCGGACGATTTATGGAAATCGGCAATTCGGTGTTTATGGAGTATAGAAAAATCCCTCCTGCAGGAGACGGCAGTGCTCCCTTTTCCAAAGTGAGAATAAGTCCCTCGGCTTTTGAAAAGCTCCCGCAACGAAATGTTGATTTTGGTGGGGGACTGGAGCGGATTGTAGCAGCATCACAAGACCAGCCCGATGTATTTTTAGTGAATCACTCCTATATCATTAAGGCTATAGAGCAGTACACAGGAACCAATTATACGGAATATATACGAGAATATCGGGTTATCTCTGACCACATAAAGGCTGTTGTCTTTCTTATGGCCGACGGAGCCACTCCGTCAAATAAGGAACAAGGTTATTTCGTTCGCAGATTGCTTCGACGAGCTATTCTTCTGTTGCAAAAAAAGCTGCATCAAAGTACTTCGGGAAAGTTTATCCCAATAGCATCACTTGTAGACGCTGTAGTGTGCGCCTATAAGGACCAGTATCCAAGTTTAAAATCAGAACAACAGCGCATCCAGAAAGAATTTACCGAAGAGGAAACCGCCTTTAGAATTTCAGTTATGGTTGGAATGAAGCAGTTAGAGCGTCTTACGGGGAAGATTGTATCCGGAAAAGATGCATTTATTTTGTTCTCAACGTACGGTTTCCCTTTTGAGCTTGTACGGGAGACCGCAAAAGACCGCGGAATGAGCGTCGATGAAGAGGGATTCAAGGTTGAGCTAGAAAGGCATCAAGAAGTATCCCGTGCAGGAATCGAGAAAAAATTCAAAGGGGGATTAGCCGATACAAGCGAGATGTCCGTCAAATACCATACGGCTACGCACCTACTCCATCAGGCGCTTAGGGATGTACTGGGAGATGAGGTTGGGCAGAAGGGAAGCAACATCACTCCCGAGCGCCTCCGCTTTGACTTTTCGTTTGGGCGAAAGATGACCGACGAGGAGAAGAAAAAGGTTGAAGACATCGTCAATGCGAAGATTGAGGCAAAACTCCCAATGCAACGAGTGGTTATGCCGAGGGCAGAGGCAGAAAAATCCGGGGCGCTCCATTTCTTCGGTGAAAAGTATGGCGACGAGGTAAGTGTGTACTTCATCGGTGACTCACTTTCTACCGCCTACTCAAAAGAGTTTTGTGGCGGTCCGCACGTCACCAACACGGGTGTTCTCGGGGCGTTCAAGATACAAAAGGAGGAGGCGGTGTCAGCGGGAGTCCGCCGAATTAAGGCGGTACTGTCGTAAAGTATCAATGTTCAAGGTTCAAGCACCAATCAAGGCCCCAAATATCTTACCTTGAAAATTGTAATTTGATAATTGAAAATTTTCTTGTGGTATACTTTACGTATGTCTTTTTTCTCTTCAAAAAAAGAGAGTGATGTCGTGCTTGTGTTTGATATCGGAAGCGGGAGTGTGGGGGGTGCGATTGTGTTTGCTTCGCGGACTCATTCGCCGACGATTCTCTACACCTTCCGAAGCGATATCCCCTTTCAAGAGGAGGCGACAGGTGCTCGTCTGCTTTCCTTAATGCTTCGTTCGCTCTCGCAGGTCGTCATGGCAATTACACACGAAGGTTTTGACCTCGCCGGGTTTAAGGACCACCGTCCGCACATCCGCGAAGTCGTGGTGTCGCTCGGCGCGCCGTGGGTTATTTCCAAAACATCGGTGCTTACCCTCCGAAATGAGAAACCCATACCAATCACCGAAAAAGTATTCTCGGAACTACTCAAACATTCGGAGAGCGAAACCCGCCCCGCCGAGAGTGAGCTTCCCAAAGAACGTCTTCTTCTTGAACAGAGACTCATCAAATCGGTGCTGAACGGCTATGGTATGGACGCACCCTACGGCAAGGAAGCCCTGACGGCCGAATTCTCGGTCTTCAAAAGCTTTTCCGTACCGGCCGTGACGGGGAAAATAGAGGATACGGTGCGACAACTGGTACACACCGATCACCTCACCTTTCACGCGTTCGCGCTACTCGGTTTCCTTGCCATCAAAAGCCTCTCCATAGCGGAGGATAACTTTATGTTCGTTGATGTAAGCGGAGAGCAAACCGAGCTTGCGCTGGTAAAAGGGGGAGCACTTTTGGAAACTCTTACCTTTCCCTTCGGGAAAAATCGCCTAGTGCGCACCCTCAAACGTCATACCGCAGTTCCTCTCGGTGGAATAGCCGCCCTTGCCAAACTCACCGTGGAAGGGAAAGGGACAGGTCGTCTTTTTGAGCGATCCGAGAAAGTACTGCAGGAGGCGATGTACGAATGGCAAAAGGAGTTTTCAAAAACGCTTTCCAACTATTTAAGGGAGCTTTTCTTGCCTCGCCTTATTTTCCTCACCGCGGATGACGACGTGACGCCACTTTTTGCGAAGGCTTTGGAATCCAGTGAGTGGAATATATCAGCCGTTTCGCCGGCAACCTCACAGATTGTGCTCATCAACAACGACGCCATTACCTCACTCGTTTCCTACAGTTCCACGAGCATGCACGACCCATTCCTCGGACTTATTTCGGCGTCGCTAGGCACACTTCGGATGGAGTAAGCACGGTGGCCTCAACGTAAGAAGCGTCATCCACAGTGAAAAAGTTTTCCCCTTATTGCGGTTTGAAACAACTTCGTAGTAAAATGTGAAAACATCTATCATCTACACTATTTTTCGTGACTCCTCACCTGTGCTATGGCAAAGAACGTATTTCATGACATTGTAACCAAGGATCGCAGGACCATTCGGGAGGTCCCCCTTCCGCGTGGACGAAGAAAACCTGAACCAACAGAGGAAGACTCTATTCTCTATGAGAGTGCGGAAGTTGAAATACAGGAGGAGCAGGAACCCGTCTCCTCACTTCCATGGCGCAAGATTATTCTTTGGAGCGTCGCCGTGTTCTTTGTTGGACTGCTTGGCTTTTCCCTCATCTCCAGTTTTACCGGAGCGACCGTCACCGTAACACCGAAGGCCGTAACCGTTTCCGTCGTAAGCGAGTTTACCGCGACAAAAGAGCCCACCGCAAAGCTGCAATTTCAGACTCTTCCGATAACGGAGGTAGCCGAACTGGTTATCCCCGCCGATACAACGAAGAAAGTGCAGGAAAAGGCGAAAGGAACCATCGTCATTTACAACAATTTCTCCGATAAGCCACAGCGCCTTGTCAAAAACACGCGATTTGAGACGAAATCAGGTCTTATCTTTAGGGTTGATTCCTCAATTACCGTTCCCGGACGAACGGTGAAGGACGGTCGGAAGGTTCCCGGCAGTCTTGAGACTACCGTCATGGCCGACTCTCCCGGCATTGAGTACAACATTCCACTTTCCGATTTCACCGTACCCGGTTTCAAAACGGATGCGGCGCGTTTTGCCGGTTTTTATGCCCGGTCAAAAACGCCGATGCTGGGTGGTTTTGAGGGTACACTAAAGGTTCCTTCGGAGAGAGCGCTTTTAGCCGCACGGGCGACACTGCGCGACACTCTTAAGAAAAAAGTTTCAAGCGGTAATCAGGCGAAGGTTCCCGAAGGATTTATTCTTTTTCCAGGCGCGTTTGCGGTGCAGAATGAGTCGCTTCCACCCGAAGAACGAGATGGGGGAATGTCGGCGGTTCGTGAGAAGCTGACGGGTTCCGCGTACCTCTTTAAGTACGAAGACCTCGTAAAGGCGATTGCGCAGGCTAGCATTCCAAACTTTAACAACCTCCCCATTAAACTACCTAATCTCTCGTCACTACTTTTTGAGCTCAAGGAGCTTCCCACCGGCAATCCCGCCGATGCGAAAGCAATTCGCTTTACTCTTCACGGAAACGCACATGTTGTCTGGCTCTATGATGCCGAGAAGCTGAAGAGTGCGCTTGCGGGAAAGCCGAAATCAGAGCTTCTTGCTACACTTTCCAATTTTCCGACCCTTGAAAAGGCCGACCTTGTGATACGACCGTTCTGGAGCAGTACCATTCCCTCAAATCTTGGCAAAATTACCGTGAAGGATAACGATGACACCTCGGCTTTACAAAAACGTTAACAAAACTCCCTTTCGGTTTCTTGGGGAGGTATACGGCTAACGTCTATTTGACGCCTAAATCATTTATTGCTATTATACGGCGCGTTACCAATGATGTCTGCAATGAGCTCAAAAGGTATGAATGCGGTCACCGGTGTTGTGACTGAAGCACTTCCCGATACCCTCTTTAAGGTAAAACTTGGGGACGGTACGGAGCTTCTTTCATTTCTGGCCGGAAAGATGCGTATGCATCGCATTCGTGTGCTTATTGGAGACAAGGTTACGGTTGAAATAGACCCCTACGGAGGTAAGGGGAGAATCACCAAGAGGCTCTAGGGTTTAGGCACTAGGCTTTAGGTGGGAGTCAGACTCTTTCCTAGAGCCTAGAGCCTTTCTTGCTAAAGCCTAAATCTTATGCGCGTAAAAGCATCCGTTAAAAAAATCTGTGCCCAGTGCAAGACGATACGCCGAAAGGGGTATGTGTATGTCTTGTGTAAAAGTAACCCGAGGCATAAGCAGAGACAGGGGTAGCACAAAATTATCAAGGTTCAATTATCAATTTTCAATCGATTCTTTCAATTTCTAGATTCTTCAAGTCTTGACTTGTTTGAAAATTGTAAATTGATAATTGAAAATTAGCATTCTTATGCGCATTTCAGGTATCACCATTCCCGACACCAAGCGACTTGAGTACGGTCTCCGCATTATTTTCGGAGTTGGTCATTCCCTTGCCCTTACTATTTTGAAGGATGCCGGGGTTCCCCCAGCTAAGAAATCAAAGGAACTCACGCCCGACGAAGAAAACGCCATTCGCCGAGAAATGGAGAAGTACACCATTGAAGGTGACCTCAAGCGCGATATTTCTTCAAACGTAAAGCGCCTGAAGGATATCAAAGCATATCGAGGCGTAAGACACCTCCGTGGTCTTCCTGTACGAGGTCAACGCACCAAGACAAACTCCCGAACCCGTCGCGGAAATATCAGAAAGACCATGGGTACGGGAAGACGAGCGGTAGAGAAGAAATAATATGACACGAATGCAACGAATTACTATGCGAATGCCACTAATTCACGAATCCAGACCTTCTTCATTCGCATATTTGAAGCATTCGGGCGTTAATTTGTAACATTCGTATTACGCATATGGGGAAAAAACGTATAGCTGCAAAAGGAGAGACCGAGAGTTCGGGTGGAGTCGCGCGAGGAAGTGCGTCAAAGAAGCGCGTACTTGACCGTGCCGTGCTCTACGTAGACTCTACCTACAACAACACTCGCCTTACCCTTACCGATGAGAAGGGTAACGTCGTCGGCTTTTCTTCAAGCGGAGCGCTGGGCTTCCAGGGCGCCAAGAAGGGAACCCCATTTGCCGCCGCGAAGGTAGGAGAAACACTTGCCCTCAAGGCGCAGGCGATGGGCGTTAAGGAAGTGAGCGTGGTGGTAAAAGGTGTCGGCTCCGGACGAGAATCTTCTGTCCGTGGGTTCGTCAACAAAGGTTTTGCCATTTCAGGCATCAAGGACGCAACACCGGTCCCGCACAATGGACCGAGGCCACCGCGCGCGAGGAGAGTTTAAATTAACAAGTTTCAATTATCAATTATCAATCAATTTTCAATTTAGAAATTCTCAAACGGGAGCGAATTTGAAAATTGTAAATTGATAATTGGAAATTAGCATTTATATGCGTATAGGACCGAAATACAAAATTGCACGTCGTCTTGGACCTGACCTCTTTCCGAAGACACAATCTCCGAAGTACGCACTCCGCGCCGGTAAGGTGATGGTGAAGGGCTACGGACGAAGCGAGTACGGAATGCAACTCAAAGAGAAACAGCGTGCGCGCCTTTTCTACGGACTGAACGAACGCCAGTTTGCAAAGTACGTAAAGAACGCCGTCGCGAAAAAGAACCTCCGCGACGACGAAGCACTCTTTGCCGGACTTGAATCTCGTCTTGATAACGTCATTTATCGCCTTGGTCTTGCTCCGTCAAGGCAGGCCTCCAGACAATACACCTCTCACGGACACTTTACCGTAAACGACGTGCGCGTCACGATTCCTTCATACGGCGTCAAAATGGGAGATGTTATCCGCGTACGAAAGGGAAGTCAGACAAAGCCTCTTTTTGTGAATATGAAAGACTCCGTACGCGACCATAAGAGCCCTGCATGGCTTCGCTTTGATGTCCAGAAGGGCGAGGGTACGATTGTCGGAGCACCCAAGCTGGTACGAACAGAACTTCCGTTCAATATCGGCGCGATTCTTGAGTTCTACCGCCGTTAATAGTCGAAAAAGCAGAAGCTTGCAAAGTCTTGGAAAGTAGGTTAGAATAGTATCACTTTTTACAAGGAGAGTAACTAATTAGGCGCACGGGAACGATTGAGTACTTCTTTTCCCAACCGCCCACCATTATGTCGGATTTTAACATCATTCTTCCTTCCAAGCCCCGTGTGGTAAAAGAAGAGGGCTTTTCGGGTGTGTATGAGATTGACGGTTTGTATCCCGGTTACGGACACACGCTCGGCAACTCACTCCGTCGTATTATTCTCTCCTCGCTTCCCGGAGCGGCCATTACCGCCATCAAAATAAACGGCGCTCCACACGAATTTTCAACGATTGCCGGTATCAAGGAAGATGTCGTTACCATTATCCTCAACCTCAAGCGTGTTCGCATCGCCATGCACAGCGACGAACCGCAAACCCTTACGCTTTCGGCGAAGGGTATTACGACCGTAACGGCATCCGACATTGAGTACCCGGGACAAATTACGATCTTGAATCCGGAACAGCACATCGCGACACTTACGGAAAAAGGAACCGAACTCGTGATGGAAATTAAGGTAGAGAAGGGTCTTGGCTATATTCCTAAGGAAATTTTGCAGAAGGACCGTGTTGAAATCGGTCAGATTACGCTTGATGCAATTTTCTCACCTATTCGCCGTGTAAACTACGAAGTGGAGAATATGCGTGTCGGCAATCGTACGGACTTCAACCGACTTAAAATAGCGATTGAGACCGACGGCTCACTTACCGCGAGCGAGGCGCTTACCCGCTCAATCGCCACGATGATTTCCCAGCTCAAAGCCATTGTTGGTTTTGCCGAGGCTGACGAGGTTACCGAGGAAGCGAGTGCCGACACGTCAAAAGACGATGCAACTCCGAAGCGCGAGATTGATACCGAGCTTTTGAAGACCCGCATTGAAACGATTGGTCTTTCTCAACGAACTTCCAACGCCCTTTCAAGTGCGAACATTCGCACGCTTGGCGGTTTGGTGCGCAAGAAGGAGGAAGACATCTTGGACATTGACGGACTGGGAAGCAAGGGCGTTCAGGAGATTAAGAAGGTCCTTGGAGGTATGGGAATTACCCTCAAATAAGGAGTGAAGCGACTATATTTGTGGAGTACCCCCTCACTCAAATCACCGAGCGAAGTGATGAGATTGTCGGGGAATGAGCAGCTTAAGTAATCACACCGTAGAAATATAACATTTTAGAATTTGAGTGAGGGGGTGGCGATTTTTATAGCCGTCGCAAGCTCCTCCTTAAAAATCAGCCATGAGACACTCAAACAGAATTAAAAAATTCGGACGAGAGAAAAATCAACGCGGAGCGCTGATGCGTTCACTCGCGCAGGCACTTTTGAAGGAAGGCAAAATCAAGACCACCGAAGTGAAGGCAAAAGCGCTTCGTCCCTTTGTGGAACGCATTATCACCCACGCTCGCACCGGTACCCCGGCATCGCGTCGCCTCATTAAAAGTCGCCTTGGCAACGATATGAACCTTGCGAAACTTTACAAGGAGATTGGACCCAAGTATGCTTCCCGTGCCGGTGGCTATACGCGCATCACGAAGATGAGTACTCGCCTTAGCGATGGAGCCAAGATGGCCATAATAGAGTTAATATAGGCACTTTGGCTTATGGCGCTAGGCACTAGGAAAGAATAAGACTTCCCTAGTTTCTAGAGCCTAGAGCCTTCTGCACTAGAGCCTAGAATATGAAATACACCATTGACGCAGAAGGAAAAAAGCTCGGACGAATCGCCAGTCAGGCGGCGCTTTACCTTCGTGGCAAAGGTTCTGCTTCCTATACGCCAAATGAACTTCCCGATGCGCAGGTTGAAATCCTGAATGCGGGAAAACTGGATATCAACGAGAAGCGCTCGGTGCAAACCGTTTACCTTCGCTACTCCGGTTACCCGGGAGGACTTCGCGAGACAAAGCTTGGCGAATTCATCACGAAAAAGGGCCACGCGGAGCTTCTTCGCAAGGTTATCCTCGGAATGCTTCCCCGAAACCGCCAGCGCTCCCGCCTTATCAAGCGATTAACCGTTAAGCCCTAACACGAATGTTGCGAATTAACACACGAATGCTTCAAATATGCGAACGGAAGAATCGGATTTGTAGATTAGTAGCATTCGCATTGTAATTCGTTGCATTCGTATCAAAGATATTATGGAAACTGAAACTACTACAGAACGCTACATTGAAACCATCGGTCGCCGAAAAACGGCCGCGGCTCGGGTTCGTATTACCCCGGGAACCAAGGCATCCGTAACGGTAAACGACCTTGATATTGATACCTACTTCAAGACCGACGAGCAGAAGCGCGTCGCCATTGATGCTATTACGAAGGCGAAACTTCCGGTAAAGTTCAAGATTACGGCCAAAGTCTCGGGTGGAGGACTTTCCGCGCAGGCAGAATCGGTTCGCCACGGTATTTCCCGCGCACTTGTTGAATACGACGCCGAGCTCCGAAAGAAGCTTAAGAAGGCAGGCTTTCTCAAGCGCGACCCGCGAAGCAAGGAACGTCGTAAGTTCGGTCTCAAAAAGGCGCGAAAATCCCCACAGTGGAGCAAGCGTTAAAAACCTTATTTCGCATCCACCCTATATTTGCATTTGCTTGAAAAATTGGCATTTAATGATGTGGATAAGTATTTTTGAAGGGTGTATACTTAGCATATGAGTAACGACAGCCCTACATTTAGACTCTTTAAACGCGTTCCCAGTTTCAAAAATGGGATTTCTTCTGCTTTGGATCTTTTTGGAAGCGAAGGTTCAAACTACAGGATGAATACAACAGAAAAAGAAGCTGACATGGACTCAATTTATTCTGATTGGCTGGCAGTTGGCAACGACATGCGTAAGGCTATAAAAGATCATGGAGCCGAAACCGCAAAACGAAAATAGAAAAATCCTCGCGAAACAGGCGACTAACCCTGACGGAACAAAGGGAACAAGCGTAGAAGCAACTTTCTACTCTGCACCCTTGCCACCACCCGAAATGATGGCGGCCTATGAAGAAATAGTAAAAGGATCGGCTGATAGAATAATCAGAAGGTTTGAAATTCAAGGTGATCACCGGCAAAAATGCGAGAAACTTTTTGTCTTTACTCAAAGCATTAAATCCTTAGGTGGATTACTTTCCGGTTTTATTATTGCAATGACGGCTATAGTGGGGGGAATATACACAGCTCTACAGGGAAAACCGTTCCTTGGTGGAGCCCTTTCTTTCACAGGGCTTGCTGTTCTAGTTGGAGCGTTTATTACCGACAGATTCTTCTCAAACCGTGAAAACGGCTCAAAAAAATAGAATTTCTTTAGGTATATTTACCTTTGCTATTTTGCACAAATTTACTAAAAACACCCGAAAGGGTGTTTTTTGTTGCAAGGAGACCTTGCGCAGTTTCGGGAAAATTGGTAACATACAGCCTACATTTGTCAAATCTATGGAAAACGACCAGCACAACGCCAAAAATGCCGAGCCGGAGGAGGACATTGTCTTTGAATCGGAGCTGGACTCCGACAACGCCAAGGACCCTGCCGAAATGATTAAGGCACTCAAGGAGAAGCTCAAGACTTCCCAGAAGGAACGTCAGGAGTACCTTGAGGGTTGGCAGAGAACCAAGGCGGACTACGCGAACGCTCGCAAGGACGAGGAAAAATCCCGTGCCGAGTTCGTGAAGTTTTCAAAGGAAGAGGTTATCCGCGACATTTTGCCCGCACTTGATAGCTTCCACAGCGCTTTTAGTAACAAAGCGTCGTGGGAAAAGGTCGACCTTAATTGGCGAATGGGTGTGCAGTATATCTACTCACAGCTTCTTACGGCGCTTGAAAAGAACGGCATTTCACTTATTGAACCGAAGGTGGGCGAGCCCTTTGATACGCTTCGTCACGAAAGTATCGCCACCGTACAGACCCAAAACGAAAAAGAAAATCACACCGTCGCCGAGGTGGTGCAGAAGGGTTACTTACTTCATGGTAAGATTGTTCAGCCAGCGAAGGTGAAGCTTGCGGAATACCGAGAGTAGTCTGTCATTCCCGCGAATGCGGGAATCCAGTTCTTCCTAGATTTCCGTTTCCACGGGAATGAAACACCTATGAAAAAAGTTATCTACCAAAAACAATCTGACATCCTTGAGAAGGTCGTTTCAAGAAACGGCCGGCTGTTTTTGGTGCGTTTTGTCGTGGTGGAGCGAGAGGGAAAACTCCGAGGACGTGTACTTTCCTGCGAAGCCGTAGAAGCACTTGCCGGAGAGACAACCGTCGCAACTGCGGGGACATGTCTGCCCTCGATTACCTTTACCGAAGAAGCTCCGTTTTCGCGGAGAAGTTTCCATACGTTCATTTCTCCCTACTTTACTCTTGATTTTTTGACCTCAATTCAAATACGAGCCCCGGCTTCTAGTTTCTAGCTTTCAGCTTCAAGCTGTTAGCCTGCTCCGAATCTCTATTCGCAGCATTCGTATTATTAGTATCATTGGTACCATTCGTATATTGGTATCTGTCATTAAAATTTTATGGGAAAGATCATAGGCATAGATTTGGGGACCACCTTCTCGGCCGTTGCCGTTATGGAAGGAGGAAGCCCGAAGGTACTTGAAAATGCCGAAGGAGTGCGAACCACCCCTTCAATCGTCGCGCAGTCAAAAACAGGTGAGCGTCTTGTAGGACTTCTCGCGAAGCGCCAAGCAGTGACCAACCCCAAAAACACCGTCTTCCAAATTAAGCGGTTTATGGGACACACCTTTCAGGAGGAAAGTGTGCAGAAAGACATTAAGAATGTTCCGTTTGAGGTGAGGAAGTCTTCCAACGGCGGTATTGAGGTAAAACTCGGCGACAAATGGGAGCGACCCGAAGAGGTCTCGGCAAAAATCCTCGCGAAGCTTAAGGCTGATGCCGAAGCACGCCTTGGCGAGCCGGTGACAGAAGCGATCATCACCGTCCCGGCTTACTTCAACGACGCACAGCGCCAGGCGACCAAAGACGCGGGTAAAATCGCGGGACTTGAGGTAAAGCGCATTATCAACGAACCGACTGCCGCCGCACTTGCGTATGGCTTCAACAAAAAGAAAGAAGAGAAAATTGCCGTTTTTGACTTCGGAGGTGGTACCTTTGACGTGTCCATTCTTGAAGTCGGTGATGATGTGATTGAGGTGAAGTCCACCGACGGTGACTCCCACCTTGGAGGCCGAGACATTGACCACAAAATTGTGAACTGGCTCGCCGACACCTTCAAAAAAGAGAACGGTATTGACCTTAAAGCCGACCCACTCGCGCTCCAGCGACTTGACGAGGCGGGGGAGAAGGCAAAGATTGAGCTTTCCACGGCAGTACAAACCGAAATCAATATTCCGTTTATCACTTCAGGCGCGGATGGACCAAAACACCTTCTCGTCACGATGACACGAGCAAAACTTGAAGAAATCGCGCAGGAGTTTGTGGACCGCGCGATGATGATAACGAAACGCGCAATGGACGCGTCGCCGTTCAAAATCCACGAAATCAAAGAGGTTATCCTTGTCGGAGGTCAGACCCGAATGCCGATGATACAGGCGGCCGTAAAGGACTTTTTCAAAAAAGAGCCGAATATGAGCGTGAATCCCGATGAGGTTGTGGCGATTGGGGCGGCCATTCAGGGAGGTATTCTTGCTGGAGATGTGAGGGACGTACTTCTTCTGGATGTTATCCCGCTTTCGCTCGGCATTGAAACGCTTGGAGGCGTCGCCACGAAACTCATTGAAAAGAACACCACCATTCCGAGCGCGAAGTCACAGGTGTTTTCAACCGCTGCTGACAATCAAACCTCGGTTGAAATTCACATTGTGCAAGGAGAACGTCCGATGGTGTCCGACAACAAATCCCTTGGACGATTTATTCTTGATGGACTTCCGCCGGCACCCCGTGGTGTTCCGCAGGTTGAAGTCACCTTTGACGTAGACGCAAACGGTATTCTTGCCGTGAAGGCGAAGGACAAGGCGACCGGGAAGGAGCAGTCCATCCGCATTGAGGCTCGCTCCGGCCTTTCAAAGGAGGATATTGAGAAGATGAGCAAGGACGCGGAAGCACACAAGGACGAGGACGCGAAGAAACGCGAACTCGTGGAAGTAAAAAACCTCGCCGAGCAACTTATCTACACCGCGGAGAAAACCCTGAAAGACAACAAAGGAAAAGTGCCGGAAGCTTCCGCAAAGCTTGTGGAGGAGAAAATTGCGGGACTAAAATCGGTAAAGGATGGAACCGACCTTGCAGTTATTAAGACCGCTACCGAAACCCTCTCGCAGGAGCTTCAGAAGATAGGACAGGAGCTGTACAAACAACAGCCCGCTCCGGGAGCACAGCAAGGCACGCAGGAGGCTAAAAAGGACGATAAAGGCCCTTCAACAAGTTCAGGGCAAGGACCCGAGGGCCCTGTCCGCGATGCAGAGACCAGGTAGCTACGTCAAAAATTAGACCACACTTCTTCCCCTCAACATCCGATGTTGAGGAGAATAAGGTGCACGGATCCAGTATACTCACGTCACCTCTTCCTCCTCTTCTCAATCGAGAAGGGGAGCAGGGGTGTGGTGTGACATAAAAAAGCACCTTCCGTCTTCCGGAAAGTACTTGGTACGAACCACTTTGGATTAGCCTTCTGCAAGCAGGGCCAAATTGACAATCTGAATGTTCCTGGTTGGAGCAACAAAAAGCACAAGCTGGCCTGGACATCGAATTCTCCGATAGCAAGGCAAACTGTCAGTATCACTGCATGCATGGCCGACATCTTGGACCCTCTCCCTACCCCTCAATACGAAGGCTTGGAAAATTAACTTCTAATGATGACACAAACTTTCCATACTCTTTCTCCATCATCTTTTCATACGGCGTCACTCCACACAAGCTCTCCGAAGG
>Ga0080064_1002328_pt1 | contig 32739 bp, 32 predicted proteins | sample Subgrocontami54m_FD_69260 | JGI IMG/M metagenome (GOLD analysis project Ga0080064, IMG submission 69260) | Subsurface groundwater microbial communities from S. Glens Falls, New York, USA - GMW46 contaminated, 5.4 m (SPADES assembly) (version 2) ...
GGCGGGCGGGCGGCGCGGGGGGGCGCGTAGGACAACAACGCGCCGGGGCTGGAATCGGTGGACGCGGTGCGGCAGCGGCCTCGATTCGAGCCGCACCTGCGCGACTTCGTCGACAGCAAGAAGTACCGGACGCCGGAGGAGGCGAAGGCATCGCTTGAACGAGCGGGATGGCGCGACGTGCGTGCGTCGCTGTTCGCCGCACCCGTGCCGTTCGAGCGCAACGACGAGGCGGCGCTCTACGTGCAGACGATCCTGCTGCGTGACCACGTCGCGCGCCTGCCGGAAGAGGACCGCGACGCCTACGGGCTCGCCGTCGTCGAGGAGACGGTGCGTCGATACGGCGCGCCGTACACGGCGGATTACGTGCGGCTGGACCTGTGGGCCGTGCGTTAGTTGGTAGTGGGTAGTTGGTAGTGAGCAGTTGGTAGTGAGTAGTTTGTAGTTTGTGGTTCAGTGGAATGCGCGGGAGCGGGCGGACTTGGAAACCATACTAAAGGTGCTCGCGGTCTTCGCTATCGGTGCGGTCGAGCTGTGGGCCGCCATTCCCGCCGGCCTTGCGATGCACCTCCACCCGCTGTTGACGGCCGTATCCGCAGCCCTGGGCGCGTTCGCCGGCGCGGCGCTCATTCTGGGGCTCGGTGAAGGTGCGCGGGCGTGGCTCGCCCGGCGGCGCGGCCACCGCGATGCAGGCAAGCCGGGCTCGATACATCGCATCTGGGTCCGATACGGCGTGGCCGGCGTCGGGTTGCTCGCACCCTTCATCGTCGGAGCTCCGATCGGGACGGTCCTGGGGCTTGCGTTCGGCGCGCCGGCGGGCCGCCTGCTGCTCTGGATGAGCCTGGGGATCGTGCTCTGCAGCGGATTCCTCACGCTCGGCGGCGCCCTCGGGATCGCTGGCATCAAGACGCTGATTCAAGTCGCATAGCGAACAGGAGACGGACATGCCAGAGATTGATGGCGCGACGCTGATTGCGCGGAGTTTGAAGCAGCACGGGGTTGAGTACATGTTCGGGATCGTCGGCATCCCGGTCGTGCCGATCGCGTTCGCCGCGCAGCGCGAGGGGATCAAATACATCGGCATGCGGCACGAGCAGTCGGCGGCGTACGCGGCGCAGGCCGTCGGCTACCTCACCGGGCGGCCGGGCGCGTGCCTCGTGGTGTCCGGGCCGGGGATGACCAACGCGATCTCCGGGCTGGCCAACGCGTGGTCGAACCGCTGGCCGATGATCCTGCTCGCGGGTTCATCGGACATCTCGCAGCACGGCATGGGCGCGTTCCAGGAAGCACCGCAGGTGGAGGCGGCGCGGCCGTTCTGCAAGTACGCGGCCGAGGTCGACCGCATCGACCGCATCCCCTATTTCATCGAACAGGCGGTGCGGACGTCGATCTACGGGCGGCCGGGGCCGGTGTACCTGGACCTGCCGGGCGACATCATCAGCGGCAAGGTCGATGAGGACACCGCGCCACAGCGGCCGCGCGTTCCCGATGCGCCGCGCTCGTACGCGGACCCGGCGGCGGTGCAAGCGGCGCTGGCGTCGCTGAAGACGGCGGAGCGGCCGCTGGTGATCGTGGGCAAGGGCACGGCGTACGCGGATGCCGCATCGGAAGTGCGGGAGTTCATCGAGGCGACGCAACTGCCGTTCCTGGCATCGCCGATGGGCAAGGGGGTGATGCCGGACGACCACCCGCTGTCGGTCGCGCCGGCGCGATCGCACGTGCTGCAGAACGCGGACCTGGTGTTCCTGCTCGGCGCGCGGCTCAACTGGATCATGCACTTCGGCCTGCCGCCGCGCTTCAATCCGGACGTGCGCGTGATCCAACTGGACATCGCGGCGGAGGAGATCGGCACGAACGTGCCGGCCGAGGTCGGGCTCGCCGGCGACGCGAAGGCGGTGCTGGGGCAGTTGAACGCCGCGCTCCGCGAGCAGCCGTGGCAGTACCCCGCCGAAAACACGTGGCGCACCGGCATCGAGAAGAAGATCGAGGAGAACCGGCTGTCAACCCAGGCGATGCTCGACGACGACACGGCGCCTATGGGCTACTACCGCGCGCTGCGCGACATCCGCGACGTGCTGCCGCGCGACGCGATCATCTGCAGCGAGGGCGCGAGCACGATGGACATCGGCCGCACGGTGCTGCCGAACTTCGAGCCAAGGCACCGGCTGGATGCGGGCAGCTTCGGCACGATGGGCGTCGGGCTGGCGTTCGCGATCGCGGCGCAGGCCGTCAACCCCGGCAAGCGCCTGGTGGCGGTCGAGGGCGACTCCGCGTTCGGCTTCAGCGGCATGGAGGTCGAGGTGGCGTGCCGCTACGGCATGCCGATCACGTTCATCATCCTCAACAACAACGGCATCGGCGGCGGGCCGAGCACGCTGGACCCGGCACGCGTGATGCCGACGGCGTACGTGCCGAACGCGCGCTACGAGAAAGTGATTGAGGCGTTCGGCGGCGACGGCTACTTCGTCGAGACGCCGGAGCAGTTGCGGCCCGCGCTGGAGGCGGCGCTGTCGAGCAACCGCCCGAACATCGTGAACATCATGATCAGCGCGCAGTCGCGCCGCAAGCCGCAACAGTTCGACTGGCTGACGCGGTAGGGTTAGGTGTCGGGGGCTAGTGACTAGGGGGTGAGGCCACCTTCCGCGAGGCGTTTCAGGTTCGCCATCGATCGGGCGAAGACGCGGAGGAGGTGGGGGCGGATGACGAGGGCGAACGCCAGCTCTCCAACCGGCCCGAGCGGCGGGGCAAAGTCTTCGATCCACGTGAAGATGCAGCCGTTGTCCACGCGATCGATCAGGAACTGGCCGCTGCCGTGGAACTGGCCGCGGTGCTCGACGTCCATGCGATACGGGGGCTCCCACGCGGTGATCGCCATGATGTCTTTCACGACAGGCTGACCGAACAACTCGCTCGTGACGTGCAGCAGCGTGCCCGCGCCCTGCTTCTGCTCGGTGACGACGTCGAGCACGCGCACGTCGACCATCCACGTCGCCTGGTGTTCGAGGTCGGCGAGCACGCACCAGACCGCCTCCGGCGGCGCCGCGACGAATGTCCGGATCTCCAGGTGGGCCATCGCTCGTTGCCTCGCGAAGAACAGAGAACAGAGAGCAGAGAAGAGGCCTCGGGGGCTAGTTCGTCTCGTCTTTCGAGATTTCTCGGTCGAAGAGGCCTCCACAGCTCAGGGGCATGCTACACGCGCAAGACGGCGGGCGTCGATTGGCGCGAGTGGGGTATGTCTCAGTTGACGGCGAACGGCTGGAAGGCGGCGCCGGTACAGCCGCTATACTCGCGCGATGGTGGACAGGTGGCGCGGCATCGTCGGGCGAGTGCAGCGGGTGTTCCGGCTGATCGTGCTGTTCTGCGCGCTGCGGCTCGCGTTCGGCATCGGCGCGATCCTCCTGCTCGATCGCGGCGCCGTCGCGTGGGGCTGGGAGCTGACACTCGTCGTGCTTGCGGCGGTCGCGGTGTACGTGCTCGTCGCGCTCGCGGTGCGGCGATACCTCATCCCGCGCCGGGATGCTCCTTCGAACTAACCTCCTCGTGACGAGCCGTGTTAGCTCACGGTGCCTTCGTGCGTCGACGGTGGCGGCGGCGACTCCGGCAGGAGCGCGGCGCCCGCCTCAGGGCCGACGTGCACCCTCGGACGGGGACCGTCACCATCGGCGCCTCCACGGCGGGCGTTCGACGCGAAGACATTGAGCAGGTCGATCGGCATCGGGAAGACGATCGTGCTGTTCTTCTCGGTCGCGATCTCGGCCAGCGTCTGGAGGAAGCGCAGTTGCAGCGTGGCGGGCTGCTCCGACATGATGCGGCCGGCCTCGGCCAAGCGCTCCGACGCCTGTAGCTCGCCGTCGGCGTTGATGACCTTGGCGCGGCGCTCGCGCTCGGCTTCGGCCTGGCGCGCCATCGCCCGCTGCATGCTCTGCGGCAGCTCGACGTCCTTCACTTCGACCGTCGACACCTTGACGCCCCACGGCTCGGTCTGCTCATCGATGATCTTCTGCAGCCGGTCGTTGATGCGCTCGCGCTCGGAGAGCACCTCATCAAGCAGCGACTGGCCGAGCACGCTGCGGAGCGTGGTCTGGGCGATCTGCGAGGTCGCGCGGAAGTGATCCATGACCTTCGTGACGGCGTCCTCGGGGTTGACGACGCGGAAGTAGATAACGGCGTTGACCTTGACGGTGACGTTGTCGCGGGTGATGCACTCCTGGCTCGGCACGTCCATCGTGACGGTGCGCAGGTCCATCTTCACCATGCGGTCGACGATCGGGAGGATCACGAACAGCCCGGGCCCGCGCGCGCCGACGAGACGGCCGAGGCGGAAAATGACGCCGCGTTCGTACTCGGAGACGATCTTCACCGAGTAGAACCAGACCAGGAAGCCCCACGGCGGGATCAGCAGGAAGAAAGCGAACGCCTGCAGCAGCAGGCGCACGACCGAGGCCATACCGGCTTCATCCTTGGCACGGTCCTCGCGAAGGGGAGTGGGAGGGATCTGGCTTGCCATGGGTGGGCTCCTTTCTGGAGTGCAGCCCCATTGTAAGCGGGGTACAGCCAGGGCGGCACCGGCAGAACGTTTGCACAGCCGGGCGGGCGAGGCTAGTATCGGCTGGCATAGATCAGGATCAGGGAGGATTGCCATGCTGGAGCACGTCGACCGAGTGCAAATCGCCGTCAGGGACCGCGCTGCCGCGGCACAGACGTTCGTCGACGTATTCGATGCCGTGCCGGTGAAGGACGACGAGGTGCGCGCGCTGGCCGCGAAGCGCCGCGTCGTGCACGCCGGCACGAGCGAGTTCGAGCTGCTGGAGCCGAGCGGCGCGGGATCGGTGCAGGCGTACCTGGACCAGTGGGGCGAGGGCCTGTTCGCCGCTGGTTTCTCGACGAAGGACATCGGCGCCCTGGCGAGCCGGCTGGCGTCGAAGGGCGTGCAGTTCACGGACGAAGGCGGCCAACTCTTCATCGCGCCGGACCAGACGCCGGGACTGCGGATGGTGATCTCGCCGGAGGTCGCGCGGCCGATGACCGGGCTGATCCGCTACCTGTACGAGGCGACGAACCTGATCGACGACCACGAGGCCGCGGCGAACTTCTATGCCGACCGCTTCGGGCTGGACGCGTCGAGATTCGTGCCGATCGCGAGCCACGATTACGGCTACAAGGGCCAGCTGACGATGTTCAACCCGCCGGAGCGGCTGGACCGCATCGAGCTGTCGCAGATGACCGACTGGGAGCGGCCGATGGGGCGCTTCATGAAACGGCGCGGTGGCGAGACCCTCTACATGTGCTACGTCGAAGCGGAATCGGTCGACCCGATCTGCGAGCGGCTCGACAAGAAGGGGATGCGGTACGCGCGCGGCGGCGAGAACACGCACAACCCGGACAACATGTTCCTGCATCCGGCGACGCTGCACGGCGTCTTGATGGGCTGCAGCCGCACGAACGCCGCGTGGGTGTGGTCGGGGCACCCGGAGCTGTTCGGCAAGACGAGCGCCGCGCACTAATCCGGCGCCGAGGCTACCGATTCAGCTCGCCAGCCCGCGCCAGAAGCGCTTGCCGTCCACGCGCACGACGCGGCCGAAACCGGGGTAAGGGAAGTGGCCCGCGGCGAGCAGCGGCTGTTCCTTCTCGAGCCGGTCCATCAGCTTCTCGCGCGATTCGGCGGACTGCACGGGGTTGAAGTCGAACACCGGCGACCATCCCGTCTCCGTCACCTGCATCGGGGTGTGCGCGACGTCGCCCAGGATCACTGCTGACTCGCCGGCCGACGTGATCAGGAACGAGGTGTGCGCCGGCGTGTGGCCGGGCGTCGGGATCAGTGTGACCTGGTCGCCGAGCCGGTACTCGTTGTCGACGAGCTCGATGTCCGCAACGCCCTGCAACGGCAGCACGCTGTCGACGACATACTCGTTGCCGGGGGCGTTCGCGATCGCGGGCGCCGTCCAGTGATCCCACTCCGCGCGCGTGAACACGTACTTCGCTTTCGGGAACGCCGGCGCGAAGCCTTCGCCCTTCGAGGTCGTGTGACCGCCGACGTGATCGACGTGGATGTGCGTCGCGAGCACGACGTCGACGTCGCCGGGCGCGACGCCGTTCTCGGCGAGCGCCTCGGGCAGGCGGCCGTTCGAGAAGAACGCGCGGTTCTTCGCACCGAGTCCCGTGTCCACTAAGATCGTCTTGCCGCCGGCACGGACGATGAAACTGGATATCGAGATCGTGATTTGCGCGCCGTCGGCGCTGAGGTGCTCGCGATACGGCTCCATCGCGTCCTGCGTGATGTTGGGAAACAGCGCGGACCACGGCGCCGTCATCGATGCGTCCAGCACCGAGACGATCTCCACATTCCCAACCTTGACGACGTTCGACATCGCGATCCCTTTCCGAACTACGGCGCGCGGGCGATCCAGTTGCGGAGTACAGTCCCACGGCAGCGGCTTCGGCGCAAGCAGTGGCACGCGCGTTGAGTCCGCGGTTTGCCGTCAAAAGGGCATGAGCCCTATAATCCCCGCAACCCCCTATAGAAAGGACGCGAGTTATGCCGACCTCATATGCCTATCTCCAGAAGCGCATCGTCCCGCTGGAGGAGGCCAAGGTATCGGTCATGACGCACGCGTTCCTGTACGGGACGGCGGTGTTCGAGGGCGTCCGCGGCAACTGGAGCGACGAGCGGGGCGCGACGCTGATCTTCCGGCCGGTGGAGCACTTCGAGCGGCTGAAGATGTCGTCGCACATCATGCACATCGGCCTGCCGCAGAGCGCGCAGGAGCTTACGGACATCACGGCGCAGGTGGTGGCGAAGTGCGGCTTCCGTGAGGACGTCTACATCCGGCCGATCGCATACAAGAGCGGCCTGGTGATCGGCCCGAGGCTTGACGGCGTCGATGACGACTTCATGGTGTTCGTCATCCCGTTCGGCAACTACCTGGACCTCGACAGCGGCATCCGCTGCCAGACGTCGACGTGGCGGCGCGTGCCGGACACGTCGATCCCGGCGCGGGCGAAGGTGAACGGACTGTACGTGAACTCGGCGCTGGCTAAGACGGAGGCGGTCCAAAACGGCTTCGACGAAGCGATCATGCTCAACGACGACGGCCACGTGTCCGAGGGCTCAGGCGAGAACCTGGTGATGGTGCGGCACGGCCGGCTGATCACGCCATCGCGCAGCGACAACGTGCTCGAAGGGATCACGCTCGATTCCGTGTTCGAGCTTGCGAAGCAGGAGCTCGGGCTCGAAGTCATCGAGCGCACAATCGACCGGTCGGAGCTGTACGTCGCCGACGAGGTCTTCCTGACAGGCACGGCGGCGCACCTGTCGCCCGTGACGGAGGTGGACCGGCGCGCGGTCGGCGGCGGCAAGATCGGGCCGATTACCAAGAAGCTCCAGTCGATGTTCTTCGACGCGATCCGCGGGCGCAACGAGAAGTACGAGCACTGGGTGACCGCCGTGAAGCCGGCCGCAGAGCCGGCGACGGTGAAGGCGAACGCCTGATGGAGTTCCGGCCCTCGCGCGCGATCGGCACGCTCGTAGGCGGCGGGCTCGCCGCCTGGTGCTTTGCCGTCGCGATTGCGCTGGTGGTGCGCGGGCTGACGCAGGACGTCGCCCTCGGCGTCATCGCGCTGTACGCCGTCGCGTCGGTGTTCTCCTTCATGGGGCTGCTGTTCGCCTACTGGACCTACAGCCTCGGCACGCTGCGCTACGCGCTTGACCGCAACGCACTGACGATCGTCTGGGGCGACATCCGCCAGATGGTGCCGATGTCGCAGATCGAGCGGCTGGTGCCGGGACGCGAACTGCCGAACCCACACGTCGCGGGCGTCAGCTGGCTGGGGCACCACATCGGCCACGCGCAGATCGAAGGCGGCATCGGCGACACGCTGTTCTACTCGACGCACCGCTCGCCGGCCGACCTGCTGTACGTCGTGACGCCGAACCAGTCCTACGCCATCAGCGTGGAGGATGAGATCGCGTTCGCCGAGGCGGTACAGGCGCAGCAGCGCCTGGGCTCGCTGGTCTCAGTACCGCAGGCGCCGGACCGGCTGTACCTGGCGGCGCAGCCATTCTGGGAGGACCGCTGGGCGCAGGGGCTGGCACTGGCGGCGTTCGCGACGTTCTTCGCGATGTTCGCGTTCGTGTACCAGCAGTACCCCGGCCTGCCGGAGTCGATCGCGCTGTCGTTCCCGCAGCTCAACGGCGTCACGCGCGTGGCATCGAAGGACGAACTGCTGAAGATCCCGATGACCGGCGTGGGCCTGCTGCTGCTGAACATCGGGCTGGGGTTCATCGCGCACTCGTGGGAGCGCATGGTCGGCTACGTGCTGCTGATCGCCACGATCGGCGCCGAAGGCATCCTGCTGGCGGCGGCGATCATAGCGCTGCGCTGACGCGCGCTGCGCGCGAGAACCAAGAACTTAGAACCAAGAACCAAAACGCCCCCGAAACCCATCCCTGATCGTTATCACCTCGCGCCGTAGAATGTCATTGATGACGCAGAAGTACGATGCCATCGTGGTAGGCGCGGGGCCGGCGGGGAGCACGGCGGCGCGGCTGCTGGCGCGCGGCGGCGCGAAGGTGCTGCTCGCCGACAAGGCGAAATTCCCGCGCGACAAGCCGTGCGGCGGCGGCATCACGTTCCGCGCCGACAGCGCGAACGACCTCGACCTCTCGCCGGTCACCGAGCGCGAGGTCTACGGCGTGCGCATCAGCGCGGCGATGGGGCGGCGCTTCGACCGCACGAGCACGCAACTGCTGGCGCGCATGACGCAGCGCTCGAAGCTCGACCATTTCCTCGCGGAACAAGCGGCAGAGGCGGGCGCGGACTTCCGCGACGGCCACGCCCTGCGATCGATCGAGATCGACGGCGGCATCGCGCGGGCGCGGGCCAACGGCGACGTGTACGAGGCGCGCGTGCTCATCGGCACGGACGGCGTCAACGGGCGGACGGCGTCAGCGCTGGGGCTGCAGCCGCTGGGCGAGCATGCCGTGGCGTTCGAGGCGAACTACCCGCTCGACGGCGCGCTGCTGGAACGCTGGCAGCGGTACATCGCGCTGGATCTCGGCGGCATTCCCGGCGGCTACGCGTGGGTGTTCCCGAAGGGCGACCACCTGAACGTGGGCGTCGGCGGCTGGAAGGCCGTCGGGCCGACGCTGCGCGCGCGCCTGTCGCGCTTCTGCGCGTACTACGACCTCGACGAGTCACGGCTGTACGGGCATCGCGGCTACCAGTTGCCGCTGCGGCGCGACGGCCAGCCGATCGTGCGCGGGCCGGCGATGCTCGCCGGCGACGCGGCCGCGCTCGTCGACCCGCTGTCGGGCGAGGGGATCTGGGCGGCGTTCGTCAGCGGGCGGCTGGCGGCGGAGGAGGCGCAGCGCTATCTGGCGGGCGCGGTGGCCGGCCTCGACGGCTACCAGCGCGCGCTGAACGCGGAGATGCAGGAGGAGATCCTGGTGTCGCGGCGGCTGATGGCGATGTTCCAGCGCCTGCCCGCGTTCTCCGTGCTGATGCTGAAGTACAACGGGCTGTTCTGGCGCTACATGACCGAGATCATCCGCGGCGAGATCACCTACCCCGACCTGCCGCGCAAATTAGGCCCGTTGCGCCATCTGATGTACAAGTGGGCCGACTGGGAGATCCGCTGCCACGAGCGGGCGATCGGCGGCTCGGCACCCTAACCGCTCACTCCATCATTACCTGGACCAGTTCCATCTCTTCGGCGCCGCCCTTCACCATGCTGGCCTTCACGAGTCCGACGCCGGGCGCGAAATACTTGTGCTCCAACACGTCGGGCTCAAGGGGCGTGAAGTCCTCGGTGACGAGAACGTCGCGGTACGATCCCGCCGCGACTTGCACGGTCTCGCTCAGCTTGAGCACCCTGGACATGTCCTCCGCCTCGCCCGCGTAGTACTCCTGCCGGAACGTGTCGCCTGCGCTGGGCGCCGCTTTCATGACAATGCCCGGCTGCGCGCCATCGACACCGGCCTCCCACGAGCCGTGGGTGCTCACGACCTTGCCGCCCTCGTACTCCTTCGAGTCCTCACCGAAATACCAGACGTTGCCGTCCGCATCCTGCGCGTACCAGTCAAAGGTCTCCTCGATGAGGCCTCCTTGCTGCGCGACCACGTCGTGGACGACGACGCACAACACCCCGGCGACGATCCTGGTGTCCGAAGTAACCGTGACCATGTCGCGCTGCGGCTCGCCGTCGCGGGTGCCCTCGTACACGTACGTCGTGCCCGGGGTCAACGGGAAGTAGCGGTTGGTGACGGGAAGGGCGAAGTTGGCCGAATCGATCGCCGGCGCGTAGGCCGGCGTCGCGGTGCCCGCGGGTTTCGTTGAATCTCCGCCGCCGCACGCGGCGAGCAGCACGGGGACGAGGGCGAGGAACGCGAGTCCGGTTCGCACCGATTTCATGGCAAGCCTCCTTCTGCACCATGCTCCCTCTCCAGACTATCCGATCCGGGACGAGACCCTCGCGGGCGAGCGACGCCGCCGGGCGCGGGCGCGCGGGAAACACTGACCGTCGGAGAGCGTACACTGGCGGGCATGACACAAGACGAACTCACCACTCCCGAGGCAATCGCGAGCTGGATCGCCGAGAACACGCGCTCCAGGGATCGCTTCGCGTCCGTGTACGACGCGTCCGAAGCGCACCGGATCGAGCACGGCGGCGAGTGTGACGTGTATCCGACCGGAAGCGGCCCGTTGCTGGGGGCGCTGGTCGCCGCTTGCGGAGGGCAACGCGTGCTCGAAGTGGGCTGCGGTCTCGGCTACAGCGCGCTCTGGCTCGCACACGGGTGCCGGCCGGATGGGATCGTCGAGACGTGCGAGAAGTCTCCCGCACACGCCGAACTGGCCCACAAGCATTTCCGCAAGCACGGCGTGGAGTCGCGCGTAACGATCCACGTCGGCCGCGCGGCGGACGTGATGCCACGGATGGCGGAAGGCATCGACTTCATCTTCTGCGACGGCGATCCGGATCAGTATCTCGCTGACCTGGAGCAGTTCATTCGGCTGTTGAAGCCGGGCGGGACGCTGGTGACATCGAACCTGTTCTTAGGCCAATACGTTCCGGATGCGCCGTGGCTGGAGGAAAGCGCCGCCTATCGGTTGCGGGTCCTGGACGATCCTCGGCTTGAGACGGCGTTCCTGCCGCGCGGCCTCGCGCTGAGCGTCAAAGTGGGGTGACCGGCCTTATCGTCCGGTGCATCCTCAACTGGCTCACGCACGCGCACTATGGGCGCCTGGTGTTGGGGGAGACGCGGTCGCAAGTTTCGGTTTCGGGCTCGGGGGTGTTGGCCGGGGTCTCGTCGCCGGATTCCGGGGTGGCATCGGACGGGAGCACGGAGCCGCAGTAGAGGCGCTTGGTGTCGACGAGGACGCCTTCGACGCCGGCGGAGGTGGCGAAGTAATCGAGATTGCGGTCGGCCGGGCCGGCGACGAGTTCGCCATCGCGGCTGAAGCGCGCGCCGCCGCACGGGTCGACGTAGAGGCCGGGGCCGGCGGCGCCCGCCTGGGTCTGCACCGTGGCGGCCGGATCCCAGATCATCCTGCAGCCGCGCACGTGGCCGAAGTAGCCGGGCGGATAGGCGTAGAACGCGTGCTGGCGGCCATCGCTGCCCCGGCCGATGAAGAAGTCATCGAGCGGGAACGAGAGCGGCGGGCCGTCGTACTCGTTCGTGGTGCGCGACTGCACGATGCGGCCGGTGATGTCGTTCTTGTCGCGCACCGTCGCCATGAACGCGGCGATGCCGATCGCCAGGGCGGCGACGGCGAGCACGAGCGAGACGGCGACGCCGAAACGAGCGCTGATCAAATCGCCGCCAGCCCCCGCTCCAGGTCGGCGCAGATGTCGGCGACCGACTCGATGCCTACCGACAGCCGGATCACGCCGTCGCTGATGCCGAGGGCCGCCCGCTCGTCCGCCGTGAACGAGCGGTGCGACGTCAGCGCCGGGTGCGAGATGGTGGTAGTGACATCAGCCAGGCTGGCGGCGAAGCGCACCAGCGACAGGCCGGACATGAAGCGATCGACGGCCGCGACGCCGCCGTCGATCTCGAACGAGAGCATGCCCCCGGCGCCACGCGGGAGCACGCGGGCGGCGAGCGCGTGCTGGGGGTCGCCGGGCAGGCCGCTGTAGTAGACGCAACGCACCTTCGCGTGCCGCGCGAGATACTCCGCCACGGCCGCGGCGTTCGCCGTGTGGCGCTCCATGCGCAGCACCAGCGTCTTGATGCCACGGAGGGTCAGCCACGCATCCATCGGCGAGCACGCCGGGCCGAAGAGCTTGCGCACCGGGCGCAGGCGCTCGATGGTCGCGGCATCGCCGGCAACGGCGCCGGCTGTGACGTCGCTGTGACCGCTGAGGTATTTCGTCGCGCTGTGCACGACGAGGTCCGCTCCCTGCGCCAGCGGAACGGACAGCGCAGGCGTGGTGAACGAGGCATCGACGGCGAGCAGCGCGCCGTGGCGATGCGCGATCTCGGCCAGCGCGGGCACGTCGGCGACGCGCATCAGCGGGTTGGAGACGGTCTCGACGAAGAGCAGCTTCGTCTCCGGGCGCATGGCGGCCTCGAACGAGGCGGTGTCGGTGACATCGGCCGATGACATGATGACGCCGAAGCGGGCGAGCTGGGTGCTGAGCAGCGACACCGTCGCGCCGTACAGCTCGCGGGCGATGACGACGTGGTCGCCGGGAGAGAGCAGCGCGACAAAGAGCGTCGATATCGCGCCCATGCCGGACGCCATCGCCAGCGCCGACTCAGCGCCTTCGAGCGCGGCGATAGCCTGCTCCAGCGCGACGACCGTCGGGTTGGCGTCGCGGGAGTAGCTGTAGCGGCCGGGCTCCAGGCGCATCGCGCGGTCGGTCTCATCGAGCGTCGCCGTCTCGAAGACGGACGCGAGGAAGAGCTCGGGCGCGATGGGGCGGGCCGACTGCACGCCGCCGTCGCCGGCATGGGCGCAGCGCGTCTCGAATGATGGCTCTTCGGGCATGGGCGCATTCTATACGGAGGCGCGCGCCATCGGACATCGCCAGATTGTCATCCGGAAGCGGGAACTTTTCGTGGCACAGCGGCGTCTGGAAGACGAGAATAGGGATGATACATCGATATCGGAGGACGGCATGAGGCACTGGAACCGGCTGGCGCTGGGCGCCCTGGCAGCGACGATCGTCGCGATCGCGGCCGGAGCGGGCGCATACGCCATGCGAGGCTCGGACGAGCCGTCGGTGCTGTACGAGTGGGAGCCGGGCACGCCTCCAGCCGATGCGTCTCGCCTGCCGGCGCCCGGAGGCGGCCCGGCGTCATCCGCCATGTGCGCGCCTGAGCAACCCGACTGCACCGACACCATCGTGCAGCCCGATGCGGAGCTGACTTGCGAGGAGGCCGGCGCGTGCGCCGATCCCGCGGATGCCGATTGCCCGCCGGATGCCGTCTGCGGCGCCGGGGCGCGCGAATGCGCTGAGGGCGCACCGTGCAGAAATCCCGCGCAGACATACGAATGCGTCGAACCGCCGGGTGATGCGACAGTGCCGTGCGCCGCGCCATGCGCGGTTGGCGGCGGCCCCGCGGAGAACGTCCGCTGCTTCCCACCGGACCCTTGCGGACCGGCGCCCGAGCCCGGCGGTGGTGGTGGCGGCGTCACGCCAATGGAGCCGGGGGACGGCGGGGGCATCACTCCCGTCGAGCCGCCGAGCGGAAAACCACCGGCGGATGCGCCGACCCCGTGCGTGCCGCCGTCGCTCCCGCCGGACTGCGCCATCTCAAGCGACGGTGCGATCACCTGTCCCGACAACCCGCCGCACGATCCCGGCCCGGGCGGCAGCGAGCCCGGATCGCCGGGCATCGCGCCGCCGCCGGTAGTGGTGACGGCGGTCGCCCAGTAATGGAGCGCGAAGAAGGCCCCCGCGAACTGCGGGGGCCTTCTTCATATTCCTGCTATACGGACCCGCGGTTAGCCGCCGAAGCCCGGCATCTCCTTCACCTCGTACGGAAGCTCGAAGTCGCTGCCGGACACCTTGCCCTCGACGTCGGTCGCCTCGAAGGTGGACGCATCGGCGCCCTCGGTCTCCATGGAAAGCAGGATGCCCTCCTTCGAGAAGCAGCCGGTGCTGATCATGTCGTCGGCGCCATCCTTCACCTTGAAACACGTGGCGTCGCGACCCGCGACTTTCTTCTTGCTCGTGTCAACCACCGTGCTGTCATCGTTTTCGATATCCGAGAAGATCGAGCTGAGTCCGCCCGCCGGGTTGTTCGGATCGTCCGGGCTGCTCTTGAAGCAGACGCCCTCGCCGGCCGCGACGCCGAGCAGCACGCCCAGTTCGCCGGCGTCCTTCAGGCAGAAGGCCGACACTTCGCCGTCTTCGATGACGCTAAGCGCCATCTTCTGGCCATCCTGCTTGGCGGTGACATCGAAGCGGAAGCGCTTCTCGCCGTCCTTGAACATCACGAGCTTGCCGTCGGCGAAGTTCTCGGCGCCGGCGCCGGTCACGGTGTACTCGGCGTGAAAGGTGCTCTTGAGGAACTTCTGCTTCATGGCGTTCCAGTCGTCAGAGCCGCCCCCGCTGCCGCCCGAATCGGACGACTTGGTGGCCTCGGGCGTCTTGCCCGATGCCTTGGTGGCATCGCCGGAGCCGCTTGCCTTCGTCGCGCTGTCCGCCGTCGAGGCCGGCGTCTTGTCCTTCTTCGCGTCACCGCCGCAGGCGGCGAACGCCAGCACGCTCGCTGACACGGCGAGCATCATCATCCACCGAAGTTTCTGCATGATTCCTTTCATCCCTTCCGGACTGATATCGCCCATTCCCGTCGCCCCGCACACTATACTCGACGCCGATCGCCGATTCGCCCGAGCCGTCGGAAGCGGCTGTTGGTGCCGAATTGGCCACGGGTAATGTGCCGCCCCGGGGGCGCCCCGCAGGCGTGCAGAGCCGCGGGGTGATCGGAAGTGTTGCCGCCGGGACTTGAATCGCCGCCTGGAGATTCGGCAAAAATGGATATTTCCCCCTTGCGGCGGCTGCAAGGGCGAGCCCCGGATGCCGAAACTCAACGTAGTATTCGCACGAGTGATGGTGGTTATGTCCGCACTTTCGACGCTCGACGAGCTTTCCGGCCTCGCGACGGGCGGGATCGCCAGTGACGACGCCATGGCGTCGGCGCTTGCCACGCTCAAGGTTGGACTGGGCGCGGCCGATGTCGCCGTGCTCTACGGCTCCGGCGACGGCTACAGCCATTTCGGGACCTGCACCGAACTGGAGCTGAGCCAGAGATCGCTCCGGTGGGTGAACCGCGAGCTAAACACCCGAGACCGACCCTTCGGCTTCCACCTCCACGAGGACAGGGTGCGCCACCTGGCCGACTTCGACGAGGCCCTGCGCATCGAATACGCCGTAAGCCTGATCCCGACGCGCGGCGCGATGGCGGAGATGCTGCTCGTGCACGGGCCATGGGCTGACGGGCTGAGCGAAGAGCAGGCGCAGATCATGCGCGCCGCCGGTCCGGCGCTGGCGATCCTCCTCGCGCGGCGGATGAACATCGCCTGGGCGGAGCAGGAGCAGGAGCAGCTCAACGCCTTTGCCGCGATCAGTCGGGTGATCTCGGAGACCGAAGACCTCGAGGCGATGCTCACGCGTATTGCGGCGACGATTTCCATGGTGGCGCAGGTCAACTACGTGTCCATCGACATCCTGGGGCCGGATGGCAGCGTCGCGATGCGGTGCCTGAACTACGGGAACAACGACCAGGGCCAGGAGCAGGAGAACCGGTGGAAGCGCGGCCGCGTGCGCCCGGACCCGGTGCGCGACGAAGTGATCGCGACCCGCCGCGCGATGCTATTCCCGGACGCGCAAGAGGACGAGCGCCTGCCGGAGTCCGGGCGGAACTACTTCAAGCGCTCGCTGATCCGGTCGACGGCTGTGTTCCCGCTGGTCGGCAAGGAGGGTCCGCTGGGCGTGCTCTCGTTCGCCTCGCACAGGCCGATCGCGTTTACGGAGAGCGAGCGGCAACTGCTGGACGGGCTGACGGGCCAGGTCGCGGCGGCGGTCGACGTCGTGCGGCAGTCCGACGAGCGGCGGCGTGCCGAAGAGGCGCTCCGGCGCGGCGAGGAGTTGTTGCGCGCGACGCTGGAGTCGACGGCTGACGGCATCCTTGTCGTGGACGATGCGGGCCGCGCGGCGTACCTGAACGCACGCTTCGCCGAGATGTGGCGCATCCCTCAGGACCTCCTGGACGAACGCGATGACGCCCGTCTGCTGGATTACGTGGTGGAACAACTGAGCGAGCCGGACGCGTTCCTCGAAAAGGTGAGGGCGCTGTACGGCACCGCGGACGAGAGTCTGGACACCCTGGCGTTCAAGGACGGCCGCGTGTTCGAGCGGTACTCGCGGCCACTGCTCGACGAGGATGGCCGTTGCGGCCGCGTCTGGAGCTTCCGGGACGTCACGGAGAGGCAACGCGCGGAGACGGCGATCCGCCGCAGCGAAGAGCGCTTCCGGTCGCTGGTACAGAACGCGTCGGACCTCATCACCGTCGTCGATGCGGACACGGCGATCCGTTACCAGAGCCCGTCGATCGAGCGGCTCCTGGGGCACGACGCCGAGGCGCTGTGCGGCACGCAGCTCTCCGACCTGCTGCATCCGGACGACGTAACTCGGATGTTCGGCTTCATCGCCGAGGCGATGGCGAAGCCGCACCATGGCGCGACTGTCGAAGCGCGGTTGCGGCACCGCGACGGCTCCTGGCGCGACCTGGAGATCGTCGGCGCCGACCGGCGGCACGACCCGGCGATCGGGGGGTTCGTGCTGAACGCGCGCGACGTGAGCGAGCGCAAGACGCTCGAGAAGCAGCTGCGACACCAAGCGTTCCACGACCCGCTGACCGGGCTGGCGAACCGCACGCGGTTCACAGACCGCCTCGAGCACGGCCTGCAGCGCGCGAGCCGCGACGGCAAGGCGCTCGCGGTGCTGTTCATGGACCTGGATAACTTCAAGTCGGTGAACGACGGGCTTGGGCACAGCGCCGGCGACCGCCTGCTGGTGGAGATCGCGGAGCGCGTCCGCCGGTGTCTTCGCCCGGGCGACACCGCCGCACGGTTCGGCGGCGATGAGTTCGCGATCCTGCTCGAAGACCTGATCAGCGTGGACGAAGCGACCGTCGTGGCGGAACGCATCTTTGCGGCGCTCAAGCCGCCGTTCGAGACGGATGGCAAGGAACTGTTCGTACGCGCCAGCGCCGGCATCGCGCTGGGACACGGCGGCAGCGAGGACGCCGACGAACTGCTGCGGAATGCCGATGTCGCCATGTACGTGGCGAAGAGCCACGGCAAGGGGCGTTTCGAGGTGTACCAGCAGACGATGCACGTCTCGATGATCGAACGGCTGGAGCTGCTGGGGGACCTGCAACGCGCCGTCGACCGCGAGGAGTTCGTGGTGCACTACCAGCCGGTGGTGGCGATGGAATCGGGCCGCATCGTTGGCGTCGAGGCGCTTGTGCGCTGGCAACACCCTGAGCGCGGCCTGCTTGCACCGATGCAATTCATCCCGCTCGCCGAGGAGTCCGGCGTCATCCTGGCTCTCGGCCGCTGGGTGCTGAACGAGTCGTGCCTGCGCATGCGTGAGTGGCAGATCGCCTTCCCGGACGAGCCGCCGCTGACGATCAGCGTCAACGTGTCCGTCCGCCAGATTCAGGAGCCCGTGTTCGTCGACGAAGTCGCCGCGGCATTGGAGCAATCGGGACTCGCACCGAACAGCCTGATCCTCGAGATCACGGAAAGCGTGATGATGCAGGAAGTGACCTCTACCGTGCAGGTGCTGCAGTCTTTGAAGGACCTGGGAGTGCGGCTGGCCATCGACGACTTCGGCACGGGCTACTCGTCGCTCAGCTATCTGCGCCAGTTCCCCTTCGACATCCTCAAGATCGACAAGTCGTTCATGGACGCCGGAGAACGGGTGAACGACAAGGAACTGACCCGCGCGATCATCGAACTGGGGAAGACTTTGCACATGGAGATCGTCGCCGAAGGCATCGAGGCCATCGAGCAGCTGGCGCGGCTGCGGGCGCTCGCGTGCGAGCTCGGGCAGGGCTATTACTTCGCGCGCCCGCTGGAGCGCTCCGGCATCGACGACTTGCTCAGTGCGCCCAACCGCAGCATCGACGCCGCCTGAAAGCCGCCGCTCACGCCAATCGCCGCCGATGCGCCCCCGCGGCCTGCAACAGCCGGTCCGGGCGCTCTGCCCGCGATGCGAAGCATCTCCAAACCCCCGAATCTGTCAACTAGCTGAAACGCATTTCGCTAGCGCCTTGCGATCCGCCGTCGATACAATTTCGATAGTCCCTTGATGGGCCGTGGGAGTGGGAGCTAAAGAGGCGCGCGCGAACGCCCGCAGTGGGATGCAGCGCGCCGCGTATCGAGCAGAAGCGGCCGGCAGGCCGGGCAAGCAGACACGGAGGACGACATGGCGGACTATTCACTGACGGAAGAGGAACGGATGATCCAGCAACTCGCGCACGAGTTCGCGGTGAAGGAGATCCGCCCCAGGGCCGCGTACTACGACGAGCACGAGGAGCTTCCGTACGAGATCATCGCCAAAGCGAGCGAGCTGGGGCTCGCGACGGGCATCTTCGGTGGCGGCAGCGGCGAGCTCTCGAGCGTCATCATCGCGGAGGAGCTGGCGTGGGGCTGCGCGGGCATCGCCCTCGCCATCGGCGCGAGCGGCCTGGCTGCGGCCGCCATCCAGGGCATCGGCACCGAGGAGCAGCAGGCGAAGTTCCTGCCGCAGGCGATCAGCACCGACGGCAATGTGCGCCTGGGTGCAATGGGCCTGACCGAGCCCGAGGCGGGCTCCGACGTGCAGGCGATCTCGACCACGGCGGTGCGCGATGGCGACGACTACATACTGAACGGCACGAAGCGCTTCATCACCAACGGCGGCATCGCCGACGTGCACGTCATCTTCGCGACCGAAGACAAGAGCAAGGGCTGGGGCGGACTGGCGGCATTTGCGGTCGAGAAAGGCACGCCCGGACTGAGCGAGGGGACCGTCTGGAAGAAGATGGGCATCCGCGCATCACACACAGCAGACGTGATCCTGGAGGACTGCCGCATCCCGGCGATGAACCGGCTCGGGCCGCCGCCCGGCTCCAAGGAAGCGCAGTCGGTGCCGGGCGCGCTCGGCGCGCTGAAGATGCTGGAGCGCACCCGGCCGGTGGTCGGCGCATTCGCGCTCGGCATCGCGCGGGCGGCGTTGGAGTACTCGACGGAGTACGCGAAGGAGCGCAAGCAGTTCGGCAAGCCGCTGATCGCGCAGCAAGGCATCGCGTTCAAGCTGGCCGACATGGCGATGGAGTACGAGGCGGCGCGTCTGCTGGTGCACCGCGCCATGTGGCAGAGCGCAAACCGCGTGCCGATGCTGCGCGCCGAAGGCTCGATGGCGAAGTGCTACGCGTCCGACGCGGCGATGAAGATCACGGTCGAGGCCGTGCAGATCTGCGGCGGCTACGGCTACATGCGCGAGTTCCCCGTCGAGAAGTGGATGCGGGACGCGAAGATCTTCCAGATCTTCGAGGGGACAAGCGAGATCCAGCGGCTGGTGATCAGCCGGGCCATCGGCGGCCGCTGAGCGCGGGGCGTAGCGATGCGGCCGTCCAGTACGCCGGGGGTGGCGTCCGTGGGGCCGCACGCGCTACGTGGGGCTGCGTTAGTCGCCCTTCACTCGTTAGCTCCACCATTATCGCACCGCTGTCAACCCCCTTTGGACCGAAAGGGGCAATGAGGAACGCGCGAACTTGACAAACGCCGACGCGGGAAAGACGGCCGGAGTGCGATTCCGTGCGGCGACGGCGGCCGACATCCAGCGGCTGATAGAGCTCATCGCCAGCGCGGACCTGCCTCCGGCGTTCATTGAGGAGTTCCTCGAAGGCTTCGTGGCGGCCGAGCGCGACGGCGTCATCATCGCCTGCGGCGGCGTCGAGATGTACGAGCGGTGCGCCGTTATCCGCAGCGTCGTCGTCGACGCAGCGGCGCGCGGCCTCGGCCTGGGGCGGCGCATCGCCGAGATGCTGATGCAAAACGCCCGGGACGCCGGCGCGACCGACCTCTACCTGTTCACCGGGGATGCCGTGGAGTTCTGGAAGCGCCTGGGCTTCGCCGATGTGACGTTCGAAGAGTGGAAGGAGCCCGCCCGCGCGTGCTGGCAGTACCAGTTCCTCTCGCAGAACCCCAACATCGTGCCCGGCATCCACACCATGTGGCGCAGCGCCGGCGCCTGATGGCGCGCATCGGCGTCCGGCTGACGCCGCGCGGCGGCCGCGACGGCATCGATGGCTGGGACGGCGACGTGCTGCGCGTGCGTGTGGCGGCGCCGCCGGTCGACGGCCGCGCGAACGAGGCGATGCTGCGGCTCCTGGCCAAGGCGCTCGGCGTGGCGGCGTCGAAGCTGAAGCTGGCGTCGGGCGCGCACTCCCGCATCAAGTTGGTGGACGTGGATGGCCTGAGCGTGGAGGAGCTGCGCGAGCGGCTGTGATGGCCGGCGCGGCCGACTACCGCAATGGCAGGTGCATGGTGAAGGTGGAGCCGCGGCCGGGGCGGCTTTCGACGGACACGCTGCCCCCGTGCGCCTGGACGATGTGCTTGACGATCGCGAGTCCGAGGCCGGTGCCGCTGCCCCGCCCGCGGTCCGCTTTGTAGAAGCGCTCGAACACCCTCGCCTGCTGCTCCGGTTCGATGCCGATGCCCGTGTCCCGCACGCTGATCGCGACATCCGCGTCGCCGGCGTCAGCGGCGACGGAGATCTCGCCGCCGGACGGCGTGAACTTGATCGCGTTTGCCACCAGGTTTCCCAACGCTCGCTCCAACCGCTCGCCGTCGCCGATGATGTAGAGCGGCTCGCCCGGCAGGTCCGCGCGCAGCACGAGACCGGCGCGCTCGGCCTGCTGCGCGAAGCGCTTCACCGCATCGTGGGCGAGCGCGCCAACATCGAGCTGCTCGAACCGCAACGGCGATGCGCCGGATTCGATGCGGGAGAGCTCGAGCAATTCTTCGACGAGCTGGGTGAGGCGATCGACCTCGCGCTGGATGTGGCCGAGGAACTCCACGGCGGCGGGCCGGTCGTCGATCGCGCCCTCCTGCAGCGTCTCGGCCGCGGCGCGGATGCCCGCAAGCGGCGTGCGCAGCTCGTGGGAGACGTTGCTGATGAAGTCGCGGCGCATGCTGTCCAGGCGCCGCACCTCGGTCAGGTCGTGGAAGACCGCGAGCGCCGCCCACGTCCCCGCGTGCTCGATCGGCACCGCCGTGGCCTGGAGCCACCGTTGCGCCTGGCCGTATGCGACGAGGCGCACGCTGCGCTCGCCGCGCTGGGCGGCGGCCATCAGCAGGTCGTTCAGGTCGTGATCGCGTACGACCTCAATGAACGGCCGGCCGGCCGCGCCATCGGCCGCCTGACCAAAGATGTTGCGAGCGGCATCGTTCAGGAAGACGACGGCGCCGGCCGGATCGACGGCGACGGTGGCGTCGCTGCTGGCGTTGAGCAGCGCTTCCAGCTGCGCGCGCTCCTGCCGCAGCCCGCCGACCACGCGCTCGATGCCGGCGGCGGCGGCGTTGAGCGCGGATGCGAGCGCGCCGAACTCGTCGTCGCTCGCGGGGACGCGCACATCGAAGCGGCCGGCGCCCAGCGCATCGGCGGCGGCGGTGGCCTGCCGCAAGTGCCGCAATCGCGGCACGGCGAGCGCAGCGGTGATCAGCGTGAACGCCAGGGAGACGGCGGCGAATGCGGCCCACGCCGTCCACGCGGCATCAGCCACGCCCGCGACGATCAGGGCGATGCCGACGAGGGGCAGGTAGATCGCCATCGCACCGAGGACGATGGCGCGCGCCGAAGGCAGCCGGCTATCGGACAAACTTGTAGCCAACGCCGCGCACCGTGAGCAGATGCTCCGGGTGTCCGGGCTCGTTCTCCAGCTTCTCCCGCAGCCAGCGCATGTGCACGTCGACGGTCCTGCTGCCGCCGAAGAACTCGTAGCCCCAGACGTGCTCCAGCAACTGCTCGCGCGTGAAGACCTGCCCCGGGTTGCGCGCCAGGAAGAAGAGCAGATCGAACTCCTTGGGCTTCAGCGCGATGACGCGTCCGGCGCGGTGGACGGTACGGCCGCGCGCATCCAACTCCACGTCGCCGATGACGATCTGCCCTGCCTCGCCTGTACCGGTGCGGCTGCCGGAGCGCCGGAGCAGGGCGCGCACGCGCGCCATCAGCTCTCGCATGCTGAAGGGCTTGGTGAGATAGTCGTCGGCGCCGACCTCCAGGCCGACGACCTTGTCGAGTTCCTCGCTCCTGGCGGTCAGCATGAGGATGGGCACGTCGGAGTCGGCGCGGATGCGGCGGCAGACCTCGAGCCCGTCCATCTTCGGCAGCATCAGGTCGAGCACGACGACGTCCGGTCGCGCACGGCGCGCTTCCTGCAGGCCCGCTAGTCCATCGGCGGCCGAGACGACGTTGAAACCGTTCTTGCGCAGGTTGTAGGACAGCGTGGAGGCGAGGCTCGGCTCATCCTCGACGACGAGGACGGTCTTCGCCTGCGTACTTACCGTCGCGGGGTCGAGCGTCATTGGCAATCCCTGCTCGCTGCGCCCTGCCGCCCTAGTAGCGGGAGACGTTGATCTCCTCCAGTTCGCCCGTGACCATGAAGATCACGCGCTCGCAGATGTTGGTGACGCGGTCGGCGATGCGCTCCAGGTTGTGCGAGGTCCAGATCAGGTAGGTGATGCGCTGGACGTCGGCCGGCGTGGCGATCATCTCCTGGATGAGCGCGTGGTAGGACGAGTCGTACAGGGCGTCGATCTTGTCGTCCTCATCGCAGATGAGACGGGCGGCAGCATCGTCACGTTCGACGAAGGCAGTGAGGCTGCGACGCAGCATGTCGCCGGCGCGCTCTCCCATCTCGATGATGTCGCCCAGCGGCCTCGGCAGCGGCTCATCGCCGAGCATGAGGTTGATGCGGCCGATGCCCTCGGCGTGATCCGCCATGCGCTCCAGTTCGGTGGCGATGAAGAGCATGGCGACGAGGACGCGCAGGTCGTTGGCCATCGGCTGCTGGAGCGCGATGGTGTGGATGCACCGCTCCTCGAGCTCGTAGCGCTTGGCGTTGATGGCGGCGTCATCGGCGATGACGGCGTTCGAGAGGCTGTGGTCGCGCGTGCGAAGCGCATCGACGGAGCGCTGGATGGCTTTTTCGACCATGCTGCCCATGATCAGCACGTCTTCCTGCAGCTCACGCAGCTTCTTCTCGAACAGCTCTCTCGTCATCGATGCCCGTCTTTCTAGCCGAAGCGGCCCGTGATGTAATCCTCGGTGCGCTTGTCCTTCGGCGCCGTGAAGATCGCGTCGGTGTCGCGATACTCAACGAGTTCTCCGGAACGGTCGGGGCGCATCATCAGGAATGCAGTGTAATCGGCAACGCGCGCCGCCTGCTGCATGTTGTGCGTGACGATGACGATGGTGTAGCTCTGCGCCAGCTCGCGCATGAGGTCCTCGATCTTCAACGTGGCGATCGGATCGAGCGCGCTGCACGGCTCATCCATCAGGATGACGTCGGGCCGTACCGCCAGGGCGCGCGCGATGCACAGCCGCTGTTGCTGTCCGCCGGACAGCGCGAGCCCGCTCTGGCCGAGCTTATCTTTCACATCGTCCCACAACGCCGCGGCGCGCAGCGATGATTCGACAATGTCAGCCATGTTGCCCTTGATGCCATTCACCTTCGGGCCGAAGGCGATGTTCTCGAAGATGGTCTTCGGGAACGGGTTCGGCTTCTGGAACACCATCCCGATGCGCCGCCGCACCTCGACGACATCGACGTCCCTCGCGTACAGGTTCTGACCGCGGTATTCGATGGAGCCGTCGATGTGAAACGTGTTGACGAGATCGTTCATGCGGTTCATGCAGCGCAGCAGCGTGGTCTTGCCGCAGCCCGAGGGGCCGATGAGCGCGGTGATCTTGTGTTCCGGAATGCGGAACGAGACGTTATCGAGGGCGCGGAACTGACCGTAGTACGCGCTGAGGTTCTTGACATCGAGCACCGCCACGCCATCGGGCTGCGTGATACGTTCGTCGGCCGGAAGCGGCTGCGGCGTGCTCAGAGGTTGCTCCGTCTCTCGGTGGGTGCGGTACTCGACTACCATCTTACCTTCCTCTGATACCGGTTGCGCAGCAGGATCGCCACCGAGTTCATCGCCAGCAGGACAGCGAGCAGGACGATGATGCCGGCGGCGGCAGTCGCCTGGAAGTCCGCCTGCGGGCGCGCTGCCCAGGCGTAGATCTGCACGGGCATGACGGTGAACGCGGACCCGAGCGAGTGCACGCCGAAGCCTGGCGTGAACGGCACGTACTGAAACGCGCCGATCATGATCAGCGGCGCCGTCTCGCCCATCGCCCGCGAGAGCGCGAGGATGACCCCCGTCATCATCCCCGGAAAGGCGACGGGGAGTATCTGGCCGCGAATCGTCTGCCAGCGCGTCGCACCGAGCGCCAGCGCGCCATCGCGCAGTGACGTCGGCACGGCGCGCAGCGCTTCCTGTGAGGCGATGATGACGATGGGCAGGACGAGCAGCGACATCGTCAGCGCGCCGGCGGCGACGGAGCGGCCGAAGTCCATGAAGCGGACGAAGAGCGCGAGCCCGAGGATGCCGTAGATGATCGACGGCACGCCGGCGAGATTGGCGATGTTGACCTGGATGATGCGGGTCAGCCAGTTGTCCCCCGCGTACAACTCCAGGTAGATCGCCGCGCCGATGCCGACCGGGATCGTCAGAATGCCGGTGAGGCCGATCACCCAGATGCTGCCGACGATCGCCGGGTTGAACCCGGCCTTGTTCGCGAATCGCGACGGAAGATCCTGGAGGAATGCCACGTCGACTCGGGTGAGGCCGGCATCGAGCACCTGGTAGAGGAGCAGGCCGAGCGCCAGGATGCCGACGAGCGTGCAGGCGAAGACCGCCGTCGCGAAGATGCGGCCGATCCACATCCGGACCGCGAGCCGCCGCGAGTGGGCGCCCAGCATCGGCATCTCCGCGCTCACTGGTACACATCCCGGAACTTGGCGAGGAGGAACTGGCTGACGACGTTCATCAGGAGCGTCATAAGGAACAGCGTCATGCCGACCGCGAACAGAGCGCGGTACTCGATGGAGCCCGCCGCGGCGTCGCCCAGCGCGACCTGCACGATGAACGCCGTCATCGTCTGGAAGCTCTGGAGCGGGTCGAGGCCGAGGTTCGGAGTTGATCCGGCGGCGAGGACCACCGCCATCGTCTCGCCCACGGCCCGCGAGAGCGCGAGGATGAACGAGGCGACAATGCCGGAAAGCGCGGCGGGCACGACGACGCGGGTGGAGACATCGAACTTGGTGCTGCCGAGGCCATACGCGCCTTCGCGCAGGCTGTCCGGGACGGCGTGCATCGCGTCCTCGCTCAGCGATGAGACCATCGGGATGATCATGATGCCGACGACGATGCCTGCGCTGGCGGCGTTGAAGAAGCCCACGCGATCGCCGAGCAGGTTCTGGAGCTGGGGCGTCACCCAGTTGACCGCGAAATAACCGTAGACGATGGTCGGGATGCCGGCGAGGATCTCGAGCATGGGCTTGAGGATCGACCGCACACGCTCCCCAGCGTATTCGCTGAGGTAGATGGCGGCGCCGAGCCCGACCGGTAGAGCGATGACGCCGGCGATCCCAGCGACCATGATCGTGCCCCACACCAGCGGCAGGACGCCGAAGGACCGCGGCTCGATGAGAGCGGACCACTGCGTCCCGCTCACGTATTCGAAGATCGATACGTCGCGGAAGAAGCCGATGCTCTCTTGAAGGAGGACGAAGATGATCGCCGCGGTCGTCACGACCGAGAGGAAGGCGCAGGCGAAGAGCAGGGCCTGGATGACCAGCTCGCCGAGATCACGCGTGCGATTCCCCGTCAGGGAATATGGGTTCGCGGTGGAGCGATTGCCCGATGCGACGACCATGCGGTTCCCGTCTTCGCCACGTCCCGGCGTCCGCGAGTGCGGACGCCGGGACTATGATGCACAACCTGCCGGACTGACGCTAGTTTGCGTTCAGCTTGGCCAGCCCCGCCGTGTACTCAGCATCCGGGACCTGCACATACCCGACATCTGAAACCAGCGCGGGGTTCGTCAGGACGAACTGCAGGAAGCCCTTCACCTGGGGCTTCGCCAGCGACTTCTTGTTCACGTACATGAACAGCGGCCGGGACAGCGAGTAGCTGTTGTCCAGCACGGTCTTGTCGCTCGGGCCGATGCAGCCCTTGCGCTTGTCGGCGGCGACCGGCGTTGCCTTGGCGTCCTGGTCCTTGTCGACTTCCAGCGCCTTCAGCTTGGCCTCGTTCTCAATGAAGTACGCGTAGCCGAAGTAACCGATCGCGCCCTTGTCGCGCTGCACGCCCTGCACGAGCACGTTGTCGTCCTCGCTGAACGTGACGCCGCTGTCGTTTCGGAACTTGTCGACTTTCCCGTTGATCTCCTCGGTGAAGAAGTCGAACGTGCCGGAGTCCGCACCGGGGCTGTAGATCTTCAGCGCCTGGTCCGGGAAGCTCGGGTCCACCTGGTTCCAGTTGTTGACCGCGCTGCCCTCGTCGAAGATCTTGCGCATCTGCGACCACGTCAGACACGATGCCCATGTGTTCTGGGGGTTGGCGACGACGGTCAGTCCATCGACACCCACCTTGAGCTCGACGAACTCGATGCCGCCGTCCTGGCACGCCGTCTTCTCGGTGTCCTTGATGGGGCGCGAGGCGTCGCTGATATCGGTCTCGCCCTTGCAGAACTTCTCGAATCCGCCACCGGTGCCCGAGATGCCGACAGACACCTTCACCTTGCTGACTTTTCCAAACTCCTCGGCCGCCGCTTCGGCGATCGGCCCAACGGTGCTGGAGCCGTCGATCACCACGTTGCCCGAGAGGCTGCTGTAGTCGGCCGTGCCTGCCGCCTTCGTCGCGGCTGCCGTTGCCGCCGCCGTGGCGCCGCCGGCCGGCTTCGTCGGCGACGTATCCTTGCTGTCATCTCCGCCGCAGGCGGCGAACGCCACGAGGCTGACCGCCGCGAGCCCTGCCGCAAGCCCTGCGAACTTCGATGCTCTCCGTGTGCGCGTCAGTGCGCCCATGTATTTGTACTCTCCCTCTCCTGCTGTCCCGACGCCGCCAGCGCGGACGCTCAGGGTGCTCCAACTGCTTCGGTCTCAAGCCTAGTGCCGGCCCATTAACGTACGGTTAACATGGGTTAATGGAGAGTGAATACGGCATGGCGGTCCCGTTCGCAGTGGCGGTCCTGCGCTAGGCTGGCCGGGGGGCGGAGGAGTCGCATCGTTATGTCATTCATGAAGATCCCGGCGCTCGCAGGCGTGCTCATCGCCGCCGGGCTGCTGCTGGCAGCGTGCCCGCGACCGAACGGCTACCAGGCGGTGCCCGTGTTCCCACAGCTCGCCTTCGGGCACATGCTGGCGCTGGAGCCGGTTCCCGGCGACCGCGATCACGCGCTCCTGGTGACGCAGGACGGCGTCGTCCGCCGCGCAAACCTGGCCGACAATGCGGAGCCGGTGACGGTCTTCCTCGACGTCACGTCCCGCGTCATCCCGGAACCGCACGCCGAAGAGGGACTGCTGGGGCTGGCGTTCGCGCCGGACTACGCGGCCAGCGGCGAATTCTACGTCTACTACACGGCCAGCCCGCGCCACAATCGCGTCTCGCGGTTCGTTGCGCACGGCGCGCAGGCCGACCCCGCGTCGGAGCAGGTGATCCTCGAGCTGCCGCCCAAGGGCTACGAGAACCACAACGGCGGCGCGCTGGCGTTCGGCCCCGACGGCTACCTGTACATCACCGTCGGCGACGCGGGCGGCGGCGGCGATCCGGTGAACAACGGCCAGAACAGGGGCACGCTCTTCGGCAAGATCCTGCGCATCGATGTGTCGGGCGGCGGCTACACCGTGCCCGCCGACAACCCGTTCGCGCGCGGCGGCGGCCTGCCCGAGATCTACGCCTACGGCCTGCGCAACCCCTGGCGCATGACCTTCGATACGAAGACCGGGCAATTGTGGGCGGGCGACGCCGGACAGAACCTCTGGGAAGAGGTGGATCGTATCGTCAAGGGCGGTAACTACGGTTGGAGCGTGATGGAGGGCAATCACTGCTTCAAGCCCGCCTCGGGATGCGACCCGTCCGGCATGTTCGCGCCGCGCGCCGAATACAGCCACGACTTCGGGTGCGCGGTCGTCGGCGGCTACGTCTATCGCGGCAGTGCGATGCCGGAACTGGATGGGTGGTATGTGTACGGCGACTTCTGCTCCGGCCGAATCTGGGCCGTCGATGCCGGCAGCGACAGCGGCGCGGCGATTCCGCTGGCCGACACAGGCAAGCAGATCGCGTCGTTCGCGCAGGACCGGCACGGAGAGCTGTACCTGATCACCTTCGATAACGTGATCTACCGGTTGGAAAGGAAGCCCGCTTGACCGCCGCCGCGCGCTCCATCGCACTGGTAACGGTGATCATCGGCGTGGCGCTGGCCGCCGCGTGCGGTGGCGGCTCGACGCAGCAGGCGCCTGCCACACAACCGCCTGGCGCGACATCCTCGCCCGTCCCGCCAACGGCATCGGCCGTGCCCGCGCCGGAGGTGATCGCGGACGGCTACACCGCTGATGCGGCGTTCCCGCACATCGACTTCACGAAGATGCTCGGGATGCAGATGGTCCCCGGCAGCAGCGACATCGCGCTCGTCGTCTCGCAGGACGGCGTGATCCGCCGCGCCGGCCTCGGCGATGCGACGACGCCGGCGGTGTTCCTAGACATCGGTGGCAGGCTCATCCGAGACCCCGGAATGGAAGAGGGGCTACTCGGGTTGGCGTTCGCGCCGGACTATGCGTCGAGCGGCAAGTTCTACCTCTACTACAGCGCGGGCAACCCCAGGCGCGCCGTCGTCTCGCGGTTCGTGGCGCAGGGTAATACGGCGGATCCGGCCAGCGAGCACGTGCTCCTGGAGATCGAGGAGCCGTACGCGAACCACAATGGTGGGCCGCTGGCGTTCGGCCCGGACGGATACCTGTACATCGGCGTGGGCGACGGCGGCGCGGGCGGCGACCCGCACGGCAACGGCCAGAACAAGGACGTGTTGCTCGGCAAGATCCTGCGCATCGACGTGTCGGGCGAGGACTACACCATCCCGGACCACAACCCGTTCGCGCGCGGCGGCGGCCGCGGCGAGATCTGGGCGTACGGGCTGCGCAACCCGTGGCGGCTGAACTTCGATCCGGAGACCGGCGCACTCTGGGCGGCCGATGTCGGGCAGGGAGAGTGGGAAGAGATCGACCGCATCGCCAAGGGCGGCAACTACGGCTGGAACGTCATGGAGGGCAACCACTGCTTCGAGCCCGCGAGCGGCTGCGACGCGGCCGGACTGCTGCCGCCACGCGCGGAGTACGGCCACGACCTCGGCTGCTCCGTCACCGGCGGCTACGTGTATCGCGGCAGCGCGATGCCGGAACTGGACGGCTGGTACGTGTACGGCGACTACTGCTCCGGCCGCGTCTGGGCCGTCAACACCGCGGACGACGAGAGCGCGCCGGTGCAGCTTGCCAACACCGGCGCAACCATCACCTCGTTCGCACAGGACGCCGCTGGCGAGCTGTACCTCGTGACGTTCGACCACGGCATCCGCAGGCTGACGCGGAAGTAAGCGGCGCGGTCTAACCCGCGCAGTTGGCGGCGAGGCTGCCGATCGCCGTGATGCGGCGTCCCTGGGCAACCACATCGACGAAGCCGTTGGTGACGTAGCCGACGGAGATGCCAGTCTCCGGGTCGCCCCAGGCGATCTGGCCTCCCGCGCCGCCGTGGCCGAAGGCGCGCGGTGAGCATGTGCGCCCGAAGCCGCGCATGAACGCGTAGCCGTCGCCGCCCGCGACGACGACCGCCAGCGCGCGGTTCGTGTTCACGCGCAGCGACGGATCGAAGAGCTGCAGCACCTGGTCGATGTGGTGCGTCCGCGCCCGCACGGTGGTCGCGAACTCGATGGTCTCCTGCTTCATGATGCGCCTGCCGCCGGCCGTGGCACCGCCGTTGATCAACGGCTGGTAGAACAGCGCCATCGTCGCGGCCGAAGCAACGCCGCCGCCACCGGGCACACCGGCCGCTCGTGCCTGCGGTTCGTTGAAGTTGACGATGGCCTCCGGCGTCACTTCACCCCAGCCGCCCGGCGGCTCGACAGGCGGAGTGATGTGGACCACGTCGGCGACGCGATGCTGTTGCTCGAGCGGGCAGCCGACGAAGAATTCATCGAGCCCCATGGGTCCGGTGATGCGGTCGCGGATGAACTCCTTGTACGGCTGGCCGCCGCGGCGCAAAAGGATCTCGGACAGCACCCAGTGCATCGACGTGGCGTGGTACTCGTAGCGGCTATCGACAGGCCAGTTGAGCTTCCACACGGAGAACGCTTCGAGCAGCGCGGCATGGTCGGTCCACTTCTCGGGAGCGAACGGTGCGAGCGGGAAGCCGCCGGCGTGCAGCATCAGCGTTTCGATGTCGATCGCGTCTTTGCCGTTGGTGCCGAACTCGGGGATGATGTCCGCCACCTTCTCATCGAGCCGCAGTTGGCCCGCCTCGAAGAGCAGCCAGACAGCCGCCGCGACGACCGCCTTCGTCGACGAGAAGATGTGGTAGAGGGTGGCGTCGGTCGCCGGACGTTCGGCGCCGCCCTGCACCGCGCTGCCGAAGGTCCGCATGCCGGCGAGCTTGCCATGGCGGGCGATGGCCACCTGCGCGCTGGGCAGCGTTCCATCGTCGACGTCGCGTTTCGCCCGCGCGAACAAGGCTTCGAGCCGCTCCGGGTCGATGCCGAGGTCCTCCGGCTTCGCGGCTACCAACGTCGTGTCGATCATGCTGTCCTCCCGTCGCGCGCTCGTGCGTCCGTCGTCACGCGGGCACAAGCATACGGCATCGGCCGTGCGACGGGGCAGTGCCGTTGGGCAGTTTGGTGGCGATGGCATACGCGGACTGGCAGGATGCCCTGCGACGCCGGCGTTGGCCCTGCCGCCAGGAAGAAGAGGAGCCCCCCGCTAAAGGGCGGGGGGCTCCTGCTTACGATTGCAGTTGCGCGTCGACGCTATCTGCTTCTGCGGCGCAGCGACGCCGTCGAGGCCGCGAGGCCACCCAGCAGCAACGCCGCCGACATCAGCAGCGCCACCGTGGGGACACCGCCCGACCCGCCCGGTCCGCTACCGGTGTCCGGCGCCTGGATCACACCAGCTGCGCCGCCGCCGGGGCGCGTCGGCACGGGAGCCGGCGGGACTGCCGTCGCCGGCACGGCCGTCGGCGGTACGGCCGTCGCGGTCGGCTCGGGCGTCACCTTCGACACCGGCGGGTTCTTCGGACATCTGGAATTTACTATTCCCTGGATGCAGGGCGTGGCGGCCGCGGTCGGCACCTCCGAGGGCGGATTCCCTGCCGCGCCACCGAAGTCGCACGTCCCCGCGGGGATCTCATAGGCGTTCAGGATGTGGTCATAGGCATCCTGGACCCAGACCGCGCCCTTGGGGGCAAACGTGATGTTGTCGCACTCGAGGTCCTCGAGGCGGCGCTCGAAGGACGACATCAGCGTGCACGTTACGAGGTCCTTGGTGCATTGGTAGATCTGCGAGCCGCCGTTGTTGGCGAGGTACAGCTTGTCGCCGCCGACGGCGATGCCCGAGTTGCCGTAGCCGCCGAGCTTACCCGACAGGCTAAAGCTCTGAATGAGCGATCCACTGATCGTGTAATGCTCTATCTGGGGGACGGCGTCGCCGCTGGCCCAGATCGTGTCATCGACACCGTCGTAGGCGAGGCCGTCCATGCAGCCGTTCGTCGTCGTGAACGCACTCGTTGCGGTCAACGCGGTCATGTCAACGAGGTAGACGGAGCTGTAGCCCTCGCAGACCCAGAGCTTGCCGCGAGAGCCGTCCCAGGCCATCGCCCGGATGTCGCTCGCGCCGGCGATGACGACGGCGTCCACCTGCGAGCCGTCGGCCGGATCGACGAGCCAGAGCGTGTTGCTGCTCAAACAACTCTTAATCAGGTTCGTGCCGTTGAACGCGAGGCCGGTGCCGACGCTACAGGGCGGTATGGCCGCGGTGATCTGGCGAAGCTGATCGCCCGTCGCACCGCTCGCCACGCCGCCGCCATGGAACGCGCCCACGGCAAGCGAACCGATGGCGATCACCGCAACCGCTAGTGATACCGCCAACCTGCGGAGATTGACCTTCTTCTCGTTGCATTCACAGTCCATGTGTTTCTGCTCCTTGTTACTGCCCGCAGTGGGAACGCGCCGTCCCCAAATGACGGTCTACCCCGATTTGCCCTGATCTCTCCAAATTGTGGCTACCATACCACCACAAGGACCGAATTACCAAAGAAGCCATGGCAAGCTCCTGTCCGTGTGCTGGCAGTGGCAACGCTCCTCGAACGCCGGGAATCGCGGTCGGTCCTTCACTCGGCGAACGCCACGGCTGGCAAGAAGAGGAGCCTCCCGCCAAGGCGGGGGGCTCCTCTCACGATCGCGATTGCGTCGTTTCGGCTATCTGCTACCTGCGGCGAAGCGCCGCGGTCCAGGCCGCGAGGCCGCCCAGCAGCAACGCCGCCGACATCAGCAGCGCCACCGTGGGGACACCGCCCGACCCGCCCGGTCCGCTACCGGTGTCCGGCGCCTGGATCACACCAGCTGCGCCGCCGCCGGGGCGCGTCG
>Ga0080064_1002329_pt1 | contig 32736 bp, 34 predicted proteins | sample Subgrocontami54m_FD_69260 | JGI IMG/M metagenome (GOLD analysis project Ga0080064, IMG submission 69260) | Subsurface groundwater microbial communities from S. Glens Falls, New York, USA - GMW46 contaminated, 5.4 m (SPADES assembly) (version 2) ...
CCAGCGCCTCCTCGCCTCGTGCGTCCTTGTTTTACCGTCGTCGCGGACTCCTAGGTAAAACAAGGCGCATTCTGCAGAGCAGAACAGGGCTCGGCCGACCGGAGGCGCACAACCCCCTTCCTCGTTTCCATTACAGAGTATGTGGTGTCGCTTTCGCTACGGGAGACTGGTGGCTTCGGCGTACGTCGGCCCTCACCCCTTCGTCACGGACGCCCTAGCGGAAATGCCCGAGGCCGAAGAGCCCGACCCGAGCCTCTGTGCTTGCCCCACCCACCCAATGCGCGCACAAACCCCCGCCGTGAGGGGTGCCCGAGGGGACGGCGGGGGCTCCCTGCAGAAAAGCCCAGCCCGCAACGGCTCAAATACACCAAATGAGCCGTTAGTTTCTAAAACCTATCGCCTCCAAGAATATTTTCGGGTTGCTAATTTTTTGAATCCTTAATGCGTCACAAACATCCGGTATTTTATATAAACCTACCCCGCCAACTCGATGATTTTCTCTGGAAAAAACTGTCAACTTATTAGCTTCTGCATAAGCAACCAAATATGTATCCACTGTTGATTTTTGAGTCGTCTCGTCAATCATCTTATAAATATTATTAATTTCGACTCCTCTATTTTTGTTCTCATCAGTAATACTATTAACCAATCCCTTTTTACCCTGCTCCGCACACCACTTCTTCAGTTCCTCATCATACTTTATCTCTCCGACAACAACATCAAGAAGAACCCAGTAACCATTTTGTAATGCTTCTTCAAGTTTTGTCCAAAAGTTTTTATTTAAAGCTATCGGCACCCAAAGAGAAAAACCGAATAGGATATTCGTATCTAAGACGTACACCTTTCTCTCTTTGGGGACACTCATACTTTTTCTGGAGAAAACTTGAGTAAGTTTGAAGCCTCAACATATCCAATTCGATTTTCCAGATAGGATTTTGAAATGACACGATTAAAGAGAACTCCATTAGAATCTCTCATGGCGTTTGTGTAATTTCCCCCCTTGTTTTCTTGCTCCCTCTCCGCTTTTGCACGGAGGCCTTCTGCGGTTTCCTTCTCGATTGCTTTCTCTAAATCATCCTGCGCTTCCTTTCTAATTTTCCCTAGCTCTTTCAATCTGTAAAAGATAAATATTTTACTTACCTTATAGAGTTCCGAGATATTATCAATGTCAGATTTCTCATAGAATACCTTTGTAAATTCGTTTACCGGCAAAAGCAACTCGGCGGCAACTCTGTTGCAAAAGATTTCTTCGGGATTCGCATTCCGATTGGTACTTCTAAAATCAAGGGAATTTGACACCGCATCGCTTCTTCTGAAAAAGTGCGCGAGTTCGTGTATAAATGAAAATATCTGTGCAGAAAGCGCGTCGCGCCTATTGAGAATAATGAACGGACAATAATCATTGGATATAAAAAGACCTCGCATATCATCAACCTCAAGTTTATGATATGAGATTGTCTTCCCGACAAATATATTTTCAGCTTCAGCCTTCTGAATTAGGTAATTCAAAACATTTTTTCGTCCCGAAATGCTTTTTATTTCACCAAGATTAATAGCTAATTTCTCGGTTATAAATTCGGCCAACTTCTTCGGGTTACTTAGGTTCTTACCAGACCCTTGCAGCTGATTCTTCGAAAAACCCTCTTCTTTGAGAAGTTTTTCCAACCACTTTTGTCTTGTCACCACAAGATGAATAAGTTTCTTTACGTTCTCATCATTTTCTGCATTCACGCTCACTCGATAGTCAGGGATGACTTTGTTTTTTTGTAACACTTCTTTCGAGAAAAAAAGGAGTTCTGAGAGATTATATAATTTTGCTAATTTAGTCACCTGCGACCATGTAGGTAAAGCACGGCCACTTTCCCAGTCTGCTACCAAATCCGCTTCTGCAGCCGAGATCTTTTTTGAGGCAGCCAAAGAAACCAACCCCATGTTTTCTCGGGCAATTCGCAAGTTATCTTTGTTTATAAACTTAACAAAACTCATATGATTATTATAGCAAGAAAGACCGACTCCTGTGTCCTTCAGGGAAGCTCGGTGATAATGGTGGTGGCTCCCTTACCGACTGGAGGGACGAAGAAAAATGCGAGGTGGATACTATATCACCTGTCAAACTCCTCGTGTTTAACTCCGTTTTGGGAAAAGAAACGATTAATTTCTTCATCTAGTTTATCAACGTATTTCTCCAATTTTTGAGCGCTAACATTTAAATCATTTCTTATCTGCTTAGCACGAGATAAAAATATATCCGTTTCTTTTTCACCAAATTTTGTAAAATCATTCATCAGTAAATGCTTCGCATTTACTGATTGTGCTGTTAGTTGTTTTGTGAAAAGTTGGATTTCAAGAACAGCGTTTGATAGTTTACTAAATTGCTCATCAGACTTCATTGCGTCAATAAAATCTTGTGAATAAATCAACTGCAGCCAACTTTTATCAAAACTCAAACTAACAGCATCAAAATTTGAAACCAATGCTAAAAAAGATTGTGCGTGTATTATAGAACAAACGTCCTGATACGACTTCATTGTGTCAGTAATATTTTCAGATTGATTTTTCAAATATGGAATAGTTATCAATTTTAAAAATCCAAATGTTTTCTTAACCCTTTTATATTCACTTATTTGTTTAAAACTTTCAGCTGTAAATATTGAGATACCAACACCAAGAACAGTGGCGACTAAACCAACCTTGAAATTACCCAATGTATCTGAAATGTAAAACCAACAAATAACACTGATAATAATCAGTGTTATCGGAATCCAAAAATATTTTAGGTAAACTTCAATTTTTCTCATAACAGTATTCTACTCTTTTGTGTTCTGGCTTAAAACTTCTCTAGGATTAGCACCTTCTCCTTGTCCGATCACTCCGCGTTCTTCTAACATATCAATAAGTCGAGCAGCGCGCGAGTAGCCTATGCGGAGCTTTCTCTGTAGGTACGAAGTTGAAGCTTTCCCTGCTTCTCTAACTACTACAACTGCTTCTCCATAAAGCTCATCTTCTTCGGTTTCGTTATTAATATTTAAAGCACTCCTTATTTTTTCACTCGTCTTTTCTTTTTTAGCTATTTTTTTATCTCTCCTAACTAAAAGAAAAATAGGAAGACCAATAAGAATTCCACCATATATCGCCACAGTAATAACACCCTCAAAGGTAGCGTGACCAATAAGATATATAAGCAAGAAATAGCCTACAATCAAAGCAATAATACCGAAAATACGATAAATTAACTCAGCACCCAAGGCTTGCATGATTAGTATGAAAACTAAAATACAAAGAAGTATATATAACATAAAAATTTATTTTACAAAGTAGTTAATGCCTTTATTATGAATCTTCGCAAAACCTGCCTTTTGTTGATACGTTCCAGTCCTAACATTATGTTCAACACTAAAGCACAAATCATGTTTGATTTTCTTTCTCCAAAAGAAGTTCATCTAATCCCAAATCTTTCGAGCACTAACGAATCAAAAGCTGATTCTGAAGTACATTGTGTAGGGGAAAGTAACTCTTTTACAGGTTTTTGAGTAGGGTCGTCGTAGTGTCCAGGCACCATAACAGAACAAAGTCGTACTAGTTGACTTCCACTAGCAGCAGTTACTGTGACTAAAGTCGCAAGAGGTGTGTTTCCTGCGGTAGTAGGGTCATTTGTAGTGGGGTCATTCGTGTCAGAAAATAACGCTTGCACAAATTTTATATCAACTTGGCCCTCATTCCCTGAACTAACCCTCTTCAGTTTCCAAGAAAAGACGTATTCCATAAAACAAAGGTTTACATCAGTATTGAAATTATCTCTATGGTCCACAGTTGAGCCGATTCTGGTGAATGGATCTGTTTCGTCACCTGCCACTAGAGAATCGTAGAATTGCTTAGATAGTTTTTCAGACCAGTTGTTAAATGCCTTTTGTGTAGATGATTTACATTTCATTTGAGCATCACTTTCTGGTGTAAAGAAGCTAGTTATGCTGTTGGTTGAGGGAGAATTAGCTGATTGATTTGAACTTTTTGTAAACAAAAAATAACCGCCCCCACCGATTAAGACGATTAGCAGAATCACGACGACGGGATTATTGTTTTTACTGCTTGTGTCCATAGGTTTATTTTATAAAATAATTTATGTCCTTTCTGTACAGCTTTGCAAACCGTTGAAGCTCAACAATATCAACCCTCTGCTGTCCGGTTTCCACGTTGGAAACATGAGATTGTGGGCGACCTAATTTTTTAGCCACCTCAACCTGTGTCAACCCGGCTTCCAGTCGAGCTTTTACCAATCGCTCGACAAAATAAGCATACTCCTTTGTGTGGATAGACTTAACCATATAGTAGTATGTTCTATCCAAATTATCAATATCCAAACTTTGGATATGGTGATAAGATTAATAAGTCAAAATACCCGCCCTCCGCCCCGTCGCCCATTCCATTCAAAAAAGATTCCGCGCGCAAAACAAATCAAGGATGAGAAGCGACGGGGCGGGGGCGGCCCGCCGGAGTCCCCGACGGCGGGAGTGCCGAGTCGGCGAGGCTCGATTGATTCATTCTTCGGCTAGCTTCTTTTCGAAAAAGGTTCGAGCAAATGATATAATTTCACCGTTCTTACAAAATCGAGCGCCCTTCGGCGCCGTTTTTGTTGAACGAAGGGTAGGAAGCGTGGGACGCTTCCGTGTGGGATTCGAAAAGCTTTTGCGTGTATTTTCGAGCTTCTGAGCGAAGAAAATACCCAAAAGGTATACTGCTCCTGTAAGGAGAGAAACTCCCACACCCTCCGTTTTTGAGACTTTATTTATATGTACACCTACCAGCATCCCAAGCCGATTGTACTGAAACTCACTGACGAGTGGGGCTTTAGCATGCGACAAAAGGCGGCCGAGTATATTACTGCAAATCAGAATAGAACTGGTGCAGAGCGAGGAAGTTCAGAAGAACAAGGTTTTGGTGCACTTGCAGAAATGGTTATACGGAGCAAGCTAGGGATGCCGGAAATAAACCCCGAAAATCATCCACTAGGATATGACCTTCTACTCCCCTCTGGTGTAAAAGTTGATGTTAAATGCCGTGGCGGTTCACTGCCGTTTAAAGAGGAATACGAAAGTAGTGATGGTATTGTAAGAGAAGCGAAACATAATTTCTTTGCGCGCCAAATGCACGACGAAAGACTGGATGCAGATATGTATCTTATGACTCATCTAGAAACTCCAAGCAAAAGAGAACTCCCCGGTACAACTAGACAAAGAAAATGGATACTTTACATCTGTGGCTGGGTATCAAAAGGACGGGTAGCGAACGAGGGCGTTTATCTACCGCGCGGTTCTCTTACGGAACAAGGAAGAACGTGGTTTACCTATCGTGGGCAGGAAATAGAGTACTACAATCGTAATCTCAACGGATTGGAAACAGTTGAAGCTTTATTGAGTGTTGATCCATTAGACGTTGAGAAAGATAGGAAACACAACGGCGACTTAAATCTAACTTCCGTTGATGCGGTGAGAATAGCTTATGACCTTATCGGACGCGGTGTACTCTCTGAAAAACACCTCGCCTTTGTCCAAAAAGAAACAGGTCTAAACAAAATCGTAAAGCCTATCTTACACTCAAATCAATATTTCCACCTTCTGAACTGGCTCAAAGGAAAAGGTGCAGTAACAGATGTTGAAATTGAAAAAGCACACAAAATTCTTCAAGAGGAACTTTATACCGGGATTTAAAACAACGTATTGCTATCGGCTTTATATTGAGCCTTTGCTTCTTTTGTTCGCTTCTTGGAAATCGCCACATAATCAATCTCGTGTTTTTTAAAGAGGTAGACTTCTTGATTCTTCTCAATACCAATAAACTTCCGTCCCTCCAGAACTGCCGATACAAGAAAACTTCCGCTTCCACAGGTGTTGTCCATCACAATATCACCTTCTTTCGTGAAGGTACGAATGAGATAGCGACCAAGCTCAACTGGCTTTTGGGTTGGATGGTACACCTCCCCTTCACTTTCCGCTGTTTTAAAATAGACAACATCGGTTGGGTACCTTTCGCCATTGCTTTTTACCTCAACGGTCTTGAAATCGCCATAGCTCCCCGTTAACTGGTCTTTTCTGAAGCCTTTGTTGTATGGTTCTCCAAAAGTCATCTGTGGACTATAGTCAGGTTGAGACTTGTAGAAAATGCAAATATCTTCATGTTTGCGAAGTGGCTGTCTTTTTGCGTTCAAAAAATTTGTCGGTTTTGATTTTACCCAGATTATTTTGTACTTAAACAATTGCGAATTAGATAACATCAATTTAGCCGTAAACAACCCTTGTCCAGTTAAAGCTACCACCCCGTTATCTTTGACAATACGTTCATAATGAGTCCAAAGCTGATCAAGTGGTATAACGCTATCCCAATTATTTTGGGTGGTACCATAAGGTAAATCACACAACACCATGTCCACTGATTTTGAGGGGATGTTCCCCATAACTTTCAAGCAATCCCCTTCAATCACTTGATTTTCAAAATGTGAAATTGACTTTCTACCCTTATCTGCCTTTACCTGTAATGGTTCTAAGGAAAGATTCTTACGCAAATACCAGAGACAATAGGTGTTCACAGGCAAACCCTCTTGTCTTGCGCGCTGCTTGAGCTCACTGTATGAATCCGTACCAAGCAAGTCCCGAAGTTCATTACTGCCATAATCTGCTATGCTTCGGTAAATATCCTTATTTCTCTCACCAAAAGCTAAAATGAACCCCTTTGCTTTTTGATCTGCCTCTTTATAGTCGGAGAAATAAACTGCTTTGAAGATCTGGCTGGTTTCCATGCGTATATTATAGTATGATACCTTTATAAAAAGAAGTGGGTATTATCCACAAACTCATGCGAGTTCTAATAAACATTTATGGAGAAATTCTCTATTGTAAATCTTAATGAGTTTTCTTGGCCACTTAATGTTGCTTTATTGGGTTCAGCTTTTGCTGTATTCAGCTTGATTTATAATGACTACTACATTTACTATGGTCTGGTAACGTTTGCGTTTGGCGTGTTGGGACATATCTGCCTAAAGTTCTTTGATGCAGTAGGATCTCAAAATAGCAAGTATCAATGGCTATACCACTCAGTTAACGTAATTCTAGCTTTCGCGTGGATTGGAACAATCCTCTTCATTTACTAGATTTCAGTGTAGCCTGTAAAAAAACATTGAAGCTATTCCAACCCCACCATCTTTTTAAAATATATGTCCGAATCAAAAGATACATTTAACGTGAGTTTACTTGGACCGACAAATCTGCCGAGGTTTTCGGCGGTTACGGGACTTGGGATGGATAAGATTAGAGCGCTTGCGGAAACGACTGGCAAGGCAATCGCGGGGAGCAGTGCGACACTCACTGTCGTGTTTAACTATGGCGGAATGCTGAAGCTCGTCGGCGACGCGCACAAAACTGCGGGTGGGACACTCCGTATGCTCTACACCGAAAAAGGTACGTCAGATGATTGGGAAACGGTTCCGTATGAGCCACACCTTAAAGAAGCGGACGAGGTGCAGAAACTGAAAAGCTGGCATGCGATGCTTCTCTCACTCGTGAGTGACGCCGATGTGGTCGTGTGCGCGGGACTCTCGTCGGGCGTGCTTGCGGAGCTTGCCTATATAAAATGGAACGCTATGGAAAAACGCGGACGGGTGAAGAAACTTATCGGTATCAAGGAGCTCCTGCGCGGTGGCGAGTTCCCACCCGAAATTGCCACCGACCTTAACGACCTTATTGAAATCGTTCCTGTTGCGGAAATGGGCAAGACGCTTGCTCTATGGAAAAATCGATAGTTAAAAAGATGCTACCATTACGTTGAAGTGAGGGTTTCTTGAATGCTAAGAGCCTATCCACTATCTAAGCCTCCGTGAAATGTTCAACATCCGTTGCGAGAATTGCCTATTTCTGTGAACCATAGTGAACTCTGGCGAACGGAAATAGGCAATTCGGAGCAGGATTTTGGACATTTCGGCAGGCAAGCGTTAGTCTTCCTCATATTTTGCGGTTAGATAGTGGATAGGCTCTAAGAAGCATGTGCTATGAATGAATACGTGGAAAAACTAAAGAGTTCAGTAAAGGGTAAGACTGTCGTTTACATTGATGCGGCAAACCTTGAACAGTCGGTCAAGGATATGTTTGTACGACCGGATGATGTGCCTGACAATTTTAAGCATTTATCTACGGATGTTTTACGCTGGTCAATTGACTACAAAAAGCTTGATGATTTTTTCAAAACTATCGGTGATTTCAAAGGCGTTCGATTTTATACGGCTAAGTTTGCAGGTGAAGGACATCACAAGTTCAGATATTTCTTGGATAAACGACTGAAATTCAAGCTTGTTACCAAACCACTCAAAGAATATGGCGACCACACAGTAGAAGTTCCACACAGAAAGGCAAACTTTGATGTGGAGATTGCTGTTGATGCTACATTTTTATTCAAAGATTTTGACACTTTAATCCTCTTCTCCGGAGACTGCGATTTTGAGTATCTCATAAAATTCCTGCGTGGTAACGGCAAAGTAATTGTTGGGTTTTCAAGGTCGGGACATGTAGCAAAAGAATTGCCCCCGGCACTGTCTCACTATTTTGATGTTGCTAACTTTAGATCTATTTTCTTGCGAGTAGACATTAGAAAAGCAAAGAGTCCCGAGCCTTTCGGCTCGGGACCCCGCAATTGATGTCACTTGGCACTACTGCCAGATGTAGATATAGGGTATCAATGAGCAACCAAAAAGTCAACAACATTTAGGATAGCAAAAATACGATGAAGCATAAGGATGCTATGAAATCTCAAAACAAAAAGGTGTCAACTTCCTGGGGAGGCGTCGCTAAGTGGTACGACGAGACCGTTGAGGAGAAAGGTTCCTATCAGCAGGATCTAATACTCCCGAACCTCCTTCGCCTTATGGCAATCAAGAAAGGAGAGAAGGTGCTGGACCTTGCGTGCGGGCAGGGACTCTTTTCGCGCGAGTTTGCAAAGGCGGGGGCGAAGGTGGTCGCCTCCGATATTTCTAGTGAGCTCGTGGAGATAGCTAAGAAGAAATCCCCCACCCCTTTATCAACGAAATCGGGGCAAGCCGAGATTGATTATCACGTTGCCTCGGCCGACTCACTTCCCTTTCTCAAAGATGGAGTGATAGAGAAAATTGCGATGGTCCTCGCGCTTCAAAATATTGAAAATATGAACGGCACGCTCGCCGAGTGCGCTCGTGTTCTCGCACCAAACGGGAAATTATATCTGGTGCTAAACCACCCTGCCTTCCGTATTCCAAAAGAGAGCGCGTGGGAGTTTGATGAGGCTACGAAAATTCAGTACCGAAGGATTGACCGCTATATCTCCAGCCTCAAGAGCGAAATAGACATGAACCCCGGTCTAAACGCACCCCAGGGGCGCGTCGGCCGTGTAATGACGCTCTCTTTCCATCGGCCCTTACAAGCATACGTGAAGGCACTCGGTAAATCGGGCTTTGCCATAACTCGCCTTGAAGAATGGACTTCGCACAAGAAAAGCCAGAAAGGTCCCCGCGCCGAGGCGGAAGACCGCGCTCGCGCCGAAATCCCCCTCTTCTTGACACTGGAGGCTCAAAAAATGTAGGGTACGCGCTAGTCGTGTTGCTTTCTGAAATATCTTGGTACACTTAAGCGTAGTAATGTTGACGTATGCAAATTATTTTTAGTACGGTAAGAAAACCCATGCGAATACACACCACACAAGGCATCGCGCCGATTATTGCGATTATCATCGCGCTCCTCGCGCTCGGAGGCGGAGCGTACGGCATCAAGAAAGTCGCTGACGGAAAGAAAGAAAAGAAAGCCAAGGAAGAACAGATGGCAAAGGAGGAAAACGACAAGAAAGCGGAGGAGAAGGTAGAGAATGAGATACCTTCCACACTCCAGATTAAGCTTAACGAACTGAAAGGCTCGGGACAGAGCGGGCAGGCCGTAATTACGCAAACCGGGACCAGCACGCTCAAGGTTATCGTCACTCTCACCGGCAAACCGTCGGGGGTGGCACAGCCGGCACACATTCACCTCGGCTCCTGCCCCACCCCGGGTGCGGTTAAGTATCCTTTGACCAGTGTTGACAAGGGAGCGTCTCAAACCGAGATTCAAAATCTTACGATGGCCGAGCTTCTTGCCGGGGTACCGCTTGCGCTAAACGTCCACAAATCGGGAGCCGACATCAAGACCTATGTCGCGTGCGGAAATATCGTACTTGAAAAAGAAACCCCGGAAAACGAAGGTGAAGCGAAGAATAGTATGAAGGATGAGGACAAGAGGGACGATATGAAGACGTCTCAAAAAGATGGAACTATGACAGGGACAGGCGTACAGGTGGTCTACACCTCAAATGGGTTTACTCCGCAAACCGTCACCATCAAGAAGGGCGACACCGTTACCTTTGAGAACAAGACCGGTAGGAGCGCATCGGTTGCTTCCAACAACCACCCCACCCACCTTCTCTATCCCGAGTTTGACCAGTATAAGACCGACCAGCGTGGAAAGGATGAGTTCAAGTTTACCTTTACCAAAGTAGGTTCGTGGGGATACCACGACCATCTCAATGCGGGAATGGGAGGAACGGTGATAGTCACCGAGTGACAATTCCTAATGACCTAATTCACCTAATTTCTAATAAAATTCCAAATGTTAAAGTTCCGAATAGTAAGGACTCTTCCGTTGAGGATTTAACCTTTTATTAGGTGAATTAGAAATTAGACAATTAGAAATTATGTCAAAGATTTCCTCTCTCCTCCTGCGTCTCGCCCTTGCCTTCTCCCTTCTCTATCCCGCCTATGGATTTTGGAAACACGCGGACGCGTGGATTGGATACATTCCCGCGTTTGTGAAAAACGCCAGTATACTCACGCAGATGGGCATCTCACAAAACACGTTGCTTGTGCTGATCGCGGGCTTTCATGTGGTTATCGCGCTTTGGATTCTTTCAGGGTGGCGCATCTTTATTCCCTCTCTCGTTTCCGCCGTCTTCCTAGGCTCAATCGTCTACTTCAACCAGAATCAGCTTGACGTGCTCTTCCGCGACATCTCGCTCGCGCTCGTGGCACTCGCGCTCGCGTTCACCCCAAAAAATCAGTATTAACAGGACGTACACATCTTCGCCTTAATTCTCCCCTAATAAGGGGAGCACTCCGATTCTTACCGGAGGAGGGGTGTCTCCTCCCTACTAAGATTCGTTTTCCAAAAAAATGAGCGGAGAGGTTGTGCAACCCCTCCGCTTCTGTACCCCCGCGTAGAGTGCCTAGTCCAAAGAAAATTTTTCCTTAAACATCGTGGTCATTGCCACAATGACGCGACCCTCCTTGCTTTCCGGGTACCGGCACCGAAGGCTCCCCCTCCCGTCCTCACGTCGTAGGAAAAACCAGTAATCGTTGCTACTGTCGAGCATCCATGTGTCGTTCAAGAAGGTAGGCAACTGTTCCCAATTGGATGACTTCCTCGCTTGCGACCCCAAGAGGTATGACGCCAGCTCATAGGCTACGATTCTTTCATCCATACCCTTGGGAATGTCAAAAATAACTTCTCTTTCTGTACTCATACTTTTTTTCTTTCTAGACGGTTGTGTCCGAAATCATAATGAACCATAAGAGCCTTATTGTCAATATCCGCAGTATTGAGTTTACAACTGGCACATTTTCCACAAACGAGGGGTTATAGTGTATGCTTTTAGACACTTTGGAATTTGAGATTTTACGTTTTGTTTAGGATTTAGAGTTTAGATATTAGTATTTGCTTTACTACCTTGTGCGGCATCATTGGTTACGTCGGAAAACGAGAGGCGCTTCCCATCATTCTTGATGGGCTTCATCGACTTGAGTACCGCGGATACGACAGCGCGGGGGTTGCGATTGTTTCTCCCCTAAAAAGGGGGGTGCCCGAGTCGGCGAGGGCGGGGGGTGTTTCTCCCCTAAAAAGGGGGGTGCCCGAGTCGGCGAGGGCGGGGGGTGTTTCTCCCTTAACAAGGGGAGCCCGCCCGAACGACTGTTCAGTCGGGCGGACACTGCCGTCTTCGGCAGGAGTGGTGTCCTTCCACAGCGTAAAGAGCGCCCGAGCGGTCGGCAAGGTCGCGATGCTCGCTTCAAGCTGTGACGGAAAGGATCTAAAAGGAACCGCCGGCATTGGCCACACGCGCTGGGCGACCCACGGAAAGCCCGCGGAAAAAAATACGCACCCCCACGCCGACTGCACCAAACATTTCTATATCGCCCACAACGGTATCATTGAAAATCACGAGGAACTTCGCGAAGAGCTCAAAAAACAAAAACATATTTTCAAATCCGAAACCGACACCGAGGTTATCGCCCACCTCATAGAAGACGCGTACAAAGAAACCCCCATCCTTGAACAGGCGGTACAGAGTAGCTTGCGGAAACTTCGCGGTACCTACGGACTCGCGGTGGTGGCGAGCTACGAGCCTGAAAAAATCGTGACCGCCCGAATGGGTGCGCCGATTGTGCTCGGTCTTGGCGAGGATGAAAACTTTGTTGCTTCCGATGCTTCCCCACTTCTTTCCCACACCCGCACCGTCCTCTACCTTGAAGACGGCGAAATGGCGGTCGTGACTCCCACGACGCACACCATCGTGACGCTTGATAACCAAGCGGTTGAGCGAGGCACCGAGACGATTGAGTGGGACGAGGAACACATGCAAAAAGACGGGTTTCCCCATTTCACCCTCAAAGAAATTATGGAGGGGCCGGAAGTAATAGAAAACACGCTCCGCGGGCGACTCATCACCGAAGACGGCCTTGCAAAACTCGGAGGACTCCAGAGTATCGCCGAGAAACTACGCGAAGCGAAACATATTATCATTGTTGCCTGCGGGACCGCTTTCCACGCGGCTCGTGTCGGCGAATATATGCTGGAAGAGTATGCGGGTATTCCGGTAGAAGTGGAGTTTGCCTCGGAGTTTCGCTACCGAAAGCCCGTTTTGGACGAACACACGATTGTCATCGCCATCTCACAGTCGGGAGAAACCGCGGACACCTTGGAAGCCATTCGCGAAGCGAAGCGCAAGGGCGCGACCACGCTCGGTATCGTGAACGTCGTGGGGTCCACCATCGCGCGCGAAACGGACGCGGGTATTTTCAACCACGCGGGACCGGAAATCAGCGTCCTCTCTACCAAAGCCTATATCTCCCAGCTTGTTGTGCTCGCGCTCCTCACCCTCACGCTCGGACGAGAACGTGAACTTAGTCTTACGATGGGCAAAAAAATAGCCGAGGCGCTTCAAGAACTCCCGAAGAAAATTGCGACTATCCTGAAACAAGAAAAAGAAATCAAGAAACTCGCTAAAAAATACGCGAGGTACGAGCATATGCTCTACCTCGGCCGAAAGTACAACTTCGCAACAGCCTATGAAGGCGCACTCAAAGTGAAGGAGGCGTCGTACATCCACGCCGAAGGGTGTGGCGCGGGCGAAATGAAGCACGGCTTTATCGCGATGATAGACAAGGCATTCCCCACCGTCGCCATCGCGCCACAGGATAGCGTGTATGATAAAATGCTTTCAAACATACAGGAGATTAAGGCGCGTAGCGGACGAGTGCTCGCCATTGCGACCGAAGGAGACACGCGCATCGGCAAGCTCGCGGACGATGTGTTTTTTATCCCGAAGACGATTGAAATGCTCTCCCCCATTCTCGCCGTCGTTCCGCTCCAGCTCTTCGCCTACTACCTCACGCTGGAGCGAAAGCTCGACCCCGACCGACCCCGCAATCTGGCGAAGAGTGTGACGGTGGAGTAAAGAAAATATTTAGAATATAGTAGTTAGACTATAGACAAGTTTGTCCCCGTTCCGCAAGGCGGAACGGGGACGAGGCCGAAGCCACTGTTATAGGATTCTATAGTTTGCCCCTTGCGGAGCGAGGCCGAAGCCCTTGTTATTAGAGTATACCAAATGAAAAAAGATTTTGATAAGTGGAATGAAAAGAAGAAAGAGACGAACGCGGAACAACCGCGCTTATATACGGTGCGAGAAATATGGTGGTGTCGCCTTGGAGTAAACATCGGTTCCGAGCAAGACGGAAGTGAGGAATTATTTCTTCGTCCTGTCCTCATTATCCGAGGTTTTGGTCCGGATGCGTGTTTGATTGTTCCCCTCACTACCTCTCACCGCGTGCATACGCTTCGCGTTTCTGTTGGTGCAGTAGATGGTCGCGAAGCTCGAGCTAATTTGTCGCAAATAAGAGCTATTGATACCCGCCGTCTTGTGGAAAAAATAGGATTTCTTGATAAGGCAATATTCGCGGAGTTAAGAAAAACCGCCAGAAAGTTATTCTGACGGTCTTCCTGACTTTCTCCCCCTTGCGGGGGTGAGGCCGAAGCCAACTGTGCTACAATCCTAACAAACATGAAAAATAAAGTCAATTATTCAAAATGAACATGGGAACTTCCACCTTACAATTCCTATCATCGGTGAACGATCACTATGCCAATCTCCTATTGGTCCTCATTGCTGGCGTATCCGCTGTGATAGCCTATAGAGAATACTTCCTCAGCCGACGACCATACGTTCTCCCACAGATTCTTCTTGAAAAACAGGAGGGTAACTGGTTTTTTCATATTGTACTAGCAAACAAAGGGGAATATCCTGTTGTAGTTAAAGTGTCTAAAGCTATTTTGAGAATCGGAGATGAAGAGTACCCCACATCATTTAAATCTGCGATTATCTTAGCTCCGAACGAAAGAGAGAAGTTGGCACCGATTGGACATATAAACGAGAACGGAAGGAAAAAAATCATCAACCAAGAATACAAAAATAACCGTGTGGAAATATCAGTTTGTCTGCAAGCAAAATCCCTAAGAGGGAGAAAGTTTAGATACCAAACAGAGGTAGAATACCTAGTTGATGTAAGCGGAGAAAATCCCATAATAGGGATAACTAAAGAAGAAATGGATTGAATCTAACTTTTGAACCCTAAACTGAAATCTTTATGAAAGCACTTATTTTTGACACCACACGAGGAAGCTGGGAATCTACCCGCGGGTTTGAACTTGAGGACGTACCCGAGCCGACTTTGAATGAATCCGTAAACTCCGCGGATGTGGACAAGGTAATTCTGAAGGTCCACTACGCGGGGATCTGTGGAACCGACCGCGGCATCTGGAACCGCGCCGCGTTCAAAGACCAGATACTCGGTAGCATCAAGTCCGAAGGAGGCACGCGCCGAATACTTGGGCACGAGTTTTTTGGTGAGATTGTCGCGATGGGAAGCAAGGTAAACGAGGTTGCTCCCTACCCGCTCAAGGTAGGCGATTTCGCATCGCCCGAATCGCATGTCGTCTGCAACAAATGCTTTCAGTGTAAGCTCGGTGAAAAACACGTCTGCACCAACGAGAAAATCCTCGGCATCTCGCATGACGGAGGTTTCGCCGAGTTTGTGAAGCTCCCCGGACACATCGTCTGGAAGACCGACACCTCCGCCATCCGTCCCGAGCTCGGCGCGATGCAGGAGCCGTTCGGCAACGCCGTCCACGCGGGAAGCAAAGTCCCCCTCAAAGGAAAGACGATTGCTATCTTTGGCCTTGGTCCCATCGGCCTTTTTCTTATCCTTGTCGCGCGAGGACTTGGCGCTTCCACCATTATCGGCGTAGAGCCAAACCCCATATCGCAGGAAATGGCGAAGCGCCTCGGCATTGATTATGTCATCCCCCTTAGTAAAGGGGGTGCCGAGTCTGCGAGGCGGGGGTTGTCCCCCGCTACGGGAGTGTTGTCACAACCCCCCAAGGCAGCCCCCTTTGTTAAGGGGGATCACCACCGCGATGAGGCGGTTATCAAAAAAATTGAAGAACTCACGGCGGGCCTTGGCGTGGATGTGTCGTTTGAAATGGCGGGGTTTAACTCGTCATTCAACAACGCAATTTTTGCGACTCGTCGTGGAGGAGATATGATTGCCTTCGGCATCAAAACCGGAGATTTCGTCCTTGAAGATTACAACCGCTTTATCGTACGTGGACTCACCGTCCATGCCGTCATCGGACGCCGTCTTCCCGAGACGTGGGAAATGACCCAGAAGCTTTTTGCCGACCGAACCAACAAAATTCAGGAAAATATCTGGAATATAATTCTCGCCCAAGGCAAGGGTACTATTCTCCCCCTCGTACAGTATACTAAGGAAACGTTTGAGGAGATGATGGCGAAGCACCCGAAGATACTTATTGAAATCTAATTTCCAAGTCTCAATTATCAATTTTCAATCAATTCTTCAATTTAAGAATTCTCAATTTTGGGCTTTGTTTGATAATTGGAAATTGTAAATTGAAAATTCCACCTTCATGTTCTCAAACGAGTTAAGATCCCAAATTGAAAAAGACCTCTTCGATATGAAGAGCACCGGGTTATTCAAAGTAGAGAAAGTGGTGGAGGGTCATCCTGGGACGGAAATAAAAGTGGACGGAAGGAAACTCATTAACCTCTGCGCCAACAACTACCTTGGCACCTCCCAGCAAAAAAAAGTTATTAAAGCCGCACAAAAGGCACTCAAGCAGTATTCACTCGGACTTAATAGTGTCCGCTTTATCGTCGGTACCACCGACCTGCACAAGAAACTTGAGTCGGCCATTTCAAAATTCTTCCAAACTGAAGACACCATTCTCTACACTTCCTGCTTTGATGCGAATACCGGCCTCTTTGAGGTGCTCCTCACCGAAGGCGATGCCATTTTCTCTGATGAGCTGAACCACGCTTCCATCATTGACGGCGTGCGCCTCTGCAAAGCCGAGCGGTTTCGCTTTGCGCACAATAATATGGAGGAGCTTGAGAAACAACTGATACAGGCGAAGAACGCCCGTAGACGGCTCGTCGTTACCGACGGCGTCTTCTCAATGGACGGTGAAATAGCGAAGCTTGATGAAATCAAGGTGCTGTGCGACAAGTATGACGCCCTGCTTGTGGTAGACGACTCACACGGCTCCGGAGTGCTGGGAAAAACCGGACGCGGAAGTATTGAAGAAAAAGGAATCCTAGGAAAAGTGGACATTCTCACTTCCACCTTTGGCAAGGCGCTTGGGGGCGCGGGTGGCGGTTTTACGACCGGCAAGAAGGAAGTGATTGACCTGCTTCGCCAGCGCAGTCGCACCTACCTCTTTTCAAACTCACTGATGCCCGCCATCGCCGGAGCTGCGCTCTATGTGATTGAACACTTTGACAAAGAATTCTTGCCCCTCAAGAACAAACTCACCGAAAACACCGTTTACTTCAGAACAAAGCTGGAGAAATTAGGGTTTACACTAGGTGGCGTCCCGTCTTCTTCCATTAAGGATAAAGGATTAAAGATTAAGGATTCTTCCCTTCACCCCATCACCCCCATTATGACGATGGATGAACCAAAGACGATGGCGCTTGCCGATGAGCTCCTCAAGGAAGGCATTTATACCCGAGGCTTCGCCTACCCCGTCGTGCCGAAAGGCAAGGGACGCATTCGAGTTCAGATATCGGCATCACACACTAGGAAGCAACTAGACTGTGCGATTGTGGCGCTGGAAAAGGCGGGGAAGAAATTACAAATTATTTAACACGAATGCAACGAATTACTATGCGAATGCTACTAATCCACGAATCCCGACTTCTTTCTTCATTCGCATATTCGAAGCATTCGTCCGGTAATTAGTAGCATTCGTATCACGCACTATGAAAACGGTTGTCATCATCGGCGGAGGCACCGCAACCTTTACTCTCTTGAAGGGGCTTCGGGAGTTCCCCACCAACAACATCGTGATTGTTTCCACCGCAGATGACGGCGGGTCAACTGGTGTGCTTCGGAAGGACCTCGGTATTATGCCGATGGGCGACATTCGTCAGTGTCTTATCGGCCTTTCCTACACCGTCCCCGCTCTTCAAGAGCTTTTTAGCTACCGTTTTGACCGTGGGTCACTCAAGGGTCACAGTGTGGGCAACATTCTTCTCGCCGGCCTCCAAAAAGTAACCGGGACACCCGAAGGTGCCATCGCGGAAGCCGCACGTCTCCTCAACGTGCGCGGAGAGGTACTGTTCGTATCCAAAAATCCCACAACCCTTTCCGCACGCCTTAAAGACGGCACCCTCATCAAGAGTGAACATGAACTTGATGAACCCCTCGACTTCGCTCGGGGCAAGCCCGTAAGCAAAAAACGCGCGCCGATTGAGAAATTAATGCTGAGTAAGTCGGATGCAAATCCCCGAGCGCTTGACGCTATCGCCCGTGCAGACGCGATTATCCTTGGTCCAGGTGACCTCTATACCTCCACCTTCCCCAACCTGCTCGTGACAGGCGTCGCGGGAGCCATTAAGGCGTCAAAGGCTCGCAAGGTGCTCATCACCAACATTATGACCAAGCTCGGTCAGACCGACGGGTTTAAAGCCTCCGACTTTGTGCGAGAGGCGAACGCGTACCTTGGTGCCAAAGGCACGTCGGTCATTGATACCGTTATCGTGAACACCAAGAAACCGGAGGCGAAGGTGCTTGCGGTCTACAAAAAAGAAGGCGCTTTATTTGTGGAACCGGATAGCGAAGCTATCAAGAAAATCGGAGCGAGTGTACTCGCCGAAGCGGTCATTTCGGATGAGATACACAAAAAAGCGAAGGGCGATACCCTCACCCGAAGTCTCATTCGCCACGATGCGGGAAAGACTGCGGAGATTATTTGGAACCTCATTAAGTAATACGAATGCAACGAATTACTATGCGAATGCTACCAATCCACGAATCTCAATTTCTTTCTTCATTCGCATATTCGCAGCATTCGTGCGGTAATTAGTAGCATTCGTGTTATGGAAATCAGAAAAGAAAGAAAAGAAAACGCCATTAGACTTTCCGCTGTAGAAAACGGCGAGGAGCTTGGCGCGATGTACTTGTATTTAATACGGAACAACTCGCACACCGAACCGTATGGTTTTCTTGAAGACCTCCTCGTTAAAGAAGAGCATCGTAAAAAAGGCATCGGAAGCACACTCGTCAAAGAAGCTATCGCGGAGGCGAAGCGTCTCGGGTGCTACAAACTTATCGGCACGAGCCGAATGGAGCGCGAAAACGTCCACCAATTTTACGAAAAACTCGGTCTCAAAAAATACGGTTACGAGTTCCGTATTGACCTCTAACAAAAAGCGGCTAGACCCCGCTTTTTTGTACCACCCCCACAAGGTCCGCGTGAAGATGCCCGTTGGTCGCAAGCACTCTCGGGAGCGAAATGTCGTACACTCCCCCCTCAAAGTCGGTGAGCACGGCTCCCGCTTCCTTTGCAATAAGCACACCCGCCGCGATATCCCAGGGATGAATACCGGATACGATATAAAAATCCATTCTGCCTTCTGCGACGAGACAGAGCTGATACGCCGAACTTCCGAGCACCCGCACCTTTCCGATACGAGGTACCAATTTCCCCAGAAACTCTCCCGACTCCTCACTATTGGTCCATCCCAATCCACCAAACGAAACGGAGAGTTTGCTTGCTGTAGAAACCGCAAGAAGCTTCCCGTTCTTAAAAGCTCCCTTTCCACGAAGCGCAGTAAAGAGCTCATGTGTTTCGGGATTGAAAACAACTCCCGCAAGCGGGCCTTCGCGGTCGCACACCGCGACCGAGATACAGCAGGTCGGTAGTCCATGCACAAACATTCTGGTCCCATCAATCGGGTCAAGATACCAGTAGTACGGTGCCGTCGGTTGTATAGTGGAAGAAAACTCCTCACCCACAATATCGTGGTCGGGGAAGTGCTTTTTGATTTCTGTGACCAGCAGTTTCTCAATCTCACGGTCGGCATCCGTCACCACATCGGTCGGACTACTTTTGGTATACACCACGGAAGGGTGCCCAAATGACGCGCGAAAAATCGGCTCGGCCGATTTCACCGCCTCAATCGCCACCTCCAGAAACTTCTGTGGGTCGTCAATCATAGTGGGGTTCATACTACCACTAACGACCACCAAAGCAAAAAGGTTAGGTGCAGAAAAGTTTTCAGGTACTTCCGCCCACTATGTACCACATAATTACGGTCGTAATTATGTGGTACACGGAGGCTTGCTGTTCAATAGCGCGCTTTTAGCTACAATTACCCGATGGAACTTACTTCCCCGCTTGAAGCTTTGTTTCGGATTGCCGAGCCACAAAAGAAGGCGCTCAAGAAACTGCGTATACAAACGCCCGAAGATTTGCTGTACCACTTCCCCGCCCGCTACGGCGACGTTGCGGAAATGCGCACGATCGGGAGTCTTTCCCAAGGCGAGACGGTCGTGGTCTTCGGTACAATCAGCAAGCTTCAGGCGACCAAAGCGTTCCGTAAGAAAATTCCGATGGGTACCGCCGAACTCAAGGACGACAGCGGGAAAATCCAAATCGTCTGGTTTAATCAGCCCTACATCGCGAAGATGATTCCCGAAAATGCTCTCGTCCGCGTAGAAGGAAAATTGAGCGCGCGGCGCGCGAAACCCCGTGGCGAGTCCTCGAGCTTTACGGGGGCCAAAGAGAAAGAGAAGTTATATTTCTCCAATCCAAAAATAGAAAAAGTAACCTCCGTTCCGCAGGGTGTCGGCGGGTCGCTCTTTGGCGAAGAGGGCGAAGCGCACCACCTCCACCCTGTCTATCCCGAATCGCACGGCATTACCTCAAACTGGCTCTTCCATGCGATACAAAAAGTTATCGGTTCCGGTATTCTTGATACCCTCGTTGACCCAATTCCCGAAGCAATCCTCGCGAAATACCATCTTCCCTCTCTCAAAACCGCGCTCATCTTTATTCACGCCCCGCAGAAAGCTGACCATGCCGTCTCGGCCCGCAAGCGCTTCGCGTTTGAAGAAGTGTTCTTCATCCAGCTTGAAAAACAAAAAGAGCGAAAGCTCTGGCAAAAAGAAAAGTCATTTACGATAGAAAAAGGCGAAGAGCATATTGCCGAGTTCACCAAGCGGTTTCCGTTTTCATTTACGAACGCTCAAAACCGCGCGATTAGTGGAATTCTTGAAGACTTCAGGAGAGGCGTGCCGATGGCGCGCCTGCTTGAGGGTGATGTGGGAAGCGGGAAAACCGCGGTCGCCGCCTCCACCGCCTATGCCGTAGTTACGAGTCGCCCCCAAGGACAGTCCTATGGAACGCTCCAAGTCGCGTATATGGCTCCGACCGAAATCCTCGCCACCCAGCATTTTGAATCCTTTATTGAGTACTTCAAACATCTTCCCATCAGCATCGCACTCATTACCGGAAGTGGGTGTCGTAAATTCCCGTCAAAAGTAAATCCCGCGGGCTGGACCGACATTTCCCGAAACCAACTCTTGAAGTGGACAAAGAACGGCGAGATTGCGGTCCTCATTGGCACCCATGCACTTATACAAAGATCGGTGCAATTCAAACACCTCGCCTTTGCAATTATTGACGAGCAACACCGCTTTGGAGTCAATCAGAGAAAGGCCTTGGTACACAAAGAAATACGAATGCCTCATTTGTTGTCTATGACGGCGACACCCATACCGAGGACGCTCGCGCTCACAATCTATGGAGACCTCGACCTTACCGTGCTCGATGAACAACCGGCGGGAAGGAAGCCTGTCATCACGGAAATCGTGCTCCCGACCGGACGTGATTCGGTATACGAAAAAATACGAAAGGCGCTGCAGGACGGCAGGCAGGCTTACATCATCACTCCCCGCATCAATGAACCCGATCCTGATAAGGAATTTGCCGTGCTCGCAAAGTCTGCCACAGCAGAAGCAAAGCGCTTAAAGGAAAAAGTATTTCCTGAATTCGAGCTAGGCGTCATGCACAGCAAATTGAAACCAAGCGACAAGGAAGCAGTTATGAATGCCTTCAAGAACGGCGAGATAGATATTCTGGTCTCCACCTCGGTTGTGGAGGTCGGCGTGAACGTCCCGAATGCGACGGTCATCATCATTGAAGGCGCGGAGCGCTTCGGTCTCGCCCAACTCCACCAGCTTCGTGGACGAGTCTTGCGAAGCTCACATCAAGCGTACTGCTATGTTTTTACGGAAAGCACGGGAGCAAAGACGGTGGACCGCTTAAAGGCACTCCAGACCGCCAAGAACGGTTTTGAGCTCGCCGAGTACGACCTCAAGTTTCGCGGAGCGGGAGAGCTTTCCGGAGGAAAGCAGTGGGGCGTTTCCGATGTCGCGATGGAAGCCCTCCAAAATCTTAAGATGGTGGAAGCTGCCCGCGCCGAAGCGAGGCGTCTCCTTGAAGAAGACGAAACCCTCTCCCGCTACCCCCTCCTCACCTCGCACCTCGCCTCCCGTAAGCAAGACGAAATCCATTTTGAGTAAAAACGAAAACACCGCCTAACGGCGGTGTTTTCTTCTGCTTTTGTGTCCCGCACAATGCTTTCGTGGGACCAGACTTGTCACAATTAAATATAGCAAACCAGAACAGCGTGTCAAGACGCGTGTGTGGATACTGAAATGAGCATTTGTACAGCCGGCGAGGGAACTCGAATCCCTGGGACACAGAATGACAAGTCTGGTCCCGCACCGTACCACCGGCTTGCGCATAAGTATAGCAAAGAAAATAGGGGCTACCGCAAATCTTTGAGCGACTTAAGCACCTTGTAGTTTCCTTTTCTTAATTCTCCCTTTCCTAAAGGGAGCACTCCGCTTTGCGGATGGAGGGATTTAAATCTTCCGCTGTTTTCTCATATTCCACATCCGAATTAAATGACGCATAAACTCGCTCGTGGAAGCAAACTTCCCCGCCTTCACCTCACGTTTAATGTCCTTTGCCATTTCGGCAGGAACCGATATATTTACAATATTTCGCATAGAAAAAAGGCTTTAGTGGTGTAATAATCTGTGTTACAGCTGATATAGAAACTTCTTTGATAGCAAGGACTATCTTCCGCTAATCTGCCACCTCCCGACTGAAACATCTTAGATGTTAAGATCGTTTCTCTGTCGGGCGCATTTACTCTTTTCTAAAGACATTGGGAAAGTAGCTTTGCGCTGCCTCAAAAATTAATTTGAGGCGCTCGTCTTGAAAGGCACCACTACTATATGCTTCTTTTGTCCAAAATTCTAAACCTTCTGGAACAAAATGCAATCGGGCAAATTTTATATACTGCGACAAATACTCCGAGGGTGGTTTAGCTCCTATCGCTGCATTCTCTGCCTTGAGAATGAAGCTGATATTCGCAAGATTACTTATCTTCATTTCTGCTTGAATGTGGTCCTGAATCCCATCTATACCTAGCTCCCGTCCTAAATACTCTCGCGGAAAGATATGGTGCCGTTCTAACATACTCCACTCTCTCTCCCTGAGTAGAGTACCACTCCAATCTTCTGCGTCTTTCTTCACCAAAAGAATGTAGAGAATAAAAAGAAATGCCTTGCTTGACTCACGCAGTACATTGCGCTTAAGAGCATCTTTAAAAAATTCATAATCAACATAACTTCGCGCCTTCATGTTCTCAAGAAGCCCTGAGAATGGAAAACTAGTAGAATTCCTTATCAACTCAATATCTCTTTGAAGCCGCGTATCCACACTCGCACTATAGTGTCCATTTAGATTGACCAATACAAACCATTCCGAAATCTTCTTCCGATCATTTTCTTGTAACTCACGTACTGACAATAAGTTGCGGGTTTTAACATATGTGGCAACTGGGATTATCGTCGTAAGAGACGGAATCAATCTAAACTTATCGAATCGTCCGCCATTAATTTCTGATTCACGTGGCCCTAGGCAAAACTCTTCCTTTAAAAATTCTAGGGCAATTTCAAATGATCGAGCACTTTCGTCAAAACGTTCTTTCATCTCACTAGCAGGCACTTCCTCCCGAATTCTCTGTATGTTTCTCTTGAACTGCTCTGTTTTGGCCATTTGTGATTGTGTCAAGCCAAAATTAGAGAATACAAATCTCATAACTGGTTGCATTGCGATACTAAAGTCTTTGTTCAGCCTTTTATCTAAATCCGCAACATACTGCCGAAAATCTCCTCCTAGCGTCCCCGCCATAAAAGAAAGCATTAAGTCAACATTCCCAATCCTGACTCCTTCCTTATTTATCCTAATGAATGCCTCAGCCATGTCAGGGAAAATACCGTCGTCCTCATCTGTAGTTTCCATTACATATTGGGGTATAGGGTAGTCCATGATCTTGTTTGCTATTTCCTGGATGCGTGGAAACACTATTTCGGTTGTACTGTTCCGAAGCATAGTAAGTGCTACGACATCAGCAGTGCAGAACGCCTTGATTATCTCTGACATATCTGTTCCACGCGTTTCCGCGACAATGAACTTCTCGTGTGTGTGGTCAAATGCGATGCGAGATCTTTTTATCTTTTCTCCATTTCTCGGTATTAACCAACTGTTGAGAAGCAGTAACAGTGATGTAATGCGTTGCTGGCCGTCAATTACAAAGTAACGCTCTAGCCCACCTGGCGCCAGTCCGTCCATTATCGGTACTGCTGTTGGATCAACTATCTCTGATATTGCCGTGGACGGCTTCCAAAGAATTGTTGCTCCAATGGGATAGTTTTTAACAATAGAGTCCAGTAAATCTTTTATATTCTCTGGATCCCATACATAGCCACGCTGAAAAGAGGGAAGCCAATACTTTCCCGATGGTATCTCATTCTTAATAAGCTCCCGTATAGTCTTGACTCTCACGTTGATGCTAATGTTTGGCATAGTTTTGAAATTAGCCTAAGGGTCTTGATTAGACTTGTTTGATTTTTAATTTTTGCGCCGAATCTTACCTCCCAATGACGGTCTAAGAAGTATACAATTTATTTCAGAATCCGCCCGCTAGGACTCGAACCTAGAACCCTCCCGATATAAGCGGGATGCTCCACCATTGAGCTACGGGCGGTTTTCTTTCCCGCGTACAGTCTGCGTTAGTTCCGCATTCTTCCGCGTATGACGAAATCGTAGCGTAAATCGGCCACTTCCGCAAAATACCCCTCCTAAACTATTTTCTTATTCGCGCGAATTAGAAAGTAGTTGTGGCTTGTTTGAAAATTTGGGATTTCGGTATTGCTTAGAAATTAGGTGAATTAGAAATTAGAAATTGCATCAAAAATAGCTTCGCTATTTTTGATGCTCAATATCTTTCTTCTTCTTCGGCATGATGCCGAAGGCGATGATGACTTTTTCGTACTCGTCTTGTTCAAGCGTCTCGACTTCGATGAGTTTTGCGGCGATGGCATCAAGCGCCGGGCGGTGCTTCACGAGAATGTCTTCCGCGCGTTTGTAGGCTTCGGTCACAATTTTGGATACCTCCACGTCTATCGCGTCCCCCACTTTCTGCGAATACTCCTTCTCCTCATGTACGCCCCGGTTCCCTATTCGGCCGAGGAGGGTCTCAAAGGCAATGGGGCCGAGCTTGTCGGACATGCCGTACTTCGTCACCATATCGCGCGCGAGCGCCGAAACAACCTGCAAATCATTTGAAGGACCGGTGGTAATGTCACCAAAGAGCATAAGCTCGGTGATATATCCTCCAAGGGTGACCGCGATGTCATCCAAGAATTCTTTGCGCGACTGAAGCTTCCTGTCTTCAAGCGGGAGCTTCAGGGTATAACCAGCGGCGCGACCACGCGAGATGATAGAAACCTTATGAACGGGGTCGGCGTACGGAAGCACGGAAGAGACGAGCGCGTGTCCCGCTTCGTGATAGGCGGTAATTTTCTTTTCCGCTTCGGAAAGCAAGTGGCTTTTGCGCTCGGGACCGAGCATCACCTTCTCTATGGAACGAATAAGGTCAAACTGGGCAACCTTCGCTCGCTCTTCACGCGCGGCAAGAATGGCCGCTTCATTTACAATAGAGTGCAGGTCCGCTCCCGAAAATCCCGGAGTGCGTTCCGCGACCACCTTGAGATTCACATCTTCGGCCAACTGTTTTTTAGTCGCGTGCACTGCGAGAATCGCCTCTCTGTCGGCACGGTCGGGAAGGTCCACGGTTACGCGCCTATCAAATCGCCCAGGGCGCACGAGCGCCGAATCCAGCACATCACTTCTATTCGTTGCCGCCATTACAATCACTTTGTCGTGCTGTTCAAACCCGTCCATCTCCACAAGTATCTGGTTGAGTGTCTGCTCACGCTCGTCGTTGCCTCCGCCCATGCCCCCGCCGCGGACGCGCCCCACCGCGTCTATTTCATCAATGAAAATAATGGAAGGAGCGGCTTGCTTCGCCATCTTAAAGAGGTCACGCACGCGCGAAGCCCCAACACCGACAAACATCTCCACGAACTCCGAACCCGAGATTGAGAAGAACGGGACCCCGGCCTCCCCCGCCACCGCCCGAGCAAGCAAAGTTTTGCCTGTGCCCGCCGCCCCCATAAGGAGCACCCCCTTGGGAATCTGTGCGCCAATGTCCAAAAACTTCTTCGGGTTCTTGAGAAAATCAACAATTTCGGACAGCTCCTGTTTCGCTTCTTTCACCCCGGCGACATCTTTAAAAGTTACTTTTTGTTTTTTATCGGTGGGAAAAATAATACGCGGTTTGGACTGTCCGAAGCTAAACGCTTGCATACCCGCGCCCCGAACCTGCCGTGTCAGGAACCACACCAAAATGAGGACGAAGATGAGGGGAATAATGAACGGCGCGAGATTGAAAAACCAATACGTAAATCCTCCCTCCTTTTCCACGGAAATCTTAACCGCCTGGAGACTCTCGGTAGGCACGCCGTAATTCTTGAGTGTTTCGGAAAGCGAAGCCCCCGGCTCCTTCTGCGCTTTTTTCTCTATATTCCCTTTCCCATATACCACGGTGAGTAGCTCTCCCGCGATTTTTATTTCCGAGACGTCTCCGCGCGCCACATCTCCCGCGACTTCCGAAATGGGAATCTCGGATGTCTTCGCGCGGTTGTCCGCGATAAATGAGTACACCGTCATTAGGATAAGAAAGATAAAGAGCATTCCCGTCGCGTTGTTTACAAACTCACGCCACGGTTTTTGCGGAGGCATTTTTTTGTCTTGCGGTTCTTTCGGAGAAAATGATTTGAGCACCTTCTTCCCTTTTTCCTTTGCCTCTTTCATATTGTCTTTGAGTGGAGCCATCCCATTAGAAATTAGAGAAATAAAGTTATAGAGCCCAGGTGGGTTGTCCCGATGACAGTGCATTTTGCATATATTCCACTCTATGTGGAATTGCTCACGGGACAAGTAGTCAGCAGATTCTAACGCATTTTTACTGTTTTGAAAAGAAAAAAGCGGGCGCTCGCTTGGAACGCCCACCACACAATTTACTTGAAAAGGTTGTGTACTCTCCGCCAAAGCGGGAGTCCCCATCTTCGGACCGCATACCGCAGTGGTATCAAAAACCCAAGTGGTCCGAAAATCGCATACAAAATGAGTATGACCCTTCGCACGATGACTCCCTTCTGAATCGGAAGAGGTTACAGGCGACTACTGCATACCCGGTAGCGTGTTTGCCAGGGGAACAGAGGCTTGCGCCTTGGGAGCGGGCGGAACTTTGTGCGGAGTGTAGTATGAGGTGACGACCACTCCCACAAGAATAAGCCCTATTCCGAACCAGAGTCCCGGACTTGCGTGCTGTGCTTGAAACCATGCGACCAGAGCCGCGACCGTGACGGCACTACCGAACACCGTCGCCATGACGATGTGTGGTTGCCTCGCTCCGCCCGACACCATCGCCATCGTCAGCGTAAGCGCGCCCCACGCACCGAGCGTGCCGGCGATAAATCCCCAGCGGACACCTGGCCCGGTGAACGTGAAGGACTCCCCGCGGACCATCATGCCGACAGCACCGCCGAGAATCGCCCACACGAGGTAAGCAACGCCAATCATTAAATACGGCTTGAACGGGCTTTGCAGTGCCCCGCGAGCACGCGCGAGTGAGTCACCGTACATCCCCCAGCAAATGCCGGTAAGAACCGCATAGAACAGTATGTTTTTCATTTTTTTAACGTTTTGGTTTGAACTCGGAATGCATCCCGGTGGAACAGTGCGTCCCCCGGATTCCGTGCGCATAGTTATAAGAATTTAGGACCACTTTGTCAATGCGCCCCATTTTCGGTATGATGAACGCTATGCTTTTGGACAATCGCAAAGCACACTTCAACTACGAATTTCTGGAAACAATGAATGCCGGCATTGAGCTTTTTGGGCATGAAGTGAAATCGCTTCGCGCGAAGCTTGGCTCCCTGGAAGGTTCCCACGTGATTGTCCGAGGTAATGAAGTGTTCCTGGTCGGCGCCTACATTCCCGCCTACCAACCGAAAAACGTGGCGAAAGGTTTTGACGAGAGACGCAACCGAAAACTCCTGCTCACCCGAAAAGAGATTCATGACCTTTTGCAGAGCGAGTCCAAAAAAGGATTGACAATTGTGCCTATATCGGTGTATAATAAGGGGCGAAAAATCAAAGTGGATATCGCCATCGCGCGAGGCAAGAAGAAGTTTGATAAGCGCGAGACCATCAAGAAACGAGAGGTGGAACGCGACATCCGCCGTGAGATGAATAGGTAAGCTTGCACGTTGAAAAAAACTAGTCTGCCGTTCACCGAGTTTTATTTTCGGGATTAAGGTTCGACCTTACATCGGGAAAAAGGTCGAGCCTTGGAAAATAAAACTCGGGGGATGACAGGCATAGACATATGGTCTCCTTCTTTTCGCGCATTGTGGAACTCCAGTACTTCCTTAAACTGCTGGAACAATTAAGTGCAAAAACCTTAATTTCAAAAGCCAAGTCCATCGTGTCGCCGTATTTCGGCGCGCATGACCTCGCTTTCGCTTACGCTTCGGCGTAGGTGACGTCTATCTTTCCGACGTCCGATAGGGATACATAGATGTTATATACTTCGGAATCGAGTGTGTTGCTTGTAGTCGTAGACTACTCTTCTCGGCTCATACTTTAACTTTAGAGAATCGGCATCGGGACGCTTCTGTTATTCTTTTAGTCTTGATGTTTAAAACCCGCAAGGGTAAAGAGTAACTAGACACTGTAGAACCGAAAAAAAGAATCATGTGCACCCGGGTTCAATTCCCGGCTTCTCCACATCCTGTGACTTAGGTACACCGAACAGCGAAAATACCTTTGATGGTAGCGCTACTTCGGCCGTTCCAAAGCCATTTTCTCGGTCATATACGAGAGAACCCGAAAAGACTAGTTTCAGTACTAGTCTTTTTTGGTGTATATCTCCATTTACCCATTGCTCATAAGGGTCTTTCAGAAAGTCATAGACCACATCCACAGCCGTTCCAAAATCAGGCTTCTCGGTTCGTGTTTTATTCAGATTTTGTAACAGAGCGATTCGCTTTTCCGAGAGTTTCTCTATTTCTGCTTCATATGCTTTCACTACAGCAGGCGCAGTGGCTTCTCCCGCCTTCGTTACCAATCCCTCAAGACGGTGATCTAACTCTTTAAGTTCTTTCTCTTTCCGTGTCTCAGCACCGTCAATATCGCCCTTAAAATTCCCCCAGACGCTCCACAGGAGCGACTTAGCATACTCAAGCACTGCTGACACTGGTGAGAGCTTCTGCAGTGCCTCTTCAACTGGTTTGTGTAGTCGGTCACGTTGAATGCTTTTGGTCCGCTCCTCGCACTTTCCGTTGCGACATCTGTAATATGCGTGCTTCTGCTTCTTTCCTGAGCTCCAACTAGCCGTCATCGGTTCGTCGCATTTAGCACATAGCACGAATCCTCTTAATGGGAAGTCCGCATGTAAATCTTTCCGTGTAGGAGCATGAACGGTCCCGAGCAGTTTCTGTTTTATAATCTCGGCGGTTTCGAGGCTTATGAGCGCTTGATGGTGTCCTCTACGTAGCTTCACCTCCCATCTTGGATATTCTATATAGCCCGCGTAGAGGACAGCGCGACTTAATAACCGTTTGACTCGCTCAAGATATACCAGTCCTGACCCCTTAAACCCTTTGAGAATTAGGAAACCCTGTACATCGCTTTGGATGCGAAAACGATCCGAAGCGTATCCTTCAAGTGCTTCCGCGATTATTTCTGCCTCGGGCTTTACAGGAACAAGTAACTTCCCGTGTTCGGGAAATTTCTCTGACCTATATCCAGGTGGCGGGAAAAATGGCCAGTACCCTCTCGCTAAACGTGCTTCTTGTTTTTGAATAACCTGTCGTTTGTTCTGTTCACGTTCTAATGCTCCCTGCGCCGCGAAGATAGTTTCAGTAAATCTCCCCTCGGGAGTATCCTCGAAATGATAATTTAAACAGTAGATTTCTACTCCTCGCATCTTGAAAGCGGCTCTAAGTTTAATATAGTACTCGGTGTCTCGAGCAAGTCGTTTCAAGTCATCGAATATTACGATGAATTGGAGGTAAGGCTTGCTGTCAATGTAGGCTATCATCGCAGCCATAGCGGGGCGTAACATGAAATCTCCCCCGCCCGTAAAACTATCTTTGAACGTGCGGTCTATTTCGTATCCATTCTGCGAGGCATAGCTGAGGCATCTCTGCTCCTGACTCTCAAGGCCACTCCCTTCAACACTTTGCCTCACGGAACTCACCCTGCAGTAAACTAACGCCTTCCTTTTTTCATCCTTTGAGATTTCTTTAATTTTATTTTTCATAGTAGTGGTTTAATGAGTTTCTCTCTGATGAGAGTCTCATTCAGTTTCTTAATTATATCACCGAGCTCGCGGACCTCGGGGGTTGATAACCCGAGGTCACGAAGCTCCTGCTCACACTGTTCGATGGACTTGATCTCATGTTCTTTTTGAAGCCTGTTTCCTGCCTTATCTTTGTCAGTCTTGACGGATGAAGGGGCCAGTATAGGGCTCATATCGGATTCCTATTCTGTGACCTCTCCTTGGCGATTTTCGCCCTTAAAACCCTCGTCCACAGGACGTTTAGAGATGAGCACGAGATAATCAATGATCTCTTTACGCTCCGAAGGCGCATAATCGTCAACTTCGACGAGCTTCTTATACCAACGCGCTATGGTCGGGCGCGAGAACTTTTGGCCACTAATCGCATGAGCGAAAGACAGATAGGAAGAATAATTAGGATTCTTCTCTTGGATGGCCTCAAACCTTCTCTGTATTGATTTCATATAGCTATAAACTTGTGCGCGGACAGAGGATAAGTAGGGGTCCGCGCCTATATTAATGGGCCTGAGAGAATAGCAGAAAAATCCGCTTTGTCTCGCAAGCGATTAACACACTTTATTGACCGTCCACCACAACACAAAGAGAGAAGATTCTCTTATAGAAGAACTTGATGACTAGAGAGGAACTATCGAAGGCCTAGAACTTTACTGTTATAAAAAATCTAGAGATGTCTATTATGAAAACTTAGAGATGCACTTTACGACAATGTGAGATTAAGAATTAAGAGGTGGCTTAAGGATGACTTTAGATGAAGAACTTAGTGGTGGAAGGACAACTAATAAAGTTAATCCTTATCCACTGACTGTAATTATATTCTAATCCTTCTAAGATACAAGGCTTTTAGCGAGTTCACGATAGAGAGAGACACGCTGTGCATGCGGTATAGGCGTAGTAGTAGGAAACGGAAGTACAAAAACTAATCGTCCTTCGGGATTGGGAGTTTGCCAACCATAATCTAGCGGAGCCATTCCAGTATATGTCGCGTATGCTTTCTTGCCGAGGAATGCGAGTATTCTAGGATTCGCGTATGCAATCTCGTCTGCCAGTCGTTTACGTTCGTCTAAAGTAAAATCATGTCTACGAAATTGGTCCGACGGCGTATGAATTAGGTCAGTAATTCCCATTCCATACGACAAAAGTCGCTTGTCGTCGCCCCGTTGCCAGTTTCTCCCCACTATTGTTTCAGTGGTTAACCCACTCTCATGGAGAAGCTCCCAGAACTTCCGCCGCGAACTGAAATATACGCCGTTCTCATACGAGGTTACGGCTGGGTTAAGACCGATAAACAACAGTTTAAGATTCGGAGCAATGATAGGTTCCATATTATGTCTTTGTAAGTGTCGGCGGCATTAAGGTGAAGAGTTTTTTGGTCTCCATGATGATTTTTTCTCGTAGCTGAACGTCCATTATCGCCCGCTCTAGTACTTCCATAACTGACTTTGCCCCATCAATACCCCCTGATCTGACTATTTTCGCGAGGTTTAGATATGTGACTAATGCGAGACGAACATATTCCTTGTGCTTATAGAGCAGGTCGAAATCAGGTATCGGAATATTGTTGTACGCTTTTGGACTCTCCTTTGCGATCTGAAGAAAGTATGAACCATGCACAAAATCACTTCTCGCCTTATAGAGTTCCTTTTTAATATCCGTCTCGATAGTCGGAAATTGCCATGATAACAGCACGGCCATTCGTTTGCATAAACGGTAGATCACTTCCTCATTCCTACTATCGTCAGCTGTTAGCAATGTCTCTAGAATTGTCGTCATCTCTGCTGATTCTCGTTGCCAACCAAAGGAACTCTTAGCATTATCGTAGTCGCTCAGTCCAGAATATAGCATGGAGGCAACGAATAATCTCCAGTCTTCCTTATCCCACTTTTGTATGCGATCTAAGTGCCAAGAACCATATTTTGTCTGTTCAAGCAGTGACTTATAGAAGACGACGAAGTTCCCTTTCTGGAAGATGGCCCCATTCTGGGTATGGAAGTAAGTAATTGGGTCCTTTAATGGATCCCTTCTAAGTATCTGTCGTGTTATGCCCATGTCGTTTGCATGGAACGCGGGGTACAAGAAATTCGGAGAGTAGAGGTTCAGAAGAAATAGTGTCTCATACCATCCCCAACTAACCTCTCCACAATACCTCTTTGTTGTGGTATGCTCTTTGCATATGGCAAAGCTCATAGTCGTTGCGCACGACACTGAAGCCGG
>Ga0080064_1002331_pt1 | contig 32730 bp, 29 predicted proteins | sample Subgrocontami54m_FD_69260 | JGI IMG/M metagenome (GOLD analysis project Ga0080064, IMG submission 69260) | Subsurface groundwater microbial communities from S. Glens Falls, New York, USA - GMW46 contaminated, 5.4 m (SPADES assembly) (version 2) ...
ATGACTCCGCGTCAGAGGTGGGAACAGGCACAGGAATTTTGGTATACCCCGGTTAAAAACAAAAAAGCCCACCTATCCACAGGTGTCTTCTAAATGGGGGACTTGTCAATGAGCTCCTGGCCATCCTCCATGAGTGCTACGCCGACTACGACGGATTCCGGTAGAGTCCCTCGGATCTTTTATCTTCTCGACAGCAGCCGCCTCGCGGGCAATCCCTGCGGAGCGGCTTTCTTATTTTTGAAAATAATATTTTTATGCTTTGACTTCCTTGCCATCCAATGTTAGAATATTGGTGTCAATAAAACCGACTGAGGAACTACGCTATGCGACTCCGCCGAAATCAAATCATCACCCATCGCGGACTTGAGCCGGATCGTCCGGGCTTCTTTTCCGAAAGCTCCTACGAGGCGTTCGCCGATCATCTCGGTCGCGGCTTTGGAGGGATTGAGTTTGACCTGAACTTCACCTGCGACGGCGAGATCATCGTGGTTCACGATGCCGGGCTTGGACGCTTTACGGACGGCCGAGACACGCGGACCTTTGCCACAGATATAACGACGGATGAGGCGCGGGCGTTCCGGTTCGCAAATGGGCGAATCCCGTTCTTTTCTGAAGTCATGAAACTCATCCGTACGCACAACTCCACGCGCATAAACGCGCTCCATCTCAAAGGCCGTTTCCAAGAAGACAAGTACCTGACGCTTCTGGTAGCGGCGTTCAAAAACGCGCGCGATGTGCTTGACCAAATTATCGTCTTCGATGTCCGACCAAAAACGGCCCGATGTCTGATAAGCGAGCTTCCAGGGTTGCGTCTTGCGCCTTCGGTAGCCCACCCCTACGACATCGAGCGATATGGCACGGCGGTAGGCAACACACTTCTGAGCGTCGATGAGGCGCTCGACCTCAAAAGGGAGGGACTAATTGCCGGAGTGTGGCTTGATGAATGGGATCTGGCGGACCGCGATGGCGGAACTAAAACCCTCTACAACGCCGACACCTTTGCCCGACTTCGGGCATCAGGACTCGAGATATATCTCGTCACGCCTGAACTCCACGGCACCTCGCCAGGGCTGTACGGGGGCGAATCACCTCCGGATGCGATTTCAAAAAACCTCCTCTATCACCGAATAAAAGAACTCGTCCGACTTGAACCGGACGGCATCTGCACGGACCATCCGGAGGAGGTACTCACGCTTGACGCGTAGGAATAGTGACCCATAGTGCTACGAACATTGCGGGTCAAATTCTTTCCTTTAAAGACACTTATATATAAGATTGGGTTGACTGCTATATTGATCCAGAAACCAACTCTTCACGTCAACGAGCACGCCCCGTCCGTTTCCATTGCTATGATAATAGGCAATCAGTGACTCAAGCGACATCTCTTTAAACTCTTTATGGAGTGTCGCGAAAATAACCCCATCAATCTTTTCCATGGCCGCAAGATCTTTCACATACTCAACGCCAAATTTCTCCACTTCACCCTGATATAAATTCGGGTCATGGCCCAATACGTTCACACCATATGATTGTAGCTTCTTAATCGTATCCTGAATCTTTGAATTGCGCGTATCACGAATATCTTCTTTAAAAGTGAGCCCTAAAACAAGCACGCGTGAACCTTGTACTGCTTTGCCCGCTTCCACAAGCCCACGAATCATGAGATCCGCAACATATTCAGACATCCAGTCATTAATGCGACGGCCCGCAAGAATCACCTCCGGATTATACCCAAGCTCTTGGGCGCGATAGGTAAGATAGTATGGATCAACCCCAATACAGTGTCCCCCCACAAGCCCCGGCAGATATTTATGAAAATTCCATTTTGTCCCTGCGGCTTCAACCACATCGCGCGTATTAATACCGATACGCTGAAAAATAAGTGATAGTTCGTTCATGAGTGCGATATTAAGATCGCGCTGAATATTTTCAATTACCTTTGCTGCTTCGGCGGTTTTAATGTTCGGTGCCTTATGAACCCCTCCTTTACATACTTCACCATACACCGCGGCAACAAGATCGAGGGTCTCCTGATCCATTCCCGAGACTACTTTGACAATCCTCTCAAGCGTATGTTCATGATCGCCCGGATTGACACGCTCCGGAGAATAACCAACTTTCCAATCAACTCCGCACTTGAGACCGGAACCCTTCTCAATAAGCGGAATACAGACGTCCTCAGTCACTCCCGGATACACCGTAGATTCATAGACAACGACTGTTCCCGGCTTAATATATTTCCCAATCATCTCTGATGCTTCAATTACCGGTGACAAATCCGGCTGCTTTGCTTTGTTTATCGGCGTTGGTACGGTTACTACAATAAAATTGGCGCGAGAAAGTACGGACGGGTCAAGCGTATATTCAATCTTAGCCGCGGCAAGTTCAGCATCCGGCACATCCTTATTCGGATCGCGGCCTGCTTTGAGCGAATCAATACGTAATTGACTCTTGTTAAGCCCGACAACCGGCGCGAAACGACTCTTTCCAAACGCGACCGCGAGTGGAAGCCCAACATATCCTAACCCCACTACTGCAATTTTTATTTCCTCCACGCTTGCTATGTTCGCCATATATGTGTAGAAAAATGAGTAATAATAAGTGATTTACGAATTTATAGTATACTACATTCCACCCGTGGTTTCAAACCACCGCATTGTGCGAGCAAATCCTTCTTCAAAATTGATCTCGGGTTGCCACCCAAGCAATTCTCGCGCCTTATCAATATTAGCGCGGGTGTCATGCGGCTCAACGCGAGGGGGAATATGAACCGTCTGGCCACCCATCAATTTTGCAACCTCATTTACACTATGATTATTACCGGCACCAATATTAATGACTTCTCCCCTTCCTACGTTTGTTCGATCCATCGCAAGGAGATTCGCACGTACCACATCATCAATATACGTAAAATCTCGCGTCTGAGTACCATCTCCAGTAATAGACAGGGGTTGTCCTGCGGCACGTTGCTTCAAAAATACCGCCATTACGGTTACGTACGCGCCCTGAAATGCAAGCCGCGGACCATACACGTTAAAATATCGCAGCGAAACAGTCTCAAGATTCCAAAACATGCTTGCCATTTTTAAATAATGCTCACCGACGTACTTTTGCAACCCATACGGACTTTTTGGATTCGGTTTCATATCTTCATGAAGCGGAAGCGTATCTTGATCACCATAGGCGGAAGAAGACGCGGAATATATTAAACGCTTCACTCCTGCATCGCGCGCGGCAAGCAGAACATTGAGTGTACCGGTGATATTCACTTCATTGGTCTCCCGCGGTTTATCAATTGACAATTGAACGCGTGGAAGCGCTGCAGTATGAAATACCCCGTGGATTCCGACAAATGCGCGTACGATCTTCGCCGGATCGGTGATACTCGCATCAACCACCTCTACTCCGGTAGGAATGTTACTTTTTCGGCCGGAAGAAAAATCATCAAGAATGCGAACGGAATCTCCGCGCGTCAAAAGTCCTTCTACGATATGTGAACCGATAAACCCGGCTCCGCCGGTTACTAAATAATGTTTGCTCATACCCGCCTAAATTTTCTCGCTTCTGCCAGAGGCACAGTACACGAGATAGTAGTTATGTTTACCTTGATAGCAAGGATGAATCTATGTTGCATATGAAATTGGCCATTGTATGCGAGAAAACTTAGCGCGGGCATATTAAATTTCCACCACCGTGTGATCACCAATAATAAGTTTATGTCCGAGCGGCAGAGTTGCGTGCGCCGGGGTAATCGTTGCATTGTAGCCAATAATACTGTCAACAATACGGGTACCCGCATTGATATCCGCCGCTTCAAATACAATAGAATTTTCAATCTCTGTGTTATAAATTTCCACATCATTCCCGATTGAAGTATACGGACCAATATAGCTGTTTTTAATAGTACAGTTATCGCCGATAATAACCGGACCGCGCACGAGTACATTTTCATCAAGCACGGTGCTATGGCCGATTTGAATTTTGCCCTGGATCACGACTCGTTGCCCAATGGTCGCGCCATTTCGATTGTCCTCAAAACGAAAACTTCCCATAATAAGCTGGTTTGCCTCAAGCAAATCTTCGGGTTTTCCGGTATCTTTCCACCACCCTTCGGTTTCCACCCAACCAACCTTACATCCGTTTTCTATCATGGCCGTATTCGCCTCGGCAATTTCAAGTTCGCCGCGCGCCGAGGGCTTAAGCGTTTTCAACGCGTCAAAGATCTTTGCAGAATAAAGATAAATCCCGGTCTGCGCAAAATCGGTCATTGGGTGTTCAGGTTTTTCAATAATACGCAAGAGTTTTCCGTTAACAATCTCCGGAACTCCGAAGCGCTCAGGATCTTTAACTTTTGCAAATACAAAACACGCGTCAAGATCCTCGCGGTCGAATTTTTCCACAAGCGGCTTTAAACTTCCCAAGACAATGTTGTCGCCGAGAAAAAATAAAAACGAATCATTCTTAAAATACGATTCTGCGTTCTTCACCACGTGCGCAACACCAAGCGCCCCCCCTTGCTGCTCAATGCAAGTAATCTTGATTCCCCATCGACTCCCATCGCCGATAAACTTGGGCAGCTCGCTGTCGCCCGGATTAGTACTCACTACGATATCGTTGATACCCGCTTCCGCGAGTTTTTCAATCGCATGAAAAATCATCGGCTTGTTCGCAATGGGAATCAAGTGCTTGTTGATAGTGTGGGTAATCGGACGCAACCGTGTGGCGCGTCCCCCCGCAGCAATGAGTGCACGTGTAATAGGCATATAGCTTCTAACGGATATCAGGGCGACCTACTGAAATATAGGTATATCCAAGCGATCGCATATATTGCGGATCAAGTAAGTTGCGACCATCAAATATAAAAGGAGTTTTCATCTTACCTTTAAGCGAAGCCCAGGGAAGATCTCGAAACTCTCCCCATTCAGTCAAGAGTAATATCGCATCAGCTCCCTCATAGACTTCCTCGGGTTTTGGACGGGTACTGAGCCCTGGCATGACTTCTTTGGCATTACCTTCCGCTTGCGGATCATACGCAATCACTTGCGCTCCATCCTTTGCAATCCATGCAACAACATCAAGCGCCGCGGACTCGCGAACATCGTCGGTGTTATTCTTAAACGCAAGACCCAACACGCCTATTTTTTTCCCCTCAAATCCGCCAAGCACGCTGCGCACTTTACGAACAAACTGTCGCCGCTGAGCTTGATTCACTTCGATTACCGCTTTAAGTAACTTAAAATCATAATCGTGTAAAAACGCAATCGAATGCAGCGCTTTGGTATCTTTCGGAAAACATGCTCCGCCATATCCAATGCCTGCTTTTAAAAATGCAGGACCAATCCGCGGGTCCATACCCATACCCCGCGCCACCTCGTCTACGTTTGCACCCACCTCATCGCAAAGATTTGCCATTTCGTTGATAAAAGATATTTTGGTTGCAAGAAATGCATTGCTTGCATATTTAATCATTTCAGCCGTTTTAATGTCGGTAATCAAACGCTCTCCAGGCAAACCTTTATGGGCTTCAAGCAACACATCGCGGGCGCGATCAGAATCTATACCGATCACCACGCGATCCGGATTTAGGGTGTCATGGACTGCAGATCCTTCGCGCAAAAATTCCGGACACGATGCGATATCGAAATCACATTCTGCATTAATTGTTTTCCTCACCTTCTCCGCAGTTCCTACCGGTACCGTGCTTTTATCCGCAATGACTTTATATCCCGTACCCCAATTTTCCGCAATCTCGCGAGAGGCGGCAAACACCTGTGACAAATCCGTTTCGCCCGAAGGAAGCGATGGGGTTCCTACACAAATAAAAATAACTTCGGCATTCGGGACCGCTTCCGCATATGAGGTGGTAGGAATGAGTCGGCCACTTAGGACACCTTCTTTTACCAACTCCGGCAACCCGGGCTCGTAAAACGGCACTTCCCCACGCTTGAGCATTTCCACTTTATCGGCATCTTTTCGCACTGCCCAAACCGTGTGCCCGAGTTTTGAAAATACTGCGGCTGAGGTAAGCCCAACGTATCCGGCACCAATAATTGCTATCTTCATATATTTTGCAGATTAGGCAGATTAAGCTATAAGCAGATTAAGCAAACTGCCCATGCCTAATCTGCCTATTCTGCATAATCTGCTTACTTGCCGATCACTATATTCAATAACTTGCCTTTAATAAATACCACATCCTTGATTTTTTGTCCACCAAGCCACTTCTGCACCTTTTCGCTCTCCATTGCAACTGCTTTTGCATCTTGTTCGTTAATATCAGCCGCAACACGCAACCGGTCGCGGACTTTGCCATTAATCTGTATCACAAGCTCAATCTCCTCGTCTACTATAAGTGCCGGGTCCCACTTGGGCCATGATTGCTGCGCGAGCAATCCTTTTCCACCAATTTTTTCCCAGAGTTCTTCACAAATATGAGGAGCAAAAGGATACAGAAGAATAATGAATACTTTTTTGGTCTCATTACTATATGCTTTTGTATCTTTATAAAATCCCATCAGTCCCGCAATCGCGGTATTAAACTTCATTGCTTCAATATCTTCGGTGACCTTCTTAATTAATTTATGCAATCCTCGTTTCACTTCTACCAAATCCGATTCGTTCGATCGAGGATCTCCCATATTATCTGCCACCCACCCCCATACCCGTTCCAAAAACCTCTCCACCCCTGCAATGGACTTGGTACTCCACGGCACTTGCTGATCAAACGGCCCCATGAACATTTCGTACACGCGCAAGACGTCCGCGCCATACTTCTCCACAATTTCATTTGGATTTATCACGTTTCCCCGCGACTTGGACATTTTTTCTCCATCCTCTGCCAAAATCATCCCATGCGAAGTGCGCTTTTTATAGGGCTCGCGAGTTGGCGCAACTCCAATATCATACAAAAACTGATTCCAAAAACGAGAGTACAATAGGTGCAGTACCGTATGCTCCATCCCCCCATTGTACCAGTCAACTCCTCCACCATACGTCGCCTGACCGTAGAGCCGATGAATGTCGGCATAGTTTTCAAGAATTTGTTTGCGCGGCAATACTGATTCAAGCTCGTCTTTGCCAAGATACCCCCAAGCACAACCGACAATTTTCGTTCGATCAACGAAATCTTCAATTTCAAATACATCCGCTTTGGTATCGGTAAAGTAATAAATGTCCTTGATACCCACCCCCCAATCTTTGCACACGCGTTCTATTTTCTCTACCTTGGAATGATGATCTTCGAAGTTTAAAATATGTGTTGTCTTCAGTTTACTGCGTTCCATTGCCGGCCGTACATATATTTCAGAACCGCTTGAAATGATCGCAAGTCGCGCATTCGGAACCCGTTCAACTTCGCGGATAAACTCATCAAAAAGATTAAAACGCTCCTTTGCCATTGCCTCGCCGAACCGCTTGGTCCACTCGTTCATCCGTTCCAATTCCTCCTTTGTCAATAACCCATTATCAGGAGCGTGATCCGGTTTTTCCATTGCATATTTCATGGTGCTTTTCCGGGCGGCCTCAAGATCCGGGTCATATCCCATTTTAACCTTTGCCGCAAGCACGGCCTCGAAGGTATCACCGATTACGCCGTCAAAATCAAAGATAAAATATTTCGGTTGATCAACAACACTTCCTCCCCTGCCCGAGGGGAGGTTAGGAGAGGTGGGAGCCATCCAATACTCTAACTTCTCCATCGAAGCAAACTCTTTTTTATTTTCCGGATCACAGTACCGCAAAAAATACCAAGACGACCCGGCCCAATTCGGCATGGTATCTGTCTCTCTCCGTGCGGGTCCACCACATTTGGGACACTTGGTCTTTACCCATTTCTCAATCCCCGCAAGCGGCGACTCCCCCGTATCAGTTGGCTGATATTTTTCCACCTTCGGCAACTCAAGGGGCAATTGCTCTTCCGGAAGAGGCACCCAACCGCTGTTCTTATATTTTGCAACTGTCTCAACGAAAATTGGAACTCCGGCAACACCGGTAAAATGTCCCTGGCCACTCACACGATTAATATGCCAACCGCTTGGATATAGTGCGCGTGTGGGCTCTGGAACCTTCGTATCATCGTCTGACCATACTACTTCTTTATGGGTAACACGGGATGAAACTTTTGCCATGTCAATCGGGTGGGCAATAAATGTCCTTAATTGATCAATCCCCTTCGCGCGTTCAGGCATGTCTTGCTTTCGTTTCTCCCAATATGCCTTATCAAATGTACCAATAGCGGGGGCCATCAAAATTAATGCGCCAATTTTTTTATTATTGCGTTCAACCAAACTTGCCGCGGCATGACCGCCCAAACTCGTACCAATAATAATATCGTCCTCACCGAGTTGATCAACATATGGCTGTAATTCCTTCATCCATGCTTCAAAATCCGGCTCACCAACAGTACTCATAACCGGAGTAAACACTTCAAATCCGCGCGCGCCAAGCTCACGTTTTAATGGCTCATTTTTTTCGCCAGCGCTTTTCCATCCGTGAATAAACAAAACTTTTTGCCTTTTTGCTGCACACGCCTCACAATACACAAGGGGAATCGGCTCGCCCCAATAACGCTGGCGCGAAAACACCCAATCGCGGAGTTTATAATTGACTACACGCTTTCCCCATCCTTTCTCTACTAAATAATCCATGACCTTTTTTGTGGCCGCATGAATATCCATGCCATCAAGGAATTCTGAATTGATCATGGTTCCTTTTTCCTCCTGTACTTGTTCCTTTTTGGTGACGGGTGATATATCTCCGTCAGAACCAACCACCACTCGCTTAATTGCGATGCCGAATTTTTTTGCAAATTCAAAATCGCGCAGATCATGTCCGGGCACGCCTACTACTGCGCCTGTTCCTACATGCCCGAGCACATAATCAGAAATCCAGATTGGCATTTTCTCGCCATTTAAATTATTCACGCAATATGCTCCGGTAAAGGCCCCTGTTTTCTCTCGTCCTTCCGCAAGGCGTTCTGCCTCGGCAACTTTTTTTGTGCTTGCAATATATTCTTGCACTTCTTTTTTGTGCTCAACACCGGAAAGCTCGAGCGCGAGCGGATGCTCTGGCCCCAACACCACAAACGTAGCGCCGAAATTAGTATCCGGCCGCGTGGTAAAACAGACTATTTTTTTGTCACTTCCCACTACTTGATATTCAATGTTGATTCCTTCTTTTCGTCCAATCCAATTTTCCTGCTGTACCCTTGCCCGCTCAATGTAATCTACTTCCTTCAATCCTTCAAGAAGTTTGTCGGCGTACTTGGTAATCGCGAGCATCCATTGCTCTTTTTCGCGTTTTTCCACTGTTGTCCCGCAGCGCTCACAAGAACCGTCCACGACTTCTTCGTTGGCAAGACCAATTTTGCACGATGGGCACCAATTGATTGCCATCTTTTTTTTGTACGCCAGGCCGTGCTTAAAAAATTGCAAAAAAATCCACTGTGTCCATTTATAATACGCGGGGTCGCTTGTGGTTACTGCGCGATCCCAATCAAAACTAAACCCCATCATTTTCAACTGCTTGGTAAAATTCGCAATGTTCTCTTTAGTAATTTCCGCCGGAGGACGCCCTGTTTTGATCGCGTAATTTTCCGTTGGCAACCCGAACGAATCAAACCCAATCGGATACAATACATTATATCCTTGCATCCGCCGCTTGCGTGCAATAATATCCATGGCCGTATAGCTACGCGGGTGTCCGACGTGGAGTCCCTCACCGGATGGATATGGAAATTCAACAAGCGCATAAAACTTCGGACGCGCGTCATTGTCGCGCGCGGCAAATACTCCCTCCTTTTCCCAACGCTTCTGCCATTTTTGTTCGATTTTTTTGTGATCGTATTTTTCCATAAGGTAAACCTATTCTAGCACCGTTAAACCAAAAATGGAAGACCCTCCTCTCCCCCTGCTCTGTCATTTCGACCGAAGCCCCGATCGCAATCGGGGCGAAGCGGAGAAATCTCACATGCTGAAGATGGCAAGCGTTCGCCGTGTGGGGGGGTATGAGATCTCTCGACTACGCCTCGTCCGCGGACTCGGCTCCGCTCGAGATGACAAAAGTGGAGTAGAACCCCAGCCAGTTACAAAAAAAGAGCCACCGAGCGCGAGGCAAGGTGGAACTATCTAAGGAACAACTTGGTGAGTGCGCAGGTAATGACCCATCGCTACACCAATGTCAAGGAGCTGCTCAGGGATTTCCGGACGGATTACTGCTCTCGTCAGGGCGGCAGCATAGGCGGCACGGAACACCGATAAGTAGAGGAGCCGCAGAACCCGAACCGGAAGCAACCCGTAAGCAACCATGTCGTTCATGAACGCGCCGAGTTCAAGATAGGAGAGCTTTACTCCACACGGAATCCTGGTCTGCCTACCATCACCCTCTCTCCACTCGAAGGCCGTCTCAAGGCGCGCGAGTCCATATTCGTCACGACAACCGTACCGGCGTTCCTGGGGAATAACGAAGTAAGCGCGCGCCGAGCCCAGTCCAATCGGCGTCCGAAGGCGCAGAGCAGGCGTAGCAAGCGGAGGAAAATCGCTGCACGGACCGTTCTGCAATACTTCTCCATCGGCATATCGCCGGGTCCACGACCCGAGCGTACGCACCCCGCGAAGATGTCGGAAATCGCGGGAAGCCCAGTAGAGCGTCGCGCTTGCCAAGCGCAGAAGATCATCTCTTGTGAGACCCGACACACCGGAGGCAACGAGATCATGCACAAGTCTCGCTGCCCAAGGAGCTGGCTGTGTATGCGTAGATGTCGCAACCATGGCAACCTCGCTTTCAAGGAACGACTGTGGGTTGTAACCCGACACGAAAGCCCAACATAATTTATGGACCCTCGTGCAGAATCACAATCCACTCGCAAAAAAAATACCGCCCATTCGGGCGGTAACCTTATGTCTCGGTATTTGGTTTGTGTGGATGTCTTTTCATATACCTCAAGTACTCTACCACATCCTCTATCCACAGGCAAATTGACGCGGAAGCATCATCCCGATCCCCGCCAAGGCGTGGAGGAATTTCACACCTGCGCTTCGAGCCAGCGTTCGGCGTCCATCGCCGCAGCACACCCCATCCCTGCGGCAGTGACCGCTTGGCGATATTTATGGTCCACACAATCTCCGCCAGCAAATACGCCTTCGACCGAGGTCATCGTAGTGCCCGGACAGGTCACCACATACCCCTTTTGATCAAGTTCAATCTGGCCTGCGAAAATTTTGGTATTGGGCTCATGGCCAATGGCGGCAAACACGCCGTCACATGGCAAGTTCTTCTGTTCTTTCGTCTCTACGTTCTTAAGTACCACACCGGTTACATGACCCAGATCCAACCCCAACACATCCTCCACCACGGTATCCATAATAAATTCAATCTTCGAATTTTTCTGCGCGCGGTCAAGCATGATCTTTGACGCGCGAAATTCGTCGCGGCGGTGTACCAGGTACACTTTTGTTGCAAACCGTGTTAAAAAAGTCGCCTCTTCCATTGCGGTATCCCCTCCGCCTACTACCACCACGGTTTTTCCTTTAAAGAAAAACCCGTCGCAGGTCGCGCAGGCCGAGACTCCTTTCCCATACATTTTTTTTTCATTTTCAAGTCCGAGTCGCTTTGCCGTCGCGCCGGTTGAGATAATAATAGTTTTTGCCTCGTGAGTTTCTCCATCAACGGTAACTTTAAACGGACGAACAGAGAAATCAACCGCCGTAACGGTCTTGCTCACAACTCGGGTTCCAAAGCGCTCTGCTTGTTTCTTAAAATCCTCCATCATCTTCGGGCCCAGCACTCCTTCCGAGTATCCGGGGTAATTTTCCACGTCTGAAGTGGTCGTAAGCTGCCCTCCCGGCTCAGCTCCCTCAAAAAGCACAGGATTCAAATTTGCCCGCGCCGCATAAATTGCCGCCGTATACCCCGCCGGCCCGGAACCGATGATAATGACGTTTTCCATAGTGTGTATGAATACTACGAATTTGAAGAGTATACCATACTGCGTAAAAAAGAAAAGCTCCAAATAAACAGCTCACCCTACAGGTAGAGCCGTTTATCTTTTTTTATTTTCTCCCCCTTAAGGAGGTTGCCGTGGAGCGGATGGCCCGCAGCAAAAGTGTTGCGGAGGGCGAGCGGGCATGGTGGTCCCGCGACGGGACCGAGCGAGCCCGAGCGCAAGCACCGGTTTTCACGCCGGGAAAACCGAGTGCGGCTTTTGCGTGGGCTGCCGCTAGGCGGCAACCGACGCCCCCTATTTCGTAAATCCATCAATCTTCTTTTTCAAATCTTCTTTTTTCTGCACCCCGACAAATTGTTCAACCGGTTTGCCGCCCTTGAAAATAATCAACGTAGGAATTGACATGATGCCGAATTTTGATGGAGTTACATCGTTTTCGTCCACATTCATTTTTCCGATTTTGACCGGCTTGCCTGCGTACTCTTTTGCAAGCTCATCGATCACCGGTCCCATGAGTTTGCACGGGCCGCACCACGGAGCCCAAAAATCTACTAGTACCGGGTCCTTAGATTCCAAGACTTCTTTTTGAAATGTTGCGTCGGTGAGCGTGAGCATAGTTGTGCATGCAATGCCGATCTACGGATGACCATGCGGATCTACGGATTTGAATCCGTAGTATCAGTAGATCAGCGTGAATCTGTAGCATCCGCATTGCTTATAATTCCAATTTTCTCTCTTTCTTATCCTCTTTATAGATCTCAAGCACGTCGCCCTCTTTGAGCTCGGCCTTCGTGGTTACTTTAAGCCCGCATTCGGATCCTCCGGGAACAGTTTCAACCGGCTGCTTCGCGTGTTGAAGTTCGGAAATAATACCTTCACCGTGGGAAACCTCGCCGCGCATGATTTTTACCTTTGCGCCTTTGACTGCTTTTCCGTCTTCGACTCGCCCACCTATAATAACATACTTCGATTCGCTCCGAAATACGGCAAGAACTTTGAGTTTGCCAAGTGTCGTGTGGATAATTTCCGGCTTAAGTAACTGCTCAAGGCGCCCCTTCACATCATCAAGCAATTCATAGATGATTTTATATTTTTGAATCTCTACATTCTTTTCTCGCGCAAGATCGTCAACTTGAAGCGAGGAATTTACATTAAATCCATACACAATTGCCCCTGAGGCCTCTGCTTGCAGAATATCCGATTCGTTTATATTACCCAACCCTTTAGAAACAATCTTAACCGCAACCTCGGGTGCGCGGAGTTGTTCGAGTTTATTTAAAATCGCTTCAAGCGAGCCCAGTACGTCCGTTTTTACAATCACGTTCACAAACGCCTGCGCTTCCGCTTCTGCGGCGTTTTGCAGCTTAATAGTCTTCACGGCTTCCGTATATCTTGGTATTACCTTTTTCGTCTCGAGTTTCTTACCGTGTTCGGGCACTTCAACAATATCTCCCACCTCCGGAGCAACTTTAAATCCTAAAATTTTTACCGGCGTGCCGGGCAATGCTTCTTTGAGTGTTTTCCCCTCCCAGTTTTTCATCGCGCGCACACGGCCATAGAGAGAATTTCCTACTGCGAGAGAGCTGCCTGCCTTAAGCGTTCCGTTTTGTATAAGCATGGTTGCAACCGGCCCTTCTCCTTGATCAATATGCGATTCAATAATAGTGCCAAGCGCACGTGCGGCCGGGTTTGCCGTGATTTTATCTTTTTCAAGATCCGCAAGAAGTAAAATAACATCGAGCAGCGCATCGATTCCGGTTCCGGCTTTTGCAGAGATCGGAACAAACGGAATTTTTCCACCCCAATCTTCCGGAAGCACTCCTTTTTCGGAAAGCTCGCGCTTTGCTTTATCCGCGTTTGCCTCGGGCTTGTCCATTTTATTTACCGCAACTACAAATGGCAATTTTGCCGCCTGAATAATGCTGAGAGCTTCAACCGTTTGCGGCTGTACTCCGTCGTCTGCGGCAACTACAAGAATCGCAACGTCGGCAATGCGTGCGCCGCGGCTTCGCATGGTGGTAAATGCTTCGTGCCCCGGCGTATCAATAAACGTGATGTGGCGATCGTGACGAACTGTTTGATACGCGCCAATATGTTGAGTAATGCCGCCTGCCTCGGTTGCGACCACATTGGTAGTACGAATCGTATCAAGCAATTTTGTTTTTCCATGATCCACATGACCCATGACAACCACGACTGGCGGACGCGGCTTAAGATCGCCCGCATCTTCGCCTAAAATCCGCTCGCGAATAACATCTGATGATATTTCTTCCTCAAAACTCTTGCGGGGCTCTTCTTTTACTTTAAATCCAAGATCTTGGGCAATAATTGAAGCGGTTGTGAAATCAATGCGCTCGTTCATGGCCGCAAGAATCCCATTTTTCATAAGCTCAGCGATCACGCGGGTAATAGGAAGGCCAAGCCGTGCGGCAAATTCCTTAACCATAAGTACTTGCGGCAACTCCACTTCTTTTGGAGCTGCGCCGTGATCAACCGGTTTTTCTTCTTCTTTCTCATCCGGATGTTTTTTCCGCCACTCTCTTAAGAGGTTTTGCCATTGCTCAAGAATACGCCATGCGGTTCGGTCATCAATTTTAATTGCGCGACGTCCAATATCAAAACCCAACTCCGGAAGCATATCAAGAAGCTGATTCGGGGGTACGCGTAGACGTCGAGCGAGTTCGGTTACATTCATATGTCTACGAAACTACGAAATCACTACGAAAACTACAAAACGTAAATCTTTAGTTGCTTTTGTAGTATTTTTGTTGTTTCGTAGGCAGCTTCGATAGAAGCTACTGTATCACGTCCTGTCAATTCAAGCAACCCTTGTTCTGTAAAAATGGATTGCAATGTGGTGATGACCTTGCCTCTTCTATTGTATCATTTCATACCTTTACACGTTTTCGTATTTGTGCTAGAGTCAACCTCAGGAGGAATGAACACGATGAACATACTGGTCGCGGTTTCGGATCCGGAAACCCGAGAGAGTCTGATGGAAGCGCTCCTTCTTGCGGGCGGCGCTGCACATGTCGAAGTCTCCATCGTCGGCGCTTCATCTCCGTCGGCCGGACATGAAGCGTTGCGCGACCGGCCGACCGACGCCGTCATCGCAGACTTCGGAGACACCTCGATTGGGTTCTTCGCGGAAGCTCGGAGTACCACCCCGGACACCGCTCGAATCATCCTCGTGACTAACGAGACCGCTCGCGATGCGGTACCCCACATCCAGGCCGGACTGCTCCTGAGATACTTGCGGCGTCCTTGGGACAGCGCGGACTGCGGGAACCTCCTTCTCCAGCTCCAGCGCATCTGCGCCAAGGGCTAGTCGGGGCCCCACTCGAACGCACTACCCTCCCCGCTCATTGCACTCATCCATCCCGGGATGCTTCGGCATCCTCGCGCCACCGCGGCACTTCATGTCCCGCGGTGTTATTTTTTTAAATTTGCGCTCGATAAAAAGAAAAAAGCGCGGTCACTCGTGGAGGAATGCCGACTCGTTGATCGCTCTATTGTAAAATAATAACTAATCCGCTTTAGGCCGATAGTTTATCGCCTCGGCCACCCGCCCAAATTCGCTACGCGAATTTCAGTCGGGCAAGCATGGTTCAATCCTGTCTAGGTCTGTAGTTAAGGGCTTCTGCTACATGGCCATTCTCAATTTTTTCCAACCCCGCGAGGTCCGCAATCGTGCGGGAGAGTTTAAGTACGCGGTGATAAGCGCGGGCGGAAAGATGCATCCGGTCTACTGCGTTTCGCAAAAGGTCTTGGGTCGCGGAATCAACCGCACAGAACTTTTTAATGTCTTGAACAGGCATCTCAGCGTTCGTAGTATAGCCGCGGTCGGCAAATCGGGCGCGCTGGATATCGCGCACAGTTTCGATCTGCACACGGATTTCGGAGGACGGCTGCGCAACTGCTTCCTCAGTAAGTTTATCAAACTTGAGCCGCGGCACTTCAATATGCAAATCAATGCGGTCCGACATTGGGCCTGAAAGTTTTTTACTGTAGCGGGCAATCGCCCCGGGCATGCACGTACACTTTCGCTCGCGATCGCCATAAAATCCGCATGGACACGGATTGCGCGCAGCAATAAGCATAAACTTTGCCGGAAAACGAAGCGATCCCGAGGCGCGCGAAATTGTTACCATTCCACTCTCAAGCGGCTCGCGCAACGCCTCAAGCACATCACGATGGAATTCAACAACTTCATCGAGAAACAAAACGCCGCGGTGTGCAAGCGTAATCTCGCCGGGCTTGGGCGAAGAGCCGCCGCCTACAAGCGCGGCAGACGAGGCGGTATGGTGCGGCGCGCGATATGGCCGCGCGGTAATAAGCGGGGTATTTGGCGGAAGAAGTCCGGCAACAGAATAAATCCGCGTGATATCAATCATTTCATCAAACGCAGGACGCGGTAAAATCCCGGCAGTCGCGCGGGCGAGCAATGTTTTGCCGGACCCGGGAGGCCCGGACATCAGCATGTTGTGATGACCCGCGGCTGCGATCATAAGCGCGCGCTTTGCATGCTCTTGGCCTGCGATATATGCCATATCAACTTCGGCTGCGCCCGCAACATACTGCACAGGAGTTTGAACCGCCGGTTCAATCGCCTGCTCTTGCCGTATGTGTTCAATAAGTTGGCGCAGGTCATAGACTGGGTAGACTTTTATTTCTTTAACCAATGCCGCTTCGGCGGCGTTTTGAACCGGCACAAAAATTCCCTCAAGCCCGGCGCGGGCTGCATAAAGCGCGGCAGGAAGTATTCCCGAGACCGAACGCAAGCGCCCATCAAGGGCAAGTTCTCCCATAAACAAAAAACGTCCGAAAAAATTCGGACCAAGACCTGCGGCGGGCTTAAGTTCTTCGGATGCCAAAAGCACGGAAAGCGCAACCGGCAAATCGTACCCCGGTCCTTCTTTTTTCAAATCCGCCGGTGCAAGGTTTACCGTAATTTTCATGGGAGGAAAATCCATGCCGGAATTGCGAATTGCGAGCCGCACGCGTTCGCGCGCCTCTTGAACCGCCGTATCCGGCAGACCCACAATCGTAAATGCGGTTAAGGACGGCGTAATGCCTGCCTCAACCTCAACTTGCGCCGCCTCAAGCCCCACGAGTGCAACAGATAATACTTTGGTTGACATAGCCCCTTATTCTATCACACTACCTTTTCTTTTTAAACACTTTCAAAAGCGGGGCGTAAAGATCCATTGTTGGGTTAATCACAAAACTGCGGTAATAGCTGCGCGGAGAAAATCGTATGCCCGGAACATTGCGCGCGATCACAATTGGCACGCGCTCGTTTCCTTCTCCCATAAGCATAACCGCAAGCGCTGAAAGCGCGTCCGGAATATTTGCTTGCGTAAATTTGAGCTTGCGTCCAAAAATGTCTTTCGCGCCGCGATAATCCTTAAGCGGATTAAATCCCCAAAATCCGATTGAAACGCCAATGGTGCCCCAACGCATCGGTACCGTATGACTATCAGTAATAATCACACCAAGTTTTTTCACACGATATTTTTTTCGCAAATGTTGTCCAATCTCGCGCGCGGTCTCATTAATCTTGCGCGGCCATAAAATATAATGACCGTTTGCATTACTTTCATCAATACCTGACGTTGGAATCAACGTGTGCTGTTTGATCGTCAAAATCACTCCCCAAGGATTGGAAGTTTTTGCAATCGGAATATATTGCTCGGCTTCTTTTATAATAAGCGCGTTTTTGTCCAGCACCTGCGCCACAGGCACGCACCGTCCTTGATGAATGCTGACTACTTTTGAAGTAATAAGCACAATATCGCCCTCGTGCAACTTCGGCATGGCCGCATCCATCGCGGCATACAAATCATCTTTCGGGGGCACCATCACGCGAGTTTTGACTTTGATAAATTGCATAGTTTCATCCATACTACAACATCCTCCTCATACATTCAATAGGGAACCTAAATTTACCGATCGGTAAATTTAGGTTCCTTTACATCCAATGAGGAGACCTGCTGGTTGAGCTGCGGCGCATCGGGTTTTCTGCGCAAACCGTTCACGCCAGAAATACTCGAGGCCGCAATCGCGAAAGTCGCCGCCCTACCGAAACCAAAAAGCCCTAACGGTCGTTCCTTCCGTTCCTTTGGCCTGAGCATGCCGCAAAACTGCTCGCTTTTTTTATTTCAGGAAAACAAAAAACACGCACACTCGTCCGATCAGACGTTTATGCGTGAAATTTTTAGCACTACTACTATCTATGCGGAAACCTTTTCTCCAATTGTCTTGAGCGTAAGCTGTACGCTTGGATTTGTCGAGGCAACGATCTTCAGACGATCACCATATTGTTCGCGCAAGAATGTGATAAATTCATCGCCCCACGAAGGAGTGAGTACCAATACTTTTCCAAAATCGAGTTCAACGACTTCTCCTTCTTTAAGATCACGCAACACATTCGCTTGCAATGCCAAAGCCGCCTCGCGTCCGGCAGGCCTTGAAAGCAATGATTCACCAAATTTACTTATATCAATTCTCATATTTCATTTGTATGTGGAGCTCGCAATATACTCCCCGCAATGGCATTTCAGCTACCCCAATATACGCTTCTATACGACTTTGGTCAAGGGGCAATTCTGCACCCATTCGCGCCGTACCCGATTGCAAAAGAACCGAGCCAACTGCAATACTATGGAGTGCATCAACTGCAAACTTAAGTCCGTTTCCTCGTTTCTCCGGAGCCCGGCCCGACACTCGCTCGGTTAACGCTACCAGAAGCGCCTCGCTATCGGTATGGAGTTCAGGCCTCACCCTTTTAAGAGAAGAAAAAATACCACGACCACGGTCGGCAATAATGCATTGCAATTCCCCAGCATCAACAGCCCACTGAAACCAGCAACCGGGCAGATCAATCCAATTAGGACTGTTGTGCGCGAAACAATTATCACCCAACTCGCCAATAACAGCGGTAATCAGTGCAGCAAATTTGTGGTCAACTCCTTGTTTGATGAGAAGTGGCGCGACTTTTGTAAATCGTCCTTGCCATACATCGCTTGTCTTGCAATAAAACTCTGCGGGCGGTTCGGTCGGCGTTTCTGTCTTTGCCCATTCAAATGCGGTCATAGTGATTATAGTATAGCACAACGGTGATTATTCCTGAAAATAAAGTTTTCGTAGTACGGCCGGATCGTGGAAGGTTTCCGGTTTACCCTCAGCAACGACGCGGCCTGAGGCAAGAACATACATTCGCGTTGCGAATTTTAAAAGAAGATGTACGTTTTGTTCAACAATCATAAGCGTCGTGCCTGCCGCGTTGATCTCTTTCAAGATAGTAAAAATTTCTTGAGTAAACTTTGGCGAAAGCCCAAGCGAGGGTTCGTCTAAAAGCAAAAGTTGCGGGGTCATCATCAGCGCCCGGCCGATCGCAAGCATTTGCTGCTGTCCTCCGGAAAGGTTGCGGGCACGCTCGTGCAATTTTTCACGCAACACGGAAAAGCGCCGCAACACATCTTCGATATTTTTTTGAAGCACGTCTTTGTTGTTGAGCAAAAACCCGCCCATGCGCAAATTTTCTTGCACCGTGAGATTTGAAAATACAAGTCGCCCCTGCGGAACAAACCCAATCCCAAGCTCAAGAAGATCATGCGTATGTAACTTGGTAACATCGTGGTCTTTGAACACGATCGTTCCTTTCTTAATTCGAGCCAATTGAAAAATCGAACGTAGGATCGTAGACTTCCCCGCACCATTAGGGCCGATAAGTCCCACAATTTCGCCAGGGGCAACTTGCATGGAAATATCATGCAATACCTCGTTGCCGCCGTAACCGCTTGTGAGCTTTTTAATTTGAAGCATACTTTATTACCCAAACCGATAAATTTTCAATTTCCAATTTTCGAATTTTCAATCAATTTGTCAATGGCTCATTGTAACATTTATTGAAAATTGGAAATTAAAAATTGTAAATTTCAAAGTTGCTCTCCTAAATACGCATCCAGCACGCGCTTGTCTTTAAGTACTTCCTCCGGTGTTCCTTGGGTCAACACGCGCCCCTGATCCATTACAATCACATGATCTGCTACGGCACGAACAAAATCCATATCGTGCTCAATGAAGAAAATAGTTTCACCGCGCGCTTTCAGCTCAGGCAATAATTTTTTAAACTGATCGCGTAGCGTTGGCGCAACGCCGGCAACCGGCTCATCAAGCATAAGGATTTTGTGTGGCATTAAAAGTGCGCGGGCAAGCGAAAGCAGTTTGCTTTGACCGTAAGATAAATCCTTTGCGGCATAGCTCAATGACTGTTGAAGCCCCACGAGTTTCAGCGTTTCCTGAAGCCGCTCTTTTGATGCTGTGCGCGGCACAAAAAGCGAACGCCAAAAATGTTGGTCCTCCGGTTCTGCGGCAAGGCGCAGATTCTCTTCCACGGTCATATTCGCAAACGTACGCACAAGTTGAAACGTACGCGAAATTCCCAATTGTGCACGCCGATGAATAGGAAAACGTGTAATATCCTGTCCATCAAAATAAACAGAGCCCCGATCCGGAGAAGTTACCCCCGCAATCAGTTGAAACATGGTTGTTTTTCCGGCACCGTTCGGACCAATAAGCGCGGTGATCTTTCCCGACGCAATTTCAAGCGAACAGTTATCAACTGCGCGAATTCCGCCGAAAGATTTACACAGACCATTAATAGCAAGCATACCTATTAGGATTCTATTTTCCCCATCACTCCTTTAGGAAACCACAAGAGCACAGCAAGCACAAGTACGGAAAAAACAATCTGTCGCATAGCTCCTACAGCTTCCGGATCAAATGGTAAAAACCGTAAAAATTCCGGAGCGAGTACGACAATCACGGTTCCCAAAAGCGTTCCGGGAAGCGATGCGAGTCCTCCCACATACGCAATTGCCACAATCGCAACAATTTGAGCAATATAAAAACTACTCGGATCAATATATCGGAAAAACATTCCGAAAAGCCCGCCAGAAAGTCCGGCGATACCGCCCCCGATCATAAACGAAACCATACGCGCCTTAAGCGCGTTTTTCCCAAGCGTCTGCGCCCCAAGCTCATCGTCGCGCACCGCGCCAAGAACTCTGCCAAACGGGGACTTCGTGACACGATGCAAAAACGCGTATACCACCGCAAGCACTGCCAAAGAAAATGTCAGAAACCGTAACGGTGATTCAAATCCTGTGGGCCGAGGAATCCCAACAATCCCGAGCGCTCCGCGCGTTACTTCAACCCAACTAAGTGCGATTACGACAAGAACAATCATAAACCACAACGTCATTACCCCCACAACCACATCCCCCTTGCCTCGCCGCGTCAGTATTGAAATAACAATACCGGCAATGGCTCCGGCAATGGCTCCGGCAACCCACGCCAATATAAGAGGAACGCCAAGATTGCGCTGCAACAATATTGACGTATACGCACCGATAAGTATGAATCCCGTATGCCCCAAATTTAAAAGTCCGGTAAATCCCCGTAACAGGTTAAACGAAAGCCCCATGATTGCAAAAAGCGCAATCAACGTTCCAAGATACATAAGATAGGCAGGGTTGAACATATTATAACAGAATTTTTAATTTACAATTCTCAATTTCCAATGAATGTTGCAATGTATCATTGAAAATTTAATGAAAATTGGAAATTGAACAATTTAATCGCGTTTCTTGCCAAACAATCCCCAAGGGCGCACCAAGAGAAATACGAATACAAACAAAAACGAGAATATTTCTTTATAGGAAGACGAAACAAAGAATGCTCCTATATTTTCCGCGCCATCAGTCAGAACACTTGCAAGCAATGCGCCCGGAATCGAACCGATCCCTCCAATAATTGTTCTCCCGTAGGCGCGCACGGCCTGGAGCGAAGATGCATACGGTTCAAGATTATACTCGGTGGCAATAAGCGCTCCCGCAAGTCCTGCCAAACAAGAAACGAGCACAATAGTGATATAGCGCATACGGCGCGTATTAATGCCGATGACTTCAGCAACCTCTCTATTGTCTGCAACCGCGCGCATGGCTACGCCCAACCGTGAATATCGCAGATACAGGGCAAACCCCGCAAGCGCGGCAAATGCAATACACACCAGAGCAATTTCTCCCCAGGTAACCGAGATCGTAGCAAACTCAAGACGCTGGTACATCCACTCCGGAGCCGATATGCTTTTTGGCTGAGAACCGAATATAAAAAGAAACACGCTTTGAGACAAAAGGAGAATCATTATCGAGGCAACCAGCATAACTTCTTCGGAAAACCAGCGACGCTTTTGAAGGCGCTCATATACGAGCGCATTGGCGAGCAACCCGACAACTATCGAGGCAACAATAGCTCCGATAAACGCGAGCGGAAATCCTATCCTGCTTGAAAGCGCAAAAAGACCATATCCGGAAGCGGCGATTGAGGCGCCGATTGCCATATGCTGCACACGAGAAACCGAAAAAAACACAGAAAACCCTGCAGCAATAAGACTGAACAGGGAAACAGGAATCAAAATATTGATGAGAAGCTGTAATGCGATCGACATGCGGTTTGAGAATTTCCAATTTACAATTCTCAATTTTCAATGAATGTTACAATGGAACATTGACACATTTGTTGGAAATTAAAAATTGAAAATTTCATTATCCGTTGTACTCCGAGCTTACCCGTATTCCGGTGATTCAATAACTCCCTGATAATAATCAATCGTGCCGTCGAGATCGGATTCATGAAAGGTGCGCTCAAAATAGCCGAATGCTTCCTCAAATGTTTTAATCTTATCTTCAATCTCCGGTCTCCACTTCTCCGATATTCCCGCAAGCGATTTGAGTATCAAAATTTTCTTTTCCATCCGCTCAAGTTTTTGCCGATGATCATCAATAACCTCTTGACATTCGTTTTTCTTATCTGCGCGACAAGACGAGGCGATTTCTTGAAGAGTTATAGTGTGTGCCTCAAGCACCGCTTGCCCAATCTCGTATTTTTCATCTGCGGTAAAATATACTTCCGTATCCGAGCCGCGACGAAAATCCGCAAGCACTCCCCCGGCAGCCAAGAATTGCTCATACTTTTGCCTAACCTCCGCACTAAGTTTTTCTTTTACACGTTGTTCCTCAAGCGCTTTGCCATGTCTGCGATACAACTCCTCAAGGCCTTCTTGATATGGCCAACTTTCTTTACCAAACCGGATCGCGGTTGCTTCAATCTGCTCCTGGGTTGCGGTTTGATCTGCCGCAAGTCGCTCGTATTCTTTTTGCATTTCGACAAGCCGGTCAACAGGAAACAACGTATGCTCGGTTTTACCAAGCACGTGTTTGAAAAGAGAAAGGGTAAAGTGGTGGGGATGCATAGAGATACGTGTATTGTATCGAATCTTTAAGAAATGGGCAAATCGAAGGATGTTCAAAAGACCAAATACATCCTCCCCTTGCCAACGTTTTAATCTTCTGGTATACTACGATTCAGCTAATTTTTAACGTATAATTCATAATTATGTCAGCAACTACTACCGCTACGTCTGAAGAATTCAAAAAATTACTTGCCAATAAAGATTTCGTAAAAATTCCAAAAGAAGGCGACGTGATCCAAGGAACCGTAATCTCGATCTCGCCCCGAGAAATCCTAATCGACATTGATGGCTACAAAACCGGAATCATCCGCGGCTACGAACTCCAAGAACGGGATAGTACCTATCCAAACCTGAAATTAGGCGATCCGATTGAGGCAACCGTACTTGAACTTGAAAACGACGAGGGCCATATTGAGCTCTCGCTCAAATTTGCCGGAAAGACCCGCGCATGGGACAACATCGGTTCACTCCAATCAACAAGCTCCGCAGTTGAAGTAAAAGTTACCGACGCTAACCGCGGCGGACTTATGGCCGTCTATGGCAACATGATGGGCTTTATTCCGGTTTCCCAACTTGCTCCAGAGCATTACCCGCGCGTCCCCGGGGGCGATAAAGGAAAAATTCTTGAGCGCTTGCGTTCGTTTATCAACCAAACTATGCGGGTACGAATCCTTGATCTTGACCCGGGCGAAAATAAGCTTATCTTCTCGGAAAAAGCGCTTTGGGAAGAAGAACAAAAAGATCTCCTTACAAAATACAAGACTAACGATATGATCGAGGGTACGATTACCGCAGTTGCCGATTTTGGCGTGTTCGTAGGATTTGACGGACTTGAAGGGCTGGTTCACATCTCGGAAATCGCATGGCAACGACTTGATCACCCGGGAGATGTGATAAAGGTAGGCGACAAAGTAAAAGCTCAAATCTTGAATATCCAAGGATCAAAAATTTTCTTATCAATGAAAAATTTGGTGGACGATCCTTGGAAGCATGTGCATGAGCGCTATACGCTTGGTCAAGCGGTTGAAGGAAAAATCCTAAAAGTAAATCCGTTCGGACTCTTTATTGAGCTTGATCCGGAAATACACGGCCTTGCCCATATCTCAGAGCTTGCGGTAAGTCCCGGCGTACCTCTTGAACAGCAGATAAAACCAGGGGACGTGCGTACCTTTAAAATCGTTTCTATCGAACCAGATCATCATCGTCTCGGGCTTTCTGAGAAAAAACTCAAGGAAGGATCCGATACGACAACAACCGAGCCAGAACCCATAAAAACGACCGAGGCACCCGCCCCGGAACAATCCCCAACCCCATAAGCTGGCGCATATTCTAAAAAGGCGGTATACTGTTGATACCGCTTTTTTGTATTCTTAATGTTTCCTATGCCAACACTCTTTAGAAATTTTCTCCTTTTTATACTTGGACTCTTGGTCATCGCCGGAGTGTTATCCAATATTCAATTCAATCAGATCAAGGTTGAGGATGCCGATATTAGTACGCTTATCGGATATGTAAAAGAGCAAAAAGTTCGTTCCATTGAAATACACGGCGATAACATAGAAGCGGCTCTTGCAGACGGACGAAAATTACGCATCCAAAAAGAAAACGGCGAGTCGTTCTCGGCGCTTCTTAAGAACTACGGCATAGAATCATCCGCGCTTGCCGGTCTCAAGACCGAAGTAAAACGGGCAAGCGGCATTGGTTACTGGCTCTCATCGCTGTTGCCGTTTCTCATTCCATTCATATTGATTGGCGCGGTGATATTTTTTATGATGCGGCAAGTGCAAGGAGCAAACAACCGCGCAATGTCGTTTGGGCAATCAAGCGCGAGGCAGGCCGCACCGGACGCAAAAAACAAAGTAACCTTCAAAGATGTTGCGGGGCTTAAAGAATCAAAAGAAGAGCTTCAAGAAATCGTGGAATTCTTAAAAAATCCAAAAAAGTTTACCTCAGTCGGAGCAAAAATCCCCAAAGGCGTTCTTCTTATGGGCTCCCCGGGAACAGGCAAAACGCTTCTTGCTCGCGCGGTTGCAGGAGAAGCAAACGTACCGTTTTTCCACATTTCCGGCTCCGAATTCGTTGAGATGTTTGTCGGGGTGGGCGCCTCCCGCGTGCGCGATCTTTTCCGCAAAGCAAAAAAGGCAGCTCCTTGCATTCTTTTTATAGATGAAATTGATGCGGTTGGGAGACAGCGAGGCGCGGGGCTTGGCGGAGGACATGACGAGCGTGAACAAACCCTTAATCAAATACTCGTTGAGATGGACGGATTTGATCCGAACGTCGGCATTATTGTAACCGCCGCAACAAACCGTCCGGACATTTTGGACCATGCACTCCTTCGCCCGGGACGTTTTGATCGCAGGGTTATGCTTGATCTTCCGGATATCAACGACCGCGAAGAAATTCTTAAACTCCACACCCAAGGAAAACCGATTGGCAAAGATGTAATCTTGCGGACTATTGCCCAGCGTACTCCCGGATTTTCCGGGGCGGATCTTGCAAATCTCATGAACGAAGCTGCGATTTTCGCGGCGCGTCGTAATAAAAAAGAGGTGGGCATGAGCGAGCTTATCGAATCGGTTGAAAAAGTCATGCTTGGACCCGAGCGCAAAAGTCACATTCTCTCAGAAAAAGAAAAAAAGATTACCGCGTATCACGAAGGCGGTCATGCGCTCGTGGGACATGTGCTTCCCGGCGCAGATCCGATTCGAAAAGTTTCTATCATCTCTCGCGGACGCGCAGCAGGATATACCATGAAACTCCCCTCGGAAGACCGCCACTTGAAAACCCACGCGGAATTTCTTGATGAAATTGCCGCGCTTCTTGGCGGACATGTTGCGGAAAAAGAAATTTTCGGGGATGTTACGACCGGCGCATCAAACGATTTGAAAGTCGCAACGCAACTTGCGCGTAAACTCATAACCGAGTATGGCATGTCGGAAAAACTCGGATTACGTACCTTTGGCGAACACGACGAGCCGATTTTTCTAGGACGCGAAATTTCCGAGCAACGCGATTATTCGGATGCAACCGCGCTTCACATTGACGAAGAAATCAACGCGATACTTAAACACGCGCAAAACGTTGCAACCCAAATCATCCGAGACAAGCGGGAAACACTCGATCGAATTGTTGAAGAGCTCATCAAACATGAAACGCTAGAGCAAGAAGCATTTGAACAAATTGTAAACGGAGAAACCCCGCCCAAAGCAGAACCGCCTCGCCCCGCAAAAATCCATAGCTTGAAAAAGATCGTCAAACGAGCACCATCTCGCAAGGGTCTTGTTCCCCATCTTGGCCCGGCTGTGGTATAAAGGCTTCGCCTTTGTACCACTTCGACTCGAAACCAATATCCGCCTGAGGCGGATGCAGGATTTCTCGCCTTGTGGTATAATTGACTCATATGAAGGAGGATACGCTCTATCGAAACATTCTACGCGACAGCTGGCGACTTACATGGAAGCATAAAGGACTTTGGGTGCTTGGTATCCTCGCAATTTTCTGGGGCGATCTTGGAGCATATCAATCTCTGAACGCCGCACTCGGGGACGTACACCCTCGCATGCTTTCTTCCTTGCCAAACGTGCTCTCCATCATCCCCGCCAAACTCCCTTCTTTTTCAACTGGAGGCATGATCGCAGGAATACTCATAACGGTCCTTGTGAGCGTAATCCTTATTGCGCTTCTTGTGCTCGTCATAAGCGCCCGGGGCGGACTTCTCTTTGCGATATTGCAACGAAGCAAAAAACGAAGCGTTTCGGCTAAAGAAGGGCTACGCCGCGGCCTTCGCGCCTTCTGGCCGCTCCTTGGAGTTGGTATCATTACCAAACTCGATCTTATTCTTGCCTTTTTCGTACTCAATCCTTTAATGAATCTTGAAGAATTTCCGCTTGCGCTTCCGTTGTTCATGAGCTCGTTTGTAATCACTACCCTCGTATCGCTCGTTCTCGCGTTTCTTGGTATTTATGCTTCTGCGCTTATCATCCTTGAAGGACATTCGTTCAAGAACGCAATCGTAGAAAGTTTTGCCATATTTAGTCGCCATTGGCTTGTATCAATCGAGCTTGCGCTGATCCTCTACGGACTCGGGTTCCTTGTGGGCATTGCGCTTCTTATCGGATTGTTTGTGCTGAGCGTCCCCTTTATCCTCGTAGGGAGCATTATTACGCTCATGCATATTCCATGGGCGCTGTGGCTCGTCATAATCCCTGCCATAATCGCCTATATCGCAATACTGGTATTGGTCGGCGCCGCATTTGTAACCTTTCAATACGCGTGCTGGACGCTCCTCTTTTTGCGCATTAGAGAGCACGGCGCAGTTGCAAAAATCGTGCGTGTTACTTCGCGCTTTGGACACATCCTTCATCGCCACGTTATATAATACTCACGACATTCATATCTCGTATTGAACGCAATGTACACTGATGGTACAATACCATATAGTGTATTTTTGTATCATTGCATATATGCCGCAAAGCCCACATATCACCCCTGACGAAACCAAAGAGCAGTTTGACGAAAAAATGCGCGCCATTGCTCTTAAGGAAAAAGAAAAACAGGTTGAACAAGAAGCGACGCAAAAAAACGTCCCCTATATTAACCTCGCCGCATTCCCGATAGGACCCGAGGCAATAGCTCTTATCCCGGAAGCGCAAGCACGCGCGCATAAAGCGTTGTGTTTCCTCTATACCGGACGGGAATTTCGTATTGGCGCGATTGACCCTAAAGATCCGGGCGTAGGAGAAATTCTTTTTCAAATTGAAGAACGCACAAAAGCCAAAGGTGCAATCTACATGATTTCGGACGCATCATTTGAGCATGCCGCTCCTCTCTATAGTCGCGTACCAAATTTCCGCCCGCCGGCAAAAGGGGTAACCGTGAGCCAGGACGACCTTCAAAAGTTTGATCAGGAATTCCGCACGTTTGCAGAACTTGAGAAACTGCTTAAAGGCGTCTCAGTAAGCGACCTGGTAAATCTTCTTACCTCTTCCGCACTTCGCGCCGGCGCCTCGGATATTCATCTTGAAGCGCAAGAAAGCGATGTTACCGTGCGCTTCCGTCTTGATGGAAATCTCCAAATTGTCGCGCGGCTTCAAAAATCCGACTGGCCAAAAATGATCTCTCGCATCAAACTCCTTGCAGGTCTTAAAATCAATATTACCGATCGTCCGCAAGACGGACACTTCTCGATTTTTTTGAAAGAAGGCGACGTGGAAGTACGTATCTCAACCATTCCTACAAACTTCGGGGAGTCAGTCGTAATGCGTATCTTGCGTCCCCTTGCGACCCTTTCTTTGGAAGATCTTGGACTACGCGGAGCAGCGCTTCAAGAACTTACCCGGCAAACGCAACGGCCAAACGGCATGGTAATTACGACCGGCCCTACTGGCTCGGGAAAAACAACTACCCTCTATGCGGTACTTCAAAAACTAAACACTCCTGACAAAAAAATCGTTACTCTTGAGGACCCGATTGAATATAAACTTCCCGGCATTGCGCAAAGCCAGATTGATCCTTCAAAGGATTATACATTTGCCGCGGGATTGCGATCAACACTGCGCCAAGATCCGGACATTATTATGGTTGGTGAAATTCGCGATGGGGAAACCGCGGATATTGCAATCCAAGCCGCGCTTACCGGACACCTTGTGCTTTCCACCATTCATACAAATTCCGCTGCAGGCGCGATTCCCCGCTTTCTTGCGCTTGGCGCAAAACCATTTTTGCTCGCCCCGGCGGTAAACGGCATTATGGCGCAACGCCTTGTACGCAAAATTCATGACGCATGCAAAGAAGAGGTGCAATTGGATGAAGCGACCACGAAAAGGGTGCGGGAAATTCTTTCTTCATTACCAAAACCTGACACCCGACCTGCCTTGTCGGCAGACAGGCCCCTAACCCCTGACACCTTCAAATTTTTCCGTGGCCGCGGATGCGCCACCTGCTTTGATCTTGGCTATAAAGGACGCATTGGAATTTTTGAAGTCGTGGGTATGAACAAAGAAATCGAAGAAGTTATTTTGTCCGGCAAAGTCTCGGAATATACTCTGCAGGAGATCGCAATCAAACAAGGCATGATCACCATGGTCCAAGACGGGCTTTTGAAAGCGCTTGACGGGCTTACAACGGTTGAAGAGGTTTTTTCCGTGGCGGAATAATCTGCACCACTCTTTCATTCTCCTTTTTCCCGTGCTGAAACTTTATCGTCGTATATCGCCACCCCTTAAGAAGGGGCTTTATTTTTTCTCCCCACTCTACGACCACAACCGTATCCGGCCGACCCACATAATCCATAAGCCCAATATCCTTAAGCGCGCCTGCATCGACCCGATACGCATCACAGTGTACAAGGTATCTGACCCCTAACACCTGACCCCTAACACCTGACCGATGCACCTGCATAAGCATAAACGTCGGACTCTTAATACGCCCACGCACCCCAAGTGCTTGCGCAAGCGCGCGAGTAAATGTCGTCTTCCCAGCGCCAAGCTCTCCTTGCAACAAAAGCACCTCGCCGCCCTTAAGACGTGCGGCAATACGCTTTGCAAAAACTGCCATTTCCTTTTCGCTGGGTATGGTTATTTTATGGTGATTGGTTTTGACATTTCCCATAAGCTGTCGTACATGGCACGGGTAAGTTCGTGATGCTCTTTTGAACGCACAAGGAGCACATAGCCGCTTTTCCGGCTTGAGATATACATTACTGCGTCATCATATAAAAATACTGTGGTACGAAAATTTCCAGTCATTGATTTCGGTAATATATGGACTTCTGACAATCCTTTATAAGAGCGAAGCATAATCTCCGGCTCAAGCGGCTTTTCCCATAAATTTCGGGTGCTGATTTTTCGCGCCACGCGTTCCCGTATATAATTTGCCGAAAAGGTTTGTCCGATTTGCCAAAAAAAATTATCGTGCGGCGCGACCACATCAATATGGCGACCGCGACAGTAAAGCGTTTCCATAATCACTTGCTTCATTGCGCTGTCACCTTCATAAAATGAAACTTTTGGCAACCCTTCATGCGGGAGCTTGCTTGTTCCCAGCGCTTTGACGACTTGTTGCACCTCGCCCTCAAGCGTATCAATTTCGTGACGGCGGAATTTTAAAATCGTAAGCAGTTTTTCCGGAGCTTCGGCTTGGAAGCGCTCCACTGCAGCCGAGCCGGTTTTGTGTACCAGTCCCCGCTCAATAAGCTGGCGAAGTGCATAGTATATCGTTGGCCGTTTTCCATGCGACAACTTTACAAGCTCGGCCGCCGTAAGCCCGCCGTGTTCATGCAAAAGCAGAAACAATTGTACTTCTGACTCAGAAAGGCCTAATTTACGCAAAATATGAAGGGGGAGAATATCTGCCATAGATCAATTTGTCTAACCGTTATTAACACCTATTGGACTATACCACGCTCTCCTATAGGATGCAAGTAGAGCAGTAGTCCGTTGACAACATGTAACACGAACAGGAGAGTGCCATGGACACGACTCGACACGGCATCACGGTCAAGTTCTGGGGAGTGCGCGGCTCGGTCCCGGCTCCCATCAGCCCTGCGGGCGTGCAGGACAAGATCGCCCGCGCGATCCTGGCCAGCCGGCGCGATGGCTCCTTCTTCACCGGGGAACGCGTCGCGGACGTGCACGCCTGGATGCACGAAAACCTTCCCTTCGAGCAACGCTCGACCTTCGGAGGTAACACCACCTGCGTCGAGGTTCGCTGCGGAGGGACGCTCCTCATCCTCGACATGGGAACTGGCTTGCGCGAACTCGGCATCGCGCTTCTGCCGGAGATCTTCCGCGACAAGGGGATTGCCGGCACGATCCTGCAGAGCCACGTGCACTGGGACCACATCCAGGGCTACCCGTTCTTCAAACCCCTGTACATGCCGCGCACCATCTTCAACAACCTGCTGGCCTTCTACGGCGGACGTGAGTGGGACAAGAGCTTGCAGGACGTTTTGCGGGGACAGATGGACGCGCCGGTCTTCCCCGTGATCCACGGCGAGCTTGAAAAGACCGGTCTGCAGATGGAGTTCAACACGGTCTTCGACGGCCGCGTGATCGTGATCCCGGGCGAGCAGGGTGACATCAAGATCACCTGCCGCAAGCTCAACCACCCGCAGGAGACCTACGGCTACCGCATCGAGTACGCCGGAGAGGTTCTCGCCTTCACGACCGACCACGAACCCTACGGCGGCCTCTCGCTGCACCGGCCGCTCGTCGATCTGGCTCGCGACGCGAACATCTGGATCACGGACTGCCAGTACAGCCACGACGAGTACGTGGGTGCGGGCGGGCGTGTCCAGAAGCTTGGCTGGGGCCACTCCTACCCGGGCTACATCGCGGAGGTGGCGTCCGAAGCCAAGCCCGCGCGCATCATCACCACGCACCACGAACCGGAAACGGATGACGCTGGCGTCGTGGCGCTCGCCCGCGAGGTCGAAACCACCTGCGGCATCACGACCGTCCCGGCCCACGAAGGCCTCGTTCTCCCCTGCGCCGCCTGACACGTTCCTTTCAAATCTGACCGGAGCACGTCGCTTAAACTGCTCACACCACAGCGCACCTGTGGTGGTCTTTTTTATGATTTCCCTTCCCACTCCTTAAAAAATCGCTCGAGGTATTCCTTCATAAAACGATGTCGGGCAAGCGCGATCTTCTTTGCCGACTTCGTATTCATTCGGTCTTTCAAAAGCAAAAGTTTTTCGTAAAAGTGATTGATGGACGTGGTATCTGCTTTGATGTATTCTTTTTTTGACCGATGCATGGCTGGCGCGCGTCCAGGTTCATGGATTGGTTGATGCATCCCCGCACCGCAGGCAAATACCCGCGCAATTCCGATAGCTCCAAGCGCATCAAGTCGATCAGCATCTTGCACAATTTTCCCCTCACTTGTTCTCATGCCTGTTTTGACTCCCGCACCCTTAAACGACATGGTCGCAATAATTTCACACACATGATCTATTGCGTTATTTTCCACGCGAAACTTTACAAGCATAGCCCGCGCTACTTTTGGACCCACTGTATCGTCCCCTCCGTGGAATTTCCAATCAGCAATATCATGCAAAAGCGCGGCAAGCTCAACTACAAACATATCAGCGCGCTCCTGTACGCCAATGCGCTTGGCCATTTTCCAAACACGTTCGACGTGCCACCAGTCATGGCCCGTTCCTTCACCTTCGAGATTCCGACGAACTTCTTTTGCGATTGCACGTATCAACTGCTTCGACATATAATTTGGTGTCTCTATTGTACCAAACTCGCACCTATTTCCAAAACAAAGTGAGGTAATGACTTCGCACGCTCCGCGTGCGTGGTGAAGCAAAACTGAATCGTACGCTCCACGAAAGCCCCACGCGCTGGCGAGTACGCCAGCAACCCCGAAAGAAAAAACACTCCTTGCATTTCTGATTTGGCGGGGGTGAAATTTCTTTTGAAAAAGGAAAGGGTGTTTTTCTTTCGGGGTTCTGCCCTCCAAG
>Ga0080064_1002332_pt1 | contig 32711 bp, 32 predicted proteins | sample Subgrocontami54m_FD_69260 | JGI IMG/M metagenome (GOLD analysis project Ga0080064, IMG submission 69260) | Subsurface groundwater microbial communities from S. Glens Falls, New York, USA - GMW46 contaminated, 5.4 m (SPADES assembly) (version 2) ...
AGAAAAAGGATGAAGAAGAGACTGCTTCAAAGTAGAGATTCTAACTTTTTACTTGTATACCCATGCAAAAAATCATTATTGGAATAGCGGGAAAAATGGCTTCCGGTAAGGGGACAGTTGCAAATGCATTAGTCTTGGATTACCAGGCCGACCGAGTGCGCTCATCAAAGCCACTTCGGTTGGTACTTGATCAGTTTTTAATTCCACAAAAGCGAGAACATTTACAAAAACTTTCAACATTGCTCAGGCAGGCATTTGGAGAGCAGACACTTATTCAATCAATTGTGCATCAAATTACCCTAAGCACCGCGTCCTTAGTAGTGTTTGACGGTATTCGTCGTGCAATTGACGTACAAACGCTTAAAACCCTACCAAATTTTTTATTTATCTATGTTGATGCGCCCTCCCAAATACGCTATGAACGATATGTAAAAAGAAATGAAAATCCTGGAGATGGCGCTATGACGTACGAAGAATTTTTGAAGGAAGACAATGCTGAACCTGAAAGTGAAATTGAGGGACTAAAAGAGCTTGCTGACCATGTCATTGATAGTTCAGTATCCTATGATCAGTTTCATACTGATATGCGTGAACTATTTAAAAAATTACCGCTCGAGTCAGCACTAAAATAGAAGTTTTATTTGAATTATCACGAATAAAAGACCATTTCCATTCCGGCAAATGGTCTTTTATATAGTGAGATATTTTTTTTTCTTGCCTCGTACTGCACTCGAAAAATGTATGACCATTTTTAGTAAGGAGCGTGGGAAGTTGCCTAATAACTTTGAATATATCAGAATACCCATCATTATCACTTACAAACGCACTGCGTGGCTCTTTTTTAATTTCAGGATAGTATTTGCAGGCACAAATGTATTCTTGATCGGAAAGATAGGGGAGATTTGCCGTGATAAGATCATACCGTTTTTTATATGGTTGTGTGGGGGATATTTTTTGAATATGCATGTGGTGAAGCGGGGTAAGATTTTTTTTAAATAGTTGATAATTTTTTCGCGCAATTAAAACCGCTTTTTGAGATGTATCAACGGCGGTAATTGCGAGCGGAGAGTTATTCCATTCACTAGCAATTGCGAGAGGGATACATCCGCTCCCGGTTCCTATATCGAGTATTGAAATTGATTTTTTTAAATTCAATGAATTTAGGCACGCAAGTGCTTGCGTGACAAGGTGTTCAGTTTCGGGTCTTGGAATAAGAACACCTCTATTTACGAGAAAAGTACGATTAAAAAAGTTTTTGATACCAGTTAAATAGGCGAGCGGAATTCTTTGTGATCGTTTTTGCAACAGCAAAAAAATCTTTTTTGCGTTTGTCTTTGAAACAAGTGCTTCGGGGTGGCTATATAAAAAAACACGTGGTTTGACTAACACGTGTGTCATAATGAGATCACAATCAAGGCTTGGATTTGGAACGGATGCATTATTAAGAATCAAAATCGCTTGCTTCTGAATACTATGAATTGACTCATTATTCTTGATTTTGGTCATAGGTTTTAAGAACCGAGATTATTTGATCAAGATCCCCATTGAGTATGAGTGGAATTGTATGCCAATTATATTTGATGCGATGATCGGTAATTCTGTCTTGAGGGAAATTATACGTTCTGATTTTTTCAGAACGATCACCGGTGCCAACTAAACTTTTTCTCTTTTCAGCTAATGTGAGACGTTGTTTTTCTCGTTGGGCATCTAAAAGACGGGAACGCAGCACCGAAAGGGCGCGTTCTCTGTTTTGCTGTTGTGACCGTTCATCTTGACATGTTGCAATAGTACCGGTGGGAAGATGGGTAATGCGCACGGCAGAATAGGTAGTGTTGACTGATTGTCCTCCGGCACCACCCGAACAGTAGGTATCAATGCGCAAATCTTTTGGATCAATAATAAGGTCAATTTCCTCAGCCTTAGGGAGGACGGCAACGGTAACTGTCGATGTATGCACTCGTCCACTTTTTTCTGTTTCAGGAATGCGCTGGACGCGATGAACACCACCCTCATATTTATAGGCACGATAGACATTTGAACCATCAATTGATACTATAATTTCTTTTAATCCACCGATATCTGAGTGGCTCGCACTGATAATACGTGTTTTCCATCCTTTTTTTTCTGCATACAGTGAATACATACGAAAAAGTTCTGAAGCAAAAAGTGCGGCTTCATCACCGCCAGCACCAGCCCGAATTTCAAGAATAATATCTTTTGAGTCAAGCGGATCTTTGGGAAGAAAATATTCTTCTAAAAGTTCGACAGTGTTTTTGAGTGTTTCTTGTAATTCTTTTTGTTCTTCCTGAGCAAGGAGAAGTAATTCAGGGTCTAATTTGCCCTCGAGCATTGATTTGCTTGTATTTATTTTGACGATGAGCGCTTCATATTTTTTTGCATATCCAAGAAACGGCACAAGGTCGCTATATTCTTTGCTGAGTGTGAGGTATTCTTTTTGATTTGATGTAATATCAGAACTTGCTAATTTTTGCTCAAGTTCCAAACCCCGTTTGTGTAGCTGTTGAATTTTTTGAGAAATATCCATAGTATATAAAAAACCTCATGAACATAGGATAGTATCATGAGGTTTTATGATGGTAGAGTTATTCACCCTTGAGAGGAGTTTTTTCTTCCTGCTCAATTTTTTTTGCCCGCTCAACACGTTTTGTTTTCTTGCCTTTTCGTGTTAATGAGAGCGACTCTTTTTGAGAAGCACGTTTTTGGAATTTCTCAACTCGACCGGCCGTGTCTATAAGTTTTTGCTTGCCGGTATAAAATGGGTGACAGGTATTACACAATTCAACCGTAATGGTTTGGGTTGTAGAACCTATCGTGAGTGAATTTCCGCACACGCAGGAAATTTTTGCTTCTTGAAAGTATTGTGGATGGGTATTTTTCTTCATAATAAATTAGTTTTAATTGAGCCACCTAGGTGCTAAAATCGAACTAATCTACTTTAGCATGGTGCCCCTTGCACTGTCAATAGTGATATGATATACTCGATTGCATTAATTAACTATCTCTCATCCTTTAAATTAATTATTCCTTGCTCATACGAAACTAGCGTACGAGTTTGCTAAAGGAGAGGTACAAAGGAACATATACTATGCCAGAGTTACCAAACATTATAGATATGCTTAAAATGGGAGTTCATTTTGGGCATAAGCAGTCAAAGCGATATCCAAAAATGGACCCCTACATTTTCACGGTTCGCAATAATATTCATATTATTAACCTTGAAAAAACATTGCCAATGCTTGCAGAAGCACTTGATTTTGTAAAAACAACTGCACGCAATGGAGGAAACTTCTTATTTGTCGGAACAAAAAAACAAGCCTCGGATTGTGTAGCGCGCATCGCACAGTCAGTCTCCCAGAGTTATGTCACAAACCGGTGGCTTGGTGGCACACTCACCAATTTTACGATTATTTCAAGGATGATCAAAAAATATAAAAAGTTAAAAAACGAAGAGAGTACTGGCGAAAATTTAAAATACACTAAACGTGAGCAGCTTGAATTAAATCGTGAAATGGAAGAACTAGAGTTTCTTATCGGCGGTATTTCTGAAATGGTTAAACTTCCTGACGTATTAATTCTTGTTGATCCGAAAAAAGACGACACCGCGCTTCGTGAGGCACGTCGTAAAGGAATCCCGGTTGTATCACTATGTGACACCAATGTGAACCCGGAACTTATTACCTATCCGATCCCCGCAAATGATGATGCGGTTAAATCTATTGAACTCATTATGAACTTACTGGCCCAAAGTATTATTGAGGGAAAAACGGAGAGCCTGAAAGAGGCGCCCGCGGTGGTAAGTGAAAACCAACCAAGTTCTCAAGAAAAGCCCCTCGACGATTCTCCAAAAGCAGTATTTTAATTCTCGTACATTGTTATATTTAGAAATTAGTAATTAGAAATTTTAACGTATGTCTCAAGATACTCAATTGATTGTTAAATTACGCTCATTAACCGGTGCTGGTATTGTTGATTGTCAAAAAGCACTTCAAGAAGGTGGAAATGATTTTGAAAAAGCGGTAGAACTTTTGCGAAAAAAGGGCCAAAAAGTCGCCGCAAATAAACAAGAACGGGAAACAAAAGAAGGACTTATTTATTCATATATCCACGCAGGTGGAAGAGTGGGTGTTTTAGTGGAACTTTTATGTGAAACTGATTTTGTTGCTCGCAACGACGAATTTAAGCAGCTTGCCCATGATATTGCGCTTCATATAGCTGCTATGAACCCATTAGTTGTTTCTCAAAGCGATGTTGCCCCAGGGACGCTTGAAAAAGAAAAGGAAATTTATCGCGAACAAATGAAGGATGAAAAAAAACCTCAAGAAATCCTGGAAAAAATTATCGAAGGAAAGATTGCAAAATATTATCAAGAGGTGTGTCTTTTGAATCAACAATTTGTGAAAGATGATACATTGACCATTCAAGGACTTATTGAACGGACAATTGGAAAAATTGGTGAAAATATAAAAGTAGGCCGCTTTACACGCTATAGTTTGTAAATTGACCCCGGTGAAAATATCAGGCGTTACTTTTCCGCCAGAGGCGGATCCGCCTCTGGCGGACTTCTAAGATCGGCTCATTTCTGTTTAATTTTTCTTGACTCCGGCGCTGAACTTGTTGGAATAGATAGCTATTCCTTCGCGTTCATCATCCGTATTCAAAAAAAATTAAATCAGAACTGACCGGGAAGCTATTTTGCACCAGTTTCAATTTTGCAAAAGAAGGTTTTACGCAGTATACTTAAGAACGTGGATTATTCCATGTTCTTTTTGTACCCAGTACTTATTAATTGATCAACTTACTAACTAATTAACTTTTTTTGTATGCCTACCCGCATTGCAATCAATGGTTTTGGAAGAATTGGAAGAAATACCCTTAAAGCAGGGATTGATAATCCTGATTTAGAATTTATTGCGGTAAATGATTTAACGGATCCTGAAACACTCGCACACCTTTTAAAATATGATACCGTGTTTGGCACGTATCAAAAGGATATACGGAGCGAGGGCGATGTTATTTATATTGGCGATAAAAAAATTAAGGTTATTGCCGAAAAAGACCCCGCTAAGCTGCCATGGAAGGATTTGGCTATTGATGTAGTACTTGAGTGCACGGGGAGATTTACCGATAAACAAAGCGCACTCGCACATATCACCGCAGGGGCAAAACGAGTTATTATTTCAGCTCCTGTTAAAGGGGGTGAGGTGCCAACCCATGTTATTGGGGTAAATAGTTCCACCTATAAAGATGCTGAAGTAATTAATAATGCGTCTTGTACTACGAATTGTATTTCTCCGGTGGCAGTTGTTATGGTTGAACAATTCGGTGTTGCCAAAGCAGTCATGTCTACCGTGCATGCGATTACCGCCGAACAAAATTTGGTGGATGGGCCGCCTCCTGGGTTAAAGAAGGGGGATTTGCGCAGAGCGCGTGTTGCCTATCAAAATATTGTACCGACCACAACTGGTGCTGCCATTGCAACTGGTGAAGTGATCCCAGAATTAAAGGGACTTTTTGATGGTGTTGCAATCCGGGTGCCCGTTTCAGATGTTTCATTAACAGATTTCGTATTTCTCCTTAAGAAAAAAACAACAAAAGAAGAAATAAATGAAGCATTCAAAAAAGCAAGTGAATCAGATCGATTCAAGGGAATTTTAGGGGTAACAACCGAACCACTTGTTTCCTCTGATTTTATCGGGTGCAAATATTCTGCCGTGGTAGATCTTTCACTGACAAAAGTTATAGATGGAGATTTAGTACAGGTAATCGCGTGGTATGACAATGAGTGGGGATATTCAAATCGATTAACAGAATTAGCAGTATTGGTAGGAATGGCACTTAATAAATAAAATAAGATATGAGTCCGCGTGAACGTCCTCAGTTAAAAATCCTAGAAAATACTCCGCAAATTCCTTCCCCACAAGAGAATAGTGTTCCTGCGCATCATGAAAAAGATAAAATTCCAGAAATAACACCTAAGCAAAAAATTCTTATAGACGCAGGAATTCAATGTGCAAAGGATCTTCTCGATAATGAATATCACGTCCCTCCTAAGTTAAAGGCAGCGTACGCCAATTTTACAAGTGTGGCCTATGCAAATGCGGGTTTATACAAAAGGGCTCAAGCATATGGAAATATTGCACTCGAACAGTCAAAAAAAAATCAACCCTCCCAAGAAATTCATGCCTTAACGTACGTTACCCCTATTTTAGACTCCCAAGTATTTCGAGGAGATATACATACATTGCACGAGACCATTAACTCACTAGATCCCGAACTTCAGCATGATGCAATTATGACTGCATTTTCTGCGCTCGGTTCATGTGGGCGTACTCATGAAGCAGTAGAATTATTATCTGCTTATGATAACAAGCAATTTATATGGAATACTTTAGAAAGTTTGGCAGTATCGAATTATCTAGCTGGTTTTGATCTTTCTCCGGTATTTGAGCGTCTTAACCTTCTTAAAGAACATGCCGATCCTATTTCAAAAAAGCTTTTTGATGTAAAGTTTGGTATTATTTCCTTACGTACCGGGAGTGAGAATCCATTAGAATATCAGCGAACCAAAGCAAAATTACATACGCTTGAAGCAAATCCTTTGGCAAAAGATGAGTTAATGGATATGTACTTTGATATGGCGCGGTATGCAACACGATTCGGCTTTAAGGATGACGAAAATTCTTTTCTGGAAAAAATTAAACAGAGTAGCAATCATGATAGATATATTGACTGTCTAGCTACAATGGCGACGGAAGCGCTTTTCTCAGACGGAGATCCGGTAGTATATATACGTAATGCACAAAATTATTTAAGCGAACACAAGGCGGATTACAAGCCAGATGTCTATAATGCTTTTGAGGGGCGTATTGATACTGCATCAAAAGCATTTTTATTACTCCATAATCCAAAAGAGTTTCAGTCGACTTATCCAGTATTATTTTCAGATCCAACTATCGGTAGTGCGCTTATCCAGCAATGCATTGAAATTGGAAAAAAAAGACCAGGATTTACTGTGTCACGAGAGGCACTTTTAGGACATCTTGATTTTCTCGAACAATCTATACGAAACCAATCCAGGGAAGATAGAAAGAGTGATTTATTAGATCAGCTTATTAATTGTGCATATTTACGTTCACAAATAGATCTGTCAGAAAAAAATTTTTTTCAAGAAGCTGAGCAGTTATTAGAACTATCAGGCACCCCGAAGAGCGTAGTCGTTTTTATGCTATGATAGGAGAAAGAAAAGCCCAAGTAGGAGTAAATGGATTAGCTGATTTTGAAAAGGCACATACTTCCTTGCAAGATATTGCAGATAAAAAGGGTTCAGAAGCTGATATTTATTACAAAATATATCTTTCACGGGCATCGAGTGTATATTTAAGGCATGCGGCAATAGCATCGTCTTCATTGCCGACCAATGAATATTATAATCTCGTAAAACAACGTCAGTCACACATCAGAAAATCAAAGCATGAGGAGATTGGTTTACAACTTGTTTCTTAATAGATATGCATTTAAAAACACTCGAACAATGTGATTTGAAGAAAAAGACGGTGATTTTTCGTACCGCTTATGATGTGCCACTTGAAGAAAAAGATGGTACGTTGGTTGTGGGTGATGATTCACGTATTCGCGCATCGCTTCCTACGTTACGGTATCTCCTAAAACAACAGTGTAAAGTTATTATTCTCACCTGGCTGGGCCGACCGGGAGGAGAGGTTGTGGAAAATTTAAAGTTGAATCCTGTTGCCACCAGCCTCTCGCAGCTCATAAAAAAACCAGTTCAGAAATTGGATACGTGGGATTTTGATGAAATTAGAAAAACTCTTGCGGCGCAAAAATCACGAGATATTTTTATGCTTGAAAATGTTCGTTTTGCAAAAGGTGAACATGATAAAAATCCTAGTTTTGCAAAACAACTCGCAACATTGGCTGATGTGGTTGTGTTTGAAGCGTTTGAGCAAAGCCACCGGGATGTGCCCTCTACAACGGGCCTTCTTGAGCGGCTCCCAGGATGTGTCGGGCTTCATATGGCTCAAGAACTTCAAACACTCAAAAAAATAATCGATAAACCTAAGGCTCCTTTCATTGTAATATTGGGCGGCGCTAAAATTTCAGACAAGCTTGATACGCTTGTAAACCTTCTTCCGCATGCAGACGCCATTCTTATCGGCGGTGCGATGGCACATAATTTCCTGAAGGCGCATGGCATAAAAGTCGGGTCTTCCTATGTTGAATCAGCTGTTATCGAAAGTAAAAAAGAAAAAAAGCATTTATTCCAACTTGCTGAAGAAATTGAAAATAAGACGAAGGATATTTATGTTAACTTGGGAGCAGGATTAAATATTCCAAAATTGGTACTTCCACTTGATTTAGTAGCCGCATCACACATGGGTAGTGATGCGCAAAAAACCATTATTCCGTTGTCTGAGCATAAAAATTTGCCATGGAACTGGACATTTCTTGATATTGGCCCCGAGACCATTGCGTTTTATGCATCAATTATTGCAAAGGCGAAAACTGTTTTTTGGAATGGGCCTATGGGATATTACGAATGTGCCCCATTTTCAAAAGGCACCAAAGATATTGCAAATGCAATTATTAAATCAGGGTGTTTTTCTCTTCTTGGAGGAGGGGATACGGAACATTTTGTGAAAAAATTTAAACTAGAAAAAAAGTTTAACCATGTTTCAACTGGTGGTGGTGCATTACTTCATTATGTATCTGGAAAAGAATTACCAGTTTTAAAATATTTAACAAAATAAGGAGCTGCTAACTTTTTTATTTTTAAATTTTTATATATTTAAATGTAGCGTGTATGCACACAATTAAATTAATCGAAGCCTATGAAATTTTAGACTCACGGGGAAACCCTACTGTTCGCGTTTCTGTGAAATTATCATCAGGAATTACTGGAACCGCCTCGGTTCCCTCAGGTGCTTCAACGGGAATTCATGAAGCACTTGAACTTCGTGACGGTGATAAAAAGAGATACGGCGGATTAGGTGTACTGCAAGCATGTGAGAACGTTAATACCTTATTAGCAAAAGCATTGCGAGGAAAAGATGTTACCAAACAACGTGAAATTGATGAGTGTATGATCAAACTTGATGGAACACCAAATAAATCCCGGTTAGGAGCAAACGCAATTTTAGGGGTTTCTCTTGCTTGTGCCTATGCCGCTAGTCAGGCACTAGCTACGCCACTTTATCGATATGTAAGAAAGACATTTAAACTTCGCTATGAGGGTTGGAGATTGCCGACCCCTACTATAAATATTATCAATGGGGGAAGGCATGCGGACAGTGGTTTACAGGTTCAAGAATTCATGATTATCCCAACTCATCAATCGTTTGCTGAGCGCATACGCATGGGTGCTGAAATATTTCATGCGCTTCAAAAACTTCTTCACAAAAAAGGTTTTCCTGCACTCGTGGGCGATGAGGGAGGTTTTGCGCCGAATCTTTTAGATCATGAAAGTATGACTGATTATATTACCCGTGTGCTTTCACATATCGATAATAATGAAAAAGCACTTACGCTTATTGTGAGTGCTATCAAGTTGGCAGGCTTTACCCCCGGTAAGGATGTTTTTTTGGGAATTGATGCGGCAGCGAGTGAATTTTATAATGCAGATTCAAAAACATATACTATTCATGGTAAAAAGACAAAGGGGCTTTTTGCTCCCGCACTCATAACGCTTTACCAAAAATGGATAACAAAATACCCTTTCCTTCTTATCGAAGACCCTCTGGCCGAGGATGATTGGGATAATTGGAAAAAAATAACGAAATTATTAGGAAAAAAGGTATTATTAGTTGGCGATGATCTCTTTGTAACTAATACCGAAAGGCTGCGGCGGGGAATTGACTTGAAGGTGGCAAATGCTATACTCATTAAACTTAATCAAATTGGAACGCTCTCTCAGACAATTGATTGTATTTTATGCGCTCAAAAAAATGGGTATGCGGTACAAATATCGCATAGATCCGGAGAAACGGAGGATACCACTATTGCAGATTTAGCGGTGGCAACAAATGCGGAATATATTAAAACGGGCAGTCTTTCCCGTTCCGAACGAGTTGAAAAATATAATCGTCTCATGGAAATAGAACGAGAGTTGAATGCCAAAAAATAGGTGAGCGAAATGTTATGTCCGCTAAACCAAAACTTCGTCATAATCCGGTTGTTTTGATTGTGCTTGATGGATGGGGTGTGAGTTTACCCTCATCAGGCAATGCAATTTCAGAAAGCAAAATTCCGAATTTTAATTCGTATTGTTCACATTATCCTGTTGCAACACTCCAGGCATCAGGTGAAGCAACAGGTTTGCCGTGGGGTGAATCAGGAAATTCTGAAGTAGGACACATGAGTATTGGAGCCGGCCGCATTATATACCAAGATCTTACCCGCGTGAATGCAAGTATTAGCTCGAAAGCCTTTTTTTCTAACCAAGCATTCTTGAGATCATTTGAACATATTCGTGAAACTCAAGGAGTTTTGCATCTTATTGGAATTATAAGTACTGGTGGAGTGCATGGCCATATCGAACATCTCTATGCGCTCCTTGAATTGGCGCATGAACGAGGTATTAAAAACGTGGTAGTGCATGGAATTCTTGATGGCCGTGATACTGGCTATGCAACCGCAAAAACATTTATCGAAGGACTTGTCTCTTATTTGGAGCCCATTAACGGTGTTATTGGGAGTCTCTCTGGTAGATTTTATGCCATGGATAGGGATCATCATTGGGATCGGGTTCAAAAGGCATATTCTGCAATAGTTTTTGGACAAAACATCGAAGCAAATATGAGTCCTCTTGAAGCGCTCGATACAAGTTATAGTAAAAACATCTATGACGAAGAATTTGTACCTATTGCAATTGCCAATAAAGAAAATGTTCGCACTTCTATTGAATCTGGTGATGCAATAATTTTTTTTAATATTCGAGCAGATCGTACACGTCAGCTTGCATCAAGTTTTCTTGATCCTACATTTAACCAATTTAAAACAAAGAAACTCGAGAACATTTTTTTTGTGACCATGACAACCTATGACGCATTACTTCCTGCCGTCATTGCGTTTCCGCAATTAGAAATTAAAAAAAGCCTTTCTGAAATTATTTCCTCACATAATCTTTCCCAACTTCATATTGCTGAGACAGAAAAATATGCGCACATCACTTATTTCTTAAATGACGGACGAGAAGAACCGTTTCCGGGAGAAAAAAGAATCATGATTCCTTCACCCGCAGTTGATTCGTATGATAAAAAACCGGAGATGAGTGCTTTTCAAATAACCAATGAAGTAGTAGCGGCATTAGCAAAAGATGAATACGATTTTTATGCCATTAATTATGCGAATGCGGATCTGGTTGGACATACGGGAAATATTGCGGCGACCATTATTGCCATTCAAACGCTTGATGCGTGTTTTCGTACTCTCGTGCCGCTTGTCTTACAAAAAAATGGTGCAGTGCTTATTACCGCGGATCATGGAAATGCAGAAAGTTTATTTGATCTTAAAACTGGCATTATTGATAAAGAACACTCCAATAATCCGGTTCCTTGCATTATTATCGCAAAAGAATATGAGGGAAGAGCATTTTCACTATGCGATGTTCAAAATGGGGATTTAAGTGTTTTAGAACCAAGCGGACTTCTTTCTGATGTCGCACCTACACTTCTTGAATTAATGGGAATACCACAACCGTCAGAAATGACCGGTCGTAGCCTCCTGAAGGAATTGGATACTTAATGTATGGCACGTTTTTTAAACCCACTATTTGGCATTTTTTCGCAAGATCTTGGCATTGATCTTGGAACCGCAAATACCCTCGTATATGTAAAAGAGCGCGGTATTGTTATTAATGAACCCTCAGTTGTTGCGGTTAATATTCGAACAGATCAAATACTGGCAGTCGGCCATGAAGCTTCAAAAATGGTTGGCCGCACCCCCGCACATATTGTTGCAATCAAACCTCTTGTTGATGGGGTTATTTCTGATTTTGAAGTGACAGAAAAAATGCTTAAGTATTTTATTCGAAAAGTTCACCGAGAACGGTTTGGGTTTACTCCGCGGCCACGAGTCGTGATTGGTATCCCACTTGATATTACCGAGGTAGAACGTAAAGCAGTTACTGATGCAGCCCTTTCTGCCGGTGCACGTGAAGTATACTTGATAGAACAGCCTATGGCGGGCGCCATTGGGTCTCGTATTCCTGTGCAAGAATCAAGTGGACATCTCGTTGTTGATATTGGGGGTGGTACCACTGATATTGCAGTTATTTCATTGGGTGGAATTGTTACCTCTCGTTCCCTAAAAATTGCCGGAAATGAATTAAATGAAGATATTATTCGCTATGCTCGGGATTGTTTTAATCTACTACTTGGTGAACGAACCGCTGAACAGGTTAAAATGAAAATTGGATCAGCAGACCCGCTCGAGGAACCACTTCTTATGAAAGTACGTGGCAGGGATTTATTGACAGGTCTTCCCAAAGAAGTGGTAATGGATGATACTCATGTGCGAGAGGCGCTTATGCGGAGCGTACGCATTATCGTTGATAATATAAAATCCGTTGTGGAAACAACACCACCGGAATTGGTTTCTGATATTTATGAAAATGGACTCTTACTCACGGGCGGGGGGGCGCTTTTAAAACAACTAGACCATCTTATTTCTGATTCAACAAGTATCCCTGTTATTGTACCCGATGACCCACTTACGTGTGTTGTTCGCGGTACCGCAGTTCTTCTTGATGATCTTGATTTCTTAAAAGGAGTCATGGTTATTGAATCACAAGGTGCGTTTTCAAATTGAGTATGATTAAGACGTTTGGCGTTGGAATTCTTATAATTTTATTTTTTTTTATAACATATAAAACTGGTTTACTCACCGTACCTACTCGTTTTTTAGTGCAAGGAATTTCATCGCTCATATCACCGCTCAAAGAAAACACCCATGCTCTTCAACAATGTATTGAAGTGATGCGTTCAAAAAATCAAAATGATTTGACACGTGCGCAAAATACTATTCATAAACTTCAAAGTGAACTCGTGACGCTTCAGGGATTAGCACAAGAAAATGCACAGCTCCGTACCCAACTCCGTTTTTTTGAAAATAACAAAACAGCATACCAGGTAGCATCAGTAATTGGCATGCTCGCTGATCCCCAACGAAATATTACAATTATTAACAAAGGAGCACATGAGGGAATAAAAAAGGGTATGCCAGTTATTACCCAAGACGGAGTGCTTATCGGGACTATTTATTCAGTGAGCGATTCGGTAAGTCATGTCATGCTTTTGAATGACTCTAAAAGTAAAATTCTTGCTATTATACCAAGTATTCTAGGAGCAAAAGGAATTGTTGAGGGTAATTTCAGTTTAGGATTGCTTTTTACCCTTATTCCAATCGGGCAAGATGTAAAACCCGATTTACTTATTACTACGTCAGGACTCCAAGAACATATTCCAAAAAATCTTATTATCGGTACAGTATTTTCAGTTGATAAAAAAGCAACGGATCTTTTTCAATCAGCAACTATTACGCCGCTTGTTGATTACCAAAATATTTCTCTTGTCTCGGTTTTATTGACCTACTAGCATGCTATGAATATTCGTAATTTTTGTATTATCGCACATATAGATCATGGAAAATCAACGCTTGCTGATCGTCTTTTGGAAATAACGCATTCCGTTTCACCGTATAAGATGAAAGAGCAGTTATTAGATCAGATGGATCTTGAAAGGGAACGAGGTATTACGATTAAACTTCAACCGGTGCGCATGAACTATAGACTACAAACTACCGACTACATTTTAAATTTGATCGATACACCTGGACATGTTGATTTTACCTATGAGGTTTCTCGCTCCCTCGCTGCAGTTGAGGGGGCATTGTTGCTTGTTGATGCAACACAAGGAGTACAGGCACAAACGCTTGCAAATCTGTATTTAGCATTAGAACAAAATCTAACAATCATTCCGGTGCTTAATAAAATTGATCTTCCAGGCGCTCGAGTCCAGGAAGTACGCGATGAGCTTATACAACTTTTGGGATGCGAGGCCGATGAGATTTTGGCAGTATCAGCAAAAAGCGGAGAAGGAGTACCCGCACTTATTGAACATATTATTCGCCGCATTCCACCCCCAAAGTCTACAAGTGAAAAACCATTTAGGGGCCTTATTTTTGATTCGGTATACGATACCTACCGAGGTGTTGTTGCATACATTCGAGTATTTGATGGAAACCTAAAAGCACAAACACCCCTTACGCTGTATGCGAGTAAGGCCACTGCGCAAAGCCTTGAAGTTGGTATTTTTCGCCCACAATTTGAACAAACTAATACGCTGCAGTCCGGTGAAATAGGATATATAGTGACGGGACTGCGAAGTGTGAATGAGTGTCGAGTTGGTGATACCGTATGTATTTCGTCACAAAAGGACGCACTTACACCGCTCCAGGGATATAAAGAAGTAAAACCCGTTGTGTTTGCAGGAATATTTTGCCGCTCAGGTGATGAATTTGCGCAACTACGAGATGCGCTTGAAAAGCTTAAACTTAATGATGCCTCTCTTTCATTTACTCCTGAGCATTCACCAGCACTTGGATTTGGGTTTCGGTGCGGATTTTTAGGACTTTTGCATCTTGAAATTATTCAGGAACGCCTGAAGCGAGAATTTAGTCTAGATGTTATTGTAACGGTTCCTTCCGTTGAATACCGCATTACGAGAAAAACCGGGGAAGTGGTAATTATTTCAAACCCTCTTGAATTTCCCGAACCTGGGTTTATTACCTCTATTGAAGAGCCGGTGTGCACACTGGATATTATTACCCCAGAATCTACCTTAGGCGCACTCATGTCTTACATATCAGAAAAGCGCGGCGTGTACATTAATACAGAATATCTTGGTTCAAATTCTCAAAGCGAAAAACGAAGAGTTCTTCTTCATTTTGAACTTCCACTCAGCATTCTTTTGGTAGATTTTTATGATGCGCTTAAAAGTATTTCTTCCGGGTATGCATCTATGAATTATGAATTGAAAGGGTATCGGCTTGCCGATGTAGAGCGTTTAGATATTTATGTTGCTGGTGAACAAGTAGACGAATTATCCACAATTGTATATACTGAAAGCGCCTATTATGTTGGAAAAAGAATTGTTGAGTCACTTGCCACTGCAATCCCTCGCCAACAATTCGAGATAAAATTACAAGCTAGTTTAGGAAGTAAAATTATCGCCTCATCTCGCATTGCACCATATCGAAAAGATGTTACTGCGGGACTCTATGGCGGCGATGTTTCACGAAAACAAAAATTGCTTGAAAAGCAAAAAAAAGGAAAAAAGAAAATGCGTGATGTGGGAAAAGTTGAAATACCAAGTGAAGCATATTTAAAAATTCTTAGAAAATAACCCTCATTGCTTTTTATACTTGTTGGACTATTAAAAATATGTTAAAATTCAAATTACGGAAATACGCTAGAAAAATAATACTGTACATACTTGTTATTGTAGTTACGTTTAGTATGGTTGTCGCACTCCTTATTCCAGGTTTATATTTTTAAACATAGTATCATTAGTATGCCGCCAAAAAAACAAAAAAAGAGCGCATCAAAACCTTTAAAACTTTCAAAAAAAGTAAGTAAAGAAGTAAGTAAGGCGCCAAAAAAGAAAACCGTACGAAAAACAAAAGCTAAAAAGATTGTAAAAGAATCACTTCAAGTTGAGCAGTCACCTTTGGTGCTATCTATACAAACCGAGGAACTTGTAATTGAACATCCGTCTGTTTCTCATTTTGCGCTTTCTGCCCATCGATCACGTTTTGAACACACATGGATTGTAGTTGGATGTTTTTCACTCATGTTTGCTTCATTACTTTTTCTTTCTTCTCAAATTCGTGCCGCACAAGATACGCCAGGTGGTCCACAAGCGGCGCAAGTTTCTGCAATTGTTATGCCAAATCCCTATAACACAAAGCAGAAAAACTTTTTTGAAAAATGGTATGGTAGTCTTGATCCTGCTACAAAATTATCCATACAAAGTGGTTTAGTATTGGTTTTACTTGTTCTTATCTCAAGCCTTCTTCTTTACAAACACAAACCAAAATCATCTCCATCAACTAGTCTTTCACCGTCTGTTTCTCATTAAATATAACGTATGGTATCTCGGAATTGGATTGTTACACCTCGACTGGCTGATACTGTTATACCCCAACTCCTTGCAAATAGAGGTATTTATTCCGAGAAGGCAAAAAGTTCCTTTTTAGAGCCACTTTACCCACGCGACACGTACGATCCATTTCTTTTTGATGATATGAAAAAGGGAGTGGATCGTATTTTTTTTGCACTCCAACATAATCAACGTATAGGTATTTACGGTGATTATGATGTGGATGGAGTATGTGCAACTACCGTGCTTTATGAAACACTCCGTGCGCTTCGTGGCGATGTAATTGTTCATATGAATCATCGAGAACAAGATGGCTATGGTCTTTGCAAAGAAGCGCTAGAAAAAATGGCACATAATGGAGTTAACCTTATTATTACCAATGATTGTGGAATTAGTAATATTGACGAGGTTGCCCTTGCAAATGCTTTAGGGATGGATGTTATTATTACTGATCACCATGCAGCAGCAGCATCTGGAGTTATTCCATCTGCACTTGCAATTATTCACCCCTGCGTACATGCCGATAGGTATCCGTTTAAAAAAATTTCGGGAACCGGTTCTGCATTCAAATTGGTACAAGGTTTGCTCCGCGCAGATTTTAATGAATCATATGTACAGTGGCGCATGGAAAGTCTCGACATATCAGGTAGTCCGATAAACTGGGAACATTTTGAGAAATGGCTCCTTGATGCGGTTGCTATTGGCACGGTTGGTGATTGCATGCCGCTTATTGATGAAAATAGGGTATTTGTTCGGTATGGATTAATGGTCTTAAAGAAAACTCGTAGGAAGGCTCTGAGTTATTTTTTGCGTGAACACCATCCGTATAAAGAATTATCGGTAAAATCAATTAGTTTTTTTATTGCGCCACGTATTAATGCCGCAAGCAGGATGGGACATGGTGTGCTTGGGTTTGAAATGATGATTGAACAAGATGAACAAAAAGCAATTATGATCGCCAATGAACTCCAAGATAAAAATACTCAGCGACAAAAACTTTCAGATCGAGTATTTAAGGAGGCATGTGCACTTCTTCAGGATCAGTATGATAGGTTGCAAAATGTGCTTGTAGGCTGGAGTGAATCATGGCCGCTTGGCGTACTTGGCTTAGTCGCTAATAAATTAACAGATCATTTTAACGGGAAGCCGGTTTTTCTTTTTACCTATGCCCATGGAAACCATATCGCAGGCACTGCGAGGAGTGGAAATGGTTTTCATATTACCCAAGCCCTGAATGCTACCTCACAATTTTTTACGCGCCACGGGGGTCATGCGTGTGCGGGTGGGTTTGCATTAAAAGAAGCTATAAACCCTCAAGAATTACATGATGCCCTCGAATGTTACGCAGATTCACTTACGGGTAATTCAAAAAAGATCGTAACTTCAAAAAGTATCGCTATTGAAAGTGAAATACATTTTACGGATGCAACATGGGAGCTCGCAACATTTATTCAACAGTGCGAGCCTTTTGGTGAAGGTAACCCCAAACCATTGTTTTTAATAAAAAATATTGAGTTTGTTTCTCTTGAGTGGATTGGTACGCGCAAAAACCATCTTCGTATTCTTGGAAAAAATGGAGATTCACAAAAAAAACTCATCGGGTTTAGTTTTAGTCCGTATAAAAAGATTGCAAAAGTAGGAGGTATATATGATATTGTTGCGGAATTAGAAAAAAACTCATGGAATGGCAGTGAGGAAATACAATTTACTCTTAAAGATATAGCGTATGCAGGAGAAAAGACCAGCTAAACCGTATGTAAGTTATACTGATGGGGGTGCGCGGGGAAACCCGGGGCCTGCGGGGTTAGGGGTAGTATTGATCAATTCTACAACCGGTGAAAAAGAACATCATAAAAAATACCTTGGTACCACGACAAATAATCAGGCGGAATATCAAGCGTTAGTTGCCGCTGTCGAACGTTTAGTTGAACTTGGGGCAACGCATGTTACCTGTTATCTTGATAGTGAACTTATTGTAAAACAGATGAAGCGAGAGTATAAAGTTAAGAACAAAGACCTCGCCCCGTTGTTTATGAAAATTTGGAACTTGCGCGAACATTTTATGCATATCGAGTGGATTCATATTCCTCGCGAAAAGAACAAAGAGGCAGATAAACTAGTAAATAAAGCAATAGATGAAGGGTTACAATAACTCCTTGACATAAAAGAAGGCAACGTGTAAGTTAGGTAATATTTTTTGAACCTTGAAAATTTAAGTAAATAAAAAGGAGAAATGCCATGCTGGATAGATCAAGAGAATTTCGTGTTGACGTGCCTCCTGATTTAATGAAAGCTGCAAAAAATATCTCGCATCTTATGGGTTTTCCACTCGATGCTGTTGCACAAGTAATTGCTATTGGAGCTGGATTAAATATTTTGAGAAGACTACGTGATGGTTCAATGCAAGAATGGAAACTTGATCCAGAGCAACAAATGCTTATTAATCAGATTCGTCAAGATCCTGATCTTATAAAGTTATTAGAAAGCTAAAAAGAGGAGAACAAAATGAGTAGCAAGGTAAGGGCGAAAGTGATTTCACTAATAAGCAGTGAAAATAAAAAATCACTATTTCATGATCCTATTATTGTGATCGGAGTTCCACTTACATTGTCGGAATTTATTTTCTCCTATCAAGGATTTATACTTCTTCTTTGGTATATAGTTGTGAGCATGGGTATTAGTGCCTGTACTATTGATATTCTTTTTTTAAGGGTAGATTCACCTTTCAGAAAAAGAGGGGATAGAGTATGATAGATAGTTTTTTAGTGTTGGATCCAAATACTAAACTTCTTTATTTCTTTACTTTTTTCTATGCGGTTTTATATATCGGTTCACATATAGCTATTTATGTAACTTTAATCCAGGAAATTAGAAGACCAACCTCGGAGTAATAATTAATATTTTAATATTTGTACCTTTTGATGGGGCAGTGGAAACACTGCTCTTGATGTTTTTTGAGACATAAATGATATCGGTATATCCTTGTACTTATTACTAGATACGGGCTACTCGCATTTTATCCATATTGACTTTTTCAGTTTATATGGTATAGTAAAAAAGCTTTGTTTTCAACGTTTTTTGACAATACGGAATAATTTGAAGGATCGCCGTCAAATTTGCTTTTTAGCAGAAATGGCAGAGGAAAGTCCGAACATCGGAGTTACTATTTTTTTGATAGTGACAGAAAGGGTAGTCGCTAACAGCGACCTAGCGTTACCAAAAAATTCTAGATTTTGTGAAGGGGAAGGGGTTACACCCATTTTCTTTCGTCTATTTTTTTGTTTTCGTTACGGGACAGTGTTTATGACTAACGATCATAAATTCCGCTCGAAAGAGGGGAGTAACAGAAAAGTCCTCATACATGAGGAGTCTTGATGTAAATCGGGATAAAATACCGCCTGTACACCTATTAAATTAGATATACAGGTAAGGGTGAAATGGTGTGGAGACTCAATGAAGAGTTGATTTGCTAGCTTAATTCCATTGTGAATCTTGTATTTATAATTACTCTGTTTAGGTAATTTCGTTCTTTGATACACAAGTGAAACAATGAAAGAAAGATAGCGAAGTAAGAGCGCACCAGGGCCGAAGTGATTCGGCTGCTTGGCAAACACCTACCAGATGCAAGAGTTAAAAGCACTCGCATGATCCATTAAGTAATTAATGGGCTAGAGAGATGATCCTTCCCCCTTCGCTAAAGCTACGGGGGACAGAATTCGGCTTATAGAATTATTCCGTATTGCGATTAAACGTTTTATTTTTATGAAGCGATCGGATCTTTTTTTTGCTGCATTTTTAGTACCACTTGATTTTCTTCTTATTATAGCGGCAGGCAGTGCCGCTTATTTTTTGCGTTTTCAAACATTTGCTGATATCAGGCCGATTTACTACTTGATTCCTTTTTCAACACATTTTACGTATGTATTGTTGTTTGCGCTTTGCGCGTTGCCGCTATTTGCACTCAATGGACTCTATAGTATTGGCCATTATCGCATTAGAAATGAAGTTTCAAAAATTTTTATGGCAACATCGACTTCAATGATGTTTTTAATTATTGTCATATTTTTTAGTCGTGAATTCTTTCAATCACGATTTATCGTACTTGCGGGATGGATGTTAATGTTTCTCTTTGTATTATTTGGTAGAACAGCTGCGCGTTTGGCAAAGATACTTCTTTTTAAAAATCGAATCGGAACAGAGCATATTATCTTGATAGGTTCCGGGAAATATATCTCAAAATTTAGCGACTATGTTTCAAAAAGCATACTTTCAGGATATGAAATACTAGATACTGATAGCACTCTCAGTGATTCATTAAAACAAAAAATTCTTAAATTTCGAAAGGAAAACGTCTTGAATGCACTCTTTGTAGTTGATCCAACTCTTTCGAAAAGCGAACTTCAGCAGATTTATTCTTTTTCTTCACACTCACACATTCCATTGTACGTGGCAGCAGATAGTATTGGGTCAACCCATTTTCAACTCTCAACCCTTGCGGGAATGCCTTTTATTGAAATTAGGAAAACACCCTTAGAAGGGTGGGGGAGAATATTAAAGCGAATGATGGATATTATATGCGCAAGTATTCTTTTTATCCTTACACTCCCGGTTGTATTTCTTGTTGCAGTAGCGATTAAGATTGAATCACCAGGGCCAATATTTTATAAAAATGAGCGCGTAGGACATCAAGGAAAGAACTTTTTTGCATATAAACTACGCTCAATGTATATCCAATATTGCACCGGAAAAGAATATGATCCAACAGGAAAAACCTTTGAGTACGAGTTAAAACTTGCGCAGGAAAAAAGTGAGCGGAAGGGGCCGGTATTTAAAGTACTTAATGATCCTCGCCGCACGCGCGTAGGTAGGTTTATTGAGCGTTTTAGTATTGATGAGCTTCCCCAGCTTATAAACGTAGTGCGAGGCGAAATGAGTCTGGTTGGCCCTCGGCCGCATATGCCTATTCAAGTTGCACAGTATGCAAAGCGTCATAATCAGTTATTTCATATTAAACCAGGACTTACCGGCCTTGCGCAAGTGGAAGGAAGAAGCGATCTTGATTTTGAAGATGAAGCGAGGCTTGATACGTATTATATTGAACACTGGTCACTTTTTTTAGATAGTATTATTTTACTTAAAACGCCATTCGTAGTTCTTACACGAAAATCTCACGTATGAAAATTGCTTTAGTGCACGATCATTTAGTACAAGAAGGTGGAGCAGAACTTGTCTTGAAAATATTTTCAGGACTTTTTCCTGACGCGCCCATTTATACACTTGTTGCTGATATGAAAAAATTTGGACCACAATTTGGCTACACTTCGCTTCATACCTCATTTTTACAAAAAGTTCCTGGTGCCACAAAACATTACCAGTGGTTATTACCCATAATGCCGACCGCTACAGAATTACATGACTTGTCACAATATGATGTGGTGCTTTCGAGTAGTTCAGCTTTTTCAAAAGGAGTAATTACTAAATCAACTACCCTCCATATCTGTTACTGCCATACGCCAACGAGATATTTATGGACAGATACCCATAGCTATATTCGAGAATTAAAGCGATCAAATGTTATTAAGGGTGTGTTGCCTTATTTTCTTACTTCTATGCGTATGTGGGATAAGCTTGCGGCAGATAGAGTAGATAAATTTATTGCGAATTCAAAAACTGTCCAAGAACGTATACGAAAATATTACCGTAGAGAAAGTGATATTATGTATCCACCGGTTGAATTATCGCAATTTACCATCTCGGAGAAAATAGGGGACTATTTTCTTGCGGGGGGGCGCCTTGCATCGTATAAAAGGCTTGATTTGGTTGTCGAAGCGTTTAATCGCCTTGGTTTTAAATTGAAAATATTTGGAGAAGGGCCTGAATTTAAAAAATTAAGAAAAAGCGCCAAACAAAATATTGAGTTTATGGGGAGAGTGAACCAAGAAGAACGAGCGGTACTATATAGTAACTGTATTGCCTATATTCATCCGCAAGAGGAAGACCTGGGAATTACGCTTCTTGAAGCTACCGCCTCAGGAAGGCCAGTTATTGCACTTGCAGCTGGTGGTGCGCTTGAAACGCTAGTAGATGGGGTTACTGGGGTCTTTTTTTACGATCAGGATTGGGCTGCGCTCATTGATGCAGTTATTCGTTTTAAGCCGGAAAACTATAATCCTCAAATAATTCAGTCATATGCCCAAAGCTATGGAGTTGAGCGTTTTAAAAATGAAATAACACAGTATGTCGATCGCTCATGGACAGAATGGCAAGAATTGCAATATATTCGCCGCTTAAGGGAAACTAAAATACATTTTTAAAAAGTATCGGGAGTTGTATTTTAATTATAATAGGGTATGATAGTGCTCGGATACGATCTTTGACAATCCAGTATTATAAAGGTTGTACGACTCAATTTGTGTCGCTACAATCCTTATTGTATTATGCGACTCATTTTTAATGTGTTGCATAATATCATATTGTGCGACGCATGTAGTTGGTGCTTAAAAAAGAAGGGGAGAAGCATGATTACACTCAATCTTGAAGTACTAGCAATCCCACTAGCATTAGCAGCTGGATGCATTGTTGGACTTGGATATTATTATATTCACACCTATTCAGTATCATTTTTGAAAGTCGCCAAAGGTGCACTATATTCATTTTTTTATCCGAATAAAAAAACGGTCATCCTTATTACTTGTGTACGAGTAGTGCCCTGTAAAGATATCATAAAACTGTTTAAGGGCACTCATATTCATGTAAAGGAAGCGTATGTTATCTATCCTATACAGCCACAACTTATCACACCAGAAGGCGTTTATATTGGTCTTGAGGGTATTAATGAATATATAGCCAAAGTTAAAGATAAGATCTTGGTATAAAAAAGAAAGGAACACGAATGAGATTTGCCCAACATCGCTGCACAAGGCGAAGAAGACATGCACGAATTTCTAAGCGAATTTCACTTATCGGTGCGGTATTAAGATATGTGCCGTTAGTGCCTAGTTCTAATTTCAGCTTTAATGAATTTGAACTTTTAAGAAAACCTGATAGCGAACTTCTATTAATCATGGTGAATTTTTTTGATGCGTTTCTGGGCTCGTATCACTGCTTTTTTGAACTAAGTGTTAGGTGGAGCAGATTAGCAGATGAACTTAATGCACTCCAAGATCAAGTAAATAATAACCGGGTAACCAGACCGCTCTATAAGAGTGCAAAAATTCAGCGTCTTACTAATCGAGTGTCTGATTTTGCGGTTGAACTAAGAGTGCAGATGGAGGGTAATCTTTACGAGCTTTATGAAATATTTATAAAAGAGGTACATACAAAAGGAATTACAGATGTGCCACCATACAAAACAGATTTTTTAGATATTTTTCATATTATTGGAATCCGAATGCGCTTTAAGATTAGTGATTACATTAAATCCGTAGTTCACGATGAAGTTTAAGTATTTTGTTCATTTTTAGATCCGGTCATGTACCGGATCGCTTTGTTTATATAAATTTTACAATCTATTGTATATCTTATGCGTCGCATAAGGTATATTGTGCGACTCATTAGCACCTACGTAAATAGAGCAGTTTGATACTGCCCTATTTTAAAATGTACAAATAATTTATTCTCACAAAACAAGAACCGCATCTAGTACTCTACAAAGCTTGCTATTTTCAGCCATAAGTTCTTGTATCTTTCTACGGGGTTCATCACGTAGAGATTCTAGTTGACCACTTGAGTCATATGAGTAAAAATTTCCATAGCGTGGCTTATAAAGAATTTGATGATCCACACTATCTATTATTCCCTGCTGAACTCTTATTTTAATAGTATTACTCTCAATTATTGATTCAAGATGCTGAATAATACGTGACTCACTCATTTTGAATCCTCTGTTTTCATAGTATTTACAGAATCATTCAATAACTCTTTAACCCAATTGAGTGCTTCATTTTGACCTTCGAGCTTTTCACGTACATAAAGTCTATACCATTTTCTTTCTCCCGCCATAAATTTAACATTGTCTCGATTAGCTGTGTTTTTTGCTACTCTTAGATCAATATGAGTGATAAGTTCTTCATTGGTCATTTTATGCTCCTTTTTTGTATAAAAATCAGGTCTGCAAATAAGCTATTAGCAGCCGTAATTCCTTGATACTTCCTTCCATTTCAGTAATTTTTTTGTGAGTATTCTGTCTTACTCTTTTTCCACCACCCGGCGGATATTCAACAAGACCCCGTGTACTAAATTTTTGGTTAATACTTAATACAAGATTTTCGCGAGCCTCCTCACACTGTTTCAGACGCATTTCAAGATACTGTAAAAGCTTTTTGAGGCCAATGCGCTGATTTGGTGTCATGCTAGTCCCCTTCTTTTTTACTAATTAAATTGTTAAAGATCATATAAACAATACGATTTTACCACTGCTTCTAAAAAAAGTCAATCCCGCTCCAATGAACATCGGAGCGGGATAAAAAAGAACAAAGTAATTAGTAACTTATTTTTAACTTCTTAAGGCTTTTCTGTATCAGGAAAATTAGCAGGAAGATACTCACTCCCCTCTTTTCGGGGTTTTCTTCTTCGACCAAAGCGCAGCCTATTTTTTCGATTTTCAGCAAACATGTCGTACTGTTGCCAGAATTTATAATACGACCGATGCACAATGGCAATATCAAGGCCATGATACCGTTTTAGCGAGCGAACTAAAAGATAATCTTCAGGTTTTGGTTCAAGGCGAACAATAATCCCATCAACTTCATGGCTAATACCCCGAAGTTTTTGCGGATAGACAAAAAGCAAATCAACAACAAATGGCCGTAATTGAGAGGGGTTATCAATACCGCCCGCATCATAGGACATGAATGTTTTAGTTTTTGTAAACTCAACCCCGTATCCATTGAAAAGTCCTGCGGTTAAGGCAAGGAAAGCAATTTCTCGCTCGGGAGTCCAACTTCTACTATACTCATATTTTGGTTTTTTCTCACCATCTTTCCCCCATCGTTGAATATAGCGAATGAGTTCATAGAAAATAAAATGACACACGATACCGGGGTGAGAAAAGCGAATCGCATTATTACGAACAAGTGCATTAAGCATAAGAAAGCCTTTTACTTCCGATGCATTACACCATTCACCATCCGGTAATAAAATAGGCGGGTGAGTAAAATCTACTTCCTTTACCGTGATATTAGTCTTATCGTGGCAAGGAAGCTTTACATGGGTCTCAAATTCAACCTTGTATACTTCAGTAAGAATTTGTGCCCACTCTGCTTCGGTAGTTGAATCGTAATCAATGCCTTTATAGGAACGTGGCTTATCCTTACTACTTACGCGTTTAACCGGATCTTTGTCATGAAATTTTTGACTCATTTGAACACGGCGTTGTTGTGGGGTTTGCTTTCCTCGCCCATCATTTCCATTCTTACGTCCATTTGCCATCACTATTTCTCCTCTTTTTTGATTTTCAACGTACACATAAAATCACATAAAATACGCCTCAATCTTGCCATTTTTTTAAAAAAAACACAAGCGCCACTCACCACAGTTGGTGAAGGCAGTAAAAATATGCCATACTATAATGAGTCTGGTGAAAAATACCACTTTGTATTTCTCCCGGCTCATTTCTGTCCAATTTCGCCCTAAAAGTGCGCTGAACTTGTCGGAATAGATAGCTATTCCTTCGCATTCATCATCACTTTTAGAACAAAATTGAATCAGAACTGACCTGGAAGCTATTTTTTACCAGACTCATAGTATATGTTTTTAAAATTTTTTATTTTTGTATTTCTATTTCCTCACTCTGTTTTCAGCGCAGAACTACAAGAAGGTAAAGTTGTTCATATTGTTGATGGCGATACCGCGTATATTAAAATTGATAAAACCATTGAACGGGTTCGTTTTTTAGGAATTGATACGCCAGAACTGCATGATAAAAAAAATAAACCTCAATGTTTCGGCAAAGAAGCAAAAAAGGAATTGCAACGAATAGGAAAAGGAAAAAATGTTTTTGTTCAAAAAGATACCATTCAACCCAATAGAGATGCCTATGGGCGCTTGTTACGTTTTGTCTACTTACAACAAAGCGACGGCTCGCAAGGAGCGTTATTGAATAATGAACTTCTTAAAAATGGATATGCATATCGTTTTACAAAATATGCAAACAAATACACAAAACTTCTTACAGAATCTGAAAAACTTGCACAAAAAGAAAAACGCGGACTATGGAGCCCGCACACCTGCAATGGTAAACGCTATAAGTAAGTTATAAAGTAAAAAGTTTATCAAGTATAAAGTGTAAGAAATTTACTTTATGAACTTTATAACTTTCAACTTTAAAACTCTACTTGCTGTTTAAGGCAAGTATTTGAGTGGATCATCCGGTACGCCATTCACGCGCACCTCAAGATGAAGATGGGGCCCAGTCGTGAGTTTTCCCGCACCATTTGTTCCCGGGGAACCGCCAGAAAGCCCAATAATTTGCCCTTTTTTCACATAGATATCTTGATCAACCATAATGCGGCTTACATGACCATATACTGTTGCGACTCCCTGGTCATGAAGAATCATAATATAGCTATATCCTGTTTTACCACCATCTTTAGTGCGTGCAACATAACCATCCTCAGCTGCCTTTAGATAGGTTCCTTGATAGGCACGGATATCAATGGCTGGATGCTCAAAAACATGTCGAAAGGGGTAATCTTTATCATGAAAATACGCTGATATTCCCCTACTCGGATCAACAGGCCAAGAAAGAGTGATTTTTCCATCTTTGTGAAGATTTAATTTTTCACGCACCGTGCGCTCAAGATTGGTGATATCAGCATCAATCGCGTACTGATCTCTGCGTGATTCTTCAAGGAGTTGTTGAAATTTTTCTGCACTTAAAACTGACTGAACGATTAATTGCTGCCTTCCCGATTTTTGTTCATCAAAAGCAGCTCGCTGTTTTTCAAGGGAAGCCAATATATCAGTTTGGCTTTGCTTTGCTTGCTGGAAATGGGTGCGTTGTGTCGCAAGCTGTTCTCGCAACGTTTTAAGCCGCACGAGACTTGTATATAACTCTTTTTCAGCCTGTTCAAGATATTGTACAGAATCAAAGAAATCAGAAAAATTTTCATTCATGAAGAAAAGTTCCAAATAGTCACGCTCTCGCTGCTCATAAATGTCTTTAATAAATAAGCCAACGCGTGACTTTTGTGAATCTATTTCACCCTCTTTTTGAGTAATCTGCGCATTCAGCCCATCGAGTTCAAGCATAATTTGCTCAAGTTCTTCCTCACTTGCTTGAATGGAAAGTTCTGTTTTTGCAAGCGAATCTTCAATGAGGGCGATTTCATTCTCTAAACTCGCCTTTTCTGCCCGCCTTGCCTTAATATTTTTTTCATACACCTCAATTTGCTTTTTGAGATCAGAAATTTTACTCTTTTTATCTTTTATTTTTTGATTCAATTCGAGTACGGAAGCGTCCTTTGTACTTATCGCATATACGCCAAATACACTCGTTGAAATAGTAAAAGCAAATATAAATAAAATAAAAAGCACCCCCCCACAAGAGATAAGAGGCAGTTTTATGTTAAATTTTTGTTTATTTTTGAATTCAGTGTGCATTTGACGCTAGTAATTGGTACTAAACTCTTATGCTTAGTATAACAAAAAAAGAACAAGGTGTCACTTTTATGTAAATAGGCGTTTTGTTATTCGATCATATCCCATTACGTGCATAAGCTCAAATAAATCAGGGGTGTCCAACCTGCCGGTTAAAAATACTCGAAAAATCTTAGTTACATCAATGATAGTACCCTTATATTGTTCAGGATTTTGCTTGAAGTCTTTTATAATTCCCGCATATCCATGGCGTTCACATAAAAATCTCAATTTTTCAAGCCACTGCTCTTTTGGGTCCAGGGGATCATAACTTTTAAGAAAATCGCTAATAATGCCTTTGACATCATTTTTATCCACTATACCTAAAAGGTTCCATAGATCTTTAATATCTACATGAAATTCTTCATCAAAAAAATAAGCAATCTCTTGTTTTACTTGTGACCACATGCCGATGTCTTTACGTGCCTTTGGGCCCTCATGCCGCTCAATTCCAAAAATCTTTTTTGTATATTCCTCATTAGTCATCATGCGTGATGCAAATTTCTCATCATACACCCGTGCCCATGCGAGACTTGCATCATATACTTCATTAGCTGACATATGTGCAATAGTTTCCTTGCTAACATGCTCAAGTTTTGTTAAATCTAAAAGCGGCCCTCCTGATTTTGCTAAGCGTTCTATTGAAAGCAGAAACTCACTATTATCAGAGCGGGTGTTTGCCTTGCGCCAGTCTTCAAAATTTGAGTTCGCTAAATTTAGTAAATAATCAATCACTGCCTGCTCGGGATACCCCATTTCACTATAATAGGAAATGGTTGCCTCGGGATCATGGCGTTTGCTTAATTTTCGCTTTGATCCATCATCAATTTTTTGGATAGGCATAAGGTGTCCGTAGGCAGGTGGCTGCCACCCGATTGTTTCAAAAAGCTGTAAATGTAGCGGTACCGAAGGAAACCACTCATCACCCCTGAACACATGCGTGGTCCCCATGAAATGGTCATCAATAAGATGCGCAAAATGATAGGTAGGCAATCCATCACTTTTCATAATAACAATATCTTGATCATTTTGTGATAATTCCCGTCTACCCTTAATAAGGTCTTGCACTATGATTTTATTTTCAAAATTTCCTTGTGACTTAAAACGAATTACGAAAGGTATGTCATCCGTAATACGTTTGAACGCTTCATCAATAGATCGTGTGCGGCATGTTGCCCATGACCCATAGTATCCTGAACGGATATGAGAAAGATCCTGTTGAGCGCGCATTTCTTCCAGCTGTTCTTGGGTACAAAAACAAGGATACGCATTTCCTTGTGCTAAGAGCATTCGAATAAATGGTTTATAGATATGCACTCGCTCGCTTTGCGTGTAGGGGCCATAGATACCAATCTCGGCGCCAGATACCTGCAATCCCTCATCTGTGGTAAGGCCATATCGTGCAAGTGATTCAATGATGAGTTTTAATGAACCCTGTACCTCACGTTTTTTGTCAGTATCTTCAATGCGAACATAAAAAATACCATCACTCTGACTGGCAAGGCGCTTGGAAATAAGGGCAGTATACATACCACCGATATGCATAGGGCCGGTGGGGCTTGGTGAAATACGTGTTACCATCATCCCTTCTTTGAGAATTCGTTGCGGATATTTTTTTTCTATCTCCTTGGGAGATAAAAGTATTTTGGGGAAAATCGCATCAATAAGTCTTTGGTTTGCGTCTGTATATTCCATAACTAAAAAACTAATACGGTAAGCGTTTATTAGGCTCTAAAAGCCTAGCGCCTAACTACTTGATTGTCAATCGAGTGCCTAACGGTGCCCAATTATATAAAAATTTCGCATCCTTCTCCCCCACCCGTATGCATCCATGCGAAACCGGCTTTCCAAGATGGTCTTTCCCTTCTTTTTTACCTCCGGGCCATTCCGGCAATTCATGAATACCAAATTTTCCATTATGAAACCCCATCCAGTAAGGCATCCATAGTGAGGCCATCTTTGACCATGCACGCGGATGTTTATTAAGAATTTTAAATTCCCCCTTTGGCGTAGGATAATTCCATTTTCCTGAAGAAATAATCATGGTCCCAAGAGAAACATCTCCTAATACATAGGATAGGTGCTGCTTTTTAAGGTCGATCTCTATACGTTTGGGCAGTTTCTTTGGCTTTGGATTAAGTGGATTATATCCATTTTTAACCTCATGTCCATCGCTATAGCTATCATTATCTGTATCAGGTGAAATAAGTGACGTTTTAAATTGCACTTCTAAAAAATCATTGAGACCGTCTTTATCGGTGTCAATTTTTTTAAGTTTTATGCGGCCAGCTTGACTTGGTGAAAATCCATTTTTTATTTCATCACCATCCAAAAAACCATCTCCGTCACTATCTGTGTTATGTGGATCAGTGCCATAAAGTAAAACCTCTTGTTCATCACTTAACTCATCATTATCGCTATCTTGAAAAGCGCTCGCCATCGGCGTACCAACAAAAAGAACGAGTACCAAAAGAAAGGAGCTTACGCCAATTGTACAAAAAACACGGCTCATTGATTTTGTTGTAGTTCAGGGTATTTTTTTAACAATTCATCAAGATTAATTTGCTCATCTTGGGGGATAAGAGTTTCTTCTTGGGATCCGGGTTGAATTTGCGGCTGCGGTTGCACGAGTTGAAATTTTTGAAGATATTCAGAAAGCGTGTTGAGGTTTTCATTCATCCTTGAAAACATGGTACCTAAAACAGTAATGCGTTTTTGAATGGTAAATGAATCAGTAATTGATTTTAATGCCCCAGGGCTTAACAGGCTTGCCGTCCAGGTGAGCGTAAATAATAAAAGTCCCGCAACAATCCATGTGCCAATGGCCACACGTTCTCCTTTAAAATCAATAAACTCTACTCCCCGCTTGAGGTGTACTAAATCTTCATAGCGGAAATATTCATAGGCGGCAAAAAACGGAAAAAGAAAAAATGCTAAGCATGCCGCTAACATAAGAAAGATAATCCAGCCGATCGACTGAATAAGAAGCGTAAGATATGCGAGAAGAAAAAGAAATGCAAAGAGTGCAGTAATGGTAATATATCTTCCGACTACCTTCCAAAAAATTCCGTGAACCAAGTACCTGCTTTTTGAAAGCGCGACAATACCTTTTTCTTGATCAAAAAGCGTAACATAGATGGCAAAATAATACCAAATAGAAAAAACAAATGGAATAACTGCGGCAAGTGGATAGAGAGCTGTTAATAATGCCCCGCCGGAAAGCGTTAAACTTAACAAAAGCCCAACCCAAAAAAGCGAAGCAAATCTATCTTTGGCAAGCTCCAAGCTACTCCCAACCGTTAATGGCCGCCCGGATGCCCACCCATGAATCACATAGAGCATTGCAGCAAAAATATAGCTATAATAAAGTGCCGTTGCAATATTAAAAAGCATCAAGATAACTTGCAAGAATACTTTTAGGGCATATGCGGTATCTTTTCCAATGTACAAAAATAAGCTTGCAATAAGCAAATTCACGAGCGCACCCAGGGCAAATAAAATCATGAGATGAACGAGCTGGGGGAAAAGCTGAGAATACGCTTTCCAGCTTCGCCACAGAAGCGAACCGCTCCCTGGGAGATTTACAATAGGAACAACGCCATTTGGTAATTCATGCATACGCTATCGACTTAAAAGATTAAGTGTTAATAACTACAGTATACCAAAAAATGAATAAAATATGAATATATTAATAAAATCACCCCGATGAGTACGGGGCAATTTGTATTTAGGTGTGTAGACTTATTTAGTAGCTCTGTGCAAACAACCAGCGATTTTTTGATTCTTTGCCACAATAGATGCAACTCCCCTGCTCCTCTGGCGTATTAAGCGGTAAACAACGGGTAGTAGCCTTAGTTTCTTCCTTTATTTTTTTCTCGCATTCGGCAGATTCACACCAAAGAGCACGTAAAAATCCTTTTTGTTCTTCAAATATTTTTTTAAACTCTTCGTACGTTTCAACGGGGTTTGTATTATTTTCTAAAAATGTGAGGGCTTGGATATACATATTTTCTTGAATTTGATCAAGGATTTTTTTACACTCATTGGCTAATGAACTTTGTTCGAGTGACATTTTTTCACCAGTATCCCTCCTGGCTGCAGATACGACACCTTCGCTCACTTCTTTGACTCCAACCACAAGGCGTAATGGTACGCCTTTCAGTTCCCAGGTATTTAATTTCGATCCAAATGTCTCATTATCACCAATATCAAGGTGCACCCGTAAACCGGCTGTTTTTAAGGTATTTTTAATTGCTTCACAGGCAGTAAGAATTTCATCTTCTACTTTTACAGGAATAATAATAACTTGGATAGGTGCAAGTTTTGGCGGGAGCCGTAGACCATTATCATCACCATGTGCCATAATAAGCCCGCCAAGTGCCCGGGTTGAAAACCCCCAGCTTGTTTGCCAAGCATATTGAGATACACCCTCTTTATCAAGAAAAGAAATATTAAATGGCTTTGAAAAATTTTGACCCAAATCATGTGAGGTACAGCTTTGCAATGCCTTTCCTTCTGGCATTAATGATTCAAACGTGAGTGTTACATCTGCTCCTGCAAATTTTTCAGACTCTGATTTTTTCCCCACATATCCCGGTAATGCAAAAAGATCTTTATATATTTTTTGATACATATCCATTGCCCAGGTAACCATATTCCAAGATTCTTCGTGACTCGCATGTGCCGTATGGCCTTCTTGCCATAAAAATTCAGTGGTACGTAAAAAAAGATAGGTACGTTTTTCCCATCGCACCACATTATTCCATTGGTTGATTAAAAGCGGTAAATCGCGCCATGAGTGAATCCATCGCGCATATGCATCATACATGATTGTTTCACTGGTGGGCCGCACTACCAATTTTTCTGCCAACTCCTCTCCCC
>Ga0080064_1002334_pt1 | contig 32698 bp, 19 predicted proteins | sample Subgrocontami54m_FD_69260 | JGI IMG/M metagenome (GOLD analysis project Ga0080064, IMG submission 69260) | Subsurface groundwater microbial communities from S. Glens Falls, New York, USA - GMW46 contaminated, 5.4 m (SPADES assembly) (version 2) ...
TTGAGTCTCCTTTCGTTGAGTGGTTGTTATAATGTTGGTTGCATTCTAACTTACCACCTTCGATTGTGAGACTCAACTTTTTTGTAACATAGTTACTAATGGGCGCGGGAAGCACGCAGTGCGAGCAAGACCGAGCTGCTCCACCTTTGGGAGGTCGGGCTTGCGAGCATTGCGTTCGTGCTTCCAGCAGTTCCGCGATCCCGTTCCGAAATGTCGGAACGGGACGAAGCGAACGGCTCTTTGCGGAACAAGGGCAAAGCCCGCGCCCATTCCGTCCGCCCAGGGGCGGACTCATGAGCAACGCACGCAGTGCGGAGCGAATGTCCGCGGAACGTGTGTAAGCACTACGCCGTGCCGTTGCGAACTCCGAACGACTCATTTCTCGTGAGCAACGGCATGGAGCGAGCGCAGTAGTGCCTGCTGTTATGTGCCCGTGGACGGCGGCCGTTTCATGATTGCATCCACAGATATTGACTGAGGACGAATCAATTCCAAGCAGGCGAAATCTCCAGACTTCTCAACTATGGTTTCGAAGTCATCTGTTTCGAACTTGCTGATGAGGAAATGTGTCTCGTCGCTTGAATAGTCCAGGGAACACTTAAGTAAAGACAATGCACGGCAGTCTATCCTCAGAAGGACAGTGTCTTCCTGTGGGCACCTATCCTGCATCTGTTGCAGCCACTTCGTGCGAAAAGCTGGAATGGAAAGACAAACAATCTCCTCGAAGTTATCTCGATCATTCTTCCGCACATGAATTCGTTGAGGTTTTAGACCCTCCTTGAGAATGTTCTCATTGGTCGATGCTTGAGTCAAATGGTACACGGAGCCGAGGCCAAGAAGATATTCTTGTTGCGTCATGCTGGCTTAGGCTCCGGCTTTGTTCTGCCACGTTCAACCTTTGCAGGCAAGACAAACAAAAACTCGGCCAGCGCCAGAACAAAATTGATACATTTGCGTGCTTCGTCTTCGTTCGGTAGTGGAGCATATTCATCTGCATGTCGTTGGTCGTTCGCATCCAAGCGAACCTCGTGAGCCCACTGAGCCATTTCAGAAGTTATCAAATGATCGGAGGCGGCTTTATCAATGCGTTGATACAAAGATCCATCCTTAAGACCTTTACCCTTGAGCATGGAATCGACTGCGCTTGCGGCAAGCATTACAGCGCCTGCGGGGGCATGGAGACTATCAATGGCCTGCTGCAAATAGGTTCGTGCTGGATCAGGAATCACCTGATCCGCAATTTGTGGGCTTGGGTACATCTCAGTGACAACACCATTCTGTCCTGCCGAACTTGCGGCCAAGACCATGGCGCCACATGTATTGCATCGATATCCGCTCCACCAGCGTCTGTTGCCACCTGAAAAAGAAGCAGATTCATTTGGGCCAGATATTCTATCAAGCCTCGGCTTCGCAACGTTGCAATGTGGACACCGAGGGAGATCAAGTTGATCGAGCATCTGCGCTATGTAATCATTCATAATTCACCATTCTGATTCGTCGATGAGTCCGTTGATTGGCCTCCGGGCATGGCACATAACGCGGCGCGGGTGAAACCCGCGCCGCGTTCCGTCGCCGCTCATGAGCGCGCACATGGGGGAGGCTCATCCCGAATTCTTTTTCGGGATGACCCATGTGCTGCGCGAATGGCGACGGAACGTGTGCACGCATTACGCCGCCGTTTTGCTAACTATCAAACGACAAATTATCCTGTGAGCAAAACGGTGGAGTGAACTCTATTCGTCGAGCCAAACCGAGATTCAACATTGCCTTAGCAAAAAGTGAACATCGTAATGCGTGCTGTTAAGCGCAGTAAACGCCAACGCGTAAGGGTCATGTCCGTACCCAATTAAACCAACGTTTCGACAACATCAGAACGATTGCGGGAACAACCCACAGAAACTGAATAGCGAATGATGCGACGGTGCTTTTCCCCGCTGGGTCACCCGCCCAGAATAATGAGTCATACTTACTCAGTGCAAACTCCCTGATGTGCGTTTGCTGAAGGTATGCGTCAGGCGAAAAGTTCTCAAATTGCTTCTCATACTTTTCCTTCAATATCTCCTCGATGATTGCCTTCTTCTCAGCCGATTCTAAGAGAGACCATTGATCTTTCGGGTTGCCTTGTTCATCCAGATATACTCTTCCGCCGCCTATTCTCTGTTGGTTCCGAAGTTTGAGCATTGCCTGAACACAATCTGGTGAAAGCTTCGATACTTGGATGGCATCGTGCACTGATAAAGTGATGTTATAGAGAAATCCGATTCCGCCAATCGAGAACAGAAAGACAAGAAATGATAGATAGAGTTTCTTCTTGTTTATCATGGTGTTGACCTCATAAAATCAGGTGGCGTTTATTGCCCTTAATGGGCAAAGCCCGCGCCCATTCCGCGGACGCTCATGAGCAACGCACGCAGTGCGGAGCGAATGTCCGCGGAACGTTCAGCAACCACGCAACGGCACGCTCAATGCTCTTGCTCTTCATGGCAAAAAAGAGCGTGCCGTTGAATGAGTTCAACTTGATAGAGCGAGCGTAAGCATGAGCAGATCCTTAACAAATGAATCGAATGTCGTGGTTGCATTTGTTATGTGCCGCTTGCCCGTCAGCTATTCGTTTAGTTTGTACGACTGGCGGACGAAAGAGATGATATACTCCAACTCATCGTCCGTACTGATTGGAATCTGATAATCGCCGTTGCCCCAATGCCCGACTTCTGAGACATCACGGGCGAGCTTTTTGGGATCCTCCAACTGGCCTTTCGGCAGGTTGATGAAAATCTTGAGCGACTTCTTGAGAACAACAACATCAGTGATATTGGTCTTCGCACGGAAGGCGATGTACTGCTTCATCGGCTTCACGGATAGCTCGGGACTAATCCCCAGCACAAGCTCCTTGAATCGGCTGTAGAGTTCGGCGATCCTTGGTTCAGCAACTTTCAAATGAGTTTCTTCCGTATAAATCTTCACCTCACGGCTGATTGCGTCCACAACTGCGCTCTTTTTGGATACGGTCTTAATTGTAGCAGTGGCAGAAGCTGATTTGTGTTGGTCGAACCGCACTGTGTTGTTTGCGTACCTCTTCACTTCCCACAACTCGATAGGTAAATCCTTGAAGTTGATTGCCTCAAGCTGGAAGGTTGTGAAAGAAGGCGAGATGAAGATCACCTTTGACTGAGACCAGTCAACATCGTCCCGCTTTAGAGAAGCATTGCACCTCTCGTTGTATTCCAAAATGAACTCAGCTTTGTTGTTGAGCATCAAGCCAAGGTAAGCCATTCCTTGGTCGACAACCGAATAATTCGATCCCTTCTTGTACTCAATGATGACAAACGCCTGAGCGTCCTTGTCGTATCCGAGCGTATCGATTCTGAGCCCGCCAAGGGAAAACTCACGTCTGACAAGCCGCAACCCAAAAAGCGAGCCCAAATTTGTCTCGACGATCTCTTGGACTTCTTTCTCTAGCCTGAATGAATTCTCTTTGACAAGCTCAAGTTGCTTATGGGCTATTTTGTACAATGGCATTGGGGCAATCTTCCTATTCTGTTAGGGCAAGTGGCACATAACGCGGCGCGGGAAGTACGCAGTGCGCGCGAATCCCGCTTGTTGTTGAGCGGGACTCGTCCGCCGCCGGCGGACACGCATTGCGTGCTTCCCGTAGTTCCGCGCCGTTCGCGCAGCTACACTTCACGAAACGTTCCGTGTAGTGAAGCGAACGGATGTTTCGCGGAACAAGGGTGAAACCCGCGCCGCGTTCCGTCGCCGCTCATGAGCGCGCACATGGGGGAGGCTCGTCCCGAATTCCTTCTTCGGGACGACCCATGTGCTGCGCGAATGGCGACGGAACATCTGTAAGTACGCACAATCCATGCGTACTTACTCTTTATCTCTTAGAAAATTGTTCTCAGATACTCCCGGATTCAATAATTTCTCACCAGCAATGTAATCTAAAGGACTCCTAATTTTTCCGATACTCTTATTACTGACATGTGTATAGATTTCTGTCGTTTTAGAGCTTTCATGTCCTAACAATGCCTGAATATAACGTAAATCTGTCCCATGTTCAAGAAGGTGCGTTGCGAATTTAGCCCGTGAGATAACAGCTTAATCGGTTCTTTATAAATCGTTTACCCCATGCAGTCTTCAGATACTTTTCTCGTCTGGTCGCGTCCTGTTGATTGAGACAACCTTCCCAATAAACCAAAGTTAGGGGTAGTCTATTCCTTGTCGACAGAATATTGCCGCTCTTATGCTCTTTCAATCGTTCTACAAGGTTAGAAGAATATCCGGTGTAGAATCGGTTGTCTTTTGCAGAGAGTAATATATAGACATAGAAGTGTTTCATGCTGCCTCCGCAATTGACTGTATCTCACGGGCTGAATGCCGTAGAGTGTGCATCGAGACAGGTTTAGTAATGTCGATATCCTCTATTCGTAGGTTGATCACTTCTCCAACCGGCAGGCCGCTTGCGTAGGCGAGCCGAATTGCCCTATAAAAAAGGTAACCGAAGGGGCTTGAATACTGATTCGTTGCCTCATCATTGAGGTAACCCAAATGCAGGAACGAAGTTATATGAATGAACTATGTACTGCGAGGTGGGACAGACACTTAAAGGAGAGATCGACGCGCCATTGAGATCGGCGAGCAAGCCCTCATTCATCCGCCAATCATCATGGCGGAGATCGATGGTGGTGGCCAGTGAAGTAGATCTCAGGATCAGCGGCGAAGTTGGCGCTCATTTCACCAGGAGCATTTTCTTCACGCTCGTGTACGTTTGTAGAAAGCCATCTGTTTCATCCTCGCGTGTTGGCTCCATTATGAGGCGATAGAAATAAACCCCTGAAGCAAAACGCTCCGCGTCGAAATCCACGCTATAATTACCTTCCTCCATAAGATCATGATCAACCAACGATGCAATTTCCTGACCGAGAATGTCATAAACCTTCAGTGAGACCATGGCCTGTTGGGGCAGATCGAATTCGATGGTCGTGAGCGGATTGAATGGATTAGGGTAATTCTGGTACAAAGCAAATTCAGCCGGGAGCTCATTCCCTGGCGTCATGATTGGATCAATTTTCAGCGGGATGGCGTTTGGATTTGGTCGGAGAAATGCTACATCGACAACCGGGCGCACGCCCTCGATGACCATTTTTGCAGCATACTGTTCCGTGTCCACCGCTCCATCAAAGGCACGGTTGATCTTCGCGAGGGTTGAGTCAAAATTGTCATAATTCCACCCATGCAGGGCGATACCGCGCCAGAGAGTCAATGCTGAATCAACGCGAGCCGCAATTTGGCTCAGGGTAAGGCCGCTGAGTGGGTTGCCCGGTCCCTCATCATAGATAAGCTCTCCAAATCCGTTCGGAGTGATCGCCAGCGCGCTTGACGTGATTGCAAATTTGAGAACGGCTATCTCACCGAACAGATGATTGTTCTGCTTTATTGGACGCAAAAATTTTTGCTCTTTCACGAATGGCTGACCGTTGATGAATCTATCGAAACCACGGGGGAAATTGACGTGGTAACCTGATCGGTCGAGCAGCGACTTCTGCAGCGCCTTGCTTGATCGCATACGAACCCAGCCAAACGTTTTCACGCTGTCAGTCCTCGGGATTCCTATCACCATCCCGTCCGCCCGTGGGAGTGAAAATCCTCCCTGAGTAAAGACCTCATTCCGGATATTTGCGAAATTTGGCATGGCCAGCATCGGGGTCTGGTCGGCGGGAGCGAAACCCGGCCGGCGAGACTGGGGGATGCCATTGACCATCCATTTCCATTCAATGATGTTCAATGTCCTGGCGAAGTTGCTGATGCCGCACACGAACACCGTCTCGAGGTTCGCGATCGATGTGCCTGTAAAATCCCACAATCGGCCGTCTAAGGAAAAAGAGTTCGGAAACGGAGCACTGTTGGTGATATTGACGACAACCGAAGCAAGGGAATTTCGAGTAAAAAATATACGGAGCCCGTTGACGGGCTGGCCGGTCGTATTGACAAATTGTGTGCAAAATCTTCGGGCGACTGCTTTCTTCTTCGTCGGTATGAGCTGGGAAAGACTTTGCGGACTGAAACTTCGATACGTCTTGTAGAATGCGGATCGGGCATTAATGAAATCGACTGTGATGTCGGCGCCATTGCTCACGACCACCCTTAGAGCATTGTCACTGCCGGAGGTGTAATTCCCATTCAGCGCATATCCCAAATGCACCCAACCGGCGCTGTCCGCTTCGACACAGTAATAGACACCATCACCGAGATTGGAGGCTGTCAACGAAGAGCCATTGCCGGCAGAGAGGAGGGTCCCTCGGAGTGAGTCTTTTCGAATCTCAAGATGCCATGGTTTTGGATTCTGGTCTCCTGTTGTTGCGAATATGCCGTCCCTGTCTTCAAATTTTCGAACGATGATGCCGTTCATCTTGAAATTGATGAATGTATCAATCTTGCTCGACGCGACAATCATGATGGTGTCGTACCTTGTGCGATTGCCGTTGATGCGCGTCCAACTGGGAGAGCTGTCGGCTTCGCAGGCAATGTACATCCCAATTTGGCCGACTGGCGTGCTGAGGGCAGTGCTGTCTGCTTCTGCAACGATAGTGCCGGGAGAAACTGAATCGCTGTACAATATCAGATGCCAGGGCCACGGCTGTCGGTCTGCTGTGGTCGATGTGCTGCCATCGGCATCCTTGAATTTGAGTATGGTGACATTGACGACACCCGTTCCATTGATCGGGACCAGGTTTGGAGTTGCGGCACCATCATGAGTGAAGACCACGTTGCCGCTCTTCAAGCCGATACTTGTCGGAGCAAAGGTGACCAGAAATCTTTGGATGGCACCGGGAGGAAGAACGCTGCTTGCCGGAGAAACGCCGAACTCAGCGTTATCCGTGACCACGGAAGAAATCGTCAGGGTCGTTGCACCGCTGTTTTGGACATCGATGCTGTCCTCTTTCGAAGAACCGAGCAAGACCTGGCCGAAGGAAATACTCGTTAAGATCGAGAATACCGGGGCGACCCCGGTTCCCTGCACGAGAACAGTGTCGGGCGATCCGGCAGCTGTGTGGGTGAAGATGATGTTTCCAGATTTTGAGCCGACTGCTGCGGGACTGAAAGTGACGTAAAATTTCTTGCCCGCCCCCGGCATGATCGTCCCGCTGCTCGGTGTGACGTTGAAATTACCATTGTCCGACGATGCAGAGAAAACGGTCAGCGTGCCTGTCCCCGGGTTTGTTACGGTGACGCTGTCGTGCCGTGTCGCTCCGACCAGCGAACTGGGAAATGTAAGAGTCGTCGGTGCAAGGCTGAATCCAGGGGTGGAACCGACAGAGAGCGCGTAAGACTGGCTTACTGAACAACCGGCGGCGTCTGACGCGGTTATCGTGATGTTGAAATCGCCGCCGACAGTTGGAGTGCCGGAGAGTATTCCCGCGGCGGAGAGCGTTACCCCGGAAGGAAGCGCCCCGCCGGCCAGGCTAAAGGAGTAAGGAGAAATTCCTCCACTTGCAGTGATGGTCTGATTGTAGAGAATCCCGATGGAGCCAGAGGGTAGCAAGGACGGACTAACGGAGATGTTCGCACAGTTCGTCGTGAGTTGATAATTAATGGTTCCGGCACATCCCTGTGCGTCCGTGGCTTTCACGGTGAAGGAATATGTTCCTACAGTCGAAGGTGTCCCTGCCAGTAAGCCGGACACAGACAGTGTTACGCCCGAAGGAATTATGCCGCTCTGGAGTGAAAATGTGTACGGTGCCGTTCCCCCACCCGCTGTAATTGTTTGGCTGTAAAGTGAACCCTCCGTCCCCGCAGGCAATACTGCCGGAGTGAACGTGATGGGAGGACACCCAATGATGAGAGTATAGCTATGATTGCCCGCGCAGCTCTGGGCATCGGTCGAGGATATCGTAAAGTTAAACGTTCCCACCTGTGTTGGCGTTCCACTTAACACTCCGGTTGGAGATAACGAGAGACCCGGCGGAAGAGATCCGCTCGACACGGCACAACTGTACGGTGATGTTCCCCCACTTCCAACAAAGGTCAGGTCATAATGAGACCCCACGATCCCGTTTCCCAGCGTTGAAGGTGAAATGGAGATGACGGGGCAACCAATGGAGATGCTGTAACTTCTGTTAGCGCTGCAATGGTGAAGGTCAGTTGCCGTCACAGTGAACGTAGAACTCCCTACGGTGGTCGGTGTTCCCGTGATGACTCCACCGGCCGTCATTCCCAACCCGCCCGGTAGTGATCCACTACTGATCGAGAAACTATAGGGGCCGCTTCCACCGCTGGCTGAGACTGTCTGGCTGTATGCGCTTCCAGTTGACTCATTCGGTAACGACAAAGGAGCAATGGTTATTGTCGGACAACTGATCACGACGGTGTAACTTCGTGTTCCCGTGCATGCTTGCGCGTCTATTGCAAGGACTGAGAACGAGAAGTTCCCTGAAGCCGTCGGGGTGCCTGACAGCGCGCCGGAAGAGAGCAAAGTTAAACCGTCCGGTACCGAGCCGCTCGCCAGTGTGAAATTATATGGGGCTGTACCTCCTGCTGCAGTGATTGTTTCCGTATAGGTGGATCCAACTGTTCCAGGTGGCAGAGCCGTGGGAGCGAGGCTGATAACCGGGCAATCAATAACCAGTGTGTAGCTCTGACCCGCACTGCAGCCATGTGCGTCCGTCGCCACAATCGTAAACGAGTAGGAGGTCGCAGTCGTCGGTGTTCCGGAGATCAGGCCGTTCGAAGCAAGAATGAGGCCGGCTGGCAGCGTACCGCCGGAGAGTGAAAAACTGTACGGCGCGGTTCCCACACTCCCGAGCATGGTCTCGCTGTAAGACACCCCAACACGCCCATTCGGCAATGTAGAAGGACTGATCGCCACCGCCGGGCAATCCATTGTCAAGGCATAACTACGACTCCCAGTACAGCCATTTGCGTCTGTCACATCTATTGTGAATGAAAAACCGCCGGCGTTTGTCGGTGTTCCCGATAGTATACCGCCGCTTGACAGCGATAAGCCGGTTGGCAGCGTTCCAGAGGTCTGCGCGAATGAAAACGGTGCTGTTCCACCGGTCGTCGCCACGGTGCCGCTGTACGATGTCCCAACAGTCCCGTTTGGCAGAGACGACAAGTCGATGGTCGAGCAAATAATCAGCGTATAGCTCCGGGTGGCAGTACATCCAATATTATCAGTCGTCGTCACCGTGAACGTATAGCTTCCAGCTGATGAAGGCGTGCCGGAGAGCCCACCAGAACCCGACAGACTCAACCCGGGCGGGATCGTACCTCCCGCCTGCGTAAATGAATACGGCGCCGATCCTCCGCTTGCAGTGAATGTCACGTTATACAACACTCCCAGTGTGCCGTTCCCCAGCGAACCCGGAGCAATCGAGATCGTTGGACAGCTTCCAATGGTAATGGAATATCCTTGTGTCTGTGAACATCCATACGTGTCTTCGACGGTCATATCGAACGAATAGACGCCATCGGTGGTCGGTGTGCCGGTGAAGTTGCCGCCCGAAGAAAGCGATAAGCCCGGCGGCACGGTTCCGTTCGATGTCGTGAACGTGTAGGGTGCCGTTCCTCCACTCCCGGTCATCGTCTGGCTATATCCAATGCCCGCCGTGCCATTGGGAAGTGAAGCAGGACTCAGTGTCACGGGATTACAGCTGAAAGCAACGGTATATGTCTGAGATCCATTGCAGCCGTTACCATCCGTTGCTGTAATGGTGAATGTGTAACTTCCCGCGCTACTGACAATGCCGGACAGGTTACCCAATGACGACAAAGATAGCCCGGGCGGCAAGGTTCCAGCGCTGTGAACATACGTGTAAGGAGGCGTACCGCCCGTGCTGGTCACAGTCTGGTTATAAGAGGCGCCAACAGTCCCATTCGGCAAACCGGATAGTGAGATGGTTGGACAGTTCATACTGACTGAATAGCTCTGGACGCCAGTGCAGGCGTGTGCATCCGTTGCAGTGATGGTAAAGGTGAAACTTCCCGGGGCAGTCGGCGTTCCCGAAAGGACACCAGCCGATGATAACGTCAGTCCAGGTGGGAGAGCACCGCCGGTAACGCCAAACACGACAGGGTTGGTCGCGTTCGTGGTGGTAATCGTATGACTATACGCTACACCGATCGTGCCGGTCGGGATCGACGATAGCGAGATCAATGGGCAGCTCACCGTGAGGATGTAACTGTGACTTCCGGGGCATCCATGCGCGTCGACTGCCGTCACGGTGAATGTAAACGTCCCCGACTCCGACGGAGTTCCGGAAAGCAGCCCGCTCGAGGATAAGCCAAGTCCGTTTGGCAAACTGCCGCTCGTGATATTGAACGTATATGGTGCAAACCCCCCGGATGCCGTAAAAGTCGTTGCATATGAGATCCCGACAATTGAGCTTGATATCGAGGCCGGCGATACGTCGATTGTTGGACAATCGATGAGCAATGTGTAGCTCCGTACACCTGTGCAGCCCTGGGCGTCCGTTGTGGTCACTGCGAAGTTATAATTTCCCGGCGTCGTCGGTGTGCCAAAGAGCGTTCCGCCTGCAGACAGCGTGATCCCTGGAGGCAATGTCCCGCTCGAGACTGCATAGGTATAGGGAGCGGTTCCACCGCTCGCGGAGAGGCTCTGATTATAGGCGGCTGAGATCGTTCCAGCAGGGAGAGATGACGGAGTGATGCTGATGACGGGGCAGTCAATGATCAGCGTGTACGAATGATTTGCCGTGCATTGTTGAAAATCCGTGCCGGTCACAGTGAAGGCAAATGATCCCGCCGCCGACGGTGTGCCTGATAATACACCCGACGAGCTGAGACTTAATCCGGCCGGCAACGAGCCAGCCGTGACAGCGAAGGTGTAGGGTGAAGTACCGCCACTTCCTGACATCGATTGATTGTAGGCGACTCCGACCGAGCCGCCCGGAAACAATGATGGCCCCAGCACAATTGCCGGACAATTGATTGTGATCGCGTAGGTCTTGCTCGTCGTGCACGCCTGAGCATCGGTCGCCGTGACGCTGACGGAGAAAGAACCGACGGACGTGGGTATCCCCGAAAGTACACCTGATGAACTCAAGGCCAATCCAGGAGGCAGTGAACCGCCAGTGACCAGGAACGTGTAGGGTGCCGTCCCTCCGCTGCCGGACAGTGTCTGACTGTATGATGCGCCGACGATTCCGCCTGGTAAGGATGCGGGAGACACCGTCATGGTTGGACAATTGACGGTAAGCGCATAGCCTTTGTTCGCGCTGCACAGTTGAGCGTCAGTCGCAGTGACGGTAAAGGACGAGGAACCTACGGATGTCGGCGTCCCGGAAAGCACTCCTGATGCACTCAAATTCAATCCCGCAGGAAGTGAACCGGCCGTCACCGCAAAAGTGTAGGGTGGGGCGCCACCGCCGGCGCTCAAAGATTGGGTATAGAAAGTTCCCTCGGTGCCGGTCGGAAGCGCGGCGGGGCTGATTGTGATCAAGGCACAAACTATGGTGATAGAGTAGCTCCGGTCTCCGGGACATCGGTTATCGTCTCGCGAAGTGATCGTAAATGAATACGTTCCTGCAGTGGACGGTATGCCTGAGAGAGCTCCCGTGGAAGAAAGGGTCAAGCCGGTCGGCAGCACCCCGCTGGTGACCGAATACGTGTAAGGGGCAACGCCGCCGCTGGAGATAATCGTCTGACTGTATGCGGTCCCGGCATTCCCATTGGGCAGTGAGAGTGGGCTGAGGGTGATTGTGGGACAAATTATACCTCCGGTCGTGGTACGGAGAATTTTCCCGCTGGACCCGACCGCATTCCCGGTGTTATCGTCGGAGAAATGCACGCCAGACAGGTCCTTCTCTGTCCCGCTTGATTGAGCAGTCCATGTTGTTCCTCCGTTCGTTGTTCTCAGAATTGTTCCGTCTTCACCGACTGCGGTCCCCTTGGTCTGGCTGGTAAAGAACACTCCTCTGAGTGCTTCACCCGTGCCACTGCTCTGCGCCAACCAGTTCGCACCGCCGTTTGTTGTTCGATAGATGATACCTCCTGCCCCCACCACTGTTCCGGTGTTTGCATCTGTGAAGGAAACACCCATGAGATTTGATGAGGTCCCCGCAGATTGTGCGGTCCACGTAGCACCGCCGTTTGTTGTTCTTAGAATTGTGCCGCCATTACCGGCAATAATACCGACGGAGGAGGTCGGGAACACGACTGCGCTGAGTTGGTTTGAGCCGATCGATGCGTTCGTCCAGAGCCCCCCTCCATTTGATGTCCGCAGAATCGTGCCACTGCTCCCGACGACAGTCCCGTTGTTCACGTCGGTGAAAAAAACCCCATTAAGGTTCTGACTTGTCCCGCTGGATTGAGTTGTCCAGGACGCACCGGCATTTGTGGTACGGAGAATGGTCCCCGAACTTCCCACAACAGTTCCCGTGGCGGCACTCGAAAAAAAGACTCCGTTAAGAGATTGGGAAACCCCGCTTGACTGAGTGGGCCAGGTCAGGCCACCGTTTGTGGTATGAAGAATAGTGCCGGAAGTCCCTGCAACCGTGCCAGTGTTGGCATCAGTAAGGAAGACTGCATTGAGAGAGTTCGAGACTCCGCTCGATTGAGTGTACCACCCCTGCGAACGCGCCTGGGCGGCAAGAAGAAGGACAAGAACAAAAACGACGAGTGACAAGTTAACAAGAGATTTCACACACCCTCCATAATAATAAACACTGAATCTTGACTCTGCCTCCTCATGACACCAAGAGATGGTTGGATTAGTTATTAATGCTGGTTGAGCTACGCGATATGGTCTCTCGATAGCCCAAGCATGTGTATTGAATTGTACGAGCCGTATGCAAGACAAGTGGTTGGTGGTTTCATCTTCCTTCCACTGGCTTGAAAATAACAAGATTCAATAAATGGTAAGAACGGCGTGCCCCGAATAGCTTGTCTTTATTGTACTTATCTTCGAGGTCAAAGTCAACAGAAAAATTTCGCGACACTTAGCCGTAAGAATGGAATTCCAGGAATGGGTCAAATTCAGCAATTTGGGCAGAAAAGCCTGGCCGGCAAGGGTTTCTGGAATTTGCGCTGGGTAAAACGAGCAAGGTCCGTGGCAGCACACTCAGGAACCATTTCGAAGGTGACTTCCAAAATATCATGCGTCTCACATCGTCAGAGCCATGACTGCTTTGCAGGTGTGCAGTCTGTTCTCCGCTTCGGGAAACACCCGGGATTGCGGTCCGTCAATAACCGCATCGACGACTTCATACCCACGATCGGCCGGCAGGCAATGCATATAGATGGCGTCCTTGTGCGCAAGGGTCATTTTCTCTTCATCGCAAATCCAGCTCCTGTATTTCTTGGAGATCTCTAACGCTTCCTGCGTGTTGTGGAACAGCGACTCGATCCCCCACGATTTCGGATAGACAATGTCTGCGTCTCTGAATGCGTCAGACATGTTATCAACAACTTCAAACTTCGTCCCGTTTTCTCTTGCGGCCTTCCGGGCATATTCCATTTCGCTTTTCATGAGCGTGTATTCCGGCGGATGAGCAACAACCACGTCGAGCCCGAAGCGCGGCATCAACGTGATAAGCCCCTGGGGCACCGACATCGGCTTGGCGTAGCTCGGAGCATAGGCCCACGAGACCGCGATCTTTAGTCCGCGAAGGTTCTTCCCAAACTCCTCCCGGATCGTCATCAGATCAGCGAGAGTCTGGAACGGATGATCGATATCGCACTGCATATTGAGGACCGGGACCCTGGCATGTTCTGCGACCTGGCGCATGTACTTGTTGCCTTCGCCCGGGACGAGATCGTGCCGGACCGCGATGGCATGCCCATAACTTGAGAGAATGATGCCCATGTCCTTTGGCGACTCACCATGAGCGACCTGCGAAGTTTCGGCGGAAATGAAATGCGCATGCGCGCCGAGCTGCGTCGCACCCGCTTCAAATGAATTGCGTGTCCGGGTCGACTTGTCGAAGAAGAACAGAAACACCGTCTTGTCAGACAGATAACGGTGCGGCTTCCCATTCTTGAACATCTTCTTGAGATCGCCTGCGGTCTTTAATGCGAGATCGATTTCTTTGATCGACCAATTCTTCGTTTCGATGTAATCCTTGCCCCGAACGGTATTCGGGAGTTTGCGAAGTTTGGTGGCCATTGTTTCTCCTCGGTTAAATTGCTGTCGTCTGTTATCTGTACATGGTTATAGAGCGAGCTCCGTAGGAGTTCAACTCCTACGGAGTTGCGCCAGTTTTTTGGGTAATTTTTATCTACAAACTTTCGACCCCTACGGGGTCGTCAGACCTCGAAAACGTGGAGATACCTCCGATGCATTCTTCGCAATGAGCAAGCGAGTTCGTCAACGAATCTCTTTACGCCATCCGCTCCGTCAGGAGCTGAATGTTCATAGATAGATTTCAAAAAGATTAGGGGAACTCCGTAGGAGTTGCGCCAGTCTTTGGGGCAGTTTTCATCTTTCCATATCTTCAATTAAACATGAGAATTAATATAATGACATTGCGGGCAACTACTATGGAATTCATCAAGCCAGATAGTAACTTTATATCGGTGATGACATTTATTACAAAACATGTCATAATCTTCTTTGGAAGCTTCTTCTTGCTCACTGCCCATCGTACGACTAATGCCTGGAATTCGATAATCAGATGCGATTTCAGAGATAACTTGAACCGCATGTCGTAAAGGCGTCCTGAAAAACTCGCGTCCACTGTTCAATCGAAATTCTTTGAGCCTCTCGTGGACTAATTTCTCTACTTCATCGCAATCTGATACCTGCGCTGAATAGGCAACAATAAATTCTGTAGGCATTCCCGAATTCCCAGAAAGCTCGGCCGCTCGCTCTTCCGGCGAACGAGAGGTTTTCCCAATTTTCAACATATCCCCAAAAGATGAATTTACCAAAACATATATATATCCTTCACTCATAGCAGAGAAAGGATTGAAGTCTTTCTATTGTTAAAGTGTCCCAACATCTTCACCCCAAATAGATGGATTTTTATTGATGAAGTCCTTCATCATAGTGACACATTCTTCCAAATCAAGATTTACAACTTCGACATTGTGCTCACGCATAAACTTCTCAGCACCGGCGAATGTACGTGCCTCGCCCACAACAATTTTCGGAATATTGAACTGGACGACGGCACCTGCGCAAAGATAACAGGGCATCAGCGTTGAATATAAAACAGTATCGCGATACGTGCTGACCCTGCCGGCGTTGATCAGGCAATCGATCTCGGCATGTTTCAGCGGATTTTTTTCCTGCACGCGACGGTTGTGTCCCCGGCCGATGATTGTTCCGTTTCGAACCAGCACCGATCCGATCGGAATCCCACCTTCTGACAATCCTTGTTTCGCCTCGGCCAAAGCTTCCAGCATGAACTTATCCATGCTGCGCCAGCGCAAGAGAATTCTTGAAATTCAGATTCACGAACCGCATGTGGCCTATGCCGTATACATTGATTGCGAATAAATCTCAAATCTACACCCAATGCCTAAAGCAATTGTCAATTGTTAATGGTGAACGGTCAATTGTCAACCAGCTTCGTTCACAATTGACAATCCACAATTAACAATTCACAATTGACAATTCACAATTGACAATTACCCCTTTCCACCTCGTGCCGTCCCGATGCTGGCACTGATGATTCTTGCAAGCTGTGTACACTCGGTCATTGCGGGAGCCACGACTTCCGTCGGCGCTAATTTACTTCGCTTCGCGATTTCCAGCCAGATTCCTGATTCATTTAATTCCTTTTGAACAAGCCCAAGTTTATGAATGAAATCGCGGCGGCTCTCGGCCCCTCGTGCTTCACCATAATTGGAGGCCGACGACGTGCCGCTACGAAGCAGTTGGTCTGCGAGATGATTGCCCGCATGATCATGTGGTAAGTGCTCACAAAGCCTGATAATGCTCACTGAAAAATTGATAAGCCTCTCTTGAATATCATCGCCTTTTGCCATTGATACCTCCCCTAATGAATACACTCATTGTAGATCGCCAATGACTAATTGTCACCCGGCTTCGTTCACAATTAACAATTGACAATTCACCATTCACCATTTTCTTGTTTCTTGTCAAGTCGCCCCGCATATACCATTGGAAACGCGGCGTACCATGCGCTCGCTTTGACCAGATGGTCGATCGGGATCTGTTCGGTCGCCATATGCGCATAGATTTCGTTGCCGGGACCAAAGCCGATGCAGGGAATGTTATGCATGCCCATGATGGCAACACCGTTCGTGCTGAAGACCCATCGACTGACCTCCGGCTTCCGGCCGAAGAGTTTTTCGTAGGCGCTCACGCCGCCGGCAAGCACGGGATGGTCTTCCGGCAGAAGCCATGTGGGATAATATTTTTTCGTCGGATAGGTAAGCCCGCGCCAGCTCGGCACGGCATAATCGAGAACAACAACTTCTGCCTCGGCTTTTCTGACGCTGTGCAGGTTCTCGATTTCTCTCACTGCTGATTCGAGCGTATCGGTCGCAGCAAGACGCCGATCGAGATGGATGGCCGAAGAGTCAGCAACCGCGCAGAGAGAAGGCGACGTCGAGCGAATCTCCGAGATTGTTACCGTCCCCTTCCCAAGAAACGGCTCGCCGGTCAATCGTTCGTTCAACTGTTCGATCTCCTGGACGATCGGAGCCATCTTATAGACCGCATTCACTCCGCGTTCCGGGGCCGACCCGTGACAGGAGATCCCTTTCGTCCGTACTTCAATCTCCATGCGTCCCCGATGTCCCCTGTAAATGGCCAGGTTCGTCGGCTCAGTGATCACCACTACTTCCGGGACAAGCCTGTCCTCATTGATGATGTACTGCCAGCAGAGCCCATCGCAGTCTTCTTCCTGCACGCTGCCGACAATATAAAGCGTGTAATCATCTTCGAGGCCGAGGTCCTTGATGATCTTGCCGCCGTACACGATCGATGCCAGCGCACCTTTCATGTCACATGCGCCCCGACCATAGATGATACCGTCCTTTTGCGCACCCTTGAAAGGGTCGATCGTCCAGTTGGCGGGATTGCCGACGTCGACGGTATCGACATGTGCATCCAGCGCAATGATGTGCTTTCCCTTGCCGATGCGTCCGAGGATATTTCCCATCGGATCGATCATGACATCGTCAAATTTACACTTCTCCATCTCCGTCTTGATGCGATAGATCACCTGCTCTTCCTGTGAGCTCAGCGATTTGATCGCCATGATGTCGCGAAGAAACTGTGCAACCTGCTTCTCGTTGTTTTGTGCCGCTTTCAAGATGTCATTGAACATATGATTGTCATTCTCCATGTTACGTGAACAACTAGATAATTTCCGACAACAACTCCGGCCTCGGCTGCGCGATGACAACCTTATTGACGAGCAATCCTTTCTCCGACACCACTGCCGCGCCGGCGTCGACAGCCGCCTGCACCGCAGCCACCTCGCCCGTCAGCGTCAGAAACGCTTTTCCTCCGAGCGCCATGGCGAGACGAATCTCGATCAGCTCGACCCTTGCGGATTTCACTGCGGCATCGGCCGCCTCGATGAGCGACGCCACCGAAAATGACTCCACGATCCCGAGAGCCTCAAGGAGATCAACCTTCGATGTGCCAGCGATCGCAGGGAAAACTGCAGCGTGCACGTTCGGAATGACGAACGAATCAATGACGGAACCGCGTCCTGCGGCGCATCCGGCCTCCACGCTTGCGGTCACTGCGGCGACGTCTCCGGCAATGAGCACCATGTATTTCCCCGAACATATCGTCCGGGAAAGAACGATCTCGACCTCTGCTGTTTTCAACATCGCGTCAGCGACCTGAAATCCCGCCGCGATACTCGTCAATTCAATGAGACCGATGGAGTTTTTTTTCATAAATCCTTTCAATGCTGAAGTCAGATTTTCTCGATGACGATCGTCTCGTTCACGCTTCTCACAACGCCCGCGATGCTCGCATGAACTCTCGCGCCGAGCGCGCCATGGGGGACTTCTCCGATGCACTCACCCTTGTGGACCGTCTGGCCGACAAGGACGGTCGACTGCGCTGGGGAACCGACATGCTGGAGCAAGGGAATTTCGACCTTCCCGGGCCGTCGCTCCGTGCTGGAAAACTCCGACGGACGATCATATTCGGCAACGCCAAGCCGCTTCACCAATTGTTTCAGCGGCGTGCGGCGTCCTTCATACATCGGATGAGGTGCAACTTCCATTTTCCCCGACCATTTGATTCCTTGTTCCCTGAGATCGCGTTTTCCTTTGTCACATGCTTCCTTCGGAAACAAGCTTTCAGGGCACGCATAGAGTGTGCAGAGCCCGCACGCACAGCAGAGCTGAGCATACTGGTTCCAAATCTGTTCACCGGTCGATGTGAAGCTCAGACTCCGCATCACCTTGTGCGGCTGGACATCGTAGCCGAGGATGTAGCGCGGGCAGAGCTCGGTGCAGTAAGTGCATTGATCGCAGGCAGATTTGCCGATCCGATGCATGACCCTCTCGGGCTGGCTGCGCCGCTGAACGAGCGTGTGATCAACCGGAAGCACGATAAGAGCGGCGGTCGTTTTGGTGATCGGGAGATCGAGATTCGTTTCGAGTTTTCCCATCATAATGCCGCCGACGAAGAGGGCAAACTCCCGGACATTTGCTCCACCGGCGCCTGCGATCGCGTCCCGATAGCTCATGCCAACAGGCACAGCACACGACTGTGGATTGTCCACGGCGCCGGCAACAGTGATGAATTTTTCTGTCACCGGCTGATCATCGGCGGCCAATGCAATATTGTACAACGTCTCCACATTATTGACTACGATGCCGACGTCGATCGGGATACCCTGCGGAGGGATCAGTCGCTTCGTCGCTTCGTAAACCAGGATATACTCATCGCCCGACGGGTAGAAATCGCCAAGAAGATGGAGCCGGATATTCTTTGTATCGATGGCGGACGAAATGGCGTCGACGGCGGCTTTATTTTTCTCCTTCACGCCGATGATGCCCTGCTTCGCACCCGTCGATTCCATGATCAGCTTCAACCCGTCGACAATTCGTTGAGGATACCGAACCATCAGCTCGAAGTCCTTGTGCACCAGCGGCTCGCATTCTGCCCCGTTGGCGATCACACAATCGACACGGGCCGCAGCTTTCGCATGCGCCGGAAATCCTGCGCCGCCCGCGCCGACGACGCCGGCCTGCTGGATCTTATCCTGGATGGTCACTATATAAATTAAAAATTCAAAATTAGAAATTAAAAAAACTGATTGCCGCTCAGCGCTTACCGCTCCACACTCTCTGCTCTGCCCTCTCGCCTCTCTGCTCTACGCCCCGACCTCACGATTGAACTGCTCGATAAGTCTGTCGAATTTCACAACTTCATCTTCAAACAACTCGCGCCAATATTCCGCGTCCCATTGCGCATCAAGCTCCTCGGGGGTTTTGCCCTGCTGTTCGACCCACGTGAAATATTTCAGATTGTGAATCGCTTTCCTCTCGTAATAGGCCAGCTCTTTGAAGTAATCGATGCTTTGATGGGCGAGCGGTCCGGCATGATCCTTCGCCGCATCGATCCGGGAATACGTGCCGCGTTCTCTGGCGAGTTCTTTCAGTCGCGACCGATAGAGATCGCTTGAATCCGTGAAGACGGTGAAGATCACCTGCTCCCCGCTCATCTCAAAATATTTTGCGGTCTTGATCGCGGCAAGGAGATTGCAGATGCTCGAAATGCCCAGAAGCGAAAGTTTTTCGACCTCACTGCGAGCAGCCCCCAGACTCTTCAGATATTTCTTCCCTTCGGGTTCGTTGAACAACCGCAGGACTCTCATGCAATCTTCATCGTCGATGGCGGCAACGGCGTCGGTGTTCTTCACGTTATGTACCCACGGCACATGCTTATCTCCGATCCCTTCAATCCTGTGGGCTCCGAAACCATTCATCAGCAATGTCGGACATTGGAGCGCTTCCGTCGCCACAATTTTCAAATCGGGGAATCGTCTCTTCAGATAGTCTCCGGCAGCGATTGTTCCCGCAGAGCCGGTGGCGGAAATGTAGGCGGACGCTTGCCCCTCTGTCATCCTGAGTGAATGAAATACCTCTTCGATGGCAGGCCCGGTGACATTGTAGTGCCAGATCGGGTTGCCGAATTCTTCAAACTGATTGAAGATGATGTTCGTCGGATCCTTTCTGAGCTCCCAGCATTTGTCATAAATCTCCTTGACATTCGATTCCGTGCCCGGGGTGGCGATGACCTCGGCGCCGATCTCCTTGAGCCAGGCGAATCGCTCCTTCGACATCCCTTCGGGCAATATGGCGACGGCGTCGCAACCAAGGAGGGCGCAGTCAAATGCCCCGCCCCGGCAGAAGTTACCGGTCGAAGGCCAGACGGCTTTATGCTTGTCGGGATCGAACTCCCCGCTCACAAGGCGCGGCACGAGGCATCCGAATGCCGCCCCGACCTTGTGCGCGCCGGTCGGAAAATACTTTCCCACAAGCCCGATGATACGCGGCCGCACGCCCGTGATCGTTTTCGGAATCTCGATGTAATTCGGAGCTCCGTACAATCCGCTCACCAAATCGTTCTTCCAGGTGATGCGGAAAAGGTTCAGCGGGTTCACATCGCCTAAGTCGATCTGCGTCAGTTTCTTCCGGACCGCTTGCGGGATGAGTCTTGGATCTCGCATTTGTGCGAATGTCGGGATGACGATCCCGCGCTCCTTACATCGCCGGACAGTTTTCTTGATGACGGCGGGATAAAGTTTCTTGATTATTTTTGAGTTTGCCATTTTTTTTCTTTGTGAATGAATCATTGCCGGGCGAGAGGGATCAAATGATGAGGCTGACAAACGGCGTCATTCGATCTCATGTGAGCTCTAACGGGCTGTTGAAATATGATTTTTTTCAACACCTTGCTAATGACCCAGAATCGCTCTCGCGGCCGCGGAATCCTTCATCGGCAGACTGTAGCGGCGGATGCCGTCGAACTTGTAAAGTGCAGCGGCAACGGCACCGGCCGTAGGGACGAGTCCGATCTCTCCGACGCCCTTTGCTCCGAAGGGCCCCTCCGGTTCATGTTCTTCGACAAGAATAATTTCGGTTTCGGGCATATCCTTTGCCCGCAGGAGTCCGAGCGAGCGCAGCTTGAATGATTCCGGAACGCCGTTCTTCAATTTCAATTCTTCCGTGAGCGCATACCCGAGTCCCATATGAATCGAGCCTTCAAGTTGCCCTTCAAGCAGTTTCCGGTTGATGACCTTTCCGACATCATGGGCAGCAACAAATTTCTTCAGCAGTCCGTTGTCGTCGAGAATGCACACCTGCGTCGCAAAACCGAAGGTCATATGAGTGATCGGCTTATCCGTCTTTGCATCGAGGGACGTTGTGTAATCGATCAGGACTTCTCCAAAATATTCCTTGCCGACAAGGGCCTTCAACGTCCTGCCGGCGTCGAGGTCTCGCTTCATTTTCTCGGCGGCCTTGATGACCGCCCGGCCTCCGAGCACGGTAGCACGGGAAGCCGTCGTCATCCCGCACGGCGTCGGTTGGGTCGTGTCGATGTCGACGCGGACTCTGCGCGGATCGATCCCTGTGACGTTACTGAAAAACTGGACCATCACCGTGCAGAACCCCTGTCCCATTTCCGTGAACCCGGTGTTGACCGTGACGGATTCATCCGGATGAACTCTGATCAGCGCATGTCCATGCTCGGGCATTCCGTTGCCGATGCCAACATTTTTTATTCCACAAGCGATGCCGGCATATTTGGAAGAATAATAAATGTCTTTCACGGCGAGAAGGGTTTTCCTGATGCCGACGGAGCGCTCGAACACCTGTCCAGTGCAAAATGTATCTCCGACGTCGACGACATTCCTCCACCGCATTTCCCACCCGTCGATGCCGACCTTTTCGGCAAGGATGTCGATCATCCCCTCGATGCCGAATGCCGCCTGGTTCGCGCCGAAGCCGCGCATCGCACCGCAGGGAAGATTGTTGGTGTAGACTGCGAGAGCCTCGACGTCAGAATTCGCAATGTTATAGGGGCCGCCCGCATGGCCCGCAGCGCGCTCAAGAACTTTTGTTCCGACGGACGCGTACGCGCCCTTGTCTCCGATCATCCGTGCGCGAAGCGCAGTGATCTTTCCATTCCTGTCACATCCCAACGTAAAGGTCATGTGGATCGGATGCCGTTTCGGATGAAGTCGAATGCTTTCCTCACGTGTCAGCGTCGCCTTCACCGGCCTCGAGGTCAACATCGCCATCAGCGCAACCTGCGCCTGAATGCTGAGATCTTCCTTGCCGCCAAATGCTCCGCCGTTTGAGACGAGCGTGACCTTCACTCGCTCTTCCGCCAATCCGAGAAACGATGCAATCTGTTTGCGATCATCAAAGATACCTTGTCCCTGACTGAAGACCTCGATGATTCCATCCCGGAGCTGAGCGATGGCGCTTTCCGGCTCCAGGAAGGCGTGCTCGACCATCTGGGTTCGAAACGATCGGGTCTCAACGAACGCGGATGCCTGCAGGGCTCCGTCGACATCGCCTCGTTTGATCACAGAACGTGAAAGGAGATTTTCATGGTGGGCGTGGACCTGCGGCGCTTCCGGTTTCAATGCTTCCTCCGGATCAAAGATACCAGGCAGGATCTCGCTTTCGAGTTGTATTGCTTCAACGGCTCTCCGCGCCGTCCTCGCATCAACCGCAACGACACCGGCGAGGATATCACCAATGCAGTGGGTGATCTCGCCCTGAGCAATAAACGCGGGCCAATCTTTGTAGACGAGCCCCTGCCTCCGCTCGCCCGGGACGTCCCTGGCGGTGATGATGCGGACGACGCCGGGATGCCGTTCTGCTTCGGCAGTGTCCAACTTCAGCACTTTGATTCGCGGGTGAGGGGAAAAAAGAAATGCGGCGTAGAGCATCCCCGGAAACTTCATGTCGTCGATGTACGGTCGCTCGCCCATCGCGAATTTTTCGCCGTCCATGCGCGGGAGACTTGACCCTATTTTCGCGGAATAGTCGGGCTCGGGAAGCGGCTCACCGCGGATTGCGCGGGCCGCCAGCTCGACGGCATCGATGATCTTGACGTAACCCGTGCAGCGGCAGATGTGATTGTTGAGCGATCGCGCGATCTCCTGGCGCGAAGGATTGGGATTCCGGTCGATGAGGTTCTTTGCACGCGCCACGATCCCCGGGATACAGAAACCGCACTGCAATCCGCCGGAGAGCGTGAATGCTCTCGCATATATATCGCGTTCCCGTTCATCAAACCCCTCGAGCGTCAGAACGTTCTTCCCGGCAACATTTCCGGCAGGGACGACGCACGAGGAGAGCGCCTTGTCGCCGACGATGACCGTGCAACAGCCGCATGAGCCCTGCGGCGCACAGCCGTTCTTCGGCGAGATCAGGCCGGCCTGCTCACGAAGGAGATCCATCAGTGAAGTCTCTCCGCTGATTTCGGCGCTAAACGGCCGGCCGTTGAGGACGAAGCTTATCGTCTTCGCCTTTCGAGGAGCTTCACTTTTCAAGACGTCGTGCATCATCTCACGGTTGCGTTATGCCAACGTTCACGAAATGTACCCGGCCTCGATCTAACATTCCTTTCATCAACGTCTTCATGGTAAGATAATACCTCATGTCGACCGTCCGACTTCCCTGACCGTCACGCCGTTCGATGCCGCGGACGGTATTCGATTTCCCATCGACCGTCACGATAACATCGCCATCATGGAAGAGATACTCGTCTCTCTCTTCATCGAGACTCAACAGAACGAGCTTCTCTTTGAATCTGCCGTGGAGAACCGGCCTGTTGTTCTCCCGATGAAGGACAAAGCCGCTCAGCGATTTCTGTCGACTGAACGTCTCGACCGTTCCAAAGAACCGTGGTTTCTCGATATATGGTCCCCCATCCTCGGGACAAAACACATCGCAGTTGCCGCAGTCGTTGCAGGCATCGGCGAAATTTGCGATCTGGTGCGATTCGTCGATCGTGAACGTTCCGCCGTCGATCTCACGCCACCGGTCATCATCAATTTCGATATTTCTGTATTGAATTACAACCGGTTCGATCTCAAAATAAAAATTCGCATCGTTCGGACAGACCGGAATACATTTATCGCAGTTGATGCAATCCCACAGATGCAGATGACTGTCGATCTTTCGCGGCGGCCTCCGGTTGTTCTCCGAATGATAACGAGGGTCCTCAATACTGCGCTTCAGCAGGTCGGCGGTGTTGGAGAGAATGGACTCAGAGAGAATTTCGGATTTCTCCGCCGAAGGCGGATGCGCCTCTGGCGCAGGATTTGCGATTTCGGATTTGAGAGATACATGGTGGGATGATATGATAAACTCATTGATTGTTGTAGCGCCGACAGATTGCATCTTCTTTTCGAGGTTGAGAAGATACTGCGGCAATCTGGCGTAACCGCCCGGCCGAAGCAGGTCGGTGCACGTCGTGACGGGAACAAGCCCGGCGCTCACACAATCGGCAAAATTCTGCGCATCGACTCCCGCTGCGAACGAAATCGGGAAGCCGGCGCCAAACACGTTCCGCCATTCATTCACCAGATCAAGGTGGAGAATATGCAGCGGCTGTCCCGAAAGATACTGAATTCCTTCCTTGAGAAATCCTCCTTTGCTCAGGATTTCAAGCGTATTGCCAAACTTCACTCCGATAGTTTTGTGGGTCGTTGAAGCCACACTCTGTAACCTCCGAACCACCTCGACAGCATCAGTGAATGAGATGTTGACGTCGTACATTTTCTCATTGACCTCAATATCAGTATAGCCGAGTCTTTCATGGAGCAGGTATTGGATTTTCTCCTTCCCAAGCATCGGCGGATTCATCTTGATGATGACATGATAATCCATCTCGCTCAGAAGGAATTCGCAGATGCGCTCGATTTCATCCGCCGGCGTCCCATGAAAGGTCGAAAGCGTGATGCTATTTGACACTTCGGGCTTAAAAGGAAGATCACGATACGCCTTGAACTCGGGAGGGATCTCGTTTCGATACTCTTCAATCAATCGGCGGGCATTGCGCATCGTCTCGAGCCAGTCGCAAATGGACCGGCTTCGGATGCCGGCAAGATCGTAGCCGACGCTCACGTCGAAAATAGTTTCGAGGTTGACCGTGGTTGATGCCGGCGGGCGGCGAAACGTTAATTCCCGACCGTGCAACGAATGTTTCAGCATCTCGACGATGACGCTGGCCTTCACGTACTCGCGGAGGGAATCATCGAGCCGCAGTTCCTGCGACCATTCAGTGTTATAACCGACAGTCGCCATGTCGATGCAGGGACGCACGAGCTGGAGTCGGTCATTAATCTGCACGGTCTTCAATTCGAGGATTCGGGACCCTGCCAGCCATGAGAGGACAATGTTTTGCGCAAGCTGTGTCTGCGGTCCCGCTGCCGGTCCAACAGGGTTCGCCGCTCTGTTCCCGCAGAATGAGACCGACATGTCGACGTCGCCGCTTGGACGATAAAACTTCGCGGCGGGAAGATCGAAGATCGCCTCGTTCCTTTCGTATTCGTAATAGATACGCTTGAGAAGATCTGGAAAAGATATGGGGATAAGCTCAGCCACAGCAGATTATTTGTGGAAAACGCTTCCTCGGATGATTTGCATCCATAATTTTCTGTCGATATTTCCGCATCACCCGTTATGCCTCAGGCTTTTGAGATCCTCTCCCACAACCTTTTTGCCACCCTTGCGGCTTTCTGGTAGATCTTTCGCGTGTCGACCCCGACCACCTCCCCATTTTTCACGACCCACTTGCCCCCGACCATGACGGACCCGACCATGGAAGACTGCATGCCGAACAGGAAATGGGATGTCAGATTCTGCGTCGTGACAGGTGTAGGCGAATCGTAATCCAGGACCACCAGGTCGGCGGCAGAATCCGCGGCCAGGGTACCGTATGTCACACCAAATAGTTCAGAGATCATCCGCTGACCCCCTTGAAGCAGCCGTGTCATCTCGACGGTTTCTTCCTTATGGGAATCGTTCCGTTTCAAGAATCCGCACTTCGCCTCTTCAAACATGTCGGCTTGAAGGCCATCTGTTCCTAAAGCGGCGCATTGGCCAAACATCTCGACGGGCGCGGAGCCAACGCGGTTATTCATGTTTGACCGGGGATTGTGGACCAGCCAGCACTCGGCGTCGCGCAGTCTCAGAAAATCGCGCGTATTCAGGTGGACGCAGTGGGCAAGGATGGATCCTTTCCTCAGAATCTTGTGTTCTCCCAGGCGGTCTACCACCGTGCAGCGGTAGTTCTCCTCGGCATCGGCCACGTCGCATTTGTCCTCAGCCACATGAATGTGCACACCGGTTTTCGTCGTTGACGCCAATTCACCGCAAAGCCTGAGTGATTCGTCGTTAAGGGTGAACGATGCGTGAGCTCCGACGAGTCCCCTGAAATGACCGTCCTTGCTCTGCGAACAAATGAACCGTTCGTTCTCATCCAGCCCTTCGTCCCGCTCCTTCTTCCCGCCCCGATCGGTCACTTCGTAGCAGAGCACGCCGCGCAGACCGACTTCATGGAGCGCGCCCCGAACGATATCCAGCGAGCCTTTGATAACCCTCGGCGAAGCGTGGTGGTCGACGAGCGTCGTTGTGCCGCGCCGGACGGCTTCGATCGCACCGACCATTGCGCTGTAATAAATGGCCTCGTCGTCGAGCGCCCGGTCGAGCTTCCACCAAACTTTCAGCAAGATTTCCAGAAAATTTCTTGGCGGCTCCTTCGGAGCAGGCATCCCGCGTGCGAGGCTTGAATAGAGATGAGTGTGAGCGTTGACAAAGCCCGGCATGAGGATCTTCTCTTTAAGGTCTTCGACTTCTTCGCCACGCCTGGGGCGAAGATTCTTCCCTCGTTCGAGGATCATTCCATCCCGGATGCGCACATCCGCGGATTCCATCGATGGGGGAGAGAGCGTAACACACCGGGCATTTTTAAGGAGGAGAGCCACGGCGGGGGCCTAAGGCGTGATCGATGAATGTGCAGCCAGCGCTTCAGCCACGGCGTCGAGGTTCGGTTCAATGCTCGATACGTGACCTGCTGCCTGTTTTGCCGATTGAATGTCTTTAAGACCGTTACCCGTAACGACGACAATTGCGGACTCGCTCGATTTGATGATGTTCTGCTCAAGGGCTTTCTTCACCCCTGCAATTCCCGCGATCCCTGCAGGCTCACCGAACACGCCGCCGAGCCGGGCAGTGATGCGCATCGCGTCAAGAATATCAGCATCGGTGACTGCGACCATCTCTCCGTGGGACGACCGAATCTGCTGCATAGCTCTGCGCCAGTTCCTTGGCGTGCCAACAGCAATACTGTCCGCGAGCGTGTTCGTTTCGGAAGGAACGAGGTCCTTTCCGGAGAGAAATGCGTCCACGATCGGCCTGGCGCCTTCAGCCTGCACACCGAGCAATCTCGGGATACGATCGATGAAACCGAGCTGCTTCATTTCATGAAGACCTTTCCCGATTCCGCCGATCGTGCATCCATCGCCAACCGAAACGACGACCCAATCAGGAAGACTCTTCTGCAATTGCTCCGCGATTTCGAGCCCCGCGGTCTTCTTCCCTTCGACAAGGAACGGATTGGTTCCACTGTTGCGATTATACCAGCCAAACTGTTCGCACGCGCCGCGGCAGAGGTCAAAAGCATTTTCGTATGTGCCTTTTACCTTCAGGACGGTCGCTCCGAAGATGAGAAGCTGAGTGATCTTCGGCTCAGGTGCCCGGGCCGGAACAAATATGTAGCTTCGCAGTCCGGCAGCGGCGGAAAGTCCGGCCAGTGAAGACGCCGCATTGCCCGTCGAAGCACAAGCTATACTCGTAAATCCGAACTCCATGGCCTTCAGGACTCCAACCGAGCTCGCCCGATCCTTGAACGAATTCGTCGGATTTCGTCCGTCATCCTTCAAAAAAAGTTTTCGTACGCCGACCGCGTGTGCGAGTCTGGGAACGTCATATACGGGCGTCCAGCCGATCTGAAGATAGGGATGATGGAGAACCGGCGAAACGGGGATCAGTTCCTGGTATCGCCACTGGTGAAGAGGTCGATTCGCGATTTGAGACTTGAATTTTGACTTCAGTGCATCGTAGTCGTAGCGGACATCCAGGATCCCCTCGATACCGCACCGTGGACAGGTGAACAGATTTCCGTATTCATATGACGAGCCGCAGAGCAAACATTCCAAACCGGTCACATATTCTGGAGGGGAAAACTTCATGGATGAACCTGGGATGTAATGTGATGGGCAACCCGTTTCGAGATTTTGTTCCTGAGCTCTTCAAGCGACAGAAGGATCACTCCGTTCGTCGCCGGTAATGAAAATTCCGGCTCGAACTCATGACCGCCGACGGCTGAAATCGCGTCTTTGATGGCAAGCCAGCACGACAGCGCAAGCATGAAAGGTGGTTCCGCGACGGCCTTGCTCTTTCGAATCGTGTTGGGGTTGGGAACTCCCTGCAGCAGGGCAGTTCGAAAGTCCCTCGGAATATCGCGGACGGTGGGGATCTTATACGTATCCGGCGAGTGATTCAGGAGGTTTCCGCTCTGGTCCCATTTGATCTCTTCCGTCGTGCACCATCCGACCCCCTGGATGTAACCTCCCTCGATCTGGCCGACATCGATTCCCGGATTCAGCGAATCGCCGGCATCATGAAGGATGTCCGTTCTTAGGATCTCATGACGGCCGGTGAGCACATCAAGCATCACTTCCGTCACCGCCATGCCGAACGAATAATAATAAAACGGCTTGCCGTTCCCCTTCTCTTTGTCCCATCCGATGGTTGGGGTCGTGTAAAAGCCGGCCGCACTCAGTGGAACTTGTCGCAAATGGAGAAGAGGGATCGCATCGGCGAAGGCAATTTTTCGTTTGGAATGTTGAGAATCGACGATGAAGGCGTTTTCAAACATGACAAGATCTTTGTCCGTCACGACCCCCGGATCTTTCTCGTTCCAGATGCGCGCAAGCGTCTCCCGTATTCTCGATTTCAGGATATCGATGGCGTTCTTGACCGCCATCCCGTTAAGATCCCCGCCTGCCGATGCCGCTGTCGCAGACGTGTTCGGAACTTTAGCAGTATTCGTGGCATTGACCTTTACTCTCTCCAACGACACGCCGAATTCTGCAGCTGCGACCTGCTGTATTTTTGTGTGGAGCCCCTGGCCCATCTCCGTGCCGCCGTGGTTGACAAGGATCGTTCCATCTTTATACAGAAGCACCAGCGCGCCGGCCTGATTGAGATATGATGTCGTGAAGGAGATGCCAAATTTCACCGGACTGATGGCGATCCCTCTTTTGCAGAACTCGTTGGTTGAATTGAACTTGTTGATTTCCTGTTTCCGCTTGGCATAGTCCGATGAGTTCATCAGCTTCTCGTACATCGCCGGCAGGTGATTGTTCTCCACGACCTGCCCGTAATGCGTGGTGTTTCGTGTCCCGGTGCCGTAGAAATTCCTGGATCGGATTTCTGACGCGTCTTTCCGGAGATGCCGGGCGACGCGATCGATGACCGTCTCGATCACCGCCATCCCCTGTGGGCCTCCGAATCCCCGCATCGCTGTGTTTGACGGGAGGTTCGTCCTCCAGACTTTCCCGGCCACACGGAGGTTCGGAATATAATAAGCGTTATCGACGTGGAGCATTGCTCGCTGCATAATGGCGAACGACAGATCGGTCGCGTATCCACCGTCGCTGTTGAGTTCAACATCGAGCGCCAGGAGATGTCCTTTATCATCAAAGCCGGCGGCATAAGTTGTGAGGAAGCGATGCCGCTTACCGGTGATGATCTGATCATCGTCGCGGAAGAGGCGGATCTTCACCGGTCGCTTCGTCGCCTGGCAGAGCAAAGCAGTCCAGCACGCCGTATGGTTTGCCTGCGTCTCCTTGCCGCCGAACGCTCCACCCATTCTCCGCACCTCGACGACGACTTCATGTTTACCGATGCCGAGAACTTCGGCAATGAGCGCCTGTGTTTCAGACGGATGCTGTGTAGAACTGTGGGCGAGCATCTCCCTCCCCTCGCCGGGAATGCAAAGGCATATCTGTGTTTCAAGGTACCAGTGCTCCTGCGCTCCGGTCCGCAAGTCGCCGCGGATGACGTGCGGCGCGTTCTTCATCGCTTCGTCGACCTGGCCGCGCTCGATCTTTGCCGGCGGTCCCATCAAACTATTCCTCTCTATCGCCTGCTCGATGGTCAGGATTGGTGCCAGGATCTCGAACTTAACGTTGATCCGGCGCTCGGCTTCCCGGCATTCATCTTCCGTCTCCGCAGAGATCAGAAACATCGCCTGCCCGACGCAGTGCACCTCATGCTCCGCAAGACACAGCTCGTCTTTGACCACCGGTCCCATCTGGTTATGTCCGGGAATATCCTTGTGACAGAGCACCGCATGGACTCCCGCTACCGTCTTCGCTTCAGTCAGATCGAACGACTTGATCCTTGCATGTGCGTGTGGACTGTAGACGACGCGTCCGACCAGCAGCTGCTCGTTGACGAGGATATCGTCGACGTAGACCGCTTCGCCGCTGACGTGCTTTGCAGCAGATTCGTGGGGAATGTTCGTGTCGGGTGCCATAAATACGTTGAATATGCCTGCTATATATCAAAAATCAAAATTACAAATTAAAGGTCAAATATTGTTCAGGCTTTCACATTACGTAGTAAAGTATTTTTGATTTTTTCATTATAATGGTGAAACGCGATACTAGGAAATAAGATTTTGAAACGCGGAGGCGTCCCGCCTCCGGCGGGATAAACGCCGCGCGCAGAGGTACGCAGAGCGTTTTGCCTAAAAAGAAGTCCTAATTTACCTCTGCGATTCTCTGCGACCTCTGCGTCTCCGCGTTAAAAACTTTAATGCTGTGTTCTTCAACAGCCTGCTAGTGTCCATTGAGCTGCGTCTCAGTCCAAAACTTCAGCAACAAATTCCTCGCGGCGATCCTTCTCATCCCCGCCTCAGCCCGGGCATCCGAGATCGGTGTAAATTCGGTGTCGATCAGCGGCATCGCCTCTTCGACGACGGATCGCTCCCATGAACGTCCGACAAGGAACGACTCAGCAGAACTGGCACGTTTCGTTCGTTCGGCCATGCCGCCGTAGGCGAGATTGACAGCATCGACGGTTCTACCGGCATTCAATTCCAATCTGAATCCGGCGCTCACCGTTGAGATGTCGAGATCTCTTCGATTCGAAACTTTGTACGCTTTTACTGTCACCCCGTTCGTGAGCTTCGGAATGATGATCGAAGTGATAAGCTCATCGGGCTTTCTCACAGTCTTGCGATAACCGATGAGATAATCGGCCAACGGGACCTCTCTCTGTCCATTGAGACTTTCGAGCACGACCCGGGCATTGTATGCCATGAGCACAGGCAGCATGTCGCCAATGGGCGAGGCGGTCCCAAGATTGCCGCCGATCGTCGCCACATTTCTGATCTGCTGCGATCCGAACAGAGTCAGCATTTCATACAGTGCAGGAAAATATTTTTCAATCTTTGGCATGAGATCGCTCAGCGTAGTTCCAGCTCCAATGCGAACGGACGCCTGGTCTTCTGAAATGTTCCTGATCTCATCAAGGGCCGAGATGTCGATGATGTGCGGCAGCGTCTCATGCATCTTCGTCACCCGCAGGGCGATGTCCGATGCGCCAGCCATAATGATCGCATCAGAATATTGGTGCTTAAGTGAAAGCGCTTCTCCAAGACTGGCCGGCCGGATGAAGAGCTGTTTGCCTGTCCGCAGGGAGAGCGATCCTTTCGGGATCGATGCGAGCAGTTTGGCGATGCGCGGCTCATCGTCGGTGAATTGATCGATCGAGTTGTGCGCGCACGATTTTGCTGCCGCTTCAACGATCGGCCGATAGCCGGTGCAGCGACACAAATTGCCGATGAGCGCATGATCAATGAGGTCGCGGGAGGGTTTGGGGGAATTCTTGAATAATGCGAAGAGCGACATCATGAATCCGGGCGTGCAGTAGCCGCACTGACTCCCGTTGCACTCCACCATTGCCTTCTGCACGGGATGAAGATCGCCCGAATTCGATCGTAAATTCTCAACGGTGATGAGCTGTTTGCCGTGAAGAAAGGGAAGAAAGACAAGGCAGGAATCGATCGACTTGTAACGGATTCGACCATCGGGAGTCAATTCGCCAACCACGACCGTACAGGCACCGCAATCTCCCTCCGCACACCCCTCCTTCGTCCCTTTGTGGTCCGGAAGGGAGCGCAGGTAATTCAAAACCGTCGTCGTCGGCGCTGCTTCAGCATCGGCATCGAAGTGGAGATCTGTGATCTTCCCGTCGATCACAAAAGAGATCGAGGATCTCTTCTCAGTCATGTGCGCGGCTCATTCGGTTGTTATTCCGAAAGTTAGCGAATCAGGAGGAGAGATTCAAGGGGAGGAAGGGCCGTTAAATGGTTAATTGGTTAAATGGATAATTGGTTGGGACCGTTTGTTACCTGAAACTTGAAACCAAAAGAGTTAATGTCAATAGTTGTGTAAACTTTTTTCAAGCGGCTTTCCGTGTCTTGAAGTCTTTTGATCGTAGTTCATCGATGGTGTCAGCGACAAGTGTATAGGCTCGAATCCTTCGAAGTCGTTGTTCGCTATTCTTGATGAGCTGGAAGATGAGAAAGAGCGCTCCAGATCGTGTTCGCATCCGCCTGGCCGCAGCGGTACGGAGTCTGGCTGTGGCAAAGAGTGACTCAATTGGGTTCGTGGTCTTCAGGTGTATCCAA
>Ga0080064_1001808_pt2 | contig 32695 bp, 32 predicted proteins | sample Subgrocontami54m_FD_69260 | JGI IMG/M metagenome (GOLD analysis project Ga0080064, IMG submission 69260) | Subsurface groundwater microbial communities from S. Glens Falls, New York, USA - GMW46 contaminated, 5.4 m (SPADES assembly) (version 2) ...
CAGCGTCTTTGGCAGTGGCACCGCAACCCTGCCCTTGTCGCTGCCGTCAACGGGAAGCTTTGGCCTGAGCGGGCCCGCCTCAGTCACGAATTCTGCCGCAATTCAAACCTTGCTCACGCTCGACCGGGCTAACAGCCTCGCCGATGCCGCGAGCCGCGTCACGCAAAGCGCACTGACCAGCAGCACCATCCTCAACCCGATACTCACGGCGCCGGTTTCCGCCGCGTTGGCCGGTTTCAATGGCCTGACCTCCAGCATCGCCAGACAACTTCTGGCAGTGGCCCGATTGATCGAGGCACGGCAAACCCTGGGCGGCAAAAGGCAGATCTTCTTCGTGGCACAGGGCGGCTACGATACCCACAGCAATCAGCTCGTCGTTCAAAACAGCCTGCTCGCGGAGCTGGGACCTGCGCTCGCCGCACTTTACGGAGCCACCCAGGCGCTCGGCATTGCAGACAAGATAACAACGTTCACCACTTCGGATTTCTCCCGCGCGCTGCGCGCTTCCTCGGGCAGTGGTACCGATCACGCCTGGGGCAATCACCAGATCGTCCTTGGCGACTCCGTAAGAGGTGGCGATTTCTATGGAACCTTCCCGATACTCGCATTGAACGGACCCGACGACGTCGATGGTGCGGGCCGTTGGTTGCCGACCGTATCGGTCGACCAGTATGCGGCGACCTTTGCAAGCTGGTTCGGCGTCACCGCGTCAGACTTGCCGATTGTGCTTCCGCACCTGTCCAGATTCCAGTCCAGTAATCTGGGTTTCCTGACGACCTAGAGTCCCGAGTTCAGACTCAGGACACTAGCGTCCGTTGGGCATCTGGTCGAGGTAGCTGCGCATGGTGCCCAGGTTCAGAATCAACGCTCCCGGCCTGCTGTCCAGAAACCAGATGTAATTGTCCTTGGTCGCCACGTAGACGCCGGTAGCCGGGTAAAAACGATAGCTGTAGCCGGACCATTGCTGCGTCGGCTGCCGCGGAGGAACGAGCAACTGCGGATAAGTATCTTCGCCCCAGTTCAGAATCCGGTCGGTATCATTGCCGTCGGGTGCGCCCAGATAGGCGGCGATATCATTGATGGTTTGAGCGCCCAGCGTCAAATTGCCGTTCATCGCGGGAATCAACTGAAAAACGGTGTTCAAATAAGCGGCGTTAAACCGCGCCTCGTTGAAGCGGAACGCGGCGGGGGGGTCAAAATGGCAGTTGTAACAAGTTTGATTGAACGCCGGGCGGCCGGAATCGACGCTGCCGGCGCCCCACGCCGGCGCGACGAACGTGACAAACATCGTGACGGCCAGCAATTTGGATGAACGCTTCATATCAGTCATCCCCCAGTCCGCAATCGTTTGCCGCAGCGTCGCCGACAAGCGTGCGGTACAAGGCGCAATAACTGCGGGCGCTGCGCCGCCAGCTGAAATCCAGGCCCATACCGTTTTTTTGCAGCTCGCGCCAGCGTGTGCGATTACGCCAGGTGCGGGTCGCGCGCCCAAGCGCCGCCAACAGCGCCTGCGGTGTCGGCTCGGTGAATACAAATCCATTTGCGGTGCCGGCCGCCAGGGTTGCTCCGTTGCAGTCAACCACCGTATCGAGCAACCCGCCGGTCGCGCGCACCACCGGCGGCGTGCCGTAGCGCAGGCTGTACATCTGGTTCAGCCCGCAGGGCTCGTAACGCGACGGCATGAGGAAAATGTCCGCCCCGGCCTCAATCTGGTGCGCGAGCGCCTCGTCAAAGCCGACGACCGCCGCACAGTGGTCGCGATGGGCGTGCGCGAGCGCCACAAACTGCCGCTCAAGCGCCTCGTCCCCCGAACCCAGCACCACCAATTGCGCCGGCAGGTTGATGATTTCGCGCGCGGCTGCGAGCAGCAGATCGAGCCCCTTCTGGTGGGTGAGCCTGCTTACCACGCCGAGCAGCGGCACTCTGCCGGTGGGCGCGAGCTTGAGGCGTCGCTGCAGCGCTGACTTGTTTTCGGCTTTGGCTTCGAGCGTCCCGTTGTCATAGCGCCGCGCGAGGTGCGTATCGGTCGCAGGATTCCACTGCTCCATGTCGAATCCGTTGAGTATCCCGCTCAGCACTCCGGCGCGCTGCCGCACCAGCCCGTCGAGCCCGAAGCCGAATTCCTCATTCTGAATCTCGCGGGCATGGGTCGGACTCACGGTGGAGAGCGCGTTTGCGTACTGTATTCCGGCTTTCAGAAACGAGAGCTTGCCGTAATATTCAACGCCGTCGATTGCAAAGGCTTGCGCCGGCAGCGCGAGCTGATTGAGCGTATCCGGCGGGAATATGCCCTGGTAGCCGATGTTGTGTATCGTGAACAGGCTGCGCACATTTGCGGCTGCGGCGAAATGCAGATAGGCGGGCGTGAGACCCGTGTGCCAGTCGTTGCAATGCACCAGCTGTGGCACCCATTCGAGGCCGCGCAGGCCCAGTGTGATCTGTGCGGCGACTTTCGCCAGTAGCCCGAACCGCAGGTGATTATCGGGCCATTCGTCCCCGGCCGCGTCCATATAGGGATCGCGGCCGTGCAGATATAGTGCTGCGCAATCGAGAGCGTATACAGGCACTCCTGCGGGCGTGGTACCGGCCAGCAACCGTGCCGGGGGAAACGCTCCGAGCGGCGCCACTGCCGCGGCAACCGGCGCGGCACTCAGCGCCTCGCGCACCCCGGGATAGGCCGGCGTCAGCACCCGCACGTCCACCCCCAACGCTCGCAATGCCGCGGGCAGAGTCGCGGCAACTTCACCCAGGCCCCCGGTTTTCATCCAGGGCGCAAGCTCGGCGGCCGCGTATAAAACGCGCAGCGGACCGGAGCGATCTCCGCTAGAAGCGTGTGGCGTGGACATCGAGCGCCGTCATAACCACTTCATCATGCCCATTTCGAAACGATGGGCGAGCAGCTCGTGGTAGGGATAGACGCGGATGAGGTACTCGATTTTGCCGCACAGTTCGGGTGTGAATTCGAGCGAGTAGAGGTGTTCGCGACCGCCGGCGATCGGCCCTTCGTTACTGAAGTGGTGCGATTGGATATTCTTCAGCCGGCCGCCGCCGGGCCTGCCGAACAGCAGCTCCACCACCACATCGCCGGGAGCAAGGCCGCTCAGGTTTACCGCCACCTCGAGCCGCAGGCCCTCGCCGAACGGAATGCGGCGGCGCGGAGTGTTGATGCGCCGCAGCGCGACGTTCTGCCAGGCGGTGCGCACCCGCGCCTTCCAGCCGGCGACTGCGCCCGCGCCCGCAAAGTTGGACTGCGAATAACGGCGCCACTGCTGTGCCGCAGGCTGATAGATCCGGGTGAAGTACTCGCCGAGCATGCGCCTCGCATTGAAGCGCGGCAGTATGGAAACCATCGAGTGCTTGGCGGACGCGATCCAGCCGGGAGAATAGCCGGCCGGCCCGGTGTTGTAGTAAAGCGGGACTACGCTGTCCTGCAATATTTCGTAGAGCGTGCGCGCTTCTTCCTGATCGCGGCGCGCGTCGTCAAGAGTGGCAGAGGCCGGCTTGATTGCCCAGCCGTTCTGGCCGTTGTAGCCTTCGCCCCACCAGCCGTCAAGCACCGACAGGTTGATAACGCCATTCATGCCGGCTTTCATGCCCGAGGTGCCGCACGCTTCGAGCGGATAGACCGGGTTATTGAGCCAGACATCGACGCCCGACAACAGCCGCCGCGCGAGATGAATGTCGTAACCTTCCACCAGCAGAATGTGGCTCTCGAATTCCGGCAGGCGCGCAATCTCCGCCACGCGGCGCAGGAAATCCTGCCCCGGCTGATCCGCCGGGTGCGCCTTGCCCGCGAACAAGAACAGTACCGGTCGCTTCTTGTCGGAGACTATCTCGCGCAGCCAGTCGAGATTCTCGAACATCAGCGTGGCGCGCTTGTAAGTGGCAAAGCGGCGCGCGAAGCCGAAAGTAAGCACGTTGGGATTGACGGGGTCGACCAGCTTGAGCATGCGGTCGAGGTGCGATTCCGAACCGTGATTGCGCAGGTGCTGCCGCGACACCAGGTAGCGCACCAGGTACAGCATCTGCGCCTTAATCGCCTGGTGCACGCTCCAGAACAGGTGCTCGGGAATGGAGTAGATCCCGCGCTGGCAATCCTCGTCGGCAAGACGCTGGTTCCAGCCCGGGCCGAGCTGGCGCTCGAACAGGTCGTGCCACTCCTCTGCGAGGTAGGTCGGTATGTGCACGCCGTTAGTTACATAATCGACCGGGTTTTCCTCCGGCTCGATCTGCGGCCATAGTGAGGAACATATCCGGGCCGATACGTCGCCGTGGATGCGGCTCACCCCGTTCTGGAAACGCGAGCTGCGCAGCGCCAGTGCCGTCATGTTGAAATCCGCGCCCGCCGAATCGCGCCCAAGCGCGAGTAGTTCGTCGAAACTGATCTTCAAATCGCGGCACCAGCTCTCGGAATAACGCCGCACCACGTCGCTGCTGAAATGATCGTGTCCGGCCGGCACCGCAGTATGGGTGGTGAATACCGTGCTCGCCGCCACCGCTTCCAGCGCGGTGGCAAAATCGAGCCCCTGCTGCGTGAGCTGGCGCATGCGTTCTATCGTCAGAAACGCGGCGTGCCCTTCGTTGATGTGCCACACGCTCGGCGTCAGGCGCATTGCCTCCAGCGCGCGCGCACCGCCCATGCCCAGCACGATTTCCTGTTCGATGCGGGTGGTGCGATCGCCGCCATAGAGCCGGTGCGCGATATGTCGGTCGGTGGCGCTATTCTGCTCGACATCGGTGTCGAGCAGGAACAGCCGTACCTTGCCGACCCGCGCCTGCCACACCTTGGCCGCGACGCTGCGTCCCGCCAAGTCGATCGTGACCTGCAGTTCGGTTCCGTCGTCACGCACCACTGGATTGATCGGCAGGTCGTCAAAATCGGAATCCGGATACAGCGCATGCTGACGGCCCTCATTGTCGATAGTCTGCAGAAAATAGCCCTGGCGATAGAGCAAACCGACCCCGACAAACGGCAGGTTGCCGTCGCTCGCCGCCTTGCAATGGTCGCCGGCGAGAATTCCGAGCCCGCCTGAATAGATCGGCAGACTTTCGTGAAAACCGAATTCGGCGCAAAAATAGGCGATCAGATCGCCTTCTCCCAGCCCCTCAGCGTGGTTCCCGCGCGGCGTTTCGCTGCAATAGGAGTCGAACGCCGCGAGCACCCGTTTGTAGCTGCCGAGAAATACCGGGTCCTCGGCGGCGGCGAGCAGGCGCTTTTGGTCGATACGTTTTAAAAATGCTTTCGGGCTGTGACCCGCCGCGTTCCACAGCCCCGGGTGCAGCCGCGAGAACAGGTTGCGGGTCGGGCGGTCCCAGCTGTACCACAGGTTGTTGGCCAGTTCTTCCAGACGCGCCAGCTGCGGCGGCAGCCGCGGGTTGATTTCAAGCAGATAAGTCGTCGCGGACATTTCGTCTTCGGGTGTTTTCCCGGCCATTTCCAAAAACGGTATTCTGCGTCATTTTCGCCGCCGTGACACTATCATATCCGCGGCGGCGGGAACTCAGGCGCCCGGAGATGCAGCGACTTCGAGGACAAGAGTGAACAAGCTGCGCCCCGGCGCAAGCGGCAGGCTCAGTGTAAGGGTCGCAGCCTGCATGATTTTTTCGAACCCGGCTTCGGACTGCGACACGGTGTAGTACGGCTGCGCGTGAAACGCAACCGGCGTACTTGCACTCAGCACCAGTGCCGCGCCGAGCACGCGGTCGTCAAGCGTTATCGAGGTGAGCGCGTCCCGCGCCAGCTCCTCGCCGAAACCGCACGGGATCGCACCGCTGGCGAGTATATAACGCCCAGAAACACCGTCGCATGCCGGCAAGCTCAGGTTGAGTTCGGTGGCAAATGTTCCGCCGGATTGCCCCTGAAACGCATAGGTGACGTTGAGCCGCGCGCCCGCAAGCTGGTAGCGTTTGCGTACCACACCGCCGCCGACATTGGCGCGAAAAATGACTTCCGGCTGCCTGGCTTGAATGTCATCGAGTGCGTAACTGCTGATGGTATGCGCGCTACCGTCGGGTGCGACGAAGCGGTCGCAAAACAGCACCCGCGGCAGCGTGTCGGGCACGATGTCCGCTGCACTGATCTCATGGCGGAATTCAACGCGATCGTGCGCCGATGCGATGCCGCTGCCGACGGTGGCGCGCGCGCCACCGGCTTCTATTTTACGGTAGTAGTGCTCGCGGGAGCGGCGCAGCGTGTCGCAAAAATTATGCGCCGGCGCGTAGCTGTCGAACTCGTGCAGCGCCGCCAGCCCGTCATCACGTGTGACCGCCTGCAGCATGGGATTGCACAGAAAAATCTCCTCGGCGCCGTCGCAATCGAGGTCGAGCCGCTCGCAACAAGCGCGCGGCGCAGCCGCATCGAGCGCGGCTTCCAGCGCGAGCAGGTTGTGGTACACCTCGCGCCGCAGGTGGGGCAGGTAAAGCCCGCCGAACAGGCCGTGCCAGTAGGCATCATTGGCCTGGGCACGGTAAAGATGTGTAACCAGAGCGGGGGCCTGCTGCGCCACGGGTAGGGCGGCGAGCCGCGCTGAAAGCGCCAGCATGCGCTTGTGCATCCAGTTGGCCTCGGGGTAGCGGGTAAGGAAATTCTTCCAAAAGCCGCCGCGAATGAAAGGTTTGGTCAGATCAAAACGCCCACCACTCTTCTCCCGCTCGATCAATTCACTGTAGCTCACCGCCGCCGCCGCCGGCAGCGTCCACTCGTTCATCTCGAAGTAGGAGGTGGTCGGCAAATAAACGATGCCACGCGTCGGACGACGTCCGTGGTAGTCACGATAGGTTTCGGTACGAATCAGCGGCGAGGCAAGCACGCCCTCGATGAATTGCTCCAGCCAGCGCCTTTCGTAGACCCACTCGTAGGTCTCCGGCCAGATTCCGAATTTCTCGATGTCATCAAAATAGATTGCGGCGGACCGGCGCTCGCGCGCCAACTCCTCCAGGTACGCCACCGCGTCAGCGGCTGGCGAGAATGGCAGGCGGTAGCGCAGCTGCTCGGAAATCGGAAAGACGTCGATCATGCGCCCGTCGTCTTCCGTGGTGTAGTGGCTGTCCAGTTCGGGAGCAGTCTTGCCGGTGCAGAGGAAGTGATAGTCATCGACCGTGGCGTAGCGCAGTCCGCACTCGGCCAACGCTGCTACCACGCTGGAAAGCCACACGCGCTCCGTGAGCCATGCCCCCTGCGGGCGGGAGCCGAAATGCCGCTCGAGCTTGGTGCTAAGCGCCTCCAGCTGGCCGACCCGGTCGCGGTGGGGAATCGCGGCAAGCACCGGCTCGCAATCGCCCGCGCCGAACATTTCCGCCTGGCCGCGCGCCGCCATTTCCTTCAGCAGTTCCATGTCCGCGGATTGCCGCTGCAGCAAATAATCGAGTAACCAGCCGGAGAAATGCGCCGCGAAACGGAATTCGGGGTAACGGTGCAGCGTGTGCAGGAATGGCCGGTAGCAGCGCTCGTGTACCGCGTCGAGCACGGCGGGAAAATTGCCGACCGGTTGATGGGCATGGACCCCGAACAGCAACGATACGCACCCGGTCATGTCGCGCGGCGCATGGTGCCACCGCTTTCCGGCTCGCCGCCGCCGTGACTCACCGCTTCGGCGAGCGCCGCCGGCGGCTCGACCTTGAGGCATTGGTACAGATTGGAAAGATTGAGCCGGAACAGGCGGTCGAAGCTCGCCACGGCCTGCGCCGGATTATGGCCGCCGAACCACCAAAACCAGTCGGAGCTCTCACACGAGGCGAGTTGCGCAGCGGCGGCGCGTTGTTCCTGCGCAGTCAACCGGCCGCTGTCGACCACAAGATCATAGGTCTGCTTCGCCGCGCACAACAGGTCCCATGCGCGGTTTTTGTCGGGATGACCGATCCAGGTCGAGAACGATCCATACACCCAGCTACCGGCGACCACCCCCTGCAGCGTGCGCGCGGAATCGGGATTGCGCGCCAGGTAATCGGCGCAGGTCGTGGTGTGCAGATCGGGATCGGCCTCTATCATCGCGTATAGATCCTCGAAAAAATAATGGCCGTTGTAGGGGTAATACTCCCACGCATTTTCACCGTCGAGAATGATCGTCACCACCGCCGTTTCGCCCTCCGGCGTCTGGCGGCGGATCGCGTGCAGGCGCGCGACCAGGTCGGCTGCTGCGTCCTTGCCGTGCCAGTGGCGGTACTCGAAGCCAATCATGTCGGACAATTTCTCGTCGCGAAAAAAGACATCCAGCCCCGGCGCACCCTCGATGCGGTAGGGCCGGTACAGGTGTTGCCCGTGCGGCAGCTCGTGCGCCGCATCGCGCAGGCTCGCGCGCAGCACGCTTTCGCTCGTCGCAGTCCAGCGGCAGCCGCTCGCGGCGAGCAGTTTGAGGAAAGCGTTGGACACCGCCCCTTCCGCCGGCCATACCCCTGCGGGTGGCGCGCCAAAACGCGCAGCGTGGCTCGCCAGCGCGGATTCGAGCTGTGCGGTGGTGCGGGTGCGGCCGCCCGGATAACACGACGCGCCGGGCAGCACCGCCGCGGGCTCGGCCTCGCGCGCGCTCGCAAAATCGATCAGCAGCGGCGCCAGCGGGTGGGTTTGTGGCGTAGTCGTGAGCTCGATCTGCCCGCTCGCGGCCAGCGCGCGGTAGCGTGGAATGAGACTGTGCACCACTTCACCGATGAGCGCGACGAGCTGTGCCCGGTCATGCGCAGTAAAGCCCTTGCCTTTCGCCATCAATTCGGCGAGCAATGGCCGCGCCCGGCGCTCGGTCTCTCCGGCCCATGCCAGGTGATACCAGGTAATCAGGTCGGAAATATAGGTGCTGGACAGATACGCCTGCGCCGCCTCGTCCTGTCCCTCGACGATGCGCAACAGATCTCGCATTCGTTTGTAGTGCGGAAATGGCTCGATCATGCTGACGTGGTTGGTGCGAAAGCAGCTGTCGATCACCAGTTTGCGCTCGCCGGTGGTAATCCGGTCGAGATCCGGCTCGGCCAGCAGCCTGAGCAGCGGATCGCGCCAGACGCCGCTGGTGAACTGCTCGCCATAGTCCTCGATCTGATCGAGCAGCACCGGCACGAAATTCACCACCGCATGCAGGCGTGGATGGCGTTCGAGGTGCCCCGCCATGTCGGTATAGTCCTTGAGCGCGTGCAGGTAGACCCATGGCAGCGTGAACTCCCCACTCGCGTGATCGCGATAGTCCGGCTGGTGCATGTGCCACAGGAAAATGATTTCGATCCTGCCGCCGCTCATCGCGTCACCGCACTGTGTAGATATGCTGCCCCAGCATTTCCGGCGTGATCAGCGTGACGCCCCTGGGAGTAACAAAGAAGCGCTCGCGGTCGCGCGCGGGATCGACGCCGGCCACGGTCCCGTCCGCGATCTCGCAGCCGCGGTCGATCACCGTACGCTTCAGCACCACGTTGGATCCGATCCTGACGTTGGGCAGCACCACCGAATCCTCGATAGTGCTGCGGGATTCCACCCGCACATCGGAAAAAAGCAGCGAGCGGTACACCGCGGCGCCGCTGATGATGCAGCCGCCCGAAACCATGGAGTCGATCGCCATGCCGCGGCGGTTCTCGTCGTCGAACACGAATTTTGCCGGCGGCAGCTGCTCCTGATAAGTCCAGATCGGCCACTCGCTGTCGTAGAGGTTCAGTTCCGGCACCACCTTGGTAAGCTCGATATTGGCATCCCAGAACGCATCAACGGTGCCGACATCGCGCCAGTACGGCTCGCCACCCGCTGCTGCCATGCCGACGCACGCGTCGGCGAAACGGTGTGCGAACACGCAATAGCGCGAGGTGACGAAGGGAACCAGATCCTTGCCGAAATCGTGCGTCGAGCGCGGATCATCGGCATCCCGGATCAGCTGTTCGTATAGAAACCGGGCGTTGAACACGTAAATCCCCATGCTCGCCAGCACCCGCTCCGGCCGGCCCGGAACAGGCTGCGGCTGCGCGGGCTTCTCCTCGAAGCTCGTCACTCGCTCATTCATGTCTACACCCATCACGCCAAATGCGCCGGCATCCGCGAGCGGCACCTCGACACATCCCACGGTCAGGTCGGCATTTTTCGCCACGTGGAACGCGAGCATGCGCCCGTAGTCCATCTTGTAAATATGGTCGCCGGCAAGCAACAGCACGAATTGCGGCGAATGTCGGCGCAGCACCGCCAAATTCTGGAACACCGCGTCGGCAGTGCCGCTGTACCAGGACGCCGTGATCTGTTGCTGCGCCGGCAGCAGCTCGATGAACTCGTCGAAGCGGCCGTCGAGAAAGTTCCAGCCGCGCTGAATGTGGCGGATCAGGCTGTGTGCCTTGTACTGGGTTGCCACCCCGATGCGGCGGATGCCGGAATTGATGCAATTGGAAAGCGTGAAATCGATGATGCGGAACTTGCCGCCAAACGGCACTGCCGGCTTGCAGCGAGATTCGGTGAGTTGTTGCAACCGGCTGCCGCGCCCGCCCGCGAGCACCAGCGCGACGGTGTCGCGCGTGAGCTGGCTCACGAACCGTGTCGCTGCCGGTTGGTCGCCTGTCTGCCGATGGTTCTCGTCCACGCGGTGTTCCTCCAGCACATTGTTGTTCCCCGCCAAAGACCACAATAACACAGCCTGCCCGTGCCGCACCCCTCTCACGTCCCGGGATCACGCTGCCATGGAGCCCTCCGGAACCTGAGGCGGAATCTCCCGTTCCAGTCAGCGGTCTACTATTTTTTTCCAGATGCACGCGCCGCCACTCGCACGGTCAATATCGGCAAGCTGAAGTTCGTGCTCGGTGAGTTCTTCGGCGCCGGCGGGAATGACGATCAGATCGAGCTTGCCGGCGGCAAGCCGCGTTGCGGCGCCCGCCTGCGGCGCCGGCGCGATATCGATAATCAGGCTGTCCTGGCCGCGCGTCATCGCCAGATACGCTTCGGCAAGCAGATTGGCATCAAGCAGTGCGCCGTGCAGGGTCCGCGCCGAATGGTCGATCTGGTAGCGTTCGCACACCGCATCCAGGCTGTTTTTCTTGCCCGGATGCAGGTCGCGCGCCATTCGCAGCGTATCGACGATACTCGGGCAATACTCGCCAAGCGGCTTCAGGTCGAGCAGATCGAGCTCGCGGTTGATGAACGCGGTATCGAACGGCGCATTGTGGATGACAAGCTCGGCGCCGCTCACGAAATCGAGAAACTCAGCCGCAATTTCAGCGAATTTCGGCTTGTCGCGCAGGAATTCCTCGCTCAGGCCATGTACCTGCAGCGCGCCTTCGTCGCTCGCGCGTTCCGGATTGATGTAGCGGTGAAAGTGATTCCCGGTCAGGCGCCGGTCGGCGATCTCGACCGCCGCGAGCTCGATCACGCGGTGGCCGAGATTGGGGTCGAGGCCGGTGGTTTCGGTGTCGAGAATGATCTGTCGCATTCGCCTCTCGCTTCACGCGTCCCGGCCAACCGTGGTGACGCCGCGGTTGGCGAGTTCGTCTGCGCGCTCGTTGCCGTCGTGACCGGCGTGAGCCTTGACCCAGATCCATTCGATTTCGTGCTGCTGTGCGAGTGCGTCGAGCTGCCGCCACAGGTCGGCGTTCTTGACCGCTTTCCGGTCTGCCGTTTTCCAGCCGCGCTTTTTCCAGTCGTGTATCCACACCGTGATTCCCTGCTGCACGTAACGCGAGTCGGTATGCAGCCTGACGCGGCACTGACGATTCAACGCCGTGAGCGCACGGATAACTGCGGTGAGTTCCATGCGGTTATTGGTGGTATGCGCTTCCCCGCCGCACAACTCACGCGTGCGCTCGCCGCTTTTGAGCAGTACGCCCCAGCCGCCGGCTCCCGGATTGCCCTTGCACGCGCCGTCGGTATAAACGTCAACCAGGGCGGCGGTACTCATTGCAGGCTGGCCGAGTCCCGCGCGGCGATCGGTTCGTCGTTGTCCTTGGTTTTGGGCGCTACCGCGAGGTTGCGCTCGCGCGCGAGCCGCTCGCGCCATATCGGCGTGATCACGCGCATGGCGCGCACGCGTTTGACCACATGCAGAAAATACACGCCGCCCGCAATCGGCCACCAGCGCTCGCCTGCCGCCTCCATCCTGCGAAAACGCCTGATCCATATCTCCTGCGTACACGGCGGCAGATAACAAACCGTCCGTCCGGCAACAATCTCGAGCTCGAGCAGTGCGAGCCAGTCCTTGAGCCGCGGCAGGTTGATGAAACGCCCACACCACGGATACGCGTTGCGCGCGCGATTGAATATGCGCCGCATGCCCCACAGGCTCCACGGGTTGAAGCACGCGATTACAGCATGGCCTTCGGGCATCAATACGCGCTGCACCTCGCGCAGAATCTGATGCGGATGCTCGCTGAATTCGAGCGCATGCGGCAGCAACAGCAAATCGATGCTGTTACCCGCAATCGGCAGATCGCGGAAATCAGCGCGCAATGCGGCCGGACCCGACGGCGCGACCCGGCACTTGAGCGGAATGCGACTGGCGTGCAGAAAATCGTGGTCGGGCAGCCCGAGCTGCAGGGCGTTGAAGCCGAACACGTCGGCCACGGCGTCGTCAAGGTAGTTTCGCTCGCATTCGATCAGATAGCGCCCGAGCGGAGTCGCAAACCATTCGGAAGCCGATTGCGGCGCGGTCTGTGCGGTAGCCAGCATTGACATGCGCGCAGTTTAAAACAAAGATACGGGCTGTGCACGATTCAGCCCCTATATTCCCAGCATGAACGATTTGCGCGTTTTTCCGCTGCGTGCGTTTCAGGACAATTACATCTGGGTGCTGCGGTGCGGCAGCAACGCCGCGGTCGTCGATCCGGGCGAGGCGCGACCGGTGCTCGATTATCTGAGCGCTGAACGCCTGCAACTTACGGCAATCCTCAACACCCATCACCATGCAGATCACGTCGGCGGCAACGCGGAGCTGCTGCGTCATTTTAAAGTCACGGTTTACGGGCCTCACGACGATCGCATCCCGACCGTCAACCGGCCGCTGCGCGCCGGCGAGCGCTTCACTCTGGCCGAGTACGGAATAGAGTTTTCGGTGCTGGAAATTCCAGGCCACACCCGCAGTCACATCGCGTTTTACGGCGCCGGCATGCTGTTCTGCGGCGACACCCTGTTCGCCTGCGGTTGCGGGCGGCTATTCGAAGGCACGCCGCAACAGATGCACGATTCCCTCGCCAAGCTCGCCGCGCTGCCCGACGCGACACTCGTTTACTGCGGCCACGAGTACACGCTGTCCAACATCCGCTTCGCGCGGGGCGTCGAAGCGGGTAATCCGGAACTCGCCAGATGGGAGCAAAGCGCCGGTGTGCTGCGCGCTCGCGATGAACCGACGCTGCCATCGACCATAGGCCGGGAAAAGGCCGCCAACCCGTTTTTGCGCTGCGGCGAAGCCGAAGTCATGGCGGCGGCAAGCCGGCACGCCGGCGCGCCGCTTTCCGACCCGGTCGGCGTGCTCGGCGCGATCCGCGAGTGGAAGAACCGGGGATGATGGGCGCAATCCGCGGGCACGCATGTGATTGCGGTTGCAGGCGACACAATCACGCGTTTGGCGAAATTATTTTGATCATTTTCTTGACCACCATGCCCGGGCATGGTTACCATCGACGCCTAACAATAATATGAAGCCCGCCGCGTCCATGCATTTGTCCCGGAGCCTGCTGCTCGCCGCGGTACTTGTCTGCATATCAATGCCGGTCGTTGCCTTCGACCAACCGGATGAGGTTTTCCCAGCCGCCACGCTGGCATCCGTTCTGCCACCGGTTGCGCCGGATCCCGCGGGCGCAAATACCTTCGAAATCAGCAGCGCGCAGGCGCCGGTCGCCGCCGACCCGCCGCCGCTCCCGGCGACGATGGACTTGACCGCGGCACCGGTCGGCCTGTGGCAACGCATCCGCAACGGCTTCGGCCTGCCCGACCTCTCGTCCCCGCTGGTGCGCGAGCAGGAAGAGTGGTACGCCAACCGCCAGGAATACATCAGCCGCACGGTCGCGCGCAGCAGCCGCTATCTCTATCACATCGTCGAAGCAGTCGAGAAGCGCGGCATGCCGAGCGAGATCGCATTGCTTCCTATCATCGAAAGCGCCTACAACCCGGTCGCCTATTCGCACGCCCACGCATCCGGAATCTGGCAATTCATCCCTTCGACCGGAAAACGCTACGGCCTGCAACAGAACTTCTGGTACGACGGCCGGCGTGACGTCATGGCCGCAACCCAGGCCGCGCTCGATTACCTGGAGACTCTCTACGAAATGTTCGGCAGCTGGGACCTCGCACTCGCCGCCTACAACTGGGGCGAAAACGCGGTATCGCGCGCAATCGCCAAAAACCTCGCCAAGGGCCTGCCCACCGATTACCAGAGCCTGACCATGCCCAAGGAAACGCGCTACTACGTCCCCAAGCTGCAGGCGGTGAAAAACATAATCGCCGACCCCGCCCGCTACGGCATCGCGCTGGAGGAAGTGGCAAACCAGCCTTACTTTGTCGCGGTCACCACCACCCGGCATATCGACGTCAAGCTCGCCGCCCGACTCGCCGAAGTACCGCTGGAAGAATTCATCTCGCTGAATCCCGCGTATAGCCGACCGGTGATCCGGGTGGACGGCGAACAGACGCTGCTGCTTCCCGCCGACAAGGCGGACACTTTCCGCGCCAACCTCGAAAACCATAACCAGCCGCTGGTATCGTGGCAAACCTACAAACTCAAGTCCGGGGAAGGCGTCGAACACGTGGCGCGGCGCCATGGCCTCAGCGTCGCGCAGTTGAAACAGGTCAGCGGTTTTTCCGGCCGCCGCCGCGTCCCTCCCGGCTCGACCTTGCTGGTGCCGGCCGGCGGCAGCGCGGCACCGCACCTGCCCAATCTGCCGGCATCGCCGGTCGTGCTTGCCAAAACGCCGAAGAAATCCGCCAAAAACGCGCAAACTGTACAAGCGCGCAAGACCGCCAAAAAAAGCCGCAACCGGCAAGCGCCGGGAAACCACGGCCAGACCGGCGCCGGGAAAGTCGCCCTACATTAGTAGACGTAACCGGCGCCAAGGTGCCGCAAACCGGCTGGAGTTCGGCTTGACGGAAAATCGCAGGACCGATAATAAAACGAGGAGAAATCGTAATGACACTTCCGCTCGAAGGAGTGAAAGTGCTGGACTTTACCGCGGTAATGGCGGGGCCCTACTGCACGCTGATGCTGGCGGACATGGGTGCCGATGTGACCAAGATCGAGGCTTTTCCGGAGGGCGACGGCTCGCGCCGCTTTGAGCCCAAGGTCAATGGTGAAAGCTATTGCTTCGCGGTGCTCAACCGCAACAAGAAAAGCGTCGCGCTTAACCTGAAACAGGCGCAGGGCCGTGAAATCTTCATGCGGCTCGCCGCAGCAGCCGACATCGTGATTGAAAACTACCGGCCCGGCGTAGCCAAAAAACTCGGCGTCGACTACGACGCGGTCAAGGCGGTGAAGCACGACATTATTTACGCCTCGATCTCGGGGTTCGGGCAGACCGGACCGTATCGCAACAAAGGCGGTTTCGACATCATCGCACAGGGCATGAGCGGCATCATGCGCATGACCGGCGAACCGGACGGCCGCCCTGCCAAGGTCGGCATCGCGATGAACGATATCGCCGCCGGTTCGACCGCGCTCTATGCGATTCTTGGCGCGTATGTCAGGAAGCTGAAAACCGGCGAGGGCACGTACCTCGAAACCTCATTGCTTGAAGCGGGGCTCGCCTGGACATTCTGGGAATTCGGCGCCTATTTTGGCTCGGGCGAAATTCCGACGGCCAATGGCACCCGTCATCGCCGTACGACGCCGTACCAGGCTTACCGGACCCAAGACGGCTACGTCACCGTCGGCGCCAACAACGACAAGCTATGGATCAATTTCTGCGTGCAGGTGCTCGAGAAACCACAACTGCTCGACGACCCGCGTTTCAGCAGCTTGCCGGCCCGCCTTGAGAATATCGACGCGCTGCAGGACGAGATCGAAAAAGTGTTCGCATCACAGCCGACCTCGCACTGGGTGCCAAGGCTCGATGCCGCCGCCGTGCCGGGTGGACCGGTTTTTACCTACGATCAGACGCTTGCCGACCCTCACATCCAGGCGCGCAACATGGTCACCGAAATCGACCACCCGAAAATCGGGCGCATGAAAAACATGGGCTCTCCGGTTAAAGCCAGCAGCGAATTCACCCGGGTCAGGATGCCGGCGCCGTGGCTGGGCCAGCATACCGCCGAAGTGCTCAAGAGTCTCGGTTACAGCATTGAACAAATCGCCGCACTGCACGCGCAAGGCGTCATCTGCGACGGAGACCGCGAGAATGCGGCCTGAGCGACGCCCTCGGGTGAAGGGCAAGGCAGGATAAAGGGTGAGGGACGTGCGCGGTTCCCGCTTCACCGTTCAGTCAAACACTCCGTCCAGCGTGCACTCGGATTTCTTTGTCCACACTTCGATGCTGCCATTGAGTTCGCCGAGCATACCGCAGTAGACCATGCGGCCGACGTCGGCAAACCTGAGCTTCAGGTGGCCGGGCTTGTATTCGAGCATGGCACTGCCTTCGATAAGTTTGACGCGGGCGGCGCCTGGCTGGTCTTCCCATTCGGTATAGGCGTCGCCGCGCCGGCCGTGAATCGAGCACACCCCGGTGCCGAGCCGGCTGTAATATGCAAATTCCATGGGTCGGCCCTTGACGACTACGACCACCAGGCGTGCCTGGTGGTCATTGGGTCCAGTACGGCAGGAAAATTTTTCCAGCGATGGCACTTTGGGTGCCCTGGATTTTCTATTCGTATTCGCGGTCTCCGCCGCAACCGCCGCGCCGGTGTACGCGATCAAACATAGCACCATCGCTGTTCTGCGCATTTTGACACTGCCTCCCCGTTATTCTTCTGGATGCCAACTCAATTCGCGGTCAGGCCTGCATCGGCAATCACCTTGGCCCACTTGTTGAATTCCGATTTCATATAGGCGCCGAACGCATCGGGCGTGCCCGGTGCGGCCTCCAGCCCTTGCCTGAGCAGCCCCTCCTTGATGTCGGGCATGTTCAGGATACGGCCGAATTCCGCATTGAGGCGATCGACGATGGCGCGCGGCGTTTTTTTCGCCACCACGATGCCGTACCAGTTATCCGTCTCAAATCCGGGCAACCCGGATTCGGCGATCGTCGGCAGGTCCGGCAGCACCGCCGAGCGCCTGGCGGTCGTGACAGCAAGCGCCCGTATCCTGCCGGCCTTGACCTGGGGCACCGCGGTCGGCGGGGACGAGAAGATCAACTGGATCTGGCCGGCGATCAGATCGATCATTGCCGGCGCACCGCCTTTGTACGGCACGTGGACCATGTCGACTTTCGCCATGCTCTTGAACAACTCTCCAGCCAGATGTCCGGCGTTGCCGCTGCCGGAAGAGCCATACGCCAGCTTGCCCGGCTGTGTCCTGGCCAAAGCAATCAATTCCTGCGTCGTCTTTGCGGACACCGACGGATGGACTACCAGCACATTACTCCCCGATACTGCAAACGTGATCGGTGCGAGGTCACGCAGTGGATGGTAATCAAGGCCTTTGTAAAGACTCACGTTGACCGCAAGATTGCCGATTGCACCGAGCAGCACGGTGTAGCCGTCGGGCGCCGATTTGGCGGTGATCTCGGCGGCGAGACTGCCCGCGGCGCCGGGACGGTTATCGATGATCACCTGCTGCCCAAGCGCGCTGATCAACCGCGGCGATATTACACGCGCCGTGACATCGAGCCCACCGCCGGGCGAATTCGCCACCACAAACCTGATCGGCTTGGTCGGATAGTTTTGCGCGAACGACGCCGCACTCAGTAACAGAAGTAACGCGATGCCCGGCAGCGTGCGGCTGAGTCTCATACAAAACATCCTTTCGTGGCCAGTTTGAATCGAAAACAAAAGAATTCTGCCTGAAACCGTCCGATACTGCTGAACAAAACGGGGCGACCCTTCACTGTACCGTATGCACCAGGCCATATCGACTGTTCGCGAGCATCTCCGCGCTATCTATGCCGTAGCCGACGTAAATCTGCGCACCTGTCACGCCCGTGAGATCGAGGCTTCCGTCGAGCACCTGGATCGTCTCGGCAGCAAGCGCTCCCGAATAATAGGCAGGAAAGCCACCGCCGCTCCATAACTGCCAGCCAGCGGAGGTGCGGAAATAGTACTGTGCTCCCACTAACGCCGCGATGAAGACCTGCCGGGTAGTACCCAGATCCGCCAAGGCCGGCTGCACATTCACCAAAAGTGTTCGCGCGCGAAGCGGGCCCGATGCCGCGCCGCTGATTGAATAGGGAGCGGATGCGGATGGCAGATCGCCGTAGCGAAAGACACCACCGCCTTCAGTCGCGGCGTATATCACGCCGTTGCCGGCCACGACGTCGTTTACCGCCCGCGTTGCAAGGCCGGTCATCGGCGTGTCCGGGAACGGCGTCCAGGTGCGGCCGCGATCTGCGGAGCGATAGACTCCGGAGTAGTAGTCGGCGGAATAAAGGGTAGCGCTGTCGCCGAACATCAAGGCCCTGATGTACGGGTTCGGGTTGCTGATGCCAACGGTACTCGGCCCGGACCAACTGCTGCCCCCATTTTCGCTCAACCAGATGCCCGCTTCCTTTTCACTCGCGACCAGGACGTTGCTCGCGACCTCCGCGGCGAGTGCAACGATGTTTTTCCCGCCGAGGCCGAGCAGGGTCCAGTTGGCGCCGCCATCGGTGCTCCGGTAGACACCGCCCGAGGTGGCGGCCCAGATCGTATCGGCCTGACCCGGATGCACGACCAACCGACGCACGTTCTTCCCATCCAGGCCCGCGCCCGCCGCAGCGAAAGTCCGTCCGGCGTCAATTGACTTGTATATCACCCGACCCGCCGCTGTGCCGCCCTGCTCCAGCGTGCCCCGCTCGCGCGACACGCCTGCATAGATCGTGTCCGGAGCAGAAGGAGCGACCGCAAGGGTCTTGAAACCCTGTCGAGTAGTGATGTTGGCGGCGTTCGCCTGAGGATGGGTGAATACTACTGTAAACGAATTACCAGCATCGGTGGAACGCATGATCTTGCCCTGGTGCTCGTCCGCAAGGAGGATGACCCGCGCATCCCGTGGATCCGAAACCAGCGTATTCCACTCGGCGAAAGTAGCTTGCCCGGTGCCGATCCCCGTCCAGTCACCGCCGTAGTTGACGCTACGAAAAGGACCGCTGCGGCCGATCGCAAGCACCGTCGATGAACTCGCGGGAGGGATATGCACCGCGTGGATCTGGGCCCCTGAGTAGCCTTTGCTCCAGATCGCCCAGGATTGCGCACCATCGGCCGAACGAAACACACCGCCCCCATAGTTGTTGGCGTAAAGCAGGTTCGCGTCCGACGGATCGATCACCACATCGATGGGCACCCCGGCCCGTACGCCGATCGGCCCCCATTCGCCGCCGCTGGACTTGGAATACCTCCGCCAAGTGAGGCCGCCGTCGGACGAACGGTAGAAGGCGCTGGCGCTGCCAGCGTAAACCACATCCGGATTGGACGGGGCGAAATTGACCGTCGTCATGATGTCGCTCGAAATCACTTTGGCCCAGGTGGCGCCTCCATCCGCGGTTCGGAACAGTCCGCCCTGTTGATTGCCAACGTAGCCGCCGGAGCAGGAGTTATTTCCTGCGGCGGCAAACATCACTTGGGAATTGGCGGGATGCATGCGCAGACTGCCCACATAGAGATTGGTGAGACCGTTATTGATGGCCGACCAGGTGACTCCGCCGTCGGTACTTTTCAGGATTCCGACACCGCCGTAGCTGCCGATTGCGCAGTCGGAATTAGAGGCTTCTCGGTCGAAGATGCCGGTTGAGAGATACAGCGTCGCGTTGTTGCCCGGGTCGATGATCAGGTAACGGGCGAGGTTATCACCTTGCCACAGCAGGCTCCATGAAGTCCCGCCGTCGACAGTCTTGTAGACACGGCCATTGACGCGATTGAATTCCAGCCCCTGTATCGCCGAAGGAACCTCCGCCATTGCATAAACGGTATTGGAACTACCGGTCTGCACCGTAAAGCCGCGAAACACGATTCCTGTCGGGCTGGCGCTCACGCCGTTTACCTTGAGTGACCAGTTCATCCCGCCATCGGTGCTCTTGAAAATCCCGAATTGCTGGCCCTCGCCGTTGGTGCCGGCCCAAACGATGCTCGGATTGTTGGGGTCCACCGTCAGACTGAAAATGGGAATGGCGCTTCCGCTAAGTCCGCTACGGGCGGAAATGCCCTGGTTGGAAACGCGCCAATTAGCACCTGCGTCGTCGCTGCGTATCACTCCGGCAAAGTTATCGGTAACGTACATGACAGACTTGGTCTGCGGGTGAATGCGCACGTCATAGCCTAATCCGCCCAGCGGCCCCCCGGTGCTGACCCATTCGGCGGCCCCGGTTGCGCCGCAAGCAACGGCCATCGCGGCGCACGCCGCGAAACGCCCAAAACCGGCACCTGTGTCCATCGCCGCTCTCCCTAATTCTCCTGCATTTTTAATTCCAGTAACTGTTCCGCCAAAAGCAAGTCACCTATCGCCGGCGACTGCGGATCGATCCAGTTGCGAAACGTTCTGCGATGAAATAGCCGCACGATTATCCGGATCGGCCCCCTCGCGGATTGCGGCAGGCGAAACCGATAGCTCGAGGCGTCCACAGCCCCGGCCGCAATACGGTTGTCCGACTCCAGTATAACCGGCCGCCAATGGGGTGCGGGATAAAGCGCCGACAGGTTGCTCGAGATGCGCCGGTCCGCCGGATAAGGCACGAGGTCTTTCAGCACCTTGGCGTAGCCTTTGCCAGGCAGTCCGGCATAATTGCCGGCCGACTCCGGGCCCGTTCCCGCCCAGACCGGCAGCCGCTCGCCCTGCAGCAACTCGAGCCGGCCGTGCTCGTCGCGAGCTTCCACCAGCAGCAGCATATTGCGCATCGGGCTGCCGCTTGGCAGATGGTGGCCCGCCCCGATATTTTTCACGCCGGCAACGACCGTCAGCGCATCGCCGCTGAGTTCGCCCCGCACCTTCAATTCCACTGCCGACCGCATGAATTGCGCATCATTGCCGGCACGAAAAGTATGGGAAGCAACAGTCTTCGGATCGCGAACGATGGCGCCTTTGCTGGCCAGCGCCACCTGGCGCGTGCGGCCATCCGGCTTCATGTGGCAGTTCTGACAATGAATCCCCTGCTTCGCATACGAACTCACCGACCATTCAGAGAACTCAGAATAGGCTTGCACATTCCAAAAGCGGCTGTTGTGACACGCTGCGCAGTAGCGGCTCTCTTTATACAGCGGCTTAAACGCGTCGGGGCCCGGGAACACGTCGTCGAATGGGCCGAAGAAAAGCTGCTCGCCCTGCGGCGGCCGCGCGAACGTCATCGACAATACCCCGGGTCGGCCCCCGTCCGCGTCCAGCGCCACGTCCTTAATCTTGTGGCAAAAATCGCAGAACACACCGTCGCGCTCGACACCCGCCGCGTGGTTTGGATCGGCGTCATGAAGACGCCGCAGAGCGAGGGCCGGCACATGGCAGGCAGCGCAGTTGCCGCTTGAGCGGGGAAAGTCAAGCCGGTAACCGAGATCAGGAGCGAGCGGAATTGCGCTGCGATCGCCATTGAAGAAAGCCAGAAAAAAGGGATTGGTCGCCGCGCGGGCATGGGCGCTCGATTCCCATTCACCCACCACCGGAAAATCGCCTTGCACATGGCAGGTGTCGCAGGGCTTGTCCGAACTTTCCACCGCTGCGCCGTCGGTTGGCTTGCGCGGCGGGATCCAGCGATAGGCCGTGTTATCACCGGGCGGCAGCGGTTTCAACCGGATGCGGTAGCTCGCGTCGCCCGAGGCGAGCAGCGTCCCGCCGTTGTAGAAACCTTCTTTCCAGGCCGTCACGTATTTCGCGCCGGACTCGCCGCGCACCGCGAGGCGGAAGCGGCCCTCGTTGCTGCTCACAGCAGAATCCCGCGCGCCCTGCAGGCGAACCACTGCGCCTGCCACCGGCTGGCCTGTATCGTTCTCCACGACACCCGTTAGGACGCGCGCATCCGGTTCTCCGAGCCGCGCGCAGCCGGCCGCAAGTGTCACACCGGCCACCACAGCGGCAACAAGCACTACTGCGACCCTCCGCCGCGCAATGGCTCCGTTGGTCGGGGCAGGTTCCATCGGTTGCCAAAGGCAGGAAAAACTCAACGCGCAGGCAGGAACGGCGTCGGAGTTGCTATCGGCGTGTAAACGAACTTCCAATCCGAGTACTGGGCAGCGGTGGCAAAACCCTGGTAGCGGGCGGGGAAATTGGCGACCCTGACGGGCGGCTCATCCGAAAGACTGTATACGCCGGCGATGCCGCGGCCGGGAATTTCAACCAGCCCCCACTCTTTCTTGCCAGTCATCGGGTCGACGTAAATCCTGCGCAAATGCCGCTGCACGTTGGGAAAGCGATTGTCCTTCAGAAGATCGTCCAGGCTGCGTGGGTATTGCTTGAACCCTCCCGGCGTCTTCTCGTAGTAAGAAGCAATCGCGCGGCGAAACTGATCCCCCGTGAACAACAACGCCTCCTCCCGGTCGCGCAACTGCAGCGTGCGCGAAACCGTGCCTGCCGCGGCGAGGCCGATCGTCATTATCGCAATGGCAATCAGCAGGCCAAGGTAGGTAAATCCCCGGCCCGATCGGACGTGGCGGCGAATCGGAGCATTACCATTCTTCATAGGTAGTCCCGTCACTCGCCCGGCCCTGGGCGCCGCTCCTGACGTTGTACACCGTTCCCTTGCCGATATCCTCCGGCGTGATGATTACCCAAGTCGCAGCGCTCTCAGTCAGTGGGTCCAGCGGCACGGTGCGCAGATATTTCTTCGCCACCAGCTCGTCCAGCGACTCGGGGTAGCGGCCCCTGTCGCCGTAATACTTGTCGATGGTTTCGCGCAAAGTCGTGAGATTCTGTTTCAGCACTGCTTCCTTCGACCGCTCGATGCTGCCGAAAAAACGCGGCACGGCCAGCGTAAGCAAAGTGGCGACGATCGCCATCACCACCAGCAATTCAATCAGCGTGAATGCGGCAAAGCGCGAGGCGGCCAAAGGCCTGCGGAAGGACATCGTCACCACTCGCGGTAGCGTATCCCGTTCAATCCGACGCCGCTGCTGAGGGAATACACGTCAAACACATCGTCGCCCGCTTTCGGTTCGTCCGGCGGGCTTGCGTAGCTGCGTTTGCCCCAAGTCTCGGACGGCGCCAGCGTGCTATCGGTTGCCATCGGGTCGCGGGGGATGCGCCGCAGAAAATAAATCATGGTTTTTTTCGGGGATTTGGCGTCTTCGACTCCCGTGGTGAGCACCTCGAGCGACTTCGGATAGCCCGATTCGTCGGTACGTCGCACTATGCGCCCTTCGTCTACCGCCTGCCTGTATGCGTCGATCGCCCCGCGTATCTGCTGCAGCGCCGCTTTGAACTCGTGCTCCCTGGCGCGCTGCATGGTGACCTCGGCAAGCGGCAACGCGACCGTCGCCAGGATGGCAACGATAACCACGGTTATCACCATCTCGATCAGGGTAAACCCGAAGCGGCGGTGACAGGACGAGTCCCTGTTCGGATGCGCCAAGGCCGGCTCCAGAGTAATTCCGGCTAACGGGTCGGCTGCGGGGCGAACTGCTGTATTAAACCAGGCAGTGTCACGGGCGGCTGACCCGCGCCGGGAGCCGGCTGCGGGAAAAACGGATTCGGAGCGCTGGGCGCGCCGAAGGGCGAAGTTGCCTGAGGTTTGGGCGCCGGAGTGGGCGGCGGCGCAGGCCGGGGCGTAAACGGGCTTATCGTCGGAAAGGGAACTCCTGCGCCGGCGGCACCGCCCATACTGGCTTCGGTGCCGGAGGCGAATTCGGCGACGTCGACGCCGGGCCGCACGATGTTTCTGACGATACGCGGCGTGATCAACAGCACGATCTCGGTCTTGGTATTGTCGTCGTTGCGGTTGGAAAAAAGCCGTCCCACGATGGGCAGATCCCCGATGCCGGGAATCTTGTTCATCGTCCTGCGCTCGTCGCTCTGTATGAGCCCCGCGAGGATCTGCGTCTCACCGTCCTTGAGGCGCAGCGTGGTGGCGGCATTGCGGGTACCCAGACGATAGACCTGGGTGCCGGAGGCGCGGCTGATCGTGTCGATGATGTTGCTGACTTCGAGCACCACCTTCATCGACACTTCATCGTCGAGATATATGTTCGGCTCGATTTCGAGCTTCAGTCCCACGTCAAGATAGCTCACGGACTCGGACACACCCACGTTCGCCGTGGTCAACGTCGTGATCACGGGAACGCGCTCGCCGATATGTATCCGCGCTTTCTCGCGATTGCGAACCCTGATGTGCGGATTGGCAAGCAGATTGGTGTCGGTATCGAGCTTCTTCAGATTGAGTATGAGCGCCGGGTTGGTGATGGTAAGGCGCACCAGCGAAGAATTGCGGTTTTGCCATTCCGGCAGCGTGACAGTACCCGGGGTATTGGCGGAGCCGACTATGCTGTAGCTGATCTGCTCGGGAAAGCGTATGCCGAGATCCTGCAAGCGCCTCGCGCTGACCTCCATCACTTCGAGCGCCAGCACGACCTCCGGATCGGCCTGGTCCTGCAATGCGACCAGCTTTTCGGCCGCGCGGACCGCTTCGGGTGTATCGCGCATGATGAGCAGATTGGATTTTTCATCGTAGATGATGTCCCGCGTCTTGATCACGCTGCGGATGGTGTTGAGCACCAGTTTTGGATCCGCGTTGGCGAGATAAAACGCCTTGACCGTAAGCTCCTGATACTCGCGCTGCTTGGCCGGCAGGTTCGGATAGACAATCACGGTATCCTCGTCGACGACTTTCTGTGCGAGCTGATTGGTCACCAGCAGAACATTGACGGCGTCATCGATATTCTTGTTCTTCAGCTGGATGGACGTCCTGAGGTCGGAGCGCACGTCGCGGTCGAACACGTAGTTGACACCAGCGGTTCGCGCGATCGCCTCGAAAATGGCCTGTACGCTGGCGTCGCGGAATTCCAGCGTGATCGGGCGCTTGAGATTCGGCTTCAGCTTTTTCGCCCCCAGCGCCTCCGTGCGCATGGTCTCATCGATACGCCGCTGCACTGCGCGAGCTTCGCGCTGATTCGGATTTTCCGCCAGCACTATGCGGATTTTCTGCATCGCTCCGCTGCGATCGTCTTTTTTGAGCAGTGCCTCGGCTTCCCCGACCAGCGCCCGATGACGCCGCGCGGATTCGATTTCCTCGAGTCCCGCCTTTGCCCGTTCGTTGACCGGGTCGATATTGAGCACACGCCGGTAGACCGCCTGCGCGCGCTCAGTATCGTTGTTCAACCGTGCCGTCTCGGCTTGCGTCAGCAACTGCGCCAGCGCCTGCGCCCGCTGCCTGAACAAAGTCAAGCGAAACTCGGCATTTGCAGGCGCCGCCTGGCTTGCCTGTTCAAGCCGGGCAAGTCCCTCCTCGATCCGGTCTTCCGAGAGCAACTGCAGGCCCTCGCGATACGCCGGGTTCTGGGCGCATGCCGAAACGGCAACGATTGCGATCAGCAGAATGGTGCGGGCAAAAATGCGGATTGGTTTCACTTGAGTGTTCCCAGTGGCAGGGTTTGTTGGTGGCCGAGCGGCAGATAAGTGAGCGCGATCGAGCGTTCATTGATTGCATCGATACGGTAGGTGCTTTCGAGCACTTCCCCGACTCTCAGGATGAAATACTGATTTTGCTTCATGAAAACAACCGTCGGCACGCCGTTATCAATCAGGCTGCCGGCGACGGTATAAGGGAATGGCGGCGCAACCGGCGTCGCGGCTACGGGTTTGGCCGGCGGGATCCATGACATTGCCCCAAAAAGGTTCTCCACTTTGGTCGCCCCTTGCGACCGCTCCAGCCGTTCGCCCAGCGGCGGCAGTTCGGCGGTCGCGGTAACAGTCTGTCCGCTCTGCGCGCGTCCGTTCCGGGGAGCCGCCGCATCGCCACGTTCCGATGGCGCAACAATTTCAAGCGCCGGGCTTTCCCCGCCCTGCGGCCACACGCTGGCCACCACGGTCGCCAGCAGCAGGCCGCCAAGCACCAGCCAGCGTCGAGACGCCGATTGAAACATGCTCAGCTTCCGTTCAAGAACAACGTGAAGCGGATCGACGCTTCGATCGCCGGATCGCCGATCGTCTCACGCTTGATAACGAATTCGTCGAGCGCAACCGCCGGAATCCCATCCAGCACTTCCGCGATGAATCGGCGCATCTGCACGTACGTGCCGCGTACCGGCAGCCCGATCTCGTAAGCCGCGAGGCGCCCGTTTTTTTCGATTTTCAATCGGTAGTCGCCCTGCTCCAGACCGAGCGATTGCGCGCGTGCCGCGGAGAAAATGATGCGCAGCCAGTCCGGAGCGCTGGATTTCACCGGCAACAAGCGGTAAAACTTCTCCAGCCATATGTCCTGTGCCGGCCGCGCCACATTCGAATCGCCGCCGGCTGTTCGCGCAAAATCCCGCACCGAAAGCGCTTCCTGCTGCAGCTGTGTCAACCGCGCCGTGGCGGGACTGACACCGACAACGTATAGCGTGGCTGCCGCACCGGCCAGACCGAGGCCGATCAGCCCCTGCCAGCCCAGCACTCTGGCGTACCGTCCGAGATGCCAGCGCAGCGGAATCATGGTGCCTTGACCCACGAGGCGACCACCACGAAGCGCAGCGCCTTCAGCGGATCGCCCTGCTTGGTCTGGTGTCCCGTCAGCGTCACGCCGGCAAGCGCATCCGCTGCCTGCAGCCGCTCCACATAATCCAGCATATCCGAATCGGATTTTGCCTCCGCCGTAATTTTCACCGTGCTCTTGCCCGGATCAGGCTCGATCACCAGCAACGCCACGCCACTGGTCCGCGCCGATTCAAGCGCGCCGAACAGTGTATCCCAAGGCAGCGACAAACGCTGGATTGCATCCCGCGCAACCTGGACCTCCTTTGCTACGGCGTCCAGCTCGCGGGGATTGCGCGGCGCGCCGGATGCACCGCGCTGCCCGGACTTGCGGATCTGTGCAACCTTGGACTCCCACGCCGACAGCTCATCCTGCAAAGCGCGGTATTCCAGAAACACGGCGGTCGCGAGCAGCACGCCAACGACAAGCACGACCGCGCCGGCCGGGGACTTTTCCGGACCGGCACGGTAATCAAGCCACAGCGCGCGCATCAGGCCACTCCGGCCAACGCCATTGCATATTCGGCGTCCGTATGCGGGGAAAATCCATTCAGCGCGCGCGGCGTCAGCACCTGCAGCGGCGCTGCATTCCAGCGCGGAATTTCGAACTTCGGAATATGCGGAACATAGGCGAAGACGGTATCGGGTTGAGTGGCGTCCTCGGCGAGCACCCGTTGGCGGTCCAGCAGGACTTCGAGTTCCGCCTGCCAGTCCGTGCCCATCGCTCGCGATGTCATGCTGTGCCATCTGCCGCGCGCGAATGAGGCGAGACAGACGCGCCCGGGTTCAGCCGCGAGCAGCCACGCTGCGTTGCCCGTGATGCGCCGACGCCACCGATTGAACACGGTCATGAGGTAAGGCTGGATCGAGCGCAGCCGCAGCGATGTGCCGTCGAACGCGCGGCGAATCTGGTCCATGAATTCGGGCTCGACCGCACTGGCAACGCACGGCGCATCGGGACCATCCTCGCTCCATCGGTATTCGGCGTTCGCCACCGCCGCTCCGTAGAGTTCGCCAAAATGGTGCCGCACCCAGGCGAGCTTTTCGTCCTCGGCAGCGAGCGCGTCACTCCAGGGCACCACCGCGTAGCGCACGAAATGGCTCGAGACCATAACCGTTGCATCAGCGTCTTTCCAGCGGGCATCCAACAACGTTCGCGCCAGCGCGTCGAGACAGGGTTTCCAGTCACTGCCCTGCCCCGCGCAGCGCACAACCTGCCTTGCAGTGACCTGCGGACGCCAGCGTCCCGACACCCGCGCCAAAATGACACGATCCGGGCATACCGCGATATATACCGCATCACGCCACGAAAGTAACACGATTGACCTCCTGCAGGGTCGTGACGCCGTGTTTGACTGTCTCGAGCGCTGCTTCGCGCAGCAGCCGGGTGCCGTTGCTGCGCGCTGCCTCCTTGATGAGTCGCAGCGGCTGGCGGGTTGCGATCAACTCCCGGATATCGTCGTTGAGATTGAGGATCTCGGCTATCGCTTTGCGGCCCCGGTAGCCGCTGCCGCGGCAGTGGCCGCAGCCCGCGCCGCGCATGAACTGGAATTCCGCGGCAGTGTGCCGGTCAAGTCCCGAGTCGGCGAGCAACTGCGCGTCGGGCTCGTAGGCCACCGCGCACTGCGGGCATACGACCCGCACCAGCCGCTGCGCCAGCACCCCGTTCAGCGCGGAAACGAAGCTGTAGGGATCGACCTGCATATGGAGAAACCGGCTGATCACGTCGAACACGTTATTGGCATGCACCGTGGTGAAAACCAGATGTCCGGTCAGCGCCGACTGCACCGCGATCTGCGCAGTCTCGGCGTCGCGGATTTCTCCCACCATGATCTTGTCCGGGTCATGGCGCAGGATCGAGCGCAGGCCGCGCGCGAAGGTAAGCCCCTTTTTCTCGTTCACCGGGATCTGCAACACCCGCGGCAGCTGGTATTCGACCGGATCTTCGATCGTGATAATTTTGTCCTGGCCGTGATTGATTTCTGAAATCACGGCATACAGGGTCGTGGTCTTGCCGCTGCCGGTGGGCCCGGTAACCAGCAGCATGCCGTACGGCTCGCCCGCCAATTTGCGCACCGCCCGGATGATGGCATCGTCGAATCCCAGATTGTCGAGGCGCAGTCCCTGCAACTGGTCGGAGAGCGCGCGCCGGTCCAGCAGCCGCATCACCGCGTCCTCGCCGTGTATGCTCGGCATGACCGAGACGCGAAAATCGACTTCACGCCCCTGAATCGCCACCCTGAATCGGCCATCCTGCGGCACGCGCCGCTCAGCGATGTCGAGTTCCGCCATGACCTTGATCCGCGAAATCACCTGCTCCGCGTGCTCGATCCCGTCTATGCTCCCGACCTGCGACAGCACGCCGTCAATCCGGTACTTGATCGACAGGCCGTCGGCCCCGGATTCCAGATGGATGTCGCTTGCATTGAGCTTGAGCGCGTCATACAGGGTCGAGTGCACGAGCTTGACCACGGGACTGGTGTCCTCGCTGATCATCCTTAGGGAAAGGTCCTCCATGCCGCGCGCCTCGCGGCCGCCTTCGCGCACCGCGGGCAGCATGCCCTCCATCGCCCGCATGCTTTCTTCATGGCGCGCGAGATACGCGGTAAGGTCAGCGTGGTGAACGAGGCACCACTGCACCGGGCCCGGCACCCGCGCTTCGACCCACTCCTGGCAATCCGGCTGGAACGGATCCGCAAACCCCATCAACACCTCGCCATCGGGTTTGCGTAGCGCCACGCACTCGCGCCGCAGCGCATCGGCGAACGGCAAAAGATCGAACGCCGGCGCCAGCAGATTGAGCGCTTCCATACCGAGCACCGGGTAATGCAGCGTATGCCCCAGGCGCGCCATGAACGACTCCGGGGACAGGGCCGCATTTTCTTCGAGCACGCTCAATACGCGGCGCCCGGTCCGCGTGGCCGTGCGGCGCGCCTCTGCTATCGTCGCGGCGACGAACATCAGGCCTTCCTCCACGGCATCGCGTTTCACCGGATTGTTCCCGCCAGCTCGAAGATCGGAAGATACATAAGCACTACAATAACCCCGATGACCAGCCCGATCAACGTCATCAGCAGCGGCTCAAACAGGCGCGTGAACCATTCGACCCAGCGCGCCAGCTCTTCGTCGTGGAAATTTGCGATGCGATCCATCATCTCGCCCATGTTACCGGAGCGTTCCCCGACCCGCAGCAGCCGCAACGCCACCGGGGTGGTCAAATCATGGGCGCCCATTGCCTGCGACGTCGGCTGCCCTTCGCGGATGGCCTTGACCGCAAGCTTGAGCTTCGCCCGCAACGCGGGATGCAGCAAGCCCTGCACCATTTCGAAAGCCGTCACGATCGGGATGCCGCCTTTCAGCAGCATGGCGACGGCCCGAAACAGGCGTGCGAGTTCGTAGATGCGTATTCGTTCTCCGAGCGCCGGGATGCGCCAGAATCGCTCCGCCATCCATTGTCGAACCGATAACCGCGACAGTCCGAAACCGGTCGCCACCACCAGCGCGAGTGCGCCCAGCAGCACGCCGATTCCGTGCGAGTGCAGCAGTTTTCCCCAGTCGAGCAAGAGCCGGGACAGCCACGGCAGATCGCGTCCGGCGGCCTCATACGCGCCGCTGAATCTCGGCACGACATAAGCCATCAGGAAAACCACCACAATCGCGCCCACCACCATCAACAGCACCGGATAAATCGAGGCGCTGACGATTTTTTTGCGTACCTGCTCCAGTTGCGTCTGATAAGCGATAAAACGGGACAGCGCAAGCGGCAGGTCGCCGGTCTTCTCCGCCGAGCGCACCATCGCGACATAAAGCGCCGGGAAAACGCTGGGCGAGCGCTCCAGCGCAAAAGATAATGGCCGGCCCTCGAACAGATAACCCATGATCTGTGCCAGAAGTTGGCGCGATTGCGGATGAGCTTCTTTCTCGGCTAGCGTTTCCATCGCCTCGACCAGGCTGAGCCCGGCCTCGAGCAGCACGTGCAGCTCCTGGCTGAACAATAAAAGCGGAAACCGGCTGCGCCGGCGCGGCAGCGCGAACGTGAGGGCGTGGCTCGGACTGACCCCGAGCACGGTGTAGCCCTGGCGCTGCGCGGCAAGACCCGCTTCGGACTCCGACACTGCATCGATAGGCAGCGTAACGATGCTCGCCTTGTCGCGGAAAGCCTTGACCTCGTAGTGCATTGCGCTTACTGCCAGTTGGTGATGTCGGCGGCCTCTCCGCTGCCGCCCGGCTGGCCGTCTTTTCCGAGGGATAGCAGGTCGTAGTCGCCGTGCTCCCCCGGGGACCGATACACGTACGGATTACCCCACGGGTCCAGCGGCACGGCCTTGACCAGATAAGGTCCTGCCCATTTCGGCTCGTTCGGCGGGCGGGTGAAAATCGCTTTCAACCCCAATTCGGTGGACGGGTAATGCCCGGTGTCGAGCCGGTACTGGTCCAGCGCCTTGCTCAACGCGTCAATCTGCGCCTGCGCGGTCTTGACCTCGGACTTGCCGATCTGGCTGAAATACTTCGGCCCGACGTAACTCGCGAGCAGGCCGATGATCACCATCACGACCAGCAGCTCGAGCAGCGTGAAACCGGAAAGCCTCGTATTTCGTGTATGCGATGCCATTCAACAACCAATTTCGATAGGCAGCCGACGCCGCCGAATCCGCAGGCGCTCGATTACCATGATCGAATGCGGCAATTCGCCGATGGGAATTGCTTTGAACATTCTCTCCATGTACTCAATTGCCTCACGCTCGCTCAGGTTGCCGCCGCGAAGCAGCACCACCCCCGGCCCACCTGCTCCGGTCTGCGCGAGCAGCCTCGGATAGTCGAGATCGGCGGTCACGACCACGCGCTGTTCGGTACGCGCGCAGGCCAGTATTACAGCATCCGTTGCTCGTGCCAGATCAACATACCCTGCGTGTGTCGCGTCGTGTCCATGGTCCCCGCGCCATGTCGCGAGTCCCGGCGACAGGGGCATGTCGACAAGGAACTTCACCGCGACAACTCAACCGTCTCCTCTTCCGCCAGGAACGCGGCGTATCGCAGCGCTGCGTCGACGTCCCCGGATTCCAGATAGGGATAAGCCTTCAGGATCGACTCTCGGGACTCACCTGAGGCAAGCAGTCCGAGCAGACGCGACACAGGGAAACGCAAGCCACGGATACAAGGCTTGCCGGTACATACCTCAGGATTCACCGTAATTCGCTCAAACTTCATGATGATTCCTCCATAGGTCATCATCTGGAATCGAAACCAATCACAGTATAGCACCGCGCCATCGTCTCCCATTCCGGCCACTCGCGGGGATACCTCACTATCGTCTCGCAGCCCTCGCCGCTGCTGCAGCGCGACGCAGGAGGCTCGGGTGCAGCACGCCCAGTTTCGGGGTATGGCCGTAGGGCGAGCCGGGAGCGACGTCAAACCACGAGTCGTCGTACGGCAAAAACGTTGTGCGCGCGGTATTAAACTTGGTAGCAACGCTCAGACCTGAAAGAGCGAAGGCGTTGCCATCCGCCGGTGTAATAACGAATTCACCGGGATATATCTGATCCAGCCTCTTGCTCGTGCCGAAGACGACTTCCACAGCCGGGTGCTCCCTCAAGCGGCCGACATCGATCACCAGGGCCGGGCGCGGCTTTGGCCCGGGCTCAGCGAATCCTTGATGAGGAAAACGGCACCAGACGATGTCGCCCGGCTCGGGCAGCAAGAAAAACCGCGCCACAACAAGCTAGAACAAACGCGTCTTGGTGCTCACAAAACCTCTTTGCGGCACCAGCTTTGCGATCGCTTTTTCCTGCGCTGCGGTCAACGGCCCGTCATCGGGCTCGTATTGCGGCAGCGTCTGGCGCGCGAAATTTGCCAGCGCGGCGTGGATGACCTGGGTCTCGCTCAGTCCCAGCGTCTGCGCAAGGCGGGTCGCGGTTTCGCGCGAAACGCCGAATCGCGTATCAGTTTCGCGATAGCGCAGCAGGACCGCGCTCGCGGATTTACTGTGCTTTGTTTTTGTCGTGGATGGTTTGGCGGGCATGCCGGCTCCAAAGGGATTTAGTGATATCAAAAGTATATCA